>Ga0265797_10000310_pt1 | contig 90442 bp, 98 predicted proteins | sample P2T30metagenome_FD_192433 | JGI IMG/M metagenome (GOLD analysis project Ga0265797, IMG submission 192433) | Plant litter microbial communities from East Loma Ridge, Irvine, California - P2 T30 | ecosystem: Environmental > Terrestrial > Plant litter > Unclassified | place: USA: California... | reverse complement strand
GATGCCGATCTGGCCAAGGAGTCGGCGAAGCTGCAGGCATTGCAGGTCAAGCAGCAGCTTGGCGTGCAGGCCCTGTCGATCGCCAACCAGGCGCCGCAGACCGTCACCTCGCTGTTCCGTTAAGGAATACGGGGCGGCCGCCTCTTCGGGGGCGATACGATCCGGCATACCGGGGCGGAGCGATCCGCCCCGGTTTTTTTGGCTTCCGGACGACGCGGGGGCCGGATGCTGCCAGCCCGCCTGCGTGATGCATCGCATGGCCACAGCGTGGCCGGACCGCCCCGAATCATCGTCATCGCCTGTGGATGCCCGCTTCCGGTCCCCGCCAAAGCGATATTCTGACGGATGCCCTGCCGCGGCGCGCCGCTCCTGCCGTGACGACGCGTGGCTGGTCGGTCACGATGCTTCGGCATCGCGGCCCCCTTGTGCCTGCGATCGCGGCAAGGCCAGTCCGTGCCGGCGATCCCGCAGGGTACGGTCACGATCCGGATGTGGGTTCGGATGGGATGGGGGCGGTGGCGGATCGGGTCGGCCGGCGGCCGCGCCGGGGGTTTATGCCGGGCTGGCGACCACGTTGACCAGCAGCACGGCGGTGATGGTGCTGTCGCGGCCATGCAGGACCGCCGTCATGTCGTGTGCCAGCTTTTCCGCATCGACCGGGACGAACGGCGAGGCGTAGAGGCGGGCGAACTCGCTCGCGCCGGCCAGTGCCGCCTCGCGCAGGGCGGGCATCTCCGCGGTGATCTTCGCCGCCGCGACGGGATCGCCCGCACGCAGCACCAGTTTCAGCCGCAGCCGGGCGCTGGACCGGTTGCCCTCCACGATCGGCACGTCGAGCGCTGCCATCGGGATCAGGTCGACGCCGCCGGCCGCGCCACCGCCGCCGCCGTTCGCCAGCGCGGTCGCGGGCGCCAGACCGATCGCGATCGGTACGGCGAGCAGCGACATCAGGCGGTTGGCGGGCATCATGATCCTTCGGGTGGCGGGCGCCATCGGCGGCACCCGTGACCATCTATCGCATCCACATCCTATAATTCGGTTTCGGCAGAGGGTTAAAAGACAGAGGATTCAAGGTAGGGCATGAGCGACGATCGTAAACCAGGCCGGGTGCGGCTGGTCTCGGGTTCGGGCGGCCGGACCGTCACGGAAGCAACCGTGGCGGGGGCACCCGTGGTCGTCGTCACCCCCGCGACGCCATCGGGCAAGGCGAAGGGCGGCATGAAGGCGGCGCTGCTGCCCGGCGCGCTGTTCCTGATCGGCTGCATCGGTGGCGGCGTCGCGATCGCGCGGCTGGTGCCATGATCACCCGCCCGCTGCTGGCGACGCTGCTGATCGGAGGTCTCGCCGCCGCCGCGTTGGCCAACGATCCCCCCGCGCACGACGCCCCCGCGCACGACGCCCCCGCGCACGAATCGCCCTCGCACGGCGCGGCGCCCGCCGCCGGTCATGCCCCGGCGGCCGCGCCCCCGACCGCCGGGTTCGCGGCGGTGCTGGCGGAACGGCCGCTGCCCGCCGGTCCCGCCGCTTGGGTGGCGATGACGGAGGAGGATGCCTGGGCACGGATCGCCGCGGCCACGCCCGGCAGCCGGCAGGCGGTACGCTGGGACTATGCCGGCAGCCTGATCGCGGCCGGGCGCGGTCCCGATGCGATGGGCGTGCTGGAGGTGATGCGCAGCGACGATCCCGATCTGGCGATGGTGCCGGGCTGGCGGCGCGCGAACGGCGCCGCCGCCGCCCAGGCGGGTCATGCCGACGATGCGCTGGCGATGCTGGCCGATCCGATGCTGGTCGGCGATGCCGAATCATGCCTGTGGCGGCTGCGCGCGCTGGCCGCGACCGAACGCTGGCGCCCGGCGCTGGAACAACTGGCGTGCGCGCTGCCCGCGCTCAACGCGCGGCATGGCCGTGCGCGCCGCCCCTTCATCCTGGCGGCGGGCGAGGCGGCGGTGGCGCTGCACCGCGATCAGGCCGCGCTCGATTGGCTGGCGGCGCTGCCGGACGGCGATCCCGCCGCCAACCTGCTGCGCGGCAAGGCGATGCTGGGCGTGGGTGAGGGGAAGGAGGGCCGGCTGCGGCTGGCCCGCGTCGCGATCAGCGGCGATCCCGAACAGCGCGCCGATGCCGAACTGTCGACGATCGAGGCGGCGCTGGACGCGCACGACCTGCCGCCCAAGGAGGCGGCACAGCGGCTCGACCGGCTGTTGCTGAACTGGCGCGGCGATGCGGTGGAGCAGCGGGCGTTGCGCGTCGCGCTGGCGCTGGCGCTGCGGATGCACGATACGCCCGCCGCGCTGCGATCGGGGGCGGCGCTGTTCCGCTATGGCGGCGCGGGGGCGGATGCGGGCACGATCGCGACGCAGTTGCGCGGCCTGCTCGCCGCCGCGCTGGCACCCGAATCGAAACTGCCGCTGCCGCAGGCGGCGGGGCTGTTCTGGGATTATCGCGATCTCGCCCCCGCCGGGGTGGCGGGCAACCGGCTGGCGGACGGCCTGATCGACCGGTTGCAGGCGGCGGGCCTCTATACCCGCGCGGCCGACCTGCTCGACCACCGTATGAACGCGGGGCCGCGCGATATCGAACAGGGGCCGCTGTCGGTGCGGGTGGCGACGCTGCGCATCCTGGCCGGGTATCCCGATGCCGCGATCCGGATGCTGCGCGCGACCGACGATGTCAGCTATCCCGCCGCGATGTTCGCCGACCGCCGCCGGGTGGAGGCTGCCGCGCTCGACATCATGGGTCGCCGGGCGGAAGCGCTGGCCGCGTTGCAGGACGTGCCCGACGCCGCCGGCATCGCCGCCGAAATCCACTGGCAGGCGCGCGACTGGGCGCATCTGGTCGAGGTCGGCGAGCCGGCCCTGCCGGCCCCCGGCAAGCTGAGCGAGGTCGGTCAGGCGGTGGTGCTGCGTCATGCGATCGCGCTGGCGATGCTGCAGCGGGAGGCGGCGCTGACCCGCCTGCGCGACCGCTACACCGCCTCGTTCGCCAAATTGCCGACGGCGGCGGCGTTCGGGCTGCTCACCGCGAAGGCGGGCACGGTCGACCCGGCGGCGATGGCCGGGGCGATGGCCGCGCTGCCGTCCGCCAGCCCGGCAGGTGCGATTGGCGACCTGATCGCGCAGGGCCGCGAGGCGCGGGTGGCGCCGGCGGGGTAGGTCACCCCGCCGCCCCCGCCGCGTTACGCCGCCTTCGCTCGCAGCGGCGTGCCGTCCAGCTTGTAGGCGCGGCGGACGAGGTTGTAGGCGAGGTCGATCGCGGTTTCGTGCGCGTCCGCCTCGCTCATCCGCCCTTCCGCCACCAGCCGGGCGAGGAAGCCGCAATCCACCCGCCGCGCCATGTCGTGCCGCGCCGGGATCGACAGGAACGCGCGGGTATCGTCGTTGAAGCCGACCGTGTTGTAGAAGCCGGCGGTCTCCGTCGTCATCTCGCGGAAACGGCGCATCCCCTCCGGCGAATCGTGGAACCACCAGGCCGGCCCCAGCTTCAGGCAGGGATAATGCCCCGCCAGCGGCGCCAGTTCGCGGGCATAGGCGGTTTCGTCCAGCGTGAAGAGGATGATCGACAGGTCGCGTTCGTTGCCGAACCGGCCGAGCAGCGGCTTCAGCGCGGCGACGTAATCGGTGCGGGTCGGGATGTCGGCCCCCTTGTCGCGGCCATAGGCGGTGTGCAGCCAGCGATTGTGGTTGCGTGACGAGCCGGGATGGATCTGCATCACCAGCCCGTCGTCCAGGCTCATCCGCGCCATCTCGGTCAGCATCTGCGCGCGGAACAGTTCCGTCTCCGCTGCGCTCGGCGTGCCGTGCATCACGGTGGCGAACAGCGCCTCCGTCTCGGCCGCCGACAGGTCGGCGGTCGCGGCGGTGGGGTGGCCATGGTCGCTGGAGGTGGCGCCCATCGCGATGAACGCCTGCCGCCGCGCGCGGTGCGCGGCGAGATAGCCGGTCCAGCTGCCGACATCCTCGCCGGTCAGTTCGGCGAAGCGGGCCAGGGCGGCACGGAAATCCTCGTGATCGGCATCGATCACCGCATCGGGGCGATAGGCGGTGACCACCTTGCCCTGCCAGCCCGATTGCCGGATCGCCTCGTGATGCGCCAGCGTGTCGTGCGCGCCCTCGGTGGTGGCGATCAGCTCGATGTTGAAGCGGTCGTAAAGCGCGCGCGGGCGGAAGGCGGGGGTGGCCAGCAACTCGCCGATCCGGTCGAAATACAGGTCGGCGGTGGCGGCGGACAGCGCGACGTCGAACCCGAACACCTCGGCGAAGACATGGTCCAGCCACAGCCGCGACGGCGTACCCCGGAACAGGTGCTGGTGCGCCGCGAAGACGCGCCACGCCGCGCGCCGGTCCGCCGTCGCCGGGCGGCCATGCGCGGGCACCGCCAGCGTTTCCAGCGGGATGCCCTGGCTGTAGAGCATCCGGTAGAGATAATGGTCGGGCGCCAGCAGCAGGTCGGTCGCGTTCTGCCATGGCGCATCGGTGGCGAACCATGCCGGATCGGTATGGCCGTGCGGGCTGACGATCGGCAACGCCGCGACCGCCGCATAGAGTGTACGGGCGATACCCCGCGTGGTCGGGTCGGCGGGGAAGAGGCGGTCCGGATCGAGGTGCAGCGGCGTCATCATGAACATCCTGTTGGCTTGTGCCAGCGATGGCACGGATGCTAGGAACAGGCAATGTCATCCGTCGCCCCGTTTCCGCCATCCGTCCCGTCCGCCGCCCCCGGCCTGCCGCCGATCGTACGGGTCGATCCCGCCGATCAGGTCGGCGTCGCGCTCCGCCCGCTGGTGCCGGGGGAGGTGCTGACGGTGGACGGCGGCGCCTTGGCGGTCATCGACCCGATCGCGATCGGCCACAAGATCGCGCTCGCGCCGATCGCCATCGGCGACGACGTGCGCCGCTATGGCTGGCCGATCGGCCGCGCGACGCAGGCGATCGACGCCGGCCGCCACGTCCACAGCCACAATCTGGCGACGAAGCTGTCGGGGGAGGAGCCCTATCGCTACGATCCCGCGCCGGTGATCGAGCCGGTGATCGCGCCGGTCGCGGGACGGACGAGGGGCTTCCAGGGCTATGTCCGCGCCGACGGGTCGGTCGGGACGCGCAACCAGATCTGGGTGATCCCCACCGTCGGCTGCGTCGGCCGCACCGCGCAGCGCGTGGCGATGGCGGCGGCGAAGGCATCCGGCGTGGACGACGTGCTGGCCTTCGCGCATCCCTTCGGCTGTTCGCAGCTGGGCGACGATCTCGACGGCACCGCGCGCGTGCTGGCGGCGCTGGCGTGTCATCCCAATGCCGGCGGCGTGCTGCTGCTGGGGCTGGGGTGCGAGGAGAACCAGTTGTCCGCCCTGCTGGAGCGCCTGCCGCCCGAGCGGCGCGACCGGGTACGCAGCGTCGGGGCGCAGTTGAGCGCCGACGAATATGGCGATGCCGCGCGCGCCATCGCCGAACTGGGCGAGATCGCCGGTGCCGATCGCCGCAGCGCGGTGGGGCTGGATGCGCTGCGCCTCGGGCTGAAATGCGGCGGGTCGGACGGGTTCAGCGGGCTGACCGCGAACCCGTTGATCGGCCGCGCCGCCGATGCGGTGACGGCGGCGGGCGGCACCGCGATCCTGACCGAGATACCCGAGATGTTCGGCGCCGAACGCCTGTTGATGGCGCGCGCGCGGGACGAGGCGACGTTCGACCGCCTCGTGACCCTGGTCAACGATTTCAAACGCTACTTCCTCGACCATGGCGAGCCGATCTCGGAGAATCCCAGCCCCGGCAATGTCGAGGGCGGGATCACCACGCTGGAGGAGAAATCGCTGGGCGCGGTGCAGAAGGGCGGCCGCGCGACCGTCACCGACGTGCTGGGGTACGGCGAGCGGGTGCGCCGCCCCGGTCTGGTCGTGCTGGAGGCGCCGGGCAACGACGCCGTCTCCACCACCGCGCTGGCGGCGGCGGGGGCGACGCTGACCCTGTTCTCCACCGGCCGCGGCACCCCGCTGGGCAGCCCGGTGCCGACGATGAAGCTGGCGACCAACCACGGCCTCGCCACGCGCAAGCCCGGCTGGATCGATTTCGATGCGGGCGCGGTGCTGGAGGACGGGCTGGACGTGACGGCGGCGGCGCTGCTGGATCGCATCTGCGCGGTTGCGTCCGGCGAGCCGGCGCGTAACGAGATCAACGAGGAACGGGAGATCGCCTTGTGGAAGCGTGGAGTGACGTTGTGACCGGATTATCGAACGCCACCCTCGCCGATCTGCCCGCCGATGTCGCCCGGCCGGGCTATGATCGCACTGCGCTGGTCCCCGGCATCGTCCATGTCGGCCCCGGCGCGTTCCACCGCGCGCATCAGGCCGCCTATGCCGATGCGGTGCTGGCGCACGATCCGCGCTGGGCGATCAGCGCGATGGCGCTCAATTCCACCGACGTCGCCGATGCGCTGCGCCCGCAGGACGGGCTGTACACGCTGGCGCTGCTGGGGGCGGAGACGAAGTGGCGGGTGATCGGATCGATCGTCGAGCTGCTGACCAGGGCGGAGGGCGACGCCTTCGCCGCGCGGATCGCCGCGCCCGCCACCCGCCTCGTCACCGCGACCGTGACCGAGAAGGGATATTGCCTGACCGCCGACGGCGGGCTCGACCGCGATCATCCCGCGATCCGGCGCGACCTGACCGATCCGGCGCGGCCGACGAGTTTCGTCGGTCGGCTGGTCGATGGCCTCGCGCGGCGGCGCGCGGGCGGCGCCGGCGGGCTGACGGTGCTGTCGTGCGACAATCTGGCGGGCAATGGCCGCCGCCTGTCCCGCGCGGTCGGCGATTATGCCGCCGCGATCGATCCCGATCTGGCGGCATGGATCGCCGGCGAGGTCCGCTTCCCCAGCTCGATGGTCGATTCGATCACCCCGGCGACCGACGACGCGCTGCGTGCGACGGTGGCGGCGGCGGGGATCGAGGACGCGTGGCCGATCCAGCGCGAGGCGTTCACGCAATGGGTGATCGAGGACGATTTCGCCGGTGAGCGCCCCCCCTTCGATCTGGCCGGCGCGCAGTTCGTCGCCGACGTGACCGGGTTCGAAGAGGCGAAGCTGCGCCTGCTCAACGGCGCGCATTCCTCGCTCGCCTATCTCGGGCTGCTGCTGGGCCACGAGACGGTCGGCGGCGCGATGGCGGACACACGACTGGCGGGTTTCGTCGAACGGCTGATGCGCGACGATATCGCGCCCAGTCTCGGCGTCACGGCCGGGCTGGATACGGGCGCGTATATCGGTGCGATCCTCGACCGGTTCCGCAACCCCGCGATCCGGCATCTGCTGGCGCAGATCGCCTGGGACGGATCGCAGAAACTGCCGTTCCGGCTGCTCGCGACGATCGTCGATGCCCGCCGCGCCGGCCGCCCGGTCGACCGGCTGGTCGTGCCCGTCGCCGCATGGCTGCGCTTCCTCGCGCTGCCGCGGCCGCCGATGGCGCCGCTGGTCGATCCGCTGGCGGCAAGGCTGACGGCGCTGGCGCACGATCCCGATGCGGTGGTGCAGGACAGCGGCGTCTTCCCGGCCGAACTGGTGGGCGACCCGACGTTCCGGGCGGCGCTGGCCCAGGCGTGGGTCGGGCTGTGCGACGCATCCGGCGTCATCGGCCGGCTGGCCTGAATGTTCCGTCCTCCCGCCACCATCACCGATGTCGCCGCCGCCGCCGGCGTGTCGATCCGCACCGTATCGCGCGTGCTCAACGATTCGCCCAAGGTGGGTGAGGAAACCCGCGTCGCGATCAAGGCGGTGATCGCGCAACTCGGTTTCCATCCCAGCAGCCGGGCACGGGGCATGGCGACCGGCCGGTCCTATCTGATCGGGGTGATCCAGGATGATCCCAACGCCCATGTCATCGGCGTCCTCCAGCGCGGGATCGCCGGGCTGTGCGCGCAGGAGGGGTATGAACTGGTCGTCCACCCGGCGCGCTACGACGATCCCGATCTGGTCGGCAACGTCCGCGATTTCGTGCGCCGGTCGCGCGTGGACGGGGTGTTGCTGTTGCCGCCGGTGTCCGAACTGGCCGATGTCGCGGCCGCATTGGCGGCGCTGGGCGTGCCGGCGGTCGCTCTGGCGGCGGCGGCGGTGCCCGGCCACCGGTCGATGCTGGTCAGCGACGAACGCGGGGCGACGGCGATGCTGGCGGATCATCTCGTCACGCTCGGCCATCGGCGGATCGCGATGATTACCGGCCCCCGCCGGTTCCGCTCGTCCAGCGAACGCGAGGGCGGCTTTCGCGACGCGCTCGCCCGGCACGGACAGGGCCTGCCGGACGACTTGCTGTGCGAGGGGGATTACGGGTTCGCCGGGGGCCTTGCGGCGGCACGCGCGCTGCTGGCACTCCCCGATCGGCCGACCGCGATCTTCGCCGCCAACGACATCATGGCCGCCGCGGTGCTGAAGGCGGCGGGGGAGGCGGGGCTGGCGGTGCCGCGCGACCTGTCGGTCGCCGGGTTCGACGACAGCGATCTGGCGACGATGCTCACCCCCGCGCTCACCACCATCCGCCGGCCGCTGGAGACGATGGCGGCGGAGGCGACCGGCCGGCTGCTCGCGCTGATCGGGGGCAAGCCGCAGGACGAACTCGCCCCGGTCGCACTGACGCTGATCGTGCGCGAATCGACGGCGGTTGCGCTCTAGGCGAGCGCCGCCACGAACCGCCGTGCCTGCTCGCCCACCGTTCCGGCGGACTGGCCCGGCCGGTAGAGCGCGGAGCCGAGCCCGAAGCCGTCACACGCATCCCGCCACGCCGGGATCGTATCCGGCGTCATCCCGCCCACCGCCAGGATCGGCACATCGCGGGGCAGCACGGCGCGGTGCGCCTTGATGACGGCGGGCGATCCCGCCTCGGCCGGGAACAGCTTCAGGCCGGTCGCGCCGGCGGCCAGCGCGGCGAACGCCTCGGTCGGGGTGAAATAGCCGGGCAGCGCGATCAGCCCCGCCGCCGCGCTCGCCGCGATCACCACGGGGTCGGTGTTGGGGGAGATCGCCAGCCGCGCCCCCGTCGCCGCCAGCCGCGCCACGTCGCCGGTGGTCAGCACCGTTCCCGCCCCCACCAGCGCGCGGTGGCCCAGCCGCGTCACCAGCCGCGCGATGCTGTCGAACGGATCGGGGGAGTTGAGCGGCACCTCGATCATCGAGAAGCCCGCCTCGACCAGCGCCTCGCCGACCGCCTCGACCTCGGGGGGCGTGATGCCGCGCAGGATCGCGACCAGCGGGTAGCGCGTCAGCGCGTCGCGCAATTCGGTACGGGTGTTCATGCGGCAAGGCTCCGGATGGCGGTGATGCCGGCGACGAAGGCGGCATGGCTGTCGACCGCGACCGGCACGCCGCCCGCCAGGGTGACGGCGGCGGCATAGAGATCGCCCAGCCCCGGTTCGGCGAGTGTATGGACCGGGGCGCCGGGGGCCAGCCGGCGTTCGGCGACGTCCTGCCCGATCAGCAGCCCGCTGACCCGCGCCGCCACTTCGGCGGGCGCGGTACGGCCGAGCACCGCGCCCGCCCGCTCGCCGAACAGCGCACTCAGCGGGGTGCCGGCGGCGGCGAGGGCGAGGCCGTCGCGAAAGGCGGGGCCGTCCGCCACCGCGCCGGTCATGAACTCGGCGAGCAGGCTGTGCCCGCGCAGCAGCGCGAACAGCTCGCCCGTCATCGCGGTGGCGAAGCCGGTGATCGCGCCGCCCGCGATCGTCGCCCATTTGCTGTGCGTGCCCGGCTGGCAAAGCAGCGCGTCGGGCGGTGCCAGCCCGGCGGCGACCGCCCCCAGCAACTGCACCTCCTCGCCCCGCATCACGTCGGGTGCGGCATCGGCAGTGGTGGCGACGCCGGGGACGATCGCGGTGCGCTCCGGCTCGATCCAGATCAGATGCTCGGCCAGCGCCCCGATCGTCGCGGGGCAGGGGACATAGGGGGCGACCGCCCAGCCGCGTGTCGATCCGACCATCCCCGCGCACAGCACGGGCAGGTCGCCCAGCCGGGCGCGGATGCCCGCCACCTCGTCCGCGAACCCGCCGGGCGGCACCGACAGGATGCCGCGCCCGTCCCGCTCGCCCGCGATCACCGTGCCGTCGGCGGCGATCACATGGCAGCGGCGGTTGGTCGTGCCCCAGTCGATCGCGATGAACGCGCCGCCGGGCGGCGGTCCGGTCACCACCCCGCCAGTCACCCGGTCACCACCAGGTGGCGTACAGGGCCACCAGGATCAGCACGACCGCGATCGCGCCGACGTTGAAGCCGGTGCCGGTGCGATAGCTGACGTTGACGGTATCGATCGTGTCGGTGCCCGCCCGAGCCTGTTTCGCGACCAGCGAGACGATGACGGCCAGCGCCAGCGACAGCAGGAACACGATGCCCATCCGGTCCATGAACGGCACCCCCGGCATCGCCACCTTGAACCCCCAGGACAGCAGCACCGACCCGGCGGCGGCGGCCAGCGCCCCCGCCTCGTTCGCGCGCTTCCAGAACAGGCCGAGCAGGAAGATCACGGTGATGCCCGGCGTGAAGAAGCCGGTGAACTCCTGGATGAACTGGAACGCCTGATCCGATGCGCCGAGCAGCGGCCGCGCGGTCAGGATCGCGATCAGGATCGCGACGCTGGCGGCGATGCGGCCGACCAGCACCAGATGCTGTTCCTGCCCCGCGCCGCGATCGACGTTGTTCTTGCGCTTGGCATACAGGTCGAGCGTGAAGATCGTCGCGATCGAATTGATCTTCGACGCGGTCGACGCGACGATCGCCGCGATCAGCGCCGCGAAGACCAGCCCGAGCAGCCCCGACGGCAACAGCCGCATCATCGTCGGATAGGCTTCGTCCGGCTTGCCCAGCGTCGGCGCCAGCACGACGGCGGCGATGCCGGGCAGCACGATGACCAGCGGCATGACCAGTTTCAGGAAGGCGGCGAACAGCACGCCCTTCTGCGCCTCATTCAGCGACTTGGCGGCCAGCGCGCGCTGGATGATGTACTGGTTGAACCCCCAGTAGCTGAGGTTGGCGATCCACATCCCGCCGATCAGCACCGACAGGCCCGGCAGGTCCATGTAATGCGGGTCGCCGCGTTCCAGGATCATGTGGAAATGATCGGGCACCGCCGCGGTCAGCTTGCTCCAGCCGGCGAACACGCCCGCGCCCGCGCCGATCTCGTCCAGCGTCAGATACGCCACGACCAGCCCGCCCAGCACCAGCAGCGTCACCTGCACGATGTCGGTCAGCGCCACCGCCTTTAGCCCGCCCTTCAGCTGATAGACCAGCGCGAAGACGCCGAGGATGACGAGCGCGACGTTCTGGTCGATCCCCGCCACCTTGGTCACCGCGATCGAACCCAGCCAGATGATCGAGGTCAGGTTGACGAAGACGTACAGCGCCAGCCAGAACAGCGCCATCAGCGTCCGGATCGACGGGCCGTACCGCCGTTCCAGGAACTGCGGCATCGTGTAGATCTCGTTCTTCAGGAAGATCGGCAGGAAGAACTTGCCGACGATCAGCAGCGTCAGCGCCGCCATCCATTCGTATGACGCGATGGCCAGGCCGATGGCATAGCCCGAGCCGGACATGCCGACGATCTGTTCGGCGGAGATGTTGGCCGCGATCAGCGAGGCGCCGATCGCCCACCAGGGCAGGTTCTTCGACGCGAGGAAATAATCGGTGCTGTTCTTCGGGCCGGCCCCCGCCTTGTCGCGCGAGACATATTGGGCGAGCCCGAAGATGCAGACGAAATAGATCGCGACGACCGCGATATCGATAGTGGCCAGCTGCATCCCGTCCCCGTCCGACTTATACTATCTATCGACGCTAGCAGCGCCACGGGGCCGCGCGCAAGGCGGACGTGCCGGCGGGTTTATGCTGCACTGCGGAACAACCTTGTCCGCGCCCGGTTGACCGGTGATGAAAGTGCGCGACTGGCGGGTGCCGACCGAATGGGTCTGGGTGCAGGATATCGCGATCGTCGCGGTCGCGGTGCTGGTGGCGGTGCTGGCGCACGCGCTGGCGATGCGCATCCTGCTGCGCACCGGCCGCCGCCGCACCCGCGATGCGCGCGAGACGGTGCTGGCCGAAATCCGCACGCCGTCGCGCTGGTTCGTCATCTCGATCGGGCTCAGCTTCGCCACGAAATTCCTGTCGATGGACCGGGAGATGCGCGAACTCTGGCAGCAGATACAGGGGTTCGCGGTGCCGGCGCTGATGGGCTGGCTGGCGGTGTCGATGCTCCATGCGCTGCAACGCATCGTCGAACTGCGCGCCGACATCACCGTCGCCGACAACCTCGCCGCCCGGCGGCAACGGACGCGCGCCACGATCCTGGGGCGGATCGGCACCTTCTTCATCGTGTTCCTGACGATCTGCCTGATGCTGCTGAGCGTGCCGGGCATCCGCACGATCGGCGTCACGCTGATGGCCTCCGCCGGTCTGGCGGGCCTCGTCGTCGGTGCGGCGGCGCAGCCCGCGCTCAAGAACGTGATCGCCGGCATCCAGATGGCCTTCACCGAGCCGATCCGCCTCGACGATGTCGTCATCATGGACGGCGAATGGGGCCGGGTGGAGGAGATCCGCCTGACCTTCGTCGTCATCCGCATCTGGGACGAGCGGCGGCTGGTGGTGCCCGTCTCCAAGTTCCTCGAAGCCAGTTTCCAGAACTGGACGCGCGAGACGAGCCAGCTGCTCGGCTCGGTCTTCTGGTATCTCGACCCCGCCACCGACATCGCCCGCCTGCGCGAGGCGGTGGGCCGGGCGGTACAGGCGAGCGCGCTGTGGGACGGCCGCTTCTGGAATTGTCAGGTGACGGACGTGAAGACCGATGCGATCGAGGTGCGCGGCCTGATGACCGCGAAGGACGCCAGCACCGCGTTCGACCTGCGCTGCGAGGTGCGCGAGGCGGTGTTGGCGTTCGTGCGGGCGGAGATGCCCGAAGCGATGCCGCGGCGGCGGGTGGAGATGCCGGCGGTGGAGGGGTAGTCGTCCGCCGTCAGCGTGGTGTGGCGGCGGTCAATGAGCCATCCCGGCCAGTAACGGTAAATTCCCTTCCTCCCTGCAATCCTGGTCCCGTGACCTCGACAAGATAGCGGCTGCCCACCAGCAACAGGGGGGCAGGGCCACTGGGTGTGTAGCCCGCGGGCACCTTTCCATAGTCGAATTGCGTGCGACAACGATCGGGTTCTGCGGTGGCGACCTCCCAGAGCGGCGGCGTGACCGCGATGTCGGCACCGGCCAGGGTAACGGTCAGACCCTGAACGCAGGGCGGCTCGCCCGCCCCCGTCCGGGATGTCGTGAACGTCACTGAATCGCCTTTCCTGACGATATCGACCACCACTTCGTCCGTGCAGGCAACCAGTAGAAACGTCGATGCGATCAACCCGATAAGGGCGCGACTATTGACCATAAATTCCCGTCCCGCGAAGTTTGCCACGCAGCATTCTTGCCCGTCACGGTGTCCATTGCCGTTCCCGGGACGGACAGCACCGCATCGACGAGCCGCTGCTGCTGCCGTGCCAGTTCGCTCGCGAAGCGGCGACGGACGTATTCGAAAGGATCGACAGGCAAAGGCATCGTTTTCCTCCGGTCAATATGATGTCGCGAAACGCGATACGGTCGATCCGTTTCTGATGCTTATGCCGTCTCCACCACCTCACGCCCCTCCAGCGCGTCGAGGAACAGGCGGCACCACCAGAACACGTCCTCCGCCCGCACGTTCTCGATCATGGCCTGCCAGCGGCGGATGCGTTCGGCGCGGGGCATTTCCAGCGCGGCGGTGATCGCGTCGGCCATGTCCTCGGCGCTGTAGGGGTTGATGAGGACGGCCTCCTTCAGCTGCGCCGCCGCGCCCGCGAAGCTCGACAGGATCAGGACGCCGGGGTCCTCCGGGTCCTGTGCCGCGACATATTCCTTGGCGACGAGGTTCATGCCGTCGCGAAGCGGCGTGACCAGCGCGATGCGCGCGGCGCGGTAGATGCCCGCCAGTTCGGAGCGGGGATAGCCGCGGTTGACGTAGCGGATCGGCACCCAGTCGATATCGGCATATTCGCCGTTGATCCGGCCCGACAGCGCGTCGAGATCGCTCCTGATCTCCTGATAGGTGTCCACGTCGGCGCGGCTGGGCGGCGCGATCTGGAGCAGATAGACCAGCGCGCGGCGATCCGGGTTGTTCGCCAGGAACCGCTCATATCCCAGCAACCGCTCGCGCAGACCCTTCGAATAATCGAGCCGGTCGACCCCGACGATCAGGCTGCGCCCGGTGGACGACATGTGCATCCGGTCGTGCGCGAACCGTGCCTCGGGCGAGGCGGCGGCCGCCTCGAACTCGGCGGTGTCGATCCCGATCGGCGCGACAATGGTGCGGACGGTGCGCTCGCCAACGGTGGCGCACCCGTCCTCGTCGATGGTGCCGCCCATGATGTCGACGACGTAGCGGCGGAAACTGTCCAGCCAGTCTTCGGTATGGAAACCGACCACGTCATAGGCGAACATCGATTCGACCAGCTTATGATGGCTGGGCAGCGAGGTGAGCAGCCGCGCCGGCGGCCACGGCGTGTGCAGGAAGAAGCCCAGCCGGTTCTTCATCCCCCGCCGCCGCAGTTCGCGGCCCAGCGGGATCAGGTGATAGTCGTGGACCCAGACCAGATCGTCATCCTCGACCAGCGGCATCACCGTATCGGCGAAGCGCTCGTTGACGCGGCGATATCCGCCCTCGAAATCGCGTTCGAACTCGGTCAGGTCGATGCGGTAATGGAACAGCGGCCACAGCGTGCGGTTGGCATAGCCGTTGTAATATTCGTCGATGTCCTGTTCTTCGAGGTCGATCGTCGCGGTCGTGACGCCGCCGCCTTGGGTCGTCCGGATATCGCCGGTGAATTCGGGCGTGGTCTCCCCCGACCAGCCGAACCAGATGCCGCCATTCTCGCGCAGTGCGGACAGCAGGGCGACGGCGAGGCCGCCCTGATTGCCGGCGGCATCGGCGGTCGGCACGGCGACCCGGTTGGATATGACGACGAGGCGGCTCAACGTACTTTACTCCAGGGTTCGCTCAACAAAACCGCGCAGTTGATCAGTCCCACAAGCGAATAGGTCTGCGGATAGTTGCCCCACAGTTCGCCGGTGGCCGGATCGATATCCTCCGACAGCAGCCCGGCGGGGGTGCGCCGCGCCACCATTTCCTCGAACAGCGCGCGGGCATCATCGCGCCGGCCGGTCGCGTGCAGCGCCTCGATCAGCCAGAAGGTGCAGACGTTGAACGCGGTGGCGGGCAGGCCGAAATCATCCTCGCTGTCGTAGCGCAGCATGTAGCTGCCGCGCCGCAGCCCCCGCTCCACCGCCGCCAGCGTCGACTGGAACCGAGGGTCGTCGGGCGCGAAGAAGCGCAGGTCGAGCAGTTCGATCAGGCTGGCGTCGAGGTCGTCGCCCTCGAACGTCGCGGACATGCGGTCGGTGTCGGGGCGCCATGCCGCCGCCTCGATCCGGGCGCGCATCGCGGTGGCGCGCTCGTTCCAGAAGCGGCAGCGGTCGTCCAATTTCAGCGCACGCGCCGCGCCCGCCAGCCGGTCGCACGCCGCCCAGCACATCGCCGCCGAATAGGTGTGGACCGCGGTGCGCGTGCGCAATTCCCACAGCCCGGCATCGGGCTGGTCGTACACCTGCCATGCCAGCTCGCCGACCCGTTCCAGCGCGCGGAAATCGTCCTCGCCCGCGACGCGGTACAGGCGGGTGTCGTGGAACGCCTGCACGTTGGACAGGACGATCTGGCCATAGGCGTCGTGCTGCACCTGCTCGTATGCCTGATTGCCGACCCGCACCGGCCCCATGCCGCGATAGCCGGCCAGTCGCTCGGCGAACCGTTCGGGCAGCGGCGCCTCGCCCGCGACGCCGTAGAGCGGCCGGATATGGTCGCCGCCCTCCTGATCGACGATGTTGCGCAGATATTCGAGATAGGATTCCAGCACGTCGAGCGCGCCCAGCCGGTTCAGCGCCTGCACCGTGTAATAGGCGTCGCGGATCCAGCAGTAGCGATAGTCCCAGTTGCGCTCGCTGCCGGCATGTTCGGGCAGGCTGGTGGTCATCGCCGCGACGATCGCGCCGGTTTCCTCATGCTGGCACAGCTTCAGCGTGATCGCGGCGCGGATCACCACCTCCTGCCATTCCAGCGGGATGGCGAGGCCGCGGACCCAGTGGCGCCATTCGTCGCGGGTCCGGTCGAACATCATGCCGACCTCATATTCCAGCTTGCCCGCGAAACTCTCGTCGGGGCCGAGGAAGAAGTGCAGCGGGCGTTCCAGCCGGAAATATTGTTCGTTGCGCAACCGGTCGATCGCCGCGTTGGTGGTCAGCCGCAACGTCTGGTCGCGCATCAGGTAGCGGATGTGGTTGGACCCGGCGGTGATGCTGGTCGGGTGGCCCCAGTCGGTCGCGACGCGCAGCACCACGCGGATGCGCGGGCTGCCCGCCACCGGCCGCACGATGCGGACGAAGGCGGTCGGGCGGTAATCGCGGTCGTTGCGTACGAAGCGCGGGCAGAAATCGATCACCTCCACCGCATTGCCGCCGGCATCCTCGTGCCGGGTGACCAGGATCGGGGTGTTGCGCAGGTAATGCTGTTCGGTCTTCACCGCGCCGTCGAGTTCGATCGTCCAGAACCCCGTCTCGGTATCCTCGCGGTCGAGCAGGGCGGAAAAGGCGGGATCGCCATCGACACGCGGCACGCATCCCCACACGAAGCGGCCGGTGCGGTCGATCAGGGCGGATACCTGGCAATTGCCGATCGGCCACAGGTTCATGTCCTGGGTCAGCGTGCCTGCTCCAGCAGCGCCGCCAGCCAGTCGCGCAGCGCGGTCACCCCGTCCAGCCGGTAACGGGCTTGGGTCGCGCGGGCGGGGCCGATCAGCACCCCGGCCCCGCCCAGCGCGGCGGCGGCGGCGAAGCCGTCTTCGTCGGTCACGTCGTCGCCGAAGAACCACGGGGTCGCGCCCGCCATCGCCTCGTCCGCGAACAGCGCGCGCAGGCCGGCGCCCTTGTCGCCGGGCAGGCGCACCTCGGCCATCATCTTGCCGGGCTGGAAGGTCAGCCCGTGCGTCGCGGCAACCTGAGCCGCCGCCGCGCTGGCCTCGGCCTCCAGTTCGGGGCGGGCGCGGTAATGCAGCGCGGCGCCCAGGCTTTTGGTTTCGAACACGATGTCGTTGCGCGTCGCGAACGCCGCCATCTCCGCCGCCGCCGCGTCCAGCGCGGGCGAGCGGCCGGGCAGGCTATGGCCGTTCGCCGGTGTCCGCAGTTCCGCGCCGTGGCTGGCCGCGATCGCCAGCAGCGGCCCGCGCGTGCCGAGGAAGCCGTCGAGCTGCGCGACCGACCGGCCGCTGACGATCGCCACCCGCCCCGGCATCGCCGCCGCCAGCCGGTCGATCAGCGCGAGCAGCGCATCCTCCACCACCACCGCCTCCGGCCGGGCGGCGAGTTCGACCAGCGTCCCGTCGAAATCGAGGAACAGCGCGGTCGTGGCGGGATCGGGCAGGGGCGGGGCGATCAAGTCGGGTGCATCCATGCCCCCGATAACGGCCCGCTCCCGCATCCGTTGCGCCGCCGATACAAAACCGGCCCACCCGTTCACCCGGTCGGCCGGCCGGTCAGCTGCGCATGATCGCCATCACCGCATCGATCACCGACGATCCGGCGAGCGGGCCGACCAGCAACATCAACAGGTTGAAGCCGATCACCCAGCCCACCACCCGTTCGCCCCGCTTCGTCAGCCGGGGCGCGGGCGGGGCGGGGCGCCATGGTTCGGCGGGGGGCCAGGGATCGCGGGTATCGAGGAACATGGTCGTTCTCCTGTGGTCGGTGCGTCAGGTCGTCGGCATCGGTCCCCGGAACACGTCGATCCCGTCATATCGTTTCAGCGCCACCGGCCGGCCGGTCCGCGCGCTTTCGTAGATCGCCTCCATCACGACATGATCCTGCAATCCCTCCTCACCGGGCGTGCGCGGTCGGCGGTCGGCGATGATGCAGTCGGCCATATGGTCGATCTCGGCGGCGAACTGGTTCTTCGGCGGGATGTTGACCTGCTGGCGCACGTCCGCCCCGCCCACATTCTGCGCAACATACAGTTCCTGCCCGCGATAGCGATAGGCGGAGGGCATCTGCACGGTGGCCCGCGCGAAATTCAGCACCTGTGCCTTGTCGTCCCGCGCGCCGTAGCTGGTCAGGCATTGCGCCATGAATTCGGACGGGAAGCGCATCGTGAACGCCACCGTCTCCTCCACCTCGGCATAGCGCGGGTCGCCGGGCGGGCTGTATTGCCGCGCGAACACCTCGACCGGCTCCTGCCCGGTCAGGAAGCGCGCGGTGTTGACCAGGTACAGCCCGATATCGGGCAGCGTGCCCCCGCCCGCCAGCGCCTTCTTGTGCCGCCACTGCTGCGCGCCGTCGGGGGCGACGGTCTGCGTGTTGGTCATCGTCGCGCCGACCAGCCGGCCGAACGTCCCCTCCTGCACGAAGCGGCGGGCACGCTGGTTATAGGGTTCGTACTGGATGCGGTACGCGATCATCAGCTTGACGTTCGCCTTCGCGCACGCCGCGATCATCGACCGCGCCTCCGCCGACGAATTCGCCATCGGCTTCTCGCACAGCACGTGCTTGCCGGCGCGCGCCGCGCGTTCGACATACTCGCGGTGCATCCCGTTGGGCAGCACGATGTACACCGCCTGCACCGCCGGATTGTCGCGCAGCCGGTCGAACCCCGCATAATCGTAGCACTGGTCCGGCGCGATGCCGTATTGCGCTGCCACCGTCCGCAGCTTGTCCGGCGATCCCGATACCAGCGCGACCAGCTTCGCGTTCTTGCATTCCGCGAACGCGGGCAGCAGTTCCTCCAGCGTCAGCCGCCCCAGCGCCACCACCGCGAAGCCCACCCGCTTTTCCGGGGGCAGCGGCGCGGGCGGCGGCGCGCTCCTGGGATCGGCCTCGCCCCGCCATTCGGGAAAGGCCACCTTGCCGCCCTCGACCCGGCCGGTATCGACCGCGCTGGGGGGCGGCAGGCGCTGCGCCACTGCCTTGCCGCCCAGCGCCAGTCCCGCCACGGCACCGCCCATCAGCATCAGGCGCCGGTCTATCGCATCGGTCATCGGCAATTCCTCGATCAGACAACGCGATAGGGAACGATCCGCCGCGTCTCCGGCTCCACCGCGATCGCGCGATCGGCGGGGGGAAAGGCCCGCTGGTCGCAATCCGCGCGCGGACACAGCCGGCACGATATGCCGATCGGCGTCGCCGCGCCCCGCCGGTCGACCGCATCGGCATAGACGAAGTCGGCGGCGTGGCTCGCCTCGCAGCCCAGCACCACCGCGAAGCGGCGCGGCGCGCGCGTGAACCGGCCCGACGGCTTCACCAGCCCCTTCGCCATCGAGATGTAGCGGACGCCGTCCGGCGTCTCCGCCTGCTGCACCAGGATACGGTCCGGGATCGCGACCGCCTCGTGGACATGCCATAACGGGCAGGCGCCCCCGAACCGCGCGAATTGCAGCCGGGTCGCGCTGTGCCGCTTGGTGATGTTGCCCGCCATGTCGACGCGGCAGAAATAGAAGGGCACGCCCGCCGCTCCCGGCCGTTGCAGCGTCGACAGGCGGTGGCACGCCTGTTCGAAACTGATGCCGAACACCCGCGACAGCCGGTCGATATCGTGGCGCACCCGCCGCGCCTCGCCGCGATAGCGTTCATATGGCATCAGCAGCGCGGCGGCGGCATAATTGGCCAGGCCCAGTTCCAGCAGGTGCCGCGCCTCCACGCTGGCCAGCCCCGATCCCGCGACGATCGCCGCGACCTGATCCGCGAAGGCCAGCGTCGCCAGCCGGTGCGCGATCTGGAACCGCCGGCTTTCGGGCGGCAGCGCCCCGGCCAGCACCAGCAGCCCCGGCCGGTCGCGGGCCAGCGGCGCGTCGCCATCGTCGTCGGTGACCACCGCGATGCCGTGGCCGTGCAGCGCAGCGACCAGCGCCGCCTCCCCCAGCCCGCCGCCGCCGGTCGCCAGGGTGGTGGCCAGCGCCTCGCCCGCGCGGTCGAGCGGATCGATGTAGTTGCCGGCCGCGTGGAACCAGTCGCGCACCGCCTCCCAGGGCAGGCGCGCGTCGCCGCCCGCGACCAGCGTCTCCTCCGCCACCGCCAGCCGTTCCTCGGCATCGCGCTTGGCGGCGTGGAGCGCGATCAGCCGGTCGGCGATGTCGGGGCGCTCCTCCGCCAGCCGCACGGTTGCCTCGGGCGGCAGCGGCGCCAGCGCCGGATCGGCCAGCGCCGCCGCCAGCGCCGCGACCCGCCGCGCCGGTGCCTCGTCGGCGATCGCGGCCAGTTCCTGCGGGTGATGGCGGGCCAGCGCGGCGATCACGGCGGCGGTCAGCGGCCGTTCGTCCCCCTCCAGCTGCGACAGGTAGCTGACCGACAGGCCGAGCCGCGCCGCCATCGCCCGCTGGTTCAACCCGGCCGCCCGGCGCAGCGCGCGCAGCCGTTCGCCGGCATAGAGACGGGGCGGGGCCATGCCCCGGCTTAGTTCGCAACTGGTTCATTCGCAACTTCGCAAATTCACATTTGCGCGGGAGCGGCGACGCGGGCAGGAAGTGACGGCGCGTTTGCAGGAGGATGTCTTTGTCGTCGACCATCGCAATGTTGGAGGCGAAACGCGCAGGCGCGAAGCTGGGCGGCGGCGAAAAACGCATCGCCGCCCAGCATGGCAAGGGCAAGCTGACCGCGCGTGAGCGGCTGGACGTGCTGCTGGACGAGGGATCGTTCGAAGAGATCGACATGTATGTCGAGCACAACTGCGTCGATTTCGGCATGGCGGATCAGGTGATCCCCGGCGACGGCGTGGTCACCGGATCGGGTACGATCAACGGCCGGCTCGTCTATGTCTTCAGCCAGGATTTCACGGTGTTCGGCGGCTCGCTGTCCGAACGCCATGCCGCCAAGATCTGCAAGGTGATGGACACCGCGCTGCGCGTCGGCGCGCCGGTGATCGGCCTGAACGACTCAGGGGGCGCCCGCATCCAGGAGGGGGTCGCCTCGCTCGGCGGCTATGCGGAGGTGTTCCAGCGCAACGTGCTGGCCTCCGGCGTGGTGCCGCAGCTGTCGCTCATCATGGGGCCGTGCGCGGGCGGGGCGGTCTATTCGCCGGCGATGACCGACTTCATCTTCATGGTGAAGGATTCCAGCTACATGTTCGTCACCGGCCCCGATGTGGTGAAGACGGTGACGAACGAGGTGGTGACGCAGGAGGCGCTGGGCGGCGCGGTGACGCACACCACCCGCACCAGCGTCGCCGACAACGCGTTCGAAAACGATATCGAGGCGCTGCTGGCGGCGCGCGACTTCATCGATTTCCTGCCGCTGTCCAACCGCGAGGCGGTGCCGGAGCGCCCCACCGCCGATGCGTGGGACCGGGCGGAACCGGGGCTGGACACGCTGATCCCCGCCTCCGCCAACCAGCCCTACGACATGCACGAGCTGATCCGGAAGGTCGTCGACGAAGGCGATTTCTTCGAGACGCAGCCGGCGCACGCCGCCAACATCATCACCGGCTTCGGCCGGATCGAGGGGCGCACCGTCGGCTTCGTCGCCAACCAGCCGATGGTGCTGGCGGGTGTGCTCGACATCAATTCGTCGAAGAAGGCGGCGCGGTTCGTGCGTTTCTGCGACGCGTTCGAGGTCCCGATCGTCACCTTCGTCGACGTGCCGGGCTTCCTGCCGGGCACCGCGCAGGAGCATAACGGCATCATCAAGCACGGCGCGAAGCTGCTGTTCGCCTATGCGGAGGCGACCGTGCCCAAGATCACCGTCATCACCCGCAAGGCGTATGGCGGCGCCTACGACGTGATGGCGTCGAAGCACCTGCGCGGCGACCTGAACTATGCGTGGCCGACCGCCGAGATCGCGGTGATGGGGGCCAAGGGCGCGGTCGAGATCATCTTCCGCGGCCGCACGCCCGAGGAAATCGCCGAGCGGACGGCGGAATACGAGGCGCGCTTCGCCAACCCCTTCGTCGCGGCGGCCAAGGGCTTCATCGACGAGGTGATCCAGCCCCACTCCACCCGCCGCCGCATCGCGCTGGGCCTGCGCAAGCTGCGCGGCAAGCAGCTGGAGAACCCGTGGAAGAAGCATGACAACATTCCGTTGTGAACGGTTAAAAGCTTCAGATGTTGAGATGACATTTGTCTCGTCAAACGACCCAGATACAATCGGCGTTGAGTTTACCGTTAAAGGCAACGGCCTTTTTGATTTAGCGATGACGATGGATGGAGAAATTTCCATCATTTTTGATGAAATTGAGAATGCAGAATTTGCTCTTGATGATCTTCATACGCTTTTACAGCGTGGCGAGCTGGAACTGAAAAACTGGCACCGTCGCTTGTCCGAATCTGAGCAGTTAGGCATCCAGCCATGACCCTCGGCCGCCTCAACCACATCGGCGTCGCGACCCCGTCGATCGAACGCTCCATCGAAACCTACCGCACCCTGCTCGGCGCGACCGCGATCGGGGTGCCGTTCGATCTGCCCGCGCAGGGCGTGCGGGTGTGTTTCGTCGATGCGCCCAACACCCAGATCGAACTGATCGAGCCGCTGGACGATGCCTCCCCGATCGCGGGCTTCCTGCGCCGGAACCCGGCGGGCGGGCAGCATCACCTGTGCTTCGAGGTGCCCGATATCCATGCCGCGATCGCCGACCTGACGGCGAAGGGCGCGACCGTGCTCGGCCAGCCGCGGATCGGCGCGCATGGCACCCCGATCGTCTTCGTCCACCCGCGCGACATGGGCGGGTTGCTGGTCGAGCTGATGGAACAACCGAAGGACCATTGATGGCGCCCGTGAACATCCGCACCGACCGGCGTGGCGACGTGCTGGTCGTCACGCTCGACCGCCCCGACCGGCTGAACGCCGCCCCGCCGGCGATGTTCGAGGAGATCGCGGCGGTCCTGCGCGAACGGGACGGCGCGCGCGCCGTGCTGGTGCAGGGGGCGGGCCGCGCCTTCTGCTCGGGGGCGGACGTGGCGGGCGGTGCGCTGTCGGCCGATGATCCGGGGGCGGCGACGCACCGCGCGCTGACCGACAGCTACAACCCTACGTTGGCGATGATCGCGGACCTGCCCGTGCCGGTGGTCAGCGCGGTGCGCGGGCCGGCGGCGGGGATCGGCTGTTCGCTGGCGCTCGCCGCCGATTTCTGCGTGGCGGGCGACACCGCCTATTTTCTGCAGGCGTTCGTCAATATCGGCCTTGTCCCCGATGGCGGTGCGTCGTGGATGCTGCCGCGCCTGATCGGCCGGCCGCGCGCCCTGCGGATGATGATGCTCGGCGAGCGGGTGCCGGCCGCGACTGCGCTCGACTGGGGCATGATCCACGCGGTCGTGCCCGACGCCGAACTGGACGAGGCGGCGTTCGTGCTGGCCGAGCGGCTCGCCGCCGGGCCGACGCTGGCGCTGGGCGCGATCCGTCGTCAGCTCCACGCCGCGCAGGACGGCGACTATGCCGCCGCGATGGCGCGGGAGGCGGACAACCAGCGGGCGATGCGCGGCACCGCCGACGCCGCCGAGGGCGGTCGCGCGTTCCTCGAAAAACGCCAACCGGCATTCCGGGGTAGCTGACATGGCCGAGATCGAGATCAACACCGGCGAGGATGCGGGCGCCGCCCCATCCGCACCGCCCCAGCCCGAACCCACGCCGCAGCCGACGCTGGCCGACTGGCAGGCCGCCGCCGCGCGCGAGGTGAAGGGCCGCGACCTGACCTGGCCGACGCCCGAGGGCATCGACGTGAAGCCGCTCTACACCGCCGAGGACGTTACCGCCGATCCCGGCCTGCCCGGTTTCGCGCCGTTCACGCGCGGCGTGCGCGCGTCGATGTATGCGGGGCGGCCATGGACGATCCGGCAATATGCCGGCTTCTCCACCGCGGAGGAATCAAACGCCTTCTACCGCCGCAACCTGGCCGCCGGGCAGAAGGGGCTGTCGGTCGCGTTCGATCTCGCCACGCACCGCGGTTACGACAGCGATCATCCCCGCGTGACCGGCGATGTCGGCAAGGCCGGGGTCGCGATCGATTCGGTCGAGGACATGAAGATCCTGTTCGACGGCATCCCGCTCGACCAGATGTCGGTCAGCATGACGATGAACGGCGCGGTGATCCCGATCCTCGCCTTCTTCATCGTCGCGGGGGAGGAACAGGGCGTCGATCGCCGGCTGCTCGACGGGACCATCCAGAACGACATCCTGAAGGAGTTCATGGTCCGCAACACCTATATCTACCCGCCCGGCCCCTCGATGCGGATCATCTCCGATATCATCGCCTATACCGCGGCCGAGATGCCCAAGTTCAACAGCATCTCGATCAGCGGCTATCACATGCAGGAAGCCGGCGCGACGCAGGTACAGGAACTGGCCTTCACCATCGCCGACGGTCGCGAATACGTCCGCGCGGGGGTGGATGCCGGGCTGGATATCGACAAATTCGCCGGCCGCCTGTCGTTCTTCTTCGCGATCGGCATGAACTTCTTCATGGAGGTCGCGAAGCTGCGCGCCGCACGCACCCTGTGGCACCGGGTGATGACCGATCTGGGCGCCAAGGACGAACGGTCAAAGATGCTGCGCACGCATTGCCAGACCAGCGGCGTGTCGTTGCAGGAACAGGACCCCTACAACAACGTCATCCGCACCACGGTCGAGGCGATGGCCGCGATGTGCGGCGGCACCCAGAGCCTGCACACCAACGCGCTGGACGAAGCGATTGCGCTGCCGACCGATTTCTCCGCCCGCATTGCCCGCAACACCCAGATCGTGTTGCAGGAGGAGACGGGGATGACGAAGGTCGTCGATCCGCTCGGCGGCAGCTATTATGTCGAGGCGTTGACGCAATCGCTGGTCGATCAGGCGTGGACGATCATCGAGCGGGTCGAGGCGGAAGGCGGCATGGCGGCGGCGGTCGCGGCCGGCTGGCCCAAGGCGATGATCGAGGAAGCCGCCGCCGCGCGGCAGGCCCGCGTCGACCGGGGCGAGGACGTGATCGTCGGCGTCAACAAATACCGGCTGAAGGACGAGGACCCGATCGACATCCTCGATGTCGACAATGTCGCGGTGCGCGAGGCGCAGGTCGCGCGGTTGCAGACGATGCGCGCGACGCGGGACGAGGCCGCGTGCCAGGCGACGCTGACGGCGCTGCGCGAAGGGGCGGCGGGCACCGGCAACCTGCTGGCGCTGGCGGTCGAGGCCGCGCGTGCGCGCGCCTCGCTCGGCGAGATTTCCGCCGCGATGGAGGTGTCGTTCGGGCGCTACGGGACGCAGCCGACCCCGGTCAGCGGCATCTATGGCGGCGCCTATGCCGACGATCCCCGCTGGGCGCGGCTGACCGACGGGGTCGACGCCACCGAGCGCCGGCTGGGTCGCAGGCCCCGGATGCTCGTCGCCAAGATGGGGCAGGACGGGCATGATCGCGGCGCCAATCTGGTCAGCAGCATGTTCGCCGATCTGGGGTTCGAGATCGTGCCGGGGGCGCTGTTCCAGACCCCGCAGGAGGTGGCGGCGCTGGCGCTGGAACGTCAGGTCGACGTGGTCGGCGCCTCGTCGCTGGCGGCGGGGCACAAGACGCTGATCCCCGAACTGATCGGCCATCTGCGCGACGCCGGACGCCCGGATATCAAGGTGATCGCCGGCGGCGTGATCCCCGCGCAGGACTATCAGGCGCTCCGCGACGCGGGCGTGCAGGCGATCTTCGGCCCCGGCACCAATCTTGTGCAGGCGGCCGAAGAGGTGTTGAGGCTGCTCGGCCATAACATGCCCCCCCAGACCGAGGCCGCAGAATGACCGTCGATACGCTTACCCGCCCGCTCGCCGCCGCTCCCGCAGTGTCCGCCGCTCCCCATGCCGGCGACCCGCGCACCGACTGGACCCGCGCGGAAATCGCCGCATTGTTCGACCTACCCTTCGCCGAGCTGATGTTCCGCGCGCAGACCGTCCACCGCGCGCATCACGCCGCGGATGAGGTGCAGCTCTGCACGCTGCTGTCGATCAAGACCGGCGGCTGTCCGGAGGATTGCGGCTACTGCTCGCAATCCGCCACCGCCGACAGCGGGCTGAAGGCGGAAAAGCTGATGGATGTCGACGCCGTCCTCGCCAGCGCCGCCGCGGCGAAGGCCGCCGGCTCGCAGCGTTTCTGCATGGGCGCGGCGTGGCGCAACCCCAAGGACCGCGACATGGCGAAGGTGGTCGCGATGGTCGAGGGGGTGAAGGCGATGGGGTTGGAAACCTGCATGACGCTGGGGATGCTGGAGGCGGGGCAGGCCCGCGCGCTGGCCGATGCGGGGCTCGATTACTACAACCACAACATCGATACCTCGCCGGAGAATTACGGCAACGTCATCACTACCCGCACCTTCGCGGACCGGTTGGAGACGCTGGGCCATGTCCGGGATGCGGGCATTTCGGTGTGCTGCGGCGGCATCGTCGGGATGGGCGAGACACGCGGCGACCGGGTCGGCTTCGTCCACGCGCTCGCCACCCTGCCGCGCCATCCCGAAAGCGTGCCGGTCAATGCGCTGGTGCCGGTGAAGGGTACGCCGCTGGGCGATATGCTGGCGGGCACGCCGATGGCGAAGATCGACGACATCGAATTCGTGCGGACGGTGGCGGTGGCGCGGATCGCGATGCCGCGCAGCATGGTCCGCCTGTCCGCCGGGCGCGAAAGCATGTCGGAAGCGACGCAGGCGCTGTGCTTCATGGCCGGCGCGAACTCGATCTTCACCGGCGACAAGCTGCTGACCGCCGGCAACGCCGGCGACAGCGCCGACGCTGCCCTGCTGGCGAAGCTGGGCGTCCGGCCGATGACGGGCGCGGAGCCGATGCGGGCGGCCGCGGAGTAATGCCCACCATCCTGCGGATCGGGCCGTTCCGCCTGTATTTCTACAGTCATGAACCCAACGAACCGCCGCATGTCCATATCGATCGCGGCGAGGCGACGGCAAAGGTCTGGCTGGAGCCGGTCGACGTCGCGAAGAGCCGCGGCTTCCGTGCGCACGAGATCAATGGCATCCTTGCCATGGTCGTCGAACACCGTCCGATGCTTCTGGAGGCATGGCATGAATATTTCGGCTAGGATCACCGACGAACGGGTGCTGGACGTGCGGTTCGACGCGGCGAGCCTGATCGTCGATCTGATGGATGGGCGCACCATCTCCGCACCGCTCGCCTGGTATCCCCGGCTGGCCCGGGCGACGCCCGAAGCCCGCGCGGTCTGGGAGAAGGCCGGCGGTGGATACGGCATCCACTGGCCGGAGATCGACGAGGACCTGAGTACCGATGGATTGCTGCGCGGCGCACCGGCCGTCAGTTCACGGTGAACGACAGGCCCGCCGTCGCCTGAAGCACATAATAAGAACCGGGAGAGGTCGTTGTTCAAGAAAATCCTGATCGCCAATCGCGGCGAGATCGCGTGCCGGGTCATCCGCACCGCGCGGGCGATGGGGATCGCGACGGTCGCGGTCTATTCGGATGCCGATGCGCGCAGCCCGCACGTGCTGCTCGCCGACGAATCCGTGCGGCTGGGGCCGGCGCCCGCCGCCGACAGCTATCTGAAGGCGGAACTGATCCTGCTCGCCGCCAAGGAGACCGGCGCGGATGCGATCCATCCCGGCTACGGCTTCCTGTCGGAGCGTGAATCCTTCGCGCGCGCCTGTGCCGATGCCGGCATCGCCTTCATCGGCCCGCCGCCGGAGGCGATCGCGGCGATGGGCGACAAGATCGAATCGAAGAAGCTGGCGCGCGCCGCCGGCGTCAATGTCGTCCCCGGTTTCCTCGGCGAGATCGACGATACCGACCATGCGGTGCGGATCGCGGGCGAGATCGGCTATCCGGTGATGATGAAGGCGTCGGCCGGCGGCGGCGGCAAGGGGATGCGCCTCGCCTGGTCCGAACAGGATGTGCGCGACGGGTTCGAGGCGACGAAACGCGAAGGGCTCGCCTCGTTTGGCGACGACCGCGTCTTCATCGAGAAGTTCATCGAAAGCCCGCGCCACATCGAGATCCAGCTGCTCGGCGACCAACATGGCAACATCGTCTATCTCGGCGAGCGCGAATGTTCGATCCAGCGCCGCCACCAGAAGGTGGTGGAGGAGGCGCCGTCCCCCTTCGTCACCCCCGCGATGCGCCGTGCGATGGGGGAACAGGCGGTCGCCCTTGCCCGCGCGGTCGGTTATTTCAGCGCGGGCACGGTCGAACTGATCGTGTCGGGCGCGGATACCAGCGGCACCGGTTTCTACTTCCTCGAAATGAACACGCGGTTGCAGGTCGAGCATCCCGTGACCGAGGAGATCACCGGGCTCGATCTGGTCGAACAGATGATCCGCGTCGCGGCGGGCGAACCGCTCGCCTTCACGCAGGACGAGGTGCGGCTGGACGGCTGGGCGATCGAGACCCGCGTCTATGCCGAGGACCCGTATCGCGGCTTCCTGCCCAGCATCGGCCGGCTCGCGCGCTACACCCCGCCGGCGGCGGGCGCGGATGACACGGTGCGCGTCCGCGTCGACGACGGCGTGGTCGAGGGGGGCGAGGTGTCGATGTTCTACGACCCGATGATCGCCAAGCTGGTCACCTGGGCGCCGACGCGCGAGGCGGCGGTCGATGCGCAGATCGGCGCGATCGACGCGTTCGAGATCGAGGGGCCGGGCACCAATCTCGATTTCCTGTCGGCGCTGATGCAGCATCCGCGGTTCCGCGCCGGCACGATCACGACGGGCTTCATCGCGGAGGAATATCCGGACGGCTTCACCGGGGCGCCCGCCGGCCCGGCGCTGCGCCGCACATTGGCCGCCACCGCCGCCTTCGCCGCCACCGCCCATGCCGATCGCGCGCGGCGGATCGACGGCCAGCTTGGCCACCGCCTGTCGCCGCCGGCGGACTGGACGGTGCGGGTCGACGGGGCCGATCACGACGTCCATGTCTCGGTCGACGGCATCACCGTCGATGGCGAACCGCTCGATTTCGCCGCCGAATACACCCCCGGCGACCGTTTGGTGGAGGTGGAGAGCGACGTCGGGCACGGGGGCGAGAGCGTGGCGATCCGCATCGCCCCGGTGCCCGGCGGGTTCCGGCTCGCCACCCGCGGCGCGGTCCACAAGGTCCGGGTGCTGCCCGCGCATGTCGCCCCCTATGCCCGCCACCTGATCGAGAAGGTGCCGCCGGACCTGTCGCGCTTCCTGCTCGCACCGATGCCGGGCCTGCTCGTCCGGCTCGACGTGGACGAGGGCGACCGGGTCGAGGCGGGGCAGGCGCTGGCGGTGGTCGAGGCGATGAAAATGGAGAACATCCTGCGCGCCGGCAAATCGGGCGTCGTGAAGACGATCGGCGCGCGGACGGGCGACAGCCTGTCGGTCGATCAGGTCATCCTCGAACTGGAATAGCGCCTGCCCGACCGGTCGGGGACCGTCGCCGTCCCCCCCGGGCTTGTCCCAGGGGCCGCGGTTCCGCAGACCCGCCGGCCATTCGGTGTGCGGCGCGGTGGATGCCGCGACATGTCCGGCATGACGGCGATCGGAATGGGACGGTTTGCCAATGGGGTAGGCAGGGAACCGGCTTTCCCCACTGTGGATCGCGACAATCTGCGACAGAAAAGCGCTGGACGGTGGCCCGGTCCCCCGGCACCTATGGGGCCATGCAGCGCGCCCGTGTCCTCTTTCTCGCCACCGCGCTCGCCGGTTGTTCGGTCGGTCCGGACTATCGCCCGCAATCGCCCGCCGAACTGGGCGTGCCCGCCGGTTTCTCGGTTCCCGCCGCCCCCGACGCGGCGGACCTGACCCGCTGGTGGAACCGGTTCGACGATCCGGTGCTCGGGCGTCTCGTCGAACAGGCGGCGGGCGCGAACACCGATCTGGCGCAGTCGGTGGCACGGTTGCGGCAGGCGCGCGAATCACTGCTGCAAAGCCGGTCGCAACTCCTGCCCACCGTGTCCGGATCGACCGGCTATCAGCGCAACGAGAATCTGCGCGGCGGCGGCCGCTCGTTCACCCTGCCCGACGGCACCGTCGTCGACACCGGCGGTGGCGGCACCAACAGCTTCTCGGTCGGGTTGTCGGCCAGCTGGCAGGTCGGCATCTTCGGCGAACTGCGCCGCACGGTCGAGGCGACGCGCGCACAGTACGAGGCGGCGGGCTTCGACTATGCCGCCGTGCTGCTGTCGGTGCAGAGCGAGGTCGCGCGCAACTATGTGATCGCGCGGGGCCTTCAGGCACAGCTCGCCAATGCCCGCGCCTCGCTGGCGATCCAGGACGACAATCTGGATATCGCGGGCTTCCGCGTGCAGGCCGGCCTCGTCTCGTCGCTCGACAGCGAGCAGGCCCGGTCGCAGCGCGCGCAGACCGCCGCGACGATCCCCTCGCTGGAACAACAGTACAACGCCGCCGTCTCGCGCCTCGGCGTGCTGACCGGGCAGGCGCCCGGTGCGCTCAAGCCCGAACTGGCGGCGACGCGGCCGATCCCGCTCGCCCCCGCCACGGTCGGGATCGGCATCCCCGCCGATATCCTGCGCCGCCGGCCCGACGTGCGCTCGGCGGAACGCGCGCTGGCCGCCGCCACCGCGCAGATCGGCGTGGCGAAGGCGCGGCTCTATCCGGCGCTGGCGATCACCGGCAACATCAACACCAACGCCACCTCGATCGGCAATATCGGCGATGCGATCACCGGCGGGCTGTTCGCCGGGCTGACGCAGGCGATCTTCAACGGCGGCCGGCTGCGCAGCGCGGTCCGCACGCAGGAGGCCGCCGCCGACGCCGCGCTCGCCGCGTACAAGGGCACCGTGCTGCTCGCGCTGGAGGATATCGAGAACGCGATCGTCGCGCTCACGACCGCGCAGGCGCGGACGCGGGAGTTCACCGTCGCGCTCGATGCCGCGAACAACAGCGCGATCCTCAGCCGCAGCCAGTATCGCTCGGGCCTGACCGACTTCACCACGCTGAACCAGCAGGAAACGGCGCTGCTGTCCGCGCGCAACGGCCTGACCCAGGCGCGCGCCGATGCCGCCGCCGCGCAGGTCGCGCTGTTCGTGGCGCTGGGCGGCGGCTGGGATGCGACGACGGTGCCGCAAGCGCCGCCGCGCGTGCTGCCCGCCGGCACCAATGCGCGACCCGTTCCCGTCACGACGACCACCCCCGCAAGCGAGACCCGTTGATGGCCGACCAGAGCACCGACGAATTTCTGGGCGTGAAGGCGGTGCCGGCCTGGCGTCGCTACGTCAAATGGGTGGTGATCGTCCTCGTGCTGGCCGGGCTGGCGCTGCTGCTCAGCCGCTGTTTCGGCGGCAAGGACGCGGTGCAATATTCGACGCAGGCGGTGCGGCAGGGCAACCTGACCGTCAGCGTCTCCGCCACGGGCAAGCTGGCGCCGACCAATCAGGTGACGGTCGGCTCGCAATTGTCGGGCCTGGTTACCCGCGTCGTCGTCGACGTCAACGACCGCGTCACGGCGGGTCAGCCGCTGGCGCTGATCGATCCCGAACAAATCGACGACCAGATTCGCGCCGCGCAGGCGACGCTCGCCGCCAATCAGGCGCAGGTCGGGCAGGCGCAGGCCACCGTCGCGGAGGCGAACGCGCAGCTGGCCCGCCTGAACGAGGTGTATCGCCTGTCGAACGGCCGCGTCCCCTCCGCCACCGAACTCCAGACCGGGCGCGCCAATGCGCAGCGCGGGGTCGCGGGGCTGAAGACCGCGCAGGCCAATGTCGCCGCCGCCGCCGCCCAGCTGGCGCAGTCGCAGACGCAGCGCAGCCGCGCGATCATCCGCAGCCCCGTCTCCGGCGTGGTGCTGGCCCGACAGGTCGATCCCGGCCAGACCGTCGCCGCCTCGTTCAACACCCCGACGCTGTTCGTCATCGCCGAAGACCTGACCAAGATGAAGCTGGAGGTCGCGATCGACGAGGCGGATGTGGGCGCGGTGAAGCTGGGGCAGAAGGCGAATTTCACCGTCGATGCCTTTCCCGGCCGCACCTTCCCCGCCACGATCACCCGCGTCGATCTCGGCTCGAACCTGACGGTCAGCGCCGCCACCGCCTCCACCTCGACCAGCACCACCGCGACGACGGGGCAGGTGGTCAGCTATGCCGCCGACCTGACCGTCGCCAATCCCGACGGGCAATTGCGCCCCGGCATGACCGCGACCGCCGATATCGTCACCTCCGACCGGAAGGGCGTGCTGCTGGTCCCCAACGCCGCGCTGCGGTTCAAGCCGGCGGCGGCCGGTGCTGGCGGGCAGGGCGGCATCGCCGGCTCGCTCACTTTCCGCCCGCGTCGCGACCGGCCGGAACGCACCGCCACGCTGGGTCGCGGCGCGACGCAGACGGTATACGTCAAGGGCGCGGATGGCACGCCGCAGCCGGTGCAGATCGTCACCGGCGACAGCAACGGCAGCATGACCGAGGTGATCGGCGGCGCGCTGAAACCGGGGGCGGAGGTCATCACCGGCCAGTTGGCGAACGGCACCGACACCGCCGCCGCCCCGCGTCGTCCGGGGGGTGCGGGTGCCCGGTAACCCCACCCGCGCCGCCGCCCCCGCGGCAGAGGGAACGGCGACGGCCGACCCCATCATCTCGCTGCGCGGCGTGACCAAGGTCTATGGCAGCGGCGCGACGCAGTTCCAGGCGCTGAAGGGCGTCGATCTCGATATCGCGGGCGGCGATTTCGTCGCGGTGATGGGGCCGTCGGGATCGGGCAAGTCGACGACGATGAACATCCTCGGCTGTCTCGACATGCCGACGGCGGGCGCCTTCACCTTTCGCGGCCATCATATCGAGACGCTCGACCGCGACCAGCGCGCGCTGCTCCGCCGCCGCTATCTCGGTTTCGTGTTCCAGGGCTTCAACCTGTTGTCGCGCACCTCCGCGCTGGAGAATGTCGAGCTGCCGCTCCTTTACCGGGGCGAGGATCGCAAGACGCGGCGCGATCTCGGCATGGCGGCGCTGGAGAAGGTCGGGCTGGACCGGTGGTGGGATCACACCCCCGCCGAACTGTCCGGCGGCCAGCAGCAGCGCGTGGCGATCGCCCGCGCGATCGTGACCAGCCCCGATGTGCTGCTCGCCGACGAGCCGACCGGCAATCTCGATTCGGAACGCTCGGTGGAGATCATGCAGCTGCTCACCGCACTCAACCGCGACAGTGGCATCACCGTGCTGATGGTCACCCACGAACCCGACATGGCCGCGTTCGCGCGCACCGTGGTGCATTTCAAGGACGGACTGGTGGAACGGGTGGAAAGCCGCCACCGGCAGGGCGAGGCGGTGGAGGCCTGATGTTCGGCACCACGCTCGTCCTCGCGCTGCGCTCGATCCGGCGGCATCTGCTGCGGTCGTTCCTGACCATCCTCGGCATCGTCATCGGCGTCGGCGCGGTGGTGACGATGGTCACGCTGGGCAAGGCGACCACCGCCGCCGTCCAGCAGCAGATCTCCTCGCTCGGCACCAACGTGTTGCAGGTCCGCCCCGGCCAGGGCTTCGGGCGCGGCGGCGGCGGCCCGCGTCCGCCCGATTTCAAGCCGGAGGACGTGACCGCGATCGCCCATCAGGTCGCCGGCGTCACCGCCGTCGCCCCGCAGGCCAGCAGCACCGCCACCGCGATCTACGAAGGCGCCAACTGGTCGACCACGATCAACGGCACCACCTCCGGCTTCCTGACCGTGCAGCCCTGGCCGCTGACCGGCGGGCGCTACTGGACCCCGGCGGAGGAGGAGGCGGGCAAGGCGGTCTGCCTGATCGGCAACACCGTCCGCCAGAACCTGTATCGCGGCGGTGAGGCGGTCGGTACGCGGATGCGGCTGGGCAACATCAGCTGCGACGTGATCGGTACGCTCAACACGCGCGGGCAGGGCGGGTTCGGCGATCAGGACGATGTCGTCGTCATGCCGATCAAGGCGGTGCAGCGCCGCTTCACCGGCAGTCGCGACATCCGCCTGATGCTGGTCGGCGTCGATCAGGCCTATTCGACCCAGACCGTGCAGGCCGGCATCACCGATCTGCTGCGCGAACGCCGCAACATCGCCGGCGGCAAGGAAGACGATTTCAACATCTTCGACACCAAGCAGATTTCGGACACGCTGACCGGCACCACCACGCTGCTGACCCGCATCGTCGCCGCCGTCGCCGGGATCAGCCTGGTCGTCGGCGGCATCGGCATCATGAACATCATGCTGGTGTCGGTGACCGAGCGGACGCGCGAGATCGGCATCCGGCTGGCGATCGGTGCGGTCGCGCGCGAGGTGCTGATGCAGTTCCTGGTCGAGGCGGTGGCGCTGTCGTGCCTCGGCGGGCTGATCGGGCTGGCGCTGGCCCAGCTCGTGATCCTGTTGCTCGCCCCGCTGATGCAGGTGCCATGGACGTTCGATCCGCAGATCAACTTCATCGCCTTTGCCATCTCGGCGGTGATCGGCGTCGTCTTCGGCTATTTCCCCGCCCGCCGCGCCGCCGCGCTCAACCCGATCGACGCGCTCCGCCACGAATAGGGGCGGGGCGGACGAAGGAAGGTCGCGCGGAAGGCGCGGCGCGCAACGTCGATGACGTGAAGCCCACCCATCCGTCATTGCGAGCGTAGCGAAGCAATCCAGGGCGTCGCGCTCCGACTCTGGATTGCTTCGCTACGCTCGCAATGACGGCCGGGATGGATCTAACCTCACTCCGTTCCAGACCCGTCCGCCCGAGGCTTCCATGTCCGCTGCACGAACCACCTTTTCCCGGGCGATTCGCCTTCAGCGCAGGGCGCGCAGATCGTCGGGCGTATCGATATCGACCAGTTCCGCCGGGTCGGCGAGGATATGCCGCCCCGCCCTTATCAGGTCGCGCGCGCCGGCATCGCCGGTCAGCCCGAGCAGCGCATCGAACCGGTCGCGCCCGAACAGCGCCGGTGGCCCCGGTTTCCTGCCGTCGCTCGACGCGATCACCGCATCGGCCGAACCGCCGGCCTCCAGCAGGCGCCGGACATGCGCGTCGGTCACCCGCGGCATGTCGGCCAGCACGATCAGGACCGCCGCGGCGCCGATCCGCGTCGCCGCCGCGACGCCCAGCCCGACCGATTCCGACATCCCGCGTTCGGGCCGTCCGTTATGGATGTCGGTATAGCCATGGGCGGCAAAATCGAGCCGGCATCCGCTGCGCACCACCAGCCGCGCGCGGAACGGCAAGGCCGCCAGCGTGCTGACGATATGGAGACCGACCGGCCGACCGAGCAGGTCCGCCGCCAGCTTGTCCTCCGGCCCGAACCGTTCCGACCGACCCGCCGCCAGCAGGACGAGGGCGACCTCTTCAGCGGCGATCATGAAAGGCGCCGATCACCGCCGCCGCGATCGACAACGCGATCTCCGACGGCCCGATCGCGCCGATATCGATGCCCACCGGCGCGTCGATCCGGTCGATCATCGCCGGTGCGACGCCAGCGGCGGCCAGCCGCTCCCGCCGCGCCGCGTGGCTCCGCCGGCTGCCCAGCGCACCGACATAGGCGGCCTCGCTCGCCAGCGCGGCGATCAGCGCGGGGTCGTCGATCTTGATGTCGTGGCTCAGCGTGACGACGGCGGTCGACGGCCCCGGCCGGTACGCCTCGATCGCCTCGTCCGGCCAGCGATCGTCCAGCGTGGTGCCGGGAAACCGCTCCGCCGTCAGGAAGCGCGCGCGCGGATCGATCACCACCGTGTCGATCCCCAGCTGGTGCGCCAGCCCGGTCAGCGCCTGCGCGATCTGCACCGCGCCGACGATCAGCAACCGCCGGGGCGGGTCGTAGCGGTTGACGAACACCTGACCCGTCTCGACCGGACGCAGGTCCGAATGGCCCGTCGCCAGATCGGTCGTCACCGCCAGCGCGTCGCCCCGCTCGCGCGCCTCGACGATGCGGTCGAACAGTTCGGGATCGAACCCCTCCGCCGACACCGGCTGCACCATCACCGCGATCTCGCCGCCGCACGGCAGGCCGACTTCCCATGCCGCCGCATCGGCGACGCCGTAGTTCTTCACCTGGAACGGCGCGCCCGCGATCACCTCGGCGGCGGTCTGGAGGATGTCGGTTTCGACGCAGCCGCCCGATACCGACCCCTCGAACCGCCCGTCCGCGTGGATCAGCATGTGGCTGCCACGCGGGCGGGGGGCCGATCCCCAGGTCGACACCACCGTCGCCAGCGCCAGCCGGTCGCCCCGCCAATCGCGCGCCGCCGCCAGTACGCTGTCGTTCTCGGCCATCGCCTACGCTACCCCGATCACAGCGGCGGCAACCCGGCCAGCAGCTTGTCGCAGGTCAGCGGCAGATCGCGCACCCGTACGCCGGTGGCGTTGTAGATCGCGTTCACCACCGCCGGCGCCGCGCCGGAGATGCCGAGTTCGCCGATCCCCTTGGCGTGGATCGGGTTGGCGTGGATGTCGCGCTCGTCCAGGAAATGCACCTCCAGCTGCGGCACGTCGGCATTGGCGGGCACGTGATATTCCGCCAGGTCGCGGTTCACCAGCTTGCCGTTGCGCTGGTCGTGGATCAGGTCCTCGTGCAGCGCGGTGCCGATCCCGAAGGTCATGCCGCCCAGGCACTGCGACCGCGCGGTCTTGGCGTTCAGCACGCGCCCCGCCGCGAAGATGCCGAGCATCCGGCGCACCCGCACCTCGCCCGTCACCGCATTCACCGCCACTTCGGCGAAATGCGCGCCGTAGGACGCCTGCGTGAACTGCTTCTCCTGCTTGCCGGGCTTGATCTCACCGGTCGCCTCGATCCCCTTGCCCACCAGATCGCCGATCGCGGTCTGCCGGTTGGCGCCGATCGCCTGCCCGTCCTTCAGGGTCAGCCCGTCGGGCTCCACGTCCATCGCCTTGGCCAGCTTGTCGCGCAGTGCCTCGCACGCCAGATACACCGCCGACCCGGCCGAGGCCGCACCCCATGACCCGCCCGATCCGGCGGCGGGGGCATCGTTGGTGTCGCCCAGCTTCATCACGATCCGGTCGACCGGGATACCGAGGATTTCGGACGCGATCTGCGCCATGATCGTGTAGCTGCCGGTGCCGATATCGGTCATCGACGACGATACCGTCGCGCTGCCGTCCGGATGGATTTCCACCTTGGCGGCGGACTGCATCAACTGGTTGTTGCGCGTCGCCGCCGCCACGCCCATCCCGACCAGCCATTCGCCCTCGCGCCGGGTGCCGGGGGTCGTGTTACGCGCGTCCCAGCCGAAATGCTTCGCGCCTTCCTCCAGCGACCGGGTCAGCATCCGCGACGAATAGGGCACGTCCTTTTCGGGGTCGACCGCCGGGTCGTTGATCTTGCGCAGCTCGATCGGGTCCATCCCCAGCGTCTCCGCCAGTTCGTCCATCGCGCATTCCAGCCCGACCATGCCGACCGCCTCGCCCGGTGCGCGCATCGATCCCGACAGCGTCAGGTTCAGCGTGACCTGATCGTGGTTGATCCGCCGGTGCGCGCCGCCGTACAGCGAGTGGCTGCCGATTCCCACCGGTTCGAAATAATCCTCGTCCGGCAGGTTCGACGTCAGCGAATCATGCACGAACGACACGATCCGGCCATCCGTGTCGCAGCCGAAGCGCAGCCTTTGTTCGGTGTTCGAGCGGCGCACGGTGGCGTCGAACACCTGCTGGCGCGCCATCACCGCCTTGACCGGGCGGCCCAGTTGCTTCGCGGCGATCGCCGCCGCGACGCTTTCGGGCGCGATGCCCAGCTTCGATCCGAACCCGCCGCCGATGAAGCGCGAGATGATCCGCACCTTGTTCTTCGGCATTCCCAGCGACTGCGCGAGTTGCGAGGCGTCGGAAGTCGGCATCTGGTATGCGCCATACAGCGTCAGCGCATCGTCCTCCCACACCGCGATCGACGCATGTGGCTCCATCGCCGCCGAATTCTGGCTGGGGGTGACATAGGTCACGTCCAGCTTCACCGCCGCCTTGTCATATTCCTTGTCGGGATTGCCCTGGCTGAAATGCGGCTGGAGCATGCTGGGCGGGGGCGTCTTCGCCTCGTCCCGGTGCGCCTCGAAATTATAGGTGCCCGCCTTGTATTCATATTCGATCGGGATGCTCAGCGCCGCCTCGCGCGCCGCCTCGAACGTCTCGGCCAGCACGATCGCGACGATCTGGCCGAAATAGGCGATGTCCTTCACGCCCTGCGTCGGCGCCTTCGTCTCGCCGCCCTGCTGGGAATTGCGGATGAAGGTGTCGAAATCGATCACCACGTCGATCACGCCGGGGATGCGCTTCGCCGCCTCGACATCGATCGACACCACCTTGCCGCAGCCGATCTTCGCGCCGACCAGCACGCCGTGCGCCAGGTTGGGGATCGCATATTCCGCCGCATAGGTGGCGACGCCCGATACCTTGGCCGGCCCGTCCACCCGGTCGAGCGGGCGCGAGATCACGCCCTGCACGCCGGTGTCGAGCAGGCTGACCGGCCGTGGCTCGTTCATCGTCAGGGAGTTGGTGTTGCCGCCGAAACCGAACATCGCTCTATGCTCCCGTCAGCTCGCGCAGGCTCGCGATCAGCGTGCGTCTGGCGAGCGGAATCTTGAAATCGTTGGTGCCGAAGCCCTTGGCATCGGCCAGCAGCGCATCCGCCGCCGCCTCGAAATTCGCGGTCGTGGCTGCCTTGCCGACGATCGCCGCCTCCACCGCCGGGTCGCGCCACGGCATCGGGCCAAGCCCGCCGAACGCCAGCGCCGCCGTCTTCACGGTGTTGCCGTCCATCGTCACCACGCCCGCCACCGATACCAGCGCAAACGCATAGGACGCCCGGTCGCGCACCTTGCGGTACAGATGCCGCGCACCCTCCACCGGGGCGGGCAGTTCCACCGCAGTGATGAGTTCGCCGGGTTCCAGCACCGTCTCGATCTCCGGCGTATCGCCCGGCAGGCGATAGAAATCGCCGATCGCGATCCGCCGCCGGTCGCCGTCCGCCTTCTGCGTCACCACCGTCGCGTCCAGCGCACGCATCGCCACCGCCATGTCGGACGGATGCGTCGCGATGCACTTCTCGCTCGTCCCCAGTACCGCGAGGATGCGATTGACCCCGCCGATCGCCGCGCAGCCGGTGCCCGGCTCGCGCTTGTTGCACGGCATCGCGGTGTCGTAGAAATAATAGCAGCGCGTCCGTTGGAGCAGATTGCCCCCGGTCGTCGCCTTGTTGCGCAACTGCCCCGACGCACCGGCCAGCAGCGCCCGGCTCAACACCTCGTAATCGGCGATGATGCGGGGGTCGGCGGCCAGATCGCTGTTGGGCACCAGCGCCCCGATCGACACGCCGCCCTCGTCGCGCGCGGTGATCTCGCCCAGCGGCAGGCGGGTGATGTCGACCAGCTTGTCCGGCGTCTCGATCTGCAACTTCATCAGGTCGAGCAGGTTGGTGCCGCCCGCGATGAACTTGGTGCCGGCGCCGCGCCCTTCGGCTACCGCCGATTCGGTGCTGGCGGCGCGTTCGTAGGTGAACTGCTTCATGCCCCGATCTCCTTCGCGGTCGCGAGCACCGGCTGGCGGTTATCGATCCCCGCTACCTCGCGGATCGCATCGACGATGTTGGGATAGGCGGCGCAGCGGCACAGATTGCCGCTCATCCGCTCCGAAATCTCGTCGTCGTTCAGGTCGGCGCTGGTCAGGTCGGCCGAGACATGGCTGGGCCAGCCCTTCGCCACCTCGTCCAGCATCCCGACCGCCGAGCAGATCTGGCCCGGCGTGCAGTATCCGCACTGATAGCCGTCATGCCGCACGAACGCGTCCTGCATCGGATGGAGGTTGCCGACCTGGCCCAGCCCCTCGATCGTGGTGATCTCGTCGTCCTCGTGCATCACCGCCAGGCTCAGGCAGCTGTTCACGCGGCGGCCGTTGACCAGCATCGTGCAGGCGCCGCACTGGCCATGGTCGCAGCCCTTCTTGGAGCCGGTCAGCCCCAGATGCTCGCGCGCCAGATCGAGCAGCGAGGTGCGCACGTCCACATCCGCTTCGTAGGTGCGCCCGTTGATCGTCCACTGCATGCCGGCATCCCCGTAAAGTCCTGATCCCACAACGCGATGCGTCGCGACCGGCTCCCGTTGCGAGTGGTTATCACTCGGTATGTCCACGCAATGTTCATGGATCGCGGCTATGATCCCCCGGTCAACCGGAGTTTGCCATGCGCCGTGCCCTGTTCCTCCTGCCGCTGGCCCTCACGATGGGCGGCTGTGTCAGCACCGCCGCCTCGATCGTGAAGGCGCCGTTCCAGGTCGCCGGCAAGGCGGTCGACTGGACGACGACCAGTCAGGAAGAGTCCGACCGCAACTACGGCCGCAAGATGCGCAAGGCGGAGGCGCGCGAGGGCAAGGAGCGGCGGGACTGGGAACGGGAATGCCGCAGGCATCCCGACGATTGCCGCGCCTATGACGGGTATCGCGCCGGCCGGGACTGAACCGGGAGCCGCCGCGATCGCCCGGCCGGGGGTGTCCTACACCGCGACGACCGGTTATCCCGGCCGACGACCGCTCTTTCTCTTCGTCGATGCCCGTCCCGGCCCAGCTCAGCCCAGCCTGATTCCGGCCATCGCCCGGTGTGCCCACGAAGGGCTGTAGGATGGGACTTTCGTGACTTTCCACCGTGACTTTCCGTCGCGGCGGGGGCGTCAATCCTCGCCCACGATCGCGTCGATCGCCTGCGCCATCTCGATATCGCGCGACGACAGGCCACCGGCATCGTGCGTGGTCAGCAGGATGTCGACCCGGTTGTACACGTTCGACCATTCGGGATGATGGTTCATCCGTTCCGCGACCAGCGCGACCTGCGTCATGAAGCCGAACGCCTCGATGAAATCGGCGAACACGATCCGGCGCACGATCGCGTCGCGGGCCTCGTCGTGATCCCATTCGGGCAGGCCGTCGAGCGCCTCGGCCCGTTCCGTCTCGTTCAGCGCCTCGATCATTCGCCCCTCCATCTTGCCCGTATCGGTCGCCTCCGCCTATGGCTGGGGCGATGGATCGGCAAGACCCCCTCGGCCCCGCGCCCGACGCCGCCACGATCGAATCGATCGCCCGCGCGACGATCGATCGCCTGCCCCCCGCCTTCGCGCAGCATCTGGGCGCGATCGTGCTGCTGGTCGAGGAATTCGCCGACGACGAAACGCTCGCCGCGCTCGGTATCGAGCATCCCCTCGACCTGACCGGTCTCTACAGCGGCCTGCCGGTCGGGCAGAAGGCGGGGAGCGAGGCGGTGGCGATGCCCGATCGCATCCACCTCTATCGCCGCGCGATCCTGGAGGAATGGGTGGAGACGGGGGTACGGCTCGACGATCTGGTCGCGCATGTCACGATCCACGAGATCGGCCATCACTTCGGCCTGTCCGATGCCGACATGCACGCACTGGAAGAGTCGGTGGCGGATTGAGCGCGGGGGCGCAGGTCGGGGGGATCGAGGTCGCCGGCCTCGCCGCCCGCCGGGGCGGCCGGATCGTCTTTGCCGACCTGTCCTTCTCGCTTGCCGCCGGTGGCGCGCTGCGCATCACCGGCCCCAACGGCGTCGGCAAATCGACGCTGCTGCGGTTGTGCGCTGGCCTGCTCGCGCCCGCCGCCGGCACCATCGCGCTTGATCCGCCGCCGGGCCGCCCGCCGCTCGGTTATCTGGCGGAGGCGGCGGCGCTGGATGGCGAGCGGCCGCTGGCGCAGGCGCTGGGTTTCTGGGCGCGGATGGACGGGCTGTCCCACCCGGATGCGCGCGTCGCGGCGGCGCTGGCGGATGTCGCGCTCGCCGATCTCGCCACGGTGCCGGTGCGGATGCTGTCGACCGGGCAGCGCCGCCGCGCCGCCTTCGCGCGGGTGATCGCGGGGCGCGCGTTCCTGTGGCTGCTCGACGAACCGACCAACGGCCTCGACGCCGCGGCGTCGGCCCGGCTGGAGGTGCTGGTCGAACGCCATCTGGAGGCGGGCGGGATGGCGATCGTCGCCACCCATCTGCCGCTGCGCCTGCCCGCGATGCGGACGCTTGCCTTTGGGACGCGACCATGACCGGTCCGTTGGCGGTGCTGCTGTGGCGCGGCGTGCGGCGCGGCTATGCCGGCGGCGGCGCCACGCTGGTGGTGGTGTTCTTCCTGCTGGCGGCAACGCTGTTCCCGTTCGCGATCGGCCCCGATGCGCCGTTGCTGGCGCGGATCGGTGGCGGCGTGGTGTGGGCGGCGGCGCTGCTCGCCGCGCTGCTGCCGGTCGACCGGCTGGTTGCCCCCGATCTGGAAGCGGGGGTGTACGATCAGCTGGCGGTGCGGGGCCAGTCGCTCGCCGCCGTCGCGGCGGTCGCGGCGCTGGCGCACTGGATCGCCTTCGCCCCGCCGCTGATGGCGGCGGCGGTGATCGCGGCCGGGTTGCTCGGCATCCCGGCGCAGCAATTGCTGCTGGTCGAGGCGGGGCTGGCGATCGGCACCCCCGGCCTCGCCGCGCTGGCGGTCGCCACCGCCGCGCTCACCGCGTCGCTGCGCAGCGCCGGCGCGGTGGCGGGGCTGGTGATGCTGCCGCTCGCGGTGCCGCTGCTGATCTTCGGCGCGGGCGCATTGTCGGGCGGGGCGAGCGCGCTGAAGCTGCTCGCGGCGGTCAGCCTCGTGCTGGTCGCGGGCGCGCCGTTCGTGGCGGGGGCGGCGATCCGCGCGGCGATGGAATAGCCGCCCCGCGTGGCGATGGAATAGCCGCCTCGCGCCAGCTGCCCGGCGCGATATCGTCCAGCGTCCAGTCGCCGATCCGCCACCGCACCAGCCGCAGCGTCGGCAGCCCGACCGCCGCCGTCATCCGCCGCACCTGCCGGTTGCGCCCCTCGCCGATCGTCAGCCGCAGCCAGCGATCGGGCACGGTCTTGCGGAACCGCACCGGCGGATCGCGCGGCCACAGGTCGGGCGCCTCGATCGCCTCCGCCGCCGCCGGCAGGGTCATGCCGTCCTTCAGCTTCACGCCGTGCCGCAGGGCGGCAAGCTGCGCCTCGTCCGGTTCGCCCTCCACCTGCACCAGATAGGTCTTGGTCGTCTTGAACCGGGGATCGGCGATCCGCGCCTGCATCCGGCCGTCGTCGGTCAGCAGCAACAGCCCCTCGCTGTCCAGATCGAGCCGCCCCGCCGGATAGACGCCCGGCAGATCGATGAAATCCGACAGCGTCGGGCGCGGCGACACGCTGCCGCGATCGGTGAACTGGGTCAGCACGCCATACGGCTTGTTGAACAGGATCAGCCGCGCCATCGCCCGCCTCTCGGAGTTTGTTTGAAAACTCGCGAAAGGGCGAGTTTCGGGCCGGTACCGCAAAACGCGCTCTGGCGCGTTTTCAAACAGATTCTCAGCGGCTCCACCGCGCCCAGATCGCGGTCGGCAGCACCAGCCCGCGCGCCTCCTCGCGTACGCCCAGTTCGCCGCATTCCACCGTGCCGGGCAGGTCGGCGAACAATTGCCGCACCAGTTCCCCGATCGCCAGCGCCGACATCCGCACCGCATAGACCGTCAGGAACAGGAACCGCGAGTCGGCATCCAGCAACTGCCGGCAATTGGCGACCAGTGCGGGCAGGTCCTCTTCCAGCCGCCACACCTCGCCCTCCGGCCCGCGGCCATATTTGGGGGGATCGAGCAGGATGCCGTCGTACCGCCGCCCGCGCCGCACCTCGCGCGCCACGAACTTGGCGGCATCGTCGACGATCCAGCGAACCGGAGCATCCTTCATCCCCGATAGCGCGGCATTGCCCTTCGCCGCCTCGACCGATTTCTTCGAGGCATCGACATGCACCATCTTCGCGCCCGCCGCCGCCAGCGCCAGCGTGCCGACCCCGGTATAGCCGAACAGGTTCATGCAATCGGGCGTCGCCACCCCGTCGATCCGCCCGCGCATCCAGTCCCACACCGGCGCCATGTCGGGGAAGAAGCCGAGATGGCGAAAAGGCGTGCATTGCGCGTTGAACGCCACCTCGTTCCAGCGCAGCGTCCAGCCGTCGCGCGGCACCTGATCGGCGTATCGCCACTGGCCGCCGCCATCCTCGTCCGATCCCGGCACGAACTCCGCCGCCGCGCGCCAGTCGTCATGCGCGGGTGCCCACATCGCCTGCGGTTCCGGGCGGATGAAGCGGAACCGGCCATAGCGTTCCAGCTTGCGGCCATGGCCCGAATCGACCAGTCCGTAATCCGCCCATGGCTCCCCGATCAGCGTCCCCGGTGTCATGTCACCGCGACGGCCGGGCATGGGCGGCCACATAATCGCCCACCGCCGCCAGCGTGGCGGGCAGGGTGACATAGCGTTCCTCGCGCTCGAACAGGTCGCCGACGCGGGCGGGCAGCGCCGGCCGCGCCCCGGTCGCGCGCTCCACCGCATCGACGAACTTGGCCGGATGCGCGGTCGCCAGCGTCACCATCGGCACGTCGGGCAGCGACTGCCGCCGGGCCGCCGCCAGCCCGATCGCGGTGTGGGGATCGACGATCTCGCCCGCCTTCTCATGCGCCCAGCGCATCGCCATCGCCATGTCGTCGCCATCGACCCGCTCGCTGCCGAACAGCCCGGCCGCACCTTGTTGCTGCGCGTTGGTCAGCCGCATCGCGCCATCCGCGTCGAAGCCCGCCATCTGCGCCGCCTGCGCCTTGCCGTCGCGCCCGCCCAGATCGAACAGCAGCCGCTCGAAATTGGAAGATACCTGGATATCCATCGAGGGGGTCGCGGTCTGCGCCACCACCCCACGCGAATAATCGCCGTTGGTCAGCGCGCGGTGCAGGATGTCGTTGACGTTGGTCGCCACCACCAGTTTCGCGATCGGCAGGCCCATGCGCGATGCGACATAGCCGGCGAACACATCGCCGAAATTCCCCGTCGGTACCGAGAACGCGACCGGCTTCCCCGGCCCGCCGAGGCGCACCGCGGCATAGAAATAATAGACCACCTGCGCCATCAGCCGCGCCCAGTTGATCGAGTTGACCGCCGACAGCGCGAAGGTGTCCGCCAGCGCCGGCGTCGCGAACATCGTCTTCACCAGCGCCTGCGCGGTGTCGAAGTCGCCCTCGATCGCGATGTTGTGGACGTTGGGGGCCAGCACCGTCGTCATCTGGCGGCGCTGCACCTCCGACACCCGGCCGACCGGATGGAGCATGAAGATGTCGACGCCCTCGCGCCCCGCCACCGCGTCGATCGCCGCCGATCCGGTATCGCCGCTGGTCGCGCCGATGATCGTCAGCCGCTTGTCCGTGCCGGTCAGGAAGCGTTCGAACAGCAGCCCCAGCAGTTGCAGCGCCACGTCCTTGAACGCCAGCGTCGGCCCATGGAACAGTTCCAGCAGCCACTGGTCGTGATCGAGCTGCACCAGCGGGGTGACGGCGACATGGCTGAACCGGCCATAGGCGGCGTGGCACAGCCCGCGCAGTTCGTCCTCGCCCAGGCAGTCGCCGACGAACGGCAACATGATCCGCACCGCGGTATCGGCATAGGACAGGCCCGCCAGCGCGGCGATCTCGTCGGTCGACAGCGTCGGCCACGTCTCCGGCACGTACAGCCCGCCGTCGCTGGCAAGCCCGGCGAGCGTCGCCCCACAGAAATCGAGAATGGGCGCGGCCCCGCGCGTGCTGACATAACGCATGGGTGGTGCGCTAACGGTGCCGGTCGCTTGCTGCAACCCGGGAGGTGACATGACGGAACGAATGCCCGCGCGATGACGCGAAGAAGAGGGGGTTCGCGCGGAGGCGCGGAGGACGCGGAGAGTGGCGCCTAGAGCGGGATGGCATGGGGTTGATCCAGATGTTCGTCATTGCGAGCGCAGCGAAGCAATCCAGTGCCGGACCAAGACGCCCTGGATTGCTTCGCTCCGCTCGCAATGGCGGATCACTCTGATGTCATCTAACCCTACCGCCGTCGCGCGCCGATCATTCGAATCGGCTGATGATCGGCCCTGCAATAACCCGGCACGCAACCCCTCCGCGTCCTCCGCGCCTCCGCGCGACCCAACACCTTCCTCGTCGCGTCCCCGTGTGTCAGCCGTTCGGCCGTCGCCCCACCGCCAGCAGGTAGATCACCGTCGCCACGCCCGCGAAGAAGAACCACTGCACCCCGTAGGCGAGGTGGTTGTTCGGCACCGAATCGATATTGGGCGGCGCGTTGGCGCTGAGTCCGGCCAGCGGCGTCGTCGCGATCAGCATCGGGCGCGGGGGTTGCGGATGCAGCGCGGCACCAATCAGCGAACGGCCATCGGGGGCATGGCCGATATAGCCCGCCACGGTGCCACCGCCCCATGTCACCCGCGCCTTGGGATCGCGCGTCGTGCCCAGCTGCACGGTCAGGCCCGGATCGGTGCCCGGATTGTTACAGGTTGCGATCGCACGGAAACCCGCCGCTCCCGCCCCCGCCAGCCGGATCGCCACCGGCGGCCGGCACGTCGCGATGGTGCGGCGAAACAGCAGCCGCTCGTCGGGGATGCGGGGAAAGGCGACCGGCGGCAGCGACGGGTTGCCCGCCAGTTGTTCGAGGAACGCCAGCTTGCGCGGTCGCCGGTCGAGCAACTGCCACAGACCCAGTGCGATCATCGCCGCCACCGCGAGGCCGACCAGCAAGGTCGGCAGGAACGGCAGTCGCCTCACGGCAGGTTGGGGGCGGGCGGGGCGATCCGCCCCTCGCGCGCGGCGTTATGATATTCCAGCGCCATCATCGCCCCCTTGGCGATGCGGAGCGACCCGATCACCCCGGCGGCGGTGAACGGTATCCAGATCAGCATATGCACCCAAAGCGGCGGCCCGACCGCCAGTTCCAGCCAGATCGCCAGCCCGACGACGATCGCACCCAGGATCAGGGTCAGGAACGCCGCCGGCCCGTCGCCGACGTTGAACCCGGCGAAATCCAGTCCGCAGGCCGCGCACCGATCGGCGAAGCGCGCCCACCCCGCGAACAGCGTCGGCTTCCCACACCGGGGGCACAGCCCCCGCAGCCCGGCCTGCACCGGCGTCGGTGCGATGGTGGTGGCGCCGGTCGTCGTGGCGGCGGTCACGCCATCCGCCGGGGCGGGATCAGGCGTGTCGCTCACCCACCATGGACCGGCGCGCCCCAGCCACCCCAGACATAGACGGTGACGAACAGGAACAGCCACACCACATCGACGAAGTGCCAGTACCAGGCCGCCGCTTCGAACCCGAAATGCTGGCGGGGGGTGAAGTCGCCCTTATAGGCGCGGATCAGACAGACGATCAGGAAGATCGTGCCGATCAGGACGTGGAAACCATGGAAGCCGGTCGCCATGAAGAAGGCGGCGCCATAGTTGATGCCCTTGAACGGGAACGGCGCGTGCGCGTATTCATACGCCTGGATCGCGCTGAACACCGCGCCCAGCACCACCGTCAGCCACAGGCCCTTCAGCACGCTGTCGCGGTTGCCAACGCCCAGCAGGCCCCAAGCGCCGGTCTTCTCGCCGCCGCGCTGGTTGTGGATCAGCGCGTGGTGCGCCCAGGTGACCGTGGTGCCCGACGTCAGCAGGATCAGCGTGTTGAGCAGCGGCAGTTCGAACGCGTTGATGACCTCCAGCCCCTTGGGCGGCCAGCTCGCGACGATCGCGGTTGCGCCCTCGGCGGCGCGTTCCACCTGGCCGTCGACAATCTGCATCGCGGTGGGGAACAGCGAGAAGTCGAAGAACGCCCAGAACCATCCGACGAAGAACATCACCTCCGACGCGATGAACAAGATCATGCCGTAGCGGAAGTGCAACTGGACGACGGGGGTATGGTCGCCGCGATGCGCCTCGCGCACCACGTCCGCCCACCACGAATACATGGTGAACAGCACCGCGGCGAGGCCGATCAGGAAGATCCAGCCGCCGCCGCCATATTCGTGCATGTACATCACGCCGCCCACCGCCATCACGAAGGCGGACATCGATCCGACCAGCGGCCACGGGCTGGGGGGCAGGATATGATAATCGTGGTTCTTGGCGCCGGCCATCGTCGCATCCCTGTTCTTATATTTTGACGATCCTAGCCTGCGGTCTTGCCGGAATCCACCGGGTAAAACGTATAGGACAGCGTGATCGTTTCCACGTCCGCCGCATCGGGATCGGCGAGTATCTTCGGATCGACATAGAAGATCACCGGCATCCGCGCGGTTTCGCCGGGTTGCAGCGTCTGCTCGGTGAAGCAGAAGCACTGGATCTTCGTGAAGTATTTGCCCGCCTGCGCCGGCGTGACGTTGAACGTCGCGGTGCCGGTGATCGGCCGGTTCGACGTGTTGGTCGCAGTGAAGAACGCCATGTCGCGCGCGCCGACCGCCACCGTATCCGATGGCCGTTCGGGCCGGAATTTCCACGGCAGCTTGGGGCTGACATTGGCGTCGAAATCGACCCGCACCTCCCGGTCGGTCGCCCCCGGCGCCTGCAACCCGCGCTGCGTGGTGCCGTTCAGCCCGGTCACCTGGCAGAACAGGCGGTAGAGCGGCACGCTGGCGAAGGCGAGGCCGGTCATGAAGCAGATGCCGATCACCGCCAGCAACGCCGTGCGGTTCTGGCGTGTCACAGGTGCATCCCCAACTGGATCTTGGCGATCGAGATCGCGAAGATCAGCAGCACCAGTCCACCCAGCAACAGTGCCATCACGCGTGCGCGCGCCTTCTGGCGGCGGCGGATCAGATCGAGTTCGTCAGGGGTCATGCCAGTATCCACCGATCGGCGACCAGCGCGCCGAAGATCACGAAGAGATAGAGGATCGAATAGCTGAACAGCCGCTTTTCCGGCTTCATCGGATCGTCGAGGCGCTGCCGCCGAAGCGCGACCAGCGCCGCCAGTGCCGCGAACCCCGCGGTCATCGAGACGGACACCACGCCGTAGATCGCACCTGCCAACCCCAGCGGCCACGGCAGCACGGCGGCGATCGCCATCGGGATGGTGTAAAGGCCGATCTGCACCCGCGTCACTCGCTCGCCCGCCACCACCGGCAGCATCGGCACGCCGGCATTGGCGTAATCGGTCTTCACGAACAGCGCGAGCGCCCAGAAATGCGGCGGGGTCCACAGGAACACCAGCATGAACAGCAGGAACGGCAGCAAAGCGATCTCCCCCGTCGCCGCCGCCCAGCCGATCAATGGCGGGAATGCGCCCGCCGCACCGCCGATGACGATGTTCTGCGGCGTGCGCCGCTTCAGCCACACGGTATAGATCAGGACGTAGAACAGGATCGAGACGAGCAGGATCGCGGCGGCGGCGATGTTCACCGCCAGCCCCATCAGGAGCACGGAAAAGGCCGACAGCCCGACTCCGAAATGCAGCGCAGCCTGCCGGTCCATCCGGCCGGCGGGCAGGGGGCGTTTCTGGGTGCGGCGCATCACCGCATCGATATCCGCCTCGTACCACTGGTTCAGCGCCCCCGCCGCGCCTGCGCCCAGCGCGATGCACAGGATCGCGGTGAAGCCGATCACCGGATGGACATGCACCGGCGCGGCCAGCATCCCGCACAGGCCGGTGAACACCACCAATGTCATCACGCGCGGCTTGGTCAGCGCGAGGAAATCGCGCCAGTCGGCGGGGGGCAGCAGGGGGGCAGCGGTCTTCATGGTCGACCCCAGCCTATACGCGTACCCGCGCGGCAGGGACAGCCTTGGTTATGCCGGCACCGATTCGCGCCGCGCGGCGACGCGGGGCATCACCAGATGCTCGATGAAGGCGATCAGTTCGGTGCGGCGGCGGGGTTCCTCCGCCACCTCGCGGTCGATGCCCAGCCGCCAGCGCAGCGCCGGGCAATCCGGCCGGTCGTGCAGCGCGTCGAACAGCGCCGCCTGCGCCTCGACATCGTCGCCGTCGCGCGCCAGCCCCGCCTCGACCAGATCGTCGGCCTGCCGGCGCAGCGCCGCGCCGATTTCGCCCGGGGCCAGTTCGGGATGATACTGCACGCCCCAGAACACGCCGCCGTCGTGCCTGATCTCCACCGCCTGCACCGATACCGCCGCATTGCCCGCCAGCAGTGTCGCGTCGGCGGGCAGCGTCTCCACCTCGTCGCCGTGAATCGCGGGCGCGTCCCAGGTAGCGGGGCGGTCGCGCAGCATCGGATGGTCGCGCCCTTCGTCGGTTGCGACGATGCGCCGGGCAAGGCCGGCCTCCTGCCGGCCGGGCATCGACCGCACCGTGCCGCCCGCCGCCGCCACCGCGACCTGCAATCCCGCGCAGGAGCCGAAGCTGGGCGTGCCGCTGGCGAAGACCGCGCGCATGAAATCCAGTTGCCGCCGCGTCTCCGGCGTATCCTCCCAGACGTGGAGCGGGGAGCCCGACAGGAAGACGCCGTCATAATCCGCGATCGCCGCCGCGCCCATCGCGGGATGATCATCGTCGGCTGGCGTCACCCGGTCGACGGTGCAGTGTGGGATCAGTTGCTCCAGCGTTGCGGCATAGCTTTCGCCGGCGCTGCGACCTGCGCTTTCGCGGCGGGCCTCGCGTTCTTCGGGAGTTTCGCTTTCGGCGACGAGCAGGCGGGGGCGGGTGGAAAATTCGGTATCGGCCATCGTGCCTGAACGCATCAGGCGGCGGATGGTGCGTTGATCCATGATCCCGCCAACGAAAAACGCCCCGGACTTGTGGTCCGGGGCGTCTTTGGTCGGTCGGTAGGGATCGGTGCGGTCGGGATCAGTGACCCTTGCCCGCGTCGATCACCGGCAGCGTCTCGAACTGGTGATAGGGCGGCGGCGAGGAGATGGTCCACTCCAGCGTCGTGGCGCCTTCGCCCCATGGATTGTCGCCCGCCTTCTTGCCCGCGATCAGCGACCAGATCAGGTTGACGAAGAAGATCGCCATGCCCGCCGCCATGATCATGTAGCCGACGCTCGCCACCGTGTTCCAGTGCGCATAGGCATCGGGATAGTCGGGATAGCGGCGCGGCATCCCCTGCAGGCCCAGGAAGTGCATCGGGAAGAACATCACGTTCACGCCGATGAAGAATACCCAGAAGTGCAGCTGGCCGAGCAGCTCGTTGTACATCTTTCCCGACATCTTCGGGAACCAGTAGTAGAAGCCCGCGAACAGCGAGAACACCGCGCCCAGCGACAGCACGTAGTGGAAGTGGGCGACGACGTAATAGGTGTCCTGCATGTAATCGTCGATGCCGCCATTGGCGAGCACGACGCCGGTGACGCCGCCGACCGTGAACATGAAGATGAAGCCGATCGCCCAGACCATCGGGGTCGGGAAGCGCATCGATCCGCCCCACATCGTCGCGATCCACGAGAAGATCTTGATGCCGGTCGGCACCGCGATCACCATGGTGGCGGCGGTGAAGTACATCTTGGTGTTCACCGACAGGCCGGTCGTGAACATGTGGTGCGCCCACACCACGAACCCGACCACGCCGATCGCGACCATGGCATAGGCCATGCCGAGATAGCCGAACACGGGCTTGCGGCTGAACGTGGCGATGATCTGGCTGACGATGCCAAAGCCCGGCAGGATCATGATGTACACTTCGGGGTGGCCGAAGAACCAGAACAGATGCTGATACAGCACCGGATCGCCGCCGCCGGCCGGATCGAAGAACGTCGTGCCGAAATTGCGGTCGGTCAGCAGCATCGTGATCGCCGCCGCCAGCACCGGCAGCGCCAGCAGCAGCAGGAACGCGGTGACCAGCATCGACCAGACGAACAGCGGCATCTTGTGCAGCGTCATGCCCGGCGCACGCATGTTGAAGATGGTGGTGATGAAGTTGATCGCGCCGAGGATCGACGACGCGCCCGCGAGGTGCAGCGACAGGATCGCCATGTCGGTCGACGGCCCCGGCTCGCCATAGGTCGACAGCGGGGCGTACAGCGTCCAGCCGTTACCCGCGCCGCCGAAGAAGGGCGAGGCGAGCAGCAGCGTGAAGCTGGGGATCAGCAGCCAGAACGACACGTTGTTCATGCGCGGGAACGCCATGTCGGGCGCGCCGATCATGATCGGGACGAACCAGTTGCCGAACCCGCCGACCATCGCCGGCATCACCATGAAGAACACCATGATGAGGCCGTGCGCGGTGATGAGCACGTTCCACAGGTGGAGCGACTGGTCGAGGCTCTGCGGCCCGCCATGAAGCAACGAGGCCCAGGCGCCCAGATACTGGATGCCGGGATGCGCCAGCTCGGCGCGCATCAGGCCCGAGATGGAGCCGCCGATGATCCCCGCGACGATCGCGAAGATCAGGTACAGCGTGCCGATGTCCTTGTGGTTGGTGGACATGAACCAGCGCGCGAAGAACCCCGGCTTGTGATCCGCATCGTGATGCGCCTCATGGCCGTGGTCGTGCGCCTGGAACGCGGACGGATGGAGAGCGGTGTCGGTCATCTTACTGTCCAGCGTTGCCCGTGGCGGGGTTGTTGGTGGCACCCTGCGGCGCGGTCGGCGCGGCGACGGTGACGTTCTCGGTCGGGCCGGTCGCGGCGTCGACGGTGTTGCCCTCGGCGACCTTGGCGGCGGAACCCTCCGCCCCCGGTTGCGGAATCACCTTGTCGGAGGCCTGGCCGCGTGCGGGCATCGTGCCGCCCTTGGCCGCGATCCACGCCGCGAACTGCGCCGGGGTCACCGCCTCGACCGCGATCGGCATATAGGCGTGGCGCGCGCCGCACAGTTCGGAACACTGGCCGAAATACACGCCCGGCTTGTCGATCGTGAAGCTCGTCTCGTTCAGGCGGCCGGGGATCGCGTCCAGCTTGATCCAGAAGGCGGGCACCGCCCAGCTGTGGATCACGTCGTTGGAGGTGGTGATGAGCCGGATCGGCACGCCCACCGGCAGCACGATGCGGTTGTCGGTCGCCAGCAGACGGGGGCCGTCGGCATCGGTGCGGCTACGCTCGCCAGCGGCGGCCTCGCCCTTTTCCTTCAGCAGGTTGGCGGTGATCTCGAACCCGCCATGATCGGGATATTGATAGGTCCAGTACCACTGATTGCCGATCGCCTTCAGCGTGACGGCCCCGGCGGGCGCCGGCTTGAACTGCGCCTGCAACAGGCCGATCGAGGGCACTGCGATCAGCACCAGCGCCAGCACGGGGAGCAGCGTCCACAGCACCTCGATCGTGGTGTTGTGGCTGGTCTTGGACGGCACCGGGTTCGCCGCGCGGCGATAGCGGAAGACCACCCAAGCGAGCAGCGCCAGCACAAACAGCGAGATCGCGGTGATCGTGGGCAGCAGCACGACATCGTGCATCCAGTGCGCGAATTCGCCGTTGCGCGTGACCTGCGGCTGGAGGCCGTAGACGCCATTCACCGGCTGGCCGATGCCGGGCAGGATCGCGCCGCCGGGGGCGCCGTCGCGCGCCAGAAGCGGGCTGGCCGGGGCGGCGGGGGGTGTCGCATCGGCGGTGGTGGGCGCGATGTTGGAGACGCCTGCCGGGGCGGCGGCCGCCTGCGGGGCGGGGGCAACGGCGGGTGCCGTCGCATGGACGGCGACCGGGCCCAGGCTCGTCAGCACGAGCCCTGCCGCCATCGCGATTCGTTTCAACCCCTTGCTGGACATCTCTCGTCGTCACCCCGTTGTTCTATGGGCGCCCGCGAGCCGGACGGACCCTCGGTTATGGCGTTCCATCTCCGTTTGGGGACAAGCTATACGCGGCGGGATGCCGTCCCTCAAGCGGCTTCCCGCATAGGGCGTTGATGCAGGCTTCTCCGGCGCATGATTGCCCCCCGCCGATGGGGCGCGTATCGGGCGGCAATCCAGACAACCGGAGCCGTCATGACCGCATCGCCCCTCCCGATCGTCCCCCCGATGTCGGACGACGACGTCCTCGCCGAATTCCGTGCGGCCGGTGCCTTGCTGGAGGGACATTTCATCCTGTCGTCGGGTCTGCGGTCGTCCCGTTACCTGCAATGCGCGCGGGTGCTGATGGACCCGAAGCGCGGCGCCCGCCTGTGCGAGGCGCTGGCCGCACGCCTGCCCGCCGACCTGCGCGATACCATCACCGCCGTCGTCGCGCCGGCGATGGGCGGGGTGATCGCCGGGCACGAGATGGCGCGCGCGCTGGGGGTGGAGGCGATGTTCCTCGAACGGCCGGAGGGAACCTTCGAGCTGCGCCGCGGCTTCCGCCTCGACCCCGGCCAGCGGGTGCTGATGATGGAGGATGTGGTGACCACCGGCCTTTCCTCGCGTGAGGCGATCGCCGCGATATCGCGCGCGGGCGGCGAGACGGTGGCGGCCGCGTCGCTGGTCGATCGCTCTAACGGCGCCGCCGACCTCGGCGTGCCGTTCTTCCCGCTGATCCGCCTCGACGTGCCGAGCTATGCCGCCGATGCGTTGCCGCCCGAACTGGCGGCGATCCCGGCGATCAAGCCGGGCAGCCGGGCCGCCGCGTGAGGCGTCTGCTCGCCCTGCTGGCCCTGTCGGTCGCCGCGCCTGCCGCTGCGCAGGGTGTGGCGCAGGATGGCGAGCGACAGGCCGCCGCGATCGCCCGTGCCGATGCGGCGGCGCGCGACCGCTTCGTGCGGGCGGTCGAGGCGAGCAGATTCGCCGGCACCTATCTGTTCTATCGGGGTACGAACCGGATCGCGGGCGGCAGCGCCGGGGCGGCGGTGGCAGGTGCTCCGGGAGGCTTCACCGCCGAACAGGTCTGGCCCTGGGCATCGGTGACAAAGCAGGTCGTGGCGACGCTGGTGATGCAGGAGGTGGAGGCGGGGCGGCTGTCGCTCGACGTGCCGGCGGGGCGTTATCTGCCCGCCCTCGGTGCGTCCTCGCCGACCATCCGGCAACTGCTCCAGCATCGTGCCGGCTTGCGCAACCCGGACGATTCGGCGGCGGACGCGAACGGTTTCCCCGGTTTCTACACCACCGGCCCCGGTGGTGCCGATTGGTGCATCGCCGGGCGTGGCGTGGCGGGGGGCGTCCCACGCTACAATAATTGCGATTACATCGTGCTGGGCGCGCTGCTGGCGCGGACGACGCGTACGCCGCTGCCGGTGCTGTTCCAGCGCCGGATCGCCGGACCGCTCGGTCTCGGCGCCCGGTTCATCGATCCTGCCGTGCCGGGGGGACCGGATACCGTATGGGCAGGCGGCCCCGATGCGGGCGAGCGGCAGGCGATGGCGCGGTTCGGTGCGGCCGGCGGTATCGAAGGCACCGCCGCCGATCTCGCCACGTTCGACCGTGCGCTGCTGACGGGCTCGCTGTTGTCGGCGACGGCGCGGGCGGAGATGTGGCGTGGCGATCCGGGGTTCGGCCAGTCGTCGTTCGCGCTGCGGCTAACGGGTTGCGCCGCCCCCGTCCGCCTCGTCGAGCGACGCGGCGCGATCGGCCGGTTCGCGATGCGCAACGTCATCGCGCCCGATCTCGGCCTGTCGATGGTGCTGTTCACCAATCGCGGCGACGCCGGTCCGGGCGGCGGTCTGGGCGATGTCCGGCGCGGCCTGACCCATGATCTGCTGTCGGCAGGAGCCTGTGCATGACCCATCCCCTACGCCTCGGCGTCAATATCGATCACGTCGCCACCGTCCGCAACGCGCGGGGGGCGGGCTATCCCGATCCGGTCCGTGCCGCGCTGATGGCGGCGGCGGCGGGGGCGGACGGCATCACCGCGCACCTGCGCGAGGATCGCCGCCACATCACCGACGACGACATCGCCCGCCTTGCCGCCGAGCTGACGATCCCGCTCAACCTGGAAATGGCGGCGACCGACGAGATGCTGGCGATCGCGCTCCGCCACCGCCCCCATGCCGCCTGCATCGTCCCCGAGAAGCGCGAGGAGCGCACGACCGAGGGCGGGATCGATGCCGCCGGCCAATATGATCGTCTCGTCCCGCTGGTCGATGCCCTGCGGGGGGCGGGCATCCGCGTCTCACTGTTCATCGAACCCGATCCGCGGCAGATCGAGGCGGCGATCCGCCTGCGCGCGCCCGTCGTCGAACTCCATACCGGCCGTTATGCCGAACTGGACGGAGAGGCGCGCACCGACGAACTTCGTCGCCTGTCCGATGCCGCCGCGCTGGCCGCGAAGAATGGGATCGAGGTCCATGCCGGCCACGGCCTGACCTATGACAATGTCGGCCCCGTCGCGGCGATCCCGCAGGTGCGCGAACTCAACATCGGCCATTTCCTGATCGGCGAGGCGCTGTTCCTGGGGCTGGACGAGAGCGTGCGGCGGATGCGGGCGGCGATGGATGCGGCACGTGGCTGAACGTGGATCGTGGTGCGGGAGCACGCGGCGATGATCCTCGGCCTCGGCTCAGACCTGTGCAATATCGAACGGATCCAGGCGTCGCTCGACCGGTTCGGCGCCCGGTTCGAGCAGCGCGTCTTCACCGATACGGAACTGGCCCGCGCCGCGCGCCGCCCCTTCACCCGCGCCGGCACGCTTGCCAAGCGGTTCGCCGCGAAGGAAGCGTTTTCCAAGGCGGTCGGCACCGGTTTCCGCGACGGCGTGTTCATGAAGGACATCGGCGTGGTCAACGCGCCCTCCGGCGCGCCGACGCTGGCGCTGAGCGGCGGCGCAAAGGCAAGGCTTGACGCGATGGTCCCGCATGGCATGGCCGCACGGATACACCTGACCATGACCGACGATCACCCCTGGGCGCAGGCGCTGGTGGTGATCGAGGCGATACCGGACACCGTCATATGATGGGCCACATGAAGGACGCGCTGTTGGACGGCAACAATATCCCGGACGCTCCGGCCACGCCCGCCACCCCGGCCCCGCCGCCCGCGAAGGCCCGGCCGGGCACCGACTGGTGGGCCGAGGTCAAGGGTATCTTCTGGCTGATCCTGATCGTGCTGGGTTTCCACAGCTTCATCGCCAAGCCGTTCTACATCCCGTCGGAATCGATGCTGCCGGGGCTGCAGGTCGGTGATCGGCTGGTGGTGTCGAAGTTCGCCTATGGCTGGTCGTTCGTCTCGCCGACGATCCCCAATCCGGTCGCGATCGTGCGCGGGCTGGTGCTGCGCCAGCCGGTCGACAGCTGGAGCGCGCAGCTGCCCTTCATCCACGGTCGCCTGCTCGGCTCGCTGCCGACGCGCGGCGACGTGGTGATTGTCACCCCGCCGGGGACCCGCACCGATTACATCAAGCGCGTGATCGGCCTGCCCGGCGACCGGTTGCAGGTGAAGGACGGCGTCGTCACCCTGAACGGCAGGCAGGTCGGGCGCGGACCCGTCCACGACACGCTGATCCCGGTCGACACCAACACCCCCTGTTCGGAAGCCGATTATCCCGGCGCCCGCGAGACGCTGGGATCGGGCAAGATCGTCTGCCGCCTGCCGACCGTGACCGAGACGCTGCCGAACGGTCGCCGCTACGACACGATCGAACTGGGGTGGAGCCCCGGCGACAATTATGGCCCCGTCACCATTCCCGCCAACCACGTCTTCCTGATGGGCGACAACCGCGATCGCTCCGCCGACAGCCGCTATTCGCTCGTCGAACAGGGGCTGGGCGGGCCGGTGCCCTATGAGAATCTGGGCGGACGGGCCGAGTTCGTCACCTTCAGCCTCGATGGCGACGCTTCGCTCAACCCGCTGACCTGGTGGGGATCGCTCCGCTCGGGCCGGGCCGGCACCTCGCTCCACCCGCAGGAAACCCGGCCGTGACCGGGAGCGCTCCCGCGACCGCGCCACCGGTCGAGGGGGCCGCCCCGATCGAGATCCACGACGATTTCGTGCGGCGGGAATTCCGCCGCGCCTCGATCTGGCTCGGCTGCATCGCGGCGGTCGCGCTGGTCGTGCTGCTGGTGCAGCCGTTGCTCATCATCTTCGCCGGGCTGGTCTTCGCCGCGCTGCTCGACGGTGGCGTGCGGCTGCTGGGCCGGGTGCTGCCGATCGGGCGCGGCTGGCGGCTGCTGATCGTCGTGCTGCTGACGATCGCGTTCCTGTTCGGCACCTTCTACCTGACCGGCGTGCAGGTCGCCGAGCAGTTCTCGCAACTCCGTTCGACGCTGGAGGTGCAGGCGAACCGTGCCGCCGGCTGGCTGAGCGCACAGGGGATGATGCCCGGTGCGTCGGACGTGAACGGGATCGTGCGGCAGGCGCTGGGCTCGGTCGGGCGGATCACTTCGTGGGTCGGCACCGCATTCGGCGCGTTGACCAGCCTGTTCATGATGATGGTGATCGGGCTGTTCGTGGCGATGGACCCGCGCGTGTACCAGCGCGGGCTGGAATGGATGGTGCCGCGCGCCAACCGGCCCGAATTCGCGATCGTGCTGGCGCGCATGGCGCGCACGCTGCGCCGCCTGCTGGCCGGCCGCCTGCTCGGCATGGTGGCGGAGGGGGTGCTGACCTGGCTGGCGCTGATGGCCGGCGGGGTGCCGATGGCGATGATCCTCGGCATCCTGACCGGGCTGCTCGCCTTCATTCCCAATATCGGTGCCTTCATCAGCGGTGCGCTGATGATCGCGGTGGGATTTTCGGCGGGCACCAGCGTCGGTTTCTGGGCGATCGGCACCTATCTGATCGTGCAGACCTTCGACGGGTATGTCCTGTTGCCGATCGTCGCGAAGAAGACGGTCGACCTGCCGCCGGCGCTGACGCTGGGCATGCAGATCATGGCGAGCGCGCTGTTCGGCATCATGGGGCTGGCGCTGGCCGACCCCTTCACCGCGATGCTGAAAGCCGGGCTGGAGCGCAGCGCGGAGCGGAACGAGGAAAAGGCGGGCGGCGAGGAAGAATAAGGAAAAATTGTTTACGCGGAGACGCGGGGACGCGGAGGGTTTGTGCCCGGCGCAGCGCTTCCGTGAACCGATATGGCTATTCTTCCATGGCGCCCGAGGCGGACGATCCTCCTACCCCGAGCGCAACACCTCCGCGTCTCCGCGTCTCCGCGTGAACCCCTCTACTTCTCGCACCCTCACCCCCATGTCGCCGTCACCAGATAATCCAGCGCGGTCGACGTCCCCAGCAAGAAGCCGCGCGACGGCGTGAACACCAGCCCGCGCACCTCGCGCACCGTCAGCCCCTCGCTCTGCAACAGCACCGTCAGCTCGTCGGGGGTCAGGAACCGGTCCCAGTCGTGCGTCCCGCGCGGGATCGCGCCGACGCCCTCGGCGAGGGTAATCATCGCCAGCCGCGACAGCGGCGTGCGGTTGGGGGTGGACAGCACCATCAGCCCGCCCGGCGCCAGCGCGCCCGCCAGCCCGCGCACGAACCGGGCCGGATCGGCGACATGCTCGATCACCTCCATGCTGGTGACGAGATCGAACGTCTCGCCCGCCACCGCCTCGACCCCGCCGGCGCGGTAATCGATCGACAGCCCGCCCGCCGCGGCATGGACCGCGGCGGCCGCGATGTTTTCCGGCGCGGCATCGACCCCGGTCACCGTCGCGCCCAGCCGCACGAGCGGTTCCGCCAGCAGCCCCGCGCCGCACCCGACATCCAGCGCGCTGCGCCCCTTCAGCGGCGCGAAGTCCGTCGCACTCCCGCCCCAGTGCGTATCGATCGCCTCGCGCAGATACGCCAGCCGTACCGGGTTCAGCCGGTGGAGCATCGCCGACGACCCCTGGGGGTTCCACCAGTCCGCCGCGAGCCGGCCGAAATGCGCCGCCTCCCGCGCTACGACCGAATCATGCGCGGGCGTGTGGCCCGGCAGCGGTAAAGTTTCGATCGGGGCCGATGCGGCATCGCTTGCTATCGTCATGCCCCCTACCTATCAGGGCCGCCGCTTTTCCCCAAGGAGGTCGATCGCCGGCATGGCCCGTATCGTGATGAAGTTCGGCGGCACCTCGATGGCCGGAATCGAGCGCATCCGCAGCGTCGCGCAACGCGTGAAGCGCGAAGTGGCGGCCGGCAATCAGGTCGCGGTCGTCGTGTCGGCGATGGCCGGCGAGACGGACCGGCTGGTCGGCTTCTGCCGCGAGGCGTCGCCGCTATACGATCCGGCCGAATATGACGTGGTCGTCGCGGCGGGCGAGCAGATCACCAGCGGCTTGCTGGCGATCGCGTTGCAGGCGATCGGGGTGCCGGCGCGTTCCTGGCTCGGCTGGCAGTTGCCGATCGCCACCTCCGATGCGCACAGCCGCGCCCGGATCGGCGAGATCGACACCGCCGCGCTCGACGCCAGCCTGGCCGCCGGCCATGTCGCGGTGATCCCCGGCTTCCAGGGCGTCGCCCCCGATGGCCGCGTCACCACGCTGGGCCGTGGCGGGTCGGACACGTCGGCGGTCGCGGTCGCGGCGGCGATGAAGGCGGAACGGTGCGACATCTACACCGATGTCGACGGCGTCTACACCACCGACCCGCGCATCGTGCCGCGCGCCCGCAAGCTGGGCCGGGTGACGTACGAGGAAATGCTGGAACTGGCGAGCGTCGGGGCCAAGGTGCTCCAGACCCGCTCGGTCGGGCTGGCGATGAAGGAAAAGGTCCGCGTTCAGGTGCTGTCGTCGTTTACCGGCGACGATGCGCCGATGGCGGATACGCTGCCCGGGACGATGATCGTGGGCGAGGACGAGATTGGGGAGAATGACACCGTGGAACGCCAGCTCATCACCGGTATCGCGCACGACAAGAACGAGGCGAAGATCACGCTGGTCTCGGTGCCTGACCGGCCCGGTTCGGTCGGCTCGATCTTCACGCCGCTCGCCGCCGCCGGCATCAACGTCGATATGATCGTCCAGAACGTCGCGCATTCCGCCGGCTCGACCGACGTCACCTTCACCGTGCCGGCCGCGGACCTGCCGCGCAGTCTGGATGTGCTGAACGGCGCCGATATCGGGTTCGAGAAGCTGGTTCACGACACCCGCGTCGCCAAGGTTTCGGTGGTCGGGGTGGGGATGCGCAGCCATGCCGGCGTCGCCGCGACGATGTTCGAGACGCTGGGCGCACGCGGCATCAACATCCAGGCGATCACCACGTCGGAGATCAAGGTGTCGGTGCTGATCGAGGAGGATTACACCGAACTGGCCGTTCGCGTTCTCCACACCGCCTATGGACTGGATGCGGAGGTCGCGGCCTGACGGGCGACCGGACCGGGGATCACGGCCCGGTCGAATCCTGCACGGCATAGCGGACGGCGCCCGTCCCCGGCGATGGCAGCATCAGTGCCGGCGGCGTCTTTCCGGCGGTGACGAGTATCTGGTCGATCGGGATCGTGTCGTCCCCTTCGCTGGCGATGAAAGCCTGTACCAGACGGGTGCCCTGCGTCGGCAGGAGATCGGCCGGGATCGGCGCCAGCGTCCGCCCCATGGCGGCGAGCCAGTCCGGCCGGCCGGCGATACGGGTCGTCCGGGGATGAACGACCTGAAGGTCGACCAGCCCAGCATAATGCCCCACGACCAATGGCTTGCCGCGCGCCATCAGGACGGATGGCGTCGTCCCGGCACGATCCGCGATGCGCTCGTACAGCGGGAGGTCGCCGGCACCATAGGCGTTGAACGTCGTCTGATCGATGGTCAGCGGGTCGATGCCCGTCATCCGCTTCAGGCGGGTGGCGAGCCAGTGTCGTTTGCTTTCTCCCTGGGGACGCTCGGTGGCGTGATGGAAGCCGACATAGAGCAGCACTTTGGAGGCGGGGTGCGCGTCCAGCGCGCGGCGCACGACCTGATCCGCCTGTGCCTGTTCCCGCTGTGCGATCCGGGCCTCGACATCGGACGTCCGGTTATGGTCGGTTATCTCATACGCCACGGGGCGATAGCCCAGCGCCAGCGACTGCCGCAGGAAATCCGCGAACACGGGATCGCGCAGATAGACCCCGGTATTGCGGCCCGCATGGCCGTTGCGGGTCAGCGCCGCCATCATCGCCGCCGCTTCGCCGTCGTCGGCCGCATTATGGAGCGTTTCGATGCCCAGCACGTCATAGCCGAGCGGGCGCAGGGCCCGTGCCACCATCAGCGCGAAGGCGCGGTCGCGGGGGCTGCCATGATCCTCGTTGAGGATCACCAGGCGGGTCGTCTTCGCCCGTTCGACGATCGCGTCGATCGCGTTGCGGGTGGTGGCGCCGGCCAACGCCGCCAGATCCGCCGCAGCCGGTGCCGGAGCATCCCCGTCTGGCGCGGGCGGTGCCGGCTCACCGGTCAGCAGCCCCTGTATTTGTGCCCATTCATCGTAGATGGAGCCCGGCTTCGGTTTGCCGTCCGGTCCGAATGCCTTGCCGTGGACCGCGGCATCCGCCGCAAGGTAGCGGCCCGCATCGAGTTCACGCCACATCGCGGATACGGCGGCGAAGTCGTCCTGCGTCGGCTCTTGGGCAATGGCGGCCGTGGTGAAGAGCAGACAGGCGGTAACCAGTCTCATGACGTTCATCGCTGCAATCCGTCTTGGGGATAGATACCGCACCATAAGCCAGATGCGACGATTGCCATCGTATATATATAGGTCATGCCAATCGAAGAAACCGGGATCACCCGTCGCCGTCGGGGGGGGCGGTGTCAGGTTTATCCTTCTGATACGGGATGACTTTGTCATGTCGATGACAAGGGGTTTGTTCCGATCGGGTAGGATTAGCGGCACCCGCTATGGATTCTCTAGGGATATGGTGCCCGGGTTGCCCGATCCGATGCGAATATCGTGCTCCGGTACTCATCCGGCGAATCACCGTTGCCCCTGGTGTCAAAAACAAAATTGTTAATTTTCTGTGCCATTTAGGGGCGGATCGGGGCACCAAAGCGATAAGTATGCGTTTTTGCGATGAACTTTCTCCTCAACCGGGATTTTACCGGACGACCCGTGCTGTCGAGCGACAGGTTTATCGATCGGGTCGGGGAGATCAGTATGCGTTCAATGAAACTTGCTTTGCTCGGTGCCGCGATGTGCGCCATGCCAACGATGGCAGACGCTGCCTTGGTCGGCAGTCTGGGTGGCGGCACCGGTCCGTTCCTTACCCTCAGCAGCGCTGGCCTGAACGGTGGTTCGGTCGCGACCCTGTCGGGCGGCACCGTCTATACGTCGGATCAGCCGTTCGCCGACGATCCTGCCGGGACCATCTCCGGTGGTACGTTCCTGGCGGCAGGCCCGCTGGCCGGCCAGCCTGCCTCGCTGAACTTCACCAATCCGGTGACGTATCTCAGCTTCCTCTGGGGGTCGCCGGATACCTATAACCGTCTGTCGCTGACGACCAACGTTGCAACCTATGCGTTCGACGTCGCCAGCCTGAACTTCTCGGTACGGGACGGCAACCAGGCGTTCTCGCAGTATGTGCAGTTCGCCGCCACAGCAGGCGAGACGATCAGCAGCGTGTCGTTCGCCAACCTGCCGGCAGCCGACGCGTTCGAAACCGCGAACTTCTCGGTCACCGCCGTGCCCGAGCCAGCGACCTGGGCGATGCTGTTCGTCGGGTTCGGCATGGTCGGCGCGACCGCGCGCTACCGTCGCCGGTCGACGAAGCTCGCCATCGCCTGATCCATCCGGACAGGACGAGCGTGACGGGGACCGTCGGTGGCGACACCGGCGGTCCTTTCGTATCTGGCGTTTCGCATCCGGCCTTTCGCATCGGGGCCGGGCCATCTTGCCGCCCCCCCGTCCACCGCGCTAGGCAGGGTGATGACCGATACCCTCGTAGCTCCGCAGACCACCGCCGCCACCTCGACCGGTGAACAGCGCCTTGCCCGCCGCATGGCGCGCGGCGCCGCTTTCCTGGGCACGGAGGTGGCGATCATGGCCGGGGCGATGTCGTGGGTGTCCGAACGGCATCTCGTCGCGGCCATCTCCAACGCCGGCGGGTTCGGGGTGATCGCCTGCGGGGCGATGACCGTCGAACTGCTCGACCGCGAAATCGCCGCGACCACCGCGCTGACGGACAAGCCGTTCGGCGTGAACCTGATCACCATGCATCCCGACCTGATGGCGCTGATCGACGTCTGTGCGCGCCACGGCGTCGGTCATGTCGTGCTGGCGGGCGGCCTGCCGCCCAAGGGCTCGCTGGAGGCGATCAAGGCGGGGGGCGCCAAGGTGATCTGCTTCGCCCCGACGCTGGCACTGGCCAAGAAGCTGGTCCGCTCCGGCGTCGACGCGCTGGTGATCGAGGGGATGGAGGCGGGCGGCCATATCGGTCCGGTGTCCACTAGCGTGCTGGCGCAGGAGATGCTGCCCGATCTGGCCGACAAGCTGCCCGTGTTCGTGGCGGGCGGGATCGGCCGGGGGGAGGCGATCGCCGGCTATCTCGATATGGGTGCGGCGGGCGTCCAGCTCGGCACGCGGTTCGTCTGCGCGACCGAATCGATTGCCCATGCCAATTTCAAGCGCGCGTTCATCCGCGCCTCGGCACGCGATGCGATCGCCTCGGTCCAGCTCGATCCGCGGCTGCCGGTCATCCCGGTCCGCGCGCTGAAGAACGCGGGCGGCGAGTTGTTCACCGCCAAGCAGCGCGAAGTCGCGGGCCATCTCGACGAAGGGCGCGTGGCGATGGCGGAGGCGCAGTTGCAGATCGAGCATTACTGGGCGGGCGCGCTGCGCCGCGCGGTGATCGACGGCGATGTCGAACACGGCTCGGTCATGGCCGGCCAGTCGGTCGGCATGGTCACGAAGGAAGAACCCGCCGCCGACATCATCGCCGAACTGATGGCGGAAGCGGCGCACGCGCTCGACCGCCGCGCCGCCTGACCGACCACCGTCAACGCCCCGTCAACCATGACCGGTAACGGAGGATAGAGCCGGATCGGCGATAAACCACCTGCTTGTTCAGGGGGTTGGTCATGATCCGCATATCCGTCCGCGTCGCTGCCGTCGCCGCGTCGCTCTGCTCCGTTCCCGTCGCGGCGCAAGATATGCTGGCGGCGCCCGCCGCGATCGCCGCACCGGCCCGTGCCGTTACCGTCGCGCTGGTCGATGATGCGGAACCGGCCCTGCCCAAGGGCGGCTCCCCCGGTTTCGAACCGCCCGCGCCGGACGGGGCGGGCGGCTATCTCACCCCCAATCGCGGTCTGTCGGGCGAGGAGACGACCTGGCATCTGCGCGTCGCGCTCAACGTCGCGGCGCTGGGTTGTCGTGGCGCGCTGGTCGACGGCTACAACGCGCTGCTGACCGCGCACAAGACGGCGCTGGCCGCCACCGCCGACGCGGTGACGATGCGGTACAAGGCGCGGTTCGGGCAGGGCTGGCAGGCGCAGCACGACGATGCGATGACGCGGCTCTACAATTTCTGGGCGCTGCCCCCTGCGCAAGGGGCGTTCTGTGCGGCGGCGCAGGCGGTGCTGGCCGAGGCTGCGACGCTTGCCCCCGATGCGTTGCCCGGCTTCGCCGCCACCGCGCTGCCCCGGATCGAGGCGCCGCTAGTCGCCTTCTTCGCCGACTATGACCGCTGGCGGACCGCCCATGCCGGCTGGGCCGCCCGGCATACCCGCGCCCCGATCGTCGCGGTCGCCGCCGTCACCCGGATGCGGATGGGGCCGGCCGAACCCTGATCTGCTACCGGATCGGCGATCCGATCGACCAGCGATGCCCGAACGGATCGGTCACCTGTCCGTAACGATCGCCCCAGAACTGGTCCGCCACCGGCATGGTCACCATCGCCCCTGCCGCCGCTGCGCGTTCCATCCAGCGATCGGCATCGTCGACCTGCAGGTGCAGCATCACCCCCTGCGGCGCCGGTTCGTCATGGCCGCGCCATTCGGGGAATTCGTCGGACAGCATGATCCAGCCGCCGTTGATCCGCAGGCCCGCCTGCATCAGCCGCTGCCCGTCCTCTGCCACGTTGCGCTCCGTCACCACCGCGCCGAACGCGCGTTCGTAAAAGGCCAGCGCCTCCGCCCCGCGCCGTCCGCGGATCGTCAGGAACGGCGTCACGCCGCCACCGGGTCTGTCACCCATCGTTTCTCTCTCCTTCGTCGCAGGACAGGCTAGGCCGATCGCGACGACGTGCGCAACGGGTTCCTTCGGCCAGCCGCATCGGTTAACCGACGGATATGAATGGCGTGGACCAGCCGGTGGAGGGGCGCTTCGACGGGGTCGAGCATCGTTTCCCCCTGCGCGTCTATTTCGAGGATACCGACCTGTCGGGCGTGGTCTATCACGCCAACTATCTCCGCTACATGGAGCGCGCCCGGTCCGACATGCTGCGCCTCGCCGGGATCGACCAACGCGCCGTGCACGAAGCGGGGGAGGGGGCCTATGCCATTGCCGACCTCCACATCCGCTACCGCGCGCCGGCCCGGCTCGACGATGCGCTGCTGGTCGTCAGCCGCGTGACGGCGGCCAGTGCCGCGCGCACGCTCATTCATCAGACAGTCAGGTGCGCCGACCGAGTGCTGGCGGCAGCGGATGTCGTCGCGGTACTGGTGTCGCCCACCGGCCGGCCGCTACGGCAACCGCGGGCCTGGCTGAACATCTATGCCATGCTGGTCGCTCAAGGGGGCTGAATGAATCCGGTTTTCAATCTGGACGCCGCGACGATGTCGCCCGTCGCACTGTTCATCCAGGCGGACTGGGTGGTGAAGTTCGTGATGGCCGGGCTGCTGGCCGCCAGCATCTGGACCTGGGCGATCATCATCGCCTTTTCCGGCCGCCTGCGCCGCCTGCGTCGCGAGACGGCGCGGTTCGAGCGCGATTTCTGGAAGGCGGACGATATCGACGCGTTCCACAAGGTCGAAGCGGGCAGCGACCTGCCCTCGGCCCGTGTCTTTTCGGCCGGGGTACAGGAATGGCGCCGGTCCACCGCCAGCGGCACGATCGACAAGTCGGGCACGCGCGACCGGCTCGCCACCTCGATGGGCGCGGCCGTCGCGCTGGAGGTCGACAAGCTGTCCGACCGGCTCAACATCCTGGCGACGGTCGGCTCGGTCGCGCCGTTCGTCGGGCTGTTCGGCACCGTATGGGGGATCATGCGCGCCTTCACCGGCATCGCCTCCGCGCAGAATTCGTCGCTGGCGGTGGTCGCGCCGGGGATCGCGGAGGCGCTGTTCGCCACCGCGATCGGCCTGTTCGCGGCGATCCCCGCCGTCATCGCCTATAACCGCCTCAGCCACGGCGTGAACAAGGTGGAGGCCGCGCTCAACCGCTTCGCCGACGGGTTCCACACCACCCTGTCGCGCCAGCTCGACGGCCAGCGCTGAGGGGCGGGCGATGGCGATGAACCTCCCTTCCGGCCGCCGCGGCCGGCGCGCGCCGATGGCGGACATCAACGTCACGCCGCTGGTCGATGTGATGCTGGTGCTGCTCATCATCTTCATGGTCACCGCGCCGCTCCTGACGGCGGGCGTACCCGTGAACCTGCCCGATGCACGCGCCAAGGCACTGGATCAGGATGCCGAGCCGGTGCAATTGTCGCTCGACCGGCAGGGCAAGCTGTTCTTGGGCGAAGACGAGATCACCGAGGCTGCGCTGCCCGGCCGGCTGGAGGCGATCGTCGCCGGCGCGGGCGGAGCACAGCCGCCGCAAATCTATCTGCGCGCCGACCGCGCGCTCGATTACGGTCGCGTGATGCGGGTGATGGGCGAACTCAACCGCGCCGGGCTGAACCGCGTCGCGCTGGTCAGCGTCGAAGACTGATGGAGCGGGGCGAGAAATACGCGCTGGGCGGCGCGGCGGCGGGTCATGCCGCGCTGTTCGGGCTGCTCTCGGTCGGCTTCCTCGCCACGCCCAATCCGTTGAAGCTGTCGCCCGCGCCGGTCGAGGTGTCGCTGGTCGAGGACGTGGCGATCGAACAGGCCTCGCCCGCACCGGCCACCGAGGCCGCCCCCTCCGTCGCCCCCGAGCAGGGCGCGCCCGAGGATGCGCCACCGCCGGAACCCGCGCCGCCCGCGCCCGCGCCCGCCCCCGAACCGGCCCCTGCGCCGCAGCCTGCGCCCAAGCCGGCTCCCGTGGCCAAACCCGCGCCCCCGAAGCCTGCCCCCAAACCGGCCCCGCAGCCGGTGCCGCCGCGCGCCAAACCTGCCCCGGCTCCCAGGCCGGTGGCGAAGCCGAAGCCGCAGCCGCCACGCCCGACCCCCGCCGCCGAGGCGCCGGCGAAGCCTGCGCCATCGAAGCCCGCCCCCTCGAAGCCGGCCCCGGCCCGTGCTGCACCGGCCAAGGCATCCACCGCGCCGGCGCGTGCCGCCGCCGGCAAGCCCGCACCCGCCAAACCGGCGGCCCCCGCCGCGACGAAGGGCAATGGCGGCTCCCCGACCGCCACCGCCGCGCGCGCACGCGGATCGCGGCTGGGTGACGATTTCCTGAAGGGGCTGGCCGATCGCCCCTCGCCTGCGAAGGCGGAGGCCGCGCCGGCCGCGAAGATGGGGGCGCAGGCCGCCGCCAATATCGGTTCCGCGATTCTCCGCCAGATCCAGCCCTGCGCCAATCGTCAGGTCACGCCGGGGCCGGGGGCGGAGCGGATTCGCGTCGCGATCAACCTGCGCCTCAACCGCGACGGCAGCCTCGCCGCGCGGCCACGCGTCGTCGGCCATACCGGCGTCGACGACGGCAACCAGCGCTATGTCGACCGGGTCGACGATCTCGCCATCGCCAGCTTCACCGGCTGTTCCCCGCTTCGCGGTTTGCCCGACGAGTTGTACGACGTTCAGAACGGGTGGAGCAATTTCACCCTTCGTTACAAATTGCCCGGTTGAGGATGCCCATGATCGATCGCTTCATCCGCCGTTTGCCGGTTACGCTCGCCCTGCTGCTCGGCACGTCCGCCGTCGCGCAGGCGCCCGTGGCCGCGCCGCCGGCACAGACTGCGCCACCCGCTGCGGTACCCGCGGATCAGGGTGACGGCGGCCTCGTCGTCGATGTCGAGGGCGGCATCTCCGCCCCCACGCCGATCGCGATTCCGGTCATGCCGACCGCGGCGGTGGTGCAGACGCCCGCCGGCGCCACCGATGCGCTCGGCCGCCAGTTGTCCGATATCATCGCCACCGACCTGCGCAATTCCGGGCTGTTTACCCCGCTGTCTCCCGGCCAGCTCCGGCCCGTCACCTTCCCGGAGGTGCAGGCCCCCGCCTACGACCATTGGCGCAGCACGCAGGCACAGGCGCTGGTGCAAGGCTATATCCGCGCCAATGGCGATGGCACGCTGACGGTCGGCTGCTACCTGTTCGACGTGTCGGCACAACGCGAACTGGCGCGGCAGGGCTTCGTCGTGCCGCCGGCCGACTGGCGTCGCGCCGCGCACAAATGCGCCGACACCGTCTATGCGCGGCTGACCGGCGAGGGGCCGTATTTCGACAGCCGCGTCGTCTATGTCGCGGAAACCGGGCCGAAGGCGAACCGGATCAAGCGGCTGGCGATCATGGATCAGGACGGGGCAAATCACCGCTTCCTCACCAACGGCCAGTCGATCGTGCTGACGCCGCGCTTCGCGCCGAACCAGCAGTCCATCGTGTATATGAGCTATGTCGGGCGTATCCCGTCGATCTACGTCTATGACATCGGGTCGGGCAAGCAGCGGCTGGTGGTGCAGAACGCCGCCACCACCTTCGCGCCGCGTTTCTCGCCCGATGGCCGGTTCATCCTGTTCTCGATGGCGACGGGCGGCAACACCGACCTCTATCGCGTGTCGGCGCAAGGGGGGACGCCGCAGCGGCTGACGACCTCGCCCGGCATCGACACCGGCGGCAGCTATTCGCCCGACGGATCGCGCATCGTGTTCGAATCGGACCGGTCGGGTGGCCAGCAGATCTATGTGATGAACGCGGACGGATCGAACCAGCATCGCATCTCGTTCGGCGGCGGGCGTTATGCCACCCCGGTCTGGAGCCCGCGCGGCGACCTGATCGCCTTCACCAAGCTGGCCGGCAGTTTCCGGATCGGCACCATGTCCCCCTCGGGCGGGGCCGAGAGGCTGTTGACCGACGACTGGTCGGACGAGGGACCGAGCTGGTCGCCCAACGGCCGCGCCATCACCTTCTACCGGTCGGGCCGGGGATCGTCGGGCAAGGCGACCTTGTGGATGGTCGACCTGACCGGCGTCAACGAACGTCGCATCCCGACCCCGCTCGACGGCTCCGACCCCGCCTGGGGACCCCTTCGCCCCTGATCCATCCGACTCCATGGGAGAGAATGACATGGCCCTATCCAGAACCACGCTGATCCTCGCCACCGCTGCGCTCGCCATCGCCGGCTGCGCCAAGAAGCGGCCCGAGGTGCTGCCGCCCGCCCCCGTCGACAATACCGGCGACGCGGGTACCGGCACCGGTCCGGTCACCGGTGCAGGGGAAGGGGCGATCACCCCCGGCTCCAATGCCGATTTCCAGCGGTCGGTGACGTCGAATACGGTGCTGTTCGGGCTGGACCAGTACGACATCGATCCCGCCGCCCGCGCGATCCTCGACAATCAGGCTCAGTGGCTGGCCCGTTACCCCAATGTCCGCATCACGATCGAGGGGCATTGCGACGAGCGCGGCACCCGCGAATACAACCTCGCGCTGGGCGATCGCCGCGCCAACGCCGCCAAGAACTATCTCGCCGCCCGCGGTGTCGCGGCGTCGCGCATCACCACGATCAGCTATGGCAGCGAACGCCCCGCCGCCACCGGTTCCGACGATGCCGCCTGGGCGCAGAACCGCCGTGCGGTGACGGTGGTGCTGAACTGATCCGGTAGACGGGCGGCCCCGTTCCGCGAGGGCCGCCCGTCGCCGATAATGAACCACGACGTGGCAGCGGCGTTATGTTTGTTCCCCGCAAGGAGCTTACAATGAAACAGCTGATCGCCGCCTTCGCCATGGCCGCCATGGTCACCCCCGTGGCCATCGCTCCTGCCGATGCCCAGCGCCGCGAATCGCGCGACAATCGCTGGCAGGGAGATCGCGACGGCGACTGGAACCCGCAGAATAGCTATCGCAAGGGCAATTACCGCGAGCGCCGCCTGGGTCGCAACGACCGTATCTATCGAGGCAAGGACGGCCGGGCCTATTGCAAGCGCAACGACGGCACGACCGGTCTGGTGATCGGTGCGGTCGGTGGCGGCGTCCTTGCCAACCTGATCGGCGGCGGCACGCTCGGCACGCTGGCGGGTGCCGGTGGTGGCGCCCTGCTCGGCCGGTCGGTGGATCGCGGCAACGTGAAATGCCGTTGATCCGATAGCAGCTACGACATGAAACGCCGGCGGGGCCATGCCTCGCCGGCGTTTTGCATCCGGCCTCCTCTTGTCGGCCCCTCGAATGTGATATATAAGTGATATCACAATAACAGGGGGGCAATGATGGTCGGGTTTACCGATTCGCAGCAGTCACTTACCCATTCGCGGGAGCGTCCGGCCACGACGACCGGTGGACTGGCGATGCTGGCGCTGATGGCGGGGGCGATCCTGTTCGGGGTGTTCGGCATCTACAGCCTCGCCAGCGATGCCTGGCCGCCGATCCTGTCGATCGTGCCGATCGCCTGCATGCTGGTGGCGATCTTCATCGGGTGCGGTTTCTATATGCTGCAACCCAATCAGGCGGCGGCGATCACGCTGTTCGGCGCGTATCGCGGCACCGACCGCGCCACCGGGTTGCGCTGGGTGCTGCCATGGATGATCCGGCGGGTGATCTCGGTCCGCTCCAACAACGTCATCTCCGAACGGATCAAGGTCAACGACCTGCGCGGCAACCCGATCGAAATGGCGGCGCAGGTGGTGTGGCGCGTGACGGACACCGCGCAGGCGCTGTTCGACGTCGATGACTACAAGGCGTTCGTGAACGTCCAGATCGAGGCGGCGGTTCGCACCATCGGCTCGCGCTACCCCTATGACGATTACGAGCATCAGGAGGTCACGTTGCGCGGCAACCACGATTCCGTCGGCGCCGAACTGCGTACCGAACTGATCGCGCGGCTGGCGGTGGCGGGCATCACGGTGGACGAGTGCGGTTTCACGCATCTTGCCTATGCGCAGGAGATCGCCGGCGCGATGCTTCGTCGGCAACAGGCGCAGGCGGTGGTTGCGGCCCGCACCACGCTGGTCGAGGGGGCGGTCGGCATGGTCGAACTGGCGCTGACGCTGTTGTCGGAAAAGAACGTCGTCGAACTGGACGACGAACGGCGCGCGGCGATGGTATCGAACCTGATGGTCGTGCTGTGCGGCGAGCGCGATACCCAGCCCGTGGTCAATGCGGGATCGCTGTACCAGTAATGCCGGCCTCGTCGCGCAAGTCGTTCCCGCTCCGGCTCGATCCGGCGCTCTACGCCGCGATCGAACGCGCGGCGGCGGGCGACCTGCGCAGCGTGAATGCCGAGGTCGAATGCCTGCTGCGCGAGGCGCTGGCCCGGCGCGGCGTGAAACTGGATGCACCCGTCGCGGTGAAGCGCGGCCGGCCGGCGAAGGAGGATGGCGATGCGGAATGACGATGCGTGGTTCGTGCGCAGCCCGTTCGGCTATAGTTTCCGGCCGGTGCGCTGGCCGGGATGGCTGTTGATGGCGGGTTATGTGGCGACGGTGATGCTGCTGACGTGGTTGCCGGCGCGCCTCGATGTGCTGCGCGGTGCGCTGATCGTCATCGCGACGATCGCCGTCGTCATCGTTACCACCCGTACCGCACGTCATGGATAAGGGGAGGCGAGGTCGATGACGATATTGATGGCTTTGGCGCTGGCGGCAGAGGTGACGATTCCCGGGCCGAACGGTCCGCTCGCCGGCACGCTGCTCACCGCGAAGGCCGACGCGCCGGTGGTGGTGGTGATCCCCGGTTCCGGCCCCACCGATCGTGACGGCAACAGTCCGCTGGGCATTGCCGCCGCGCCCTATCGCCTGCTGGCGGAGGCGCTGGCGGCGCAGGGCGTCTCGACGCTGCGCATCGACAAGCGCGGGATGTTCGGCAGCAAGGCGGCCGCCGATCCGAACGACGTCACCATCGCCGCCTATGCCGCCGACACGCGCGACTGGGCGAGGGAGGCGACCCGCCGTACCGGGCATCGTTGCGCCTGGCTGCTGGGGCATAGCGAGGGCGGGCTGGTCGCCTTGCAGGCGGCGCAGGACCCGCGCGGCATCTGCGGCGTGGTGCTGGTCGCCGCCGCCGGCCGGCCGCTGGGGCAGGTGATGCGCGAGCAATTGCGCGCCAACCCCGCCAATGCCCCTATCCTCGCCCCCGCGCTCGCGACGATCGATGCGCTGGAGGCGGGACGGCGCGTCGATCCCGCCACGCTGCCGCCGCCCCTGCCGATGCTGTTTCCCGCCGCCGTGCAGGGATATCTGATCGACCTGTTCGCGCATGATCCGCAGCGACTCGCCGCATCGCTGAAGGTGCCGTTGCTGATCGTGCAGGGCGACCGCGATCTGCAGGTCGGCGTCGGCGATGCCCGGCGGCTGGCAGAGGGGGCACCATCCGCCAAGCTGGCGATCCTGCCGGGGGTCAATCATGTATTGAAACGGGTGGCGACGGATGACAGGACAGCCAATATGGCGCTGTACCGCGATTCCTCCGTGCCGGTCGATCCGGCGGTGGTGACGGTGATCGCGTCGACGGTGACCGGTCCAGCGGGGAAAACGAGATGACCGTCCGCAAATTCGTCTTCGGTCTGGCGATCGCGGTCGTCGTCCTGTCCTGCGGTGCGATGTCGCTGGCGGCGGCGCGGACATTGGGACTGATCTGAATGCGTTGGGCAGGCCGTGGCGTCCACCATCGCCAAATGCTGCCGATTATGGTAAATGTATCAAACATACACGCCAACTGTATGAATCTTCACCGAAGTCGCTTTTGTCTCGGATTGCGACACCATTAACTGCGCTTGGATCGATGTGGTCCCTTTGTTGTTGATAGGAGAACGGGGGCGGCGGGATATGATGAGGCGGTTGTCGAAGGTGCGGGCTTCGATCAGGGAGAAGTTTATGCGGTCGAAATCTTCGAGAGACGACGGGCGTTCGGCGGGAAAGCCGTCATATGTTCGTCGCGGGCTCGGCGTGGCCGGTGCGGTCGCGCTTCTGTCGGTGCCGACGATCCTGCTGCTGGGGCATGGCGCCGCGGTGGAAAGCGCCATTGCCGCCGCGATCGCCGACCCGGCATCGATCCTTGCCGCGCGGTCGCCCGGCGGTCGCGCGCCCGGCGCCCTGAGCCAGTCGAAGCTGATCCAGACCAAGCGACGCTATGCCCGATCGGGCGTGAAGCGCCCGGCCGGACCGACCGAGCGTGTGCTGGGCCAGGCCCGCACCCGGCCGACCGATGCCTTGCCGCTGGGCGATGCGGTCGATCCGCTGATCGGCACGCCGTTCGCCATTCCGCAGGGCGCTTTCGGCGACGTGGCCGGTGACGGTCCGGCACCGGTCGGACCAGGCGCGGTCGGGTTCGCGGGTACCCCGGTCACCGGCATCGGGATTGGTGGCGGTGGCGGTGGCGGTGGTGTAGGCGGCGGCGGTGGCGGGGATGGCGGTACGACACCGGTCGTCCCCCCGGTCAGCGCCGTTCCCGAACCATCGACCTGGCTGATGACGATCTTCGGTTTCTTCGCTGCGGGCATGGGCCTGCGCCGTCGTCGTCCGGCCCCTGTCCGCCGGCAGCGGGCGGCCTGACCGGGATGATGCGCGGCGTGATGGTCGCTGTCGTCGCCGTCGCCGCGATCGCGGCGGGGGCGGCGGTGAGCGGTATGGGTGATCGGACCATGCCGCGCCCCCGTTCTGCGGCGACCATCGCCGATGGGACGCGGATCAGCTTCGCCCCGCGCCCGCTCGCCATGCCCGATGGCGGCACCCGTCCGGTCCGCAGCCTGCTGGAGACGCGGGGGACGATGCGCTTCGGCGACTTCCGCTGGAACGAGGATGGCGTACCCCCCGGCAGGGTCTGGGTCCGGGTCGATCTGGCGCACCAGATCGTGTCGGTGTTCCGTGGCGAACACGAGATCGGCACCGCCGTCATCCTGTACGGCACCGACGGCGCGCCGACGCCGACCGGCACCTTCCCGATCCTCGCCCGCGCGGTTCACCACCGCTCGTCGCTCTACGACGCCGAGATGCCCTATATGCTGCGGCTGACGGGCGACGGCGTGGCGATCCATGCCAGTGCGGTCCGGGCCGGCGCGGCGACCCATGGCTGTATCGGTGTGCCGGAAGCATTCGCCCGGCACCTCTATGCCGCGGTCCGGCGGGGCGATCCGGTATCGATCATGCCCGCGGCTTAACCATTCCGTTTAAGCCAGCGCTTACCCGTGCGGTGCCATGCCGTTCCCCGAACTGGCGGGAGCGCAGGCGGTGGCAGGCAGGCGATCAATATCATGGCTGGGGCGGATCGCCGGGTTGGCCCTGGTGCCGTTCATCATGGGGGCCACCGGCCTTACCTCCAACGCCGATCTCCGCCTGCTCGCGAGCCATAACCGCGAGCGCGCGGCACTGGGTATCCCGCCCTTACGCTGGGACCCCCAACTGGCGGTCGGTGCCCGGCACTGGGCGAACCGGCTGGCCGTGACCGGCGGGTTCCACCATGCGCCGGAAAACATGGTGCAGCCGCAGGGCGAGAACCTGTGGGCCGGCACGCGCGGTGCCTTTCCGGTCGAATCGATGGTCGATGCCTGGGTGCGCGAGCGGCGCTACTTCAAGCCCGGCGCCTTTCCCAACAACAGCGTCACCGGGCGTGTCGCCGATGTCGATCACTATACGCAGATGATGTGGCGCGACACTCACTCGGTCGGTTGTGCGATCGCCCGCGGCGCGCGGGAGGATGTGCTGGTGTGCCGCTACAGCGAAGCCGGCAATTATATCGGCGAAAGGCCCTTCTGACGGGCGCGGCGCCTCAGGCCGGCCAGCCGCGGGCATGGTTCGCCTCGAAGGCGGCGAGATCGTCGGCATCCTCCATCGTCCGCCGCGCCCGCGCCGCAGATTGATCCGCCAGCCTCCGGATCGAGGGGCGTGCCCCCGGCAGCGCGGCGTGAAGCGCCGCCAGCGTTCCGGTCAGCCGCATCGTCACCTCCGTCTGGCCGCCGCCCTCGCGCAGGATCGGGCGGAACGCGTCGGTCAGCAGATCGTCGATCGTCGTGCGGGCGACATGGACGGGCGGACGCTCGGCATGGTCGCGGGCGTCGGGGTCGGTGGCGGGCAGGTGCAGCAGCACCCGCAACAGCGCGTTCAGCACCTCGATCGCGGTGCCGGGATCGTTGGTCGCCGGCGCCAGCGCCCGGCTGGCGATCTCCGACAGCGCGATCAGCCCCAGCCGATGGTCCTGATCGAAGCTGCGATGCCGCTCGATCGTGAAGGCATCGAGCAGATCGTCGCGCGTCCCGTCGCCCACCTTGCCCTCGATCCGGATCAGGTCGCGCGCCGGATGGACCATCGATCCCGGCAGCACCGTGACATGGATCGTCGCACCGGCCCGCAGCGCGATCCGCCCCAGCGCCGGCACGTCGACGTGCGTGACGTAACCGGTCCTGTTCCCCGTCACCGGCGTCGCGCCCGGCGGGATCGGCACGGCGGGCCGGCCGCCCAGATGCGGATCGGCGGCGAAGCGGGCCATCGCCTTCGCGGCGGCGTCCTCCACGCGGTCGATCACGTCCGCCATCCGGCCGAACGTGGTCAGGTGCGCGATCCAGCGCAGCAGCGTCACCACCACTAGGATCACGATCAGGTTGGTGGCGGCGAACAGGATGATCCGGCCGTCATGGCCGTATACGCCGGTCTGCAGCCCGATGATCCCCACGATCGAGAACACGAACGCACCCAGGAAGGTGGACAGCGCGTTCTGCGAGGTCGGGTCGTCCATCAGCAGCTGCGTGGCGCGGGGCGTGGCGAGCTGCGTCGCGGACGAATAGGCGCTGACCATCGCACTGAGCGAGAAGGTCGTCACCGCCAGCATGCTGGAGGCCATGATCTGCAGGATCGTGCCGACCGAATCCTGGCCCATCTCGCCCCCGAATTCATAGGGCAGCCACGGCGCGATGACGCCGACGAGGATGGCGAGCGCGACGCTGGCCAGGCTGATCGCGACCGCGCGGAACCAGACCTTGCGGACGATCCGGGTCAGGATCCACGACCAGCGGCTCATTGTCCCGCATCCCCGGCGGCGGCGGTCACCCCCGTCCGCCCAGCGCCGCGTCGAGCAGGCGGGCGAGACGCAGGCCACCCTTCACCACCTCGTCGCGCGCCAGCGGCACCAGCCGGGCGATCGTCGCCTCGTCCAGCGTCATTCGCGCCGGGGTCGGCCGGCAGGGATCGCCATCCATTCCGGCGGCATAGGCCTTGTAGGCGTCCTGCCAGCTTTCCCGGCTCCAGTCGGTCACGTCGCCCGCCGCCAGCCGTGCCCGCACCGCGCGCGGATAGCGCTTCACCAGCGGCGGCGGGCTGGAGATGGCGCGTTCGGCGAGCAGCCCGTCCCATACCGAATGCAGGTTCAGCCGCGCCGGCGCGTAGATGCCGTACGCCGCCTTGGCATCGTTGCCGCCCTTGTCCGCCTTGTCGCCGGCATGGAGCGGCTGATGAAGATCGCCGACGAAATGGACGAGGAAGGCCAGCGCCATCGCCCGTTCGCGCGGGGGCGTGCGCCGGTTCTTCAGGATCGCCTGCTGCCGGGCGATCTGGGTGGAGACGCAGTTCCCGTCCCTGCACGCCGGCTCCAGCGTGAAGGGCTGGCAGATGTTCACGTTCTGATAGTGCCAGCTATAGGCATAGCCGAAGCGGGATTTACCGGCGGCATCCTTCAGCGGCTTGACGCAGTCGGGCCAGACGCTCGCCTCCTCGATCGTGCGTGCCGGGCATTCGGGGGTGTCCAGCGACGCCTGTTTGGCCAGCACCGCGCGGATCGCGGTGCGGGTGGCGGGCGTGACATTGGCCCAGGCGATCGCCGCGACCGTCTCGTGCCCATATTCCCAATAGGCCGCGGCCGGCGACGCCAGCGTCAGCGTGGCCAGCAGCGCCAGGGCGGCGCGCAGCATCCGGGCGATCACGCCTCGTCTCCGTAGATCGATACGATCCGTTCACCGGCCTGCTTGCCGACGCCGCTCGTCTTGCCCCGGTACATGCCGGGGGTGGTGATGCTCCATCCCGTGCTGCCGTCCGCCCCCGCGACGATGACGCCGCCGGTGCCGCCCAGCGCCTTCACCCCGGCCATCACCGTATCGGCCGCCTGCTGCACGGTTTCGCCCAGCAGGCGCACGCGCGCGCCGATCTCGTGGCCGGCAGCCTCGCGGATGAAGAACTCGCCCGATCCGGTCGCCGACACCGCGACCGAGCGGTCGTCGGCATAGGTGCCCGCGCCGATCAGCGGCGAATCGCCGATCCGGCCCCAGCGCTTGCCGGTGACGCCGCCGGTCGAGGTCGCGGCGGCGACATGTCCGTCGCCATCCCGCGCGACCGCGCCGACCGTGCCGTATTTCATGTCGACATCGAACCAGTCGGCATCCGCGCGCATCGATTCGAGCTGGCGACGACGGGCGGGAAGGACGAACCAGTCCGCGTCCGCCCGCGCGACCCCGCGCTCGTCGGCGAACCGTTCCGCGCCTGCCCCGGCGAGCAGGACGTGCGGGCTATGCTCCATCACCGCGCGCGCCAGCACCACCGGGTTGCGTACCGTCGTGACGCCCGCGACCGCGCCGGCGCGCCGGCCGGTGCCCTCCATGATCGCGGCGTCCAGTTCCACGCCGCCCTCGAAGGTCAGCGCCGCGCCGCGCCCGGCGTTGAAGTGCGGATCGTCCTCCAGCACCTCGATCGCGGCCTGCACCGCATCGATCGCCGCGCCGCCTGCCGACAGGATCGCCGACCCGGCATCCAGCGCGGCATGAAGCGCGGCACGGGCGCCGGCATCCGCCTCCGGAGCCAGCCGGCCGCGCTCGATGATCCCGGACCCGCCATGGATCACCAGCGTCCAGCCTGCGGTATCGGTCATGTGTCGCTTCCACTGTCCTTTGTGAGCCGTGCGGTTAGCAGATCGGACGCGGACCGCCACGGACTTCCTGTTGTCACCGAACCGGCCTATATGATCGGCCATGTCCATTCGTCCGTGGCGCGATATCGTGCGCCGTCAGAGCCGCCAGATCATGGTCGGCAACGTCCCCGTCGGCGGCGACGCCCCCGTCACCGTGCAGACGATGACCAACACGCCGACCGACGATGTCCGCGCCACGATCGACCAGATCCGCCGCTGCGAGGAGGCCGGGGTCGATATCATCCGCGTCTCGTGCCCCGATGTGGAAAGCACCGCCGCGCTGAAGCAGATCGTGCGCGCGTCGCGCGTGCCGATCGTCGCGGACATCCATTTCCACTACAAGCGCGCGCTGGAAGCCGCCGATGCGGGCGCGGCGTGCCTGCGCATCAACCCCGGCAATATCGGCTCGTCGGCGCGGGTGAAGGAGGTCGTGAACGCGGCCAAGGCCAATGGCTGCGCGATCCGTATCGGCGTGAACGGGGGGTCGCTGGAAAAGCATCTGCTGGAAAAATATGGCGAGCCATGCCCCGATGCGCTGGTCGAATCGGCGCTCGACCATATCAGGCTATTGCAGGACCATGACTTCCATGAATTCAAGGTCGCGGTGAAGGCGTCGGACCTGTTCCTCGCGGTGGCGGCCTATCAGCAACTGGCCGAACAGGTCGATTGCCCGCTGCATCTGGGCATCACCGAAGCGGGCGGCTTCGTCGGCGGCACGGTGAAGAGCGCGATTGGGATGGGATCGCTGCTGTGGTACGGGATCGGCGACACGATCCGCGTCTCCCTGTCCGCCGAACCCGAAGAGGAAGTGCGAGTCGGCTTCGAAATCCTGAAAGCGCTGGGCATCCGCAATCGCGGCGTCCGTGTGGTCTCGTGCCCCAGTTGCGCGCGGCAGGGCTTCGACGTGATCCGCACCGTGCAGGCGCTGGAGGAACGGTTGCAGCATATCCGCACGCCGATGTCGCTGTCGGTGCTGGGCTGCGTCGTCAACGGCCCCGGCGAGGCGCGCGAAACCGATATCGGCATCACCGGCGGCGGCAACGGCAAGCACATGGTCTATCTGTCGGGCGTCACCGACCATCACGTGCAGGATGCCGACATGGTGAACCACATCGTGAAGCTGGTCGAGGCGAAGGCGGCGGAGATCGAGGCGGCGAGCGCGGTGCAGGCGGTGGCGGCGGAATAGGTCCCATGGTACCAGTCGGGTCCTGGAGGGTTCGACATGACCTATCATGCAAAGGTGATCGCCGGCGGTAAGATCGTGATCCCTGCGGATTTGCGTCGTGAACTCGGCATCAAGGATGGCGACTCGGTAGCGCTGGAACGGACTCCCGAGGGGATTTCACTGGTCCGGGACGATCCCGAAGCGGCCTTGCTGCGTTTGCGGGAAGGGCTGCGGGATTACAGTGTCGACCAGTTCCTGCGCGAACGGCGGCAGGACTGGGGGGAGTGAAGCACGCCGTCGATGCCTCGGTCATTCTCGCCTATGTCCTTGGTGAAGAGGGTGGCGATGTACTGGCCGGTGATAGGGGACCGTTCCTGCTGTCGACGGTCAATCTGACGGAAGTGCTGACCAAGGTGATCGAACGGGGCATGAACCCCGACGATGTGGTCCGTGCCCTGCGACTGCTACCGATCGAGCATGTCGGACATGACAGGGATGATGCGATGGCGACGGCCCGGCTTCGTCAGCCCACCCGGCACCTCGGATTGTCGCTGGGTGATCGCGCATGTCTCGCCTTGGGGCAGCGACACGGTGTGCCGGTGCTGACCTCGGATCGGAATTGGGCGCGGCTCGACCTCGGCATTGACGTTCGCCTGATCCGATGACCGGGCGTTCCCTGTCCCCTGCGCTGGCCTTCGGGGTCGCCGCCATCGGCATTGGCCTGTTCTCCATCATGGATGTGGTGATGAAGGCGCTGGTGCTGGCGATCGGGGTGTACAACGCGATGTTCTGGCGGTCGCTGGTCAATGTCGGGCTGGGGGCGGCGGCGTGGCGGCTGGGGCGGAGCGGACGGCCATCGGCGCGGGCGATCCGGTTGCATCTGTGTCGCGGCGGCGTGACGACGCTGATGGCGCTGCTGTTCTTCTGGGGGTTGGCGCGCGTGCCGATGGCGCAGGCGATCGCGCTGACCTACATCGCGCCGATCCTCGCGCTGCTGCTGGCGGCGGTAGCGCTGGGTGAGCGGGTGGGGCGGCGTGTGGCCTTCGCTTCGCTGGCGGCGTTCGGCGGGGTGATCGTGGTGGTGATCGGCCAGTCGCGCGGCGCCGCGATGGGTGGCGATCGCTGGGGCGTGGCGGCGATCCTCGCCTCGGCGGTGCTCTATGCAATCAATCTGGTGATCGCACGGGTGCAGGCGCAGGCGGCGACGCCGGGCGAGATCACCTTTTTCCAGTCGGGCGTCACCGCGCTGTTGCTGGCGCTCGCCGCGCCGTGGCTGGCGACGATGCCGTTGGGGGCGGCATGGGGGCAGTTGGTGATCGCCGCCTGCCTGTCCACCGCCTCGCTGCTGCTGCTCGCCTGGGCCTATGCGCATGGCGACACCGGGTTTCTGGCAACGAGCGAATATACCTCGTTCGTCTATGCCGCGGTGCTGGGTTGGACGGTGTTCGGCGAACGCGTGTCGGGATGGACGCTGGCGGGGGCGGCGATCATCGTCGCGGCGTGCCTCCATGCCGCCCGGCGGCGTGACATCGGCGAGAGCGCGGTGGTAGGTGCCGCGACATGATCGCGATCCGCCCCGCCATGCCCGCCGACGTGCCCGTCATCCTGCGGTTCGTGCACGAACTGGCGGTGTTCGAGCGGGAGCCGGAGGCCGTGCGGGCGACCGAGGCGATGCTGGCGGCGGCCCTGTTCGGCGACCGGCCCGCAGCGGAGGCGGCGCTGGCCGAAATGGCCGGCGAACCAGTGGGTTTCGCTCTGTTCTTCCACAATTTTTCGACATGGGAAGGACGGCGCGGCCTGTATCTGGAAGACCTGTACGTTACCCCGGCAGCACGCGGGCAGGGGGCGGGGGCGGCACTGCTCCGGCATCTCGGCGCTGGCGGTGGCACGCGACTGCGCGCGGTTCGAATGGTCGGTGCTGGACTGGAACGAGGGCGCCATCGCCTTCTATCGCGCGATGGGCGCGGTGGGGCAGGAGGAATGGACGGTGCAGCGCGTCAGCGGCGATGCGCTGACGCGGCTGGCCGGCCAGTGAGGATGAGCCGATGAGCGTGGATCAGGGGCTGGTCGACCGGGTCGCCGACATGATCGCGCCACTGGGCGTGCCATCGTCGCGGCGGATGATGGGCGGGGTGACGCTGTATTGCGACGGCATCCCCTACGGAATCGTCGACGACGACCTGCTGTGGTTCAAGGCGGATGCGGCAAGCGATGCGCAATGGGACGCGGCCGGGGCGGTGAGGTTCAGCTACGAACGCGATGGCAAGACGGCGACGATGAACTATCGCCGGGCGCCGGACGATTGCTACGACGATGACGACGTGTTCCGGCACTGGGCGGAACTGGCGCTGGCGGCAGGACGCCGGGCGGCGGCGAAAAAGACCGCCCGGCGTCGCTGAGCTTATGCCCGGCCGGCGGCCTCGTCGGCGTTCATCGGCTCGTGGCCGTCCTGCTTGGCGGCCTCGTAGCGTTCGATCGCCTCTAGGGTGATGCGGCGCGCCTCGTCGCGGTCGCCCCAGGTGCCGACGCGGACCCACTTCTTCTTTTCGAGGTCCTTGTAGTGGGTGAAGAAGTGTTCGATCTGCTCGAACACGATCTCCGGCACGTCGCTGCGCCCCTCGACGGTCGAGTAATAGGGGAACACCGCGTCGACGGGCACGCACACCAGCTTCTCGTCGCCGCCGGCCTCGTCCTCCAGGTTCAGCACCGCGATCGGCCGGGCGCGGACGACGCAGCCGGGGATGAACGGCGAGCGCGCGATCACCAGCGCGTCGAGCGGATCGCCATCGGGCGACAGCGTGTGCGGCACGAAGCCGTAATTCGCCGGATAGCGCATCGGCGTGTGCAGGATGCGATCCACGAACAGCGCGCCCGACGCCTTGTCGAACTCGTACTTCACGGGTTCGCCGCCGGTCGGCACTTCGATGATGACGTTCAGGTCATCGGGCGGATTGCTGCCGACCGGAATCAGATCGATACGCATGATATTCCCCTTTTACCTAACAAATGTCAGCGTGGCGCCAACAGACGGTCAAGTCCCGTTTCGCCCGCACCGGTCTTCTGCAGGCGCGGATAGCGGGGGCCGTCGTGATAGTCGATGGCGACATCGCGGAACCGGTCTCCATTCCGGACGGTCAGCCGGATCGGTTCCTTGGTTCCCCGCGCCGCGACGATCGCCGCCTTCAGCCGGTCGCCGCTATAGGCGACACCGTCGACCGCGGTGATCTGCGTGCCGACATCGATCGATGCCCGGAACGCGGGCGAATCCCACAGCGAGGCGGTGACGACATTGTCCTTGTTGACGACCATGCCCAGCGAATAGCTGACATCGGTGCCCCGCACCTTCTCGGCCTTGGTGAAATAACTCGTCGGCTCCGGCGTGTAGACCAGGGTATAGCCGTTCATCACGAAACCCTGCACCGGCGCGGGTTGCCCGGTCTCGGTCAGGCGCCTGGTCAGGAAGGTCGCCCAGTCATAGGGCTGGACCCCGTTCAGCGTGCGGACCACGTCGTCGAATTCATAGGTCAGCACGCCCCAGTCGCCGTCGCGCACCCCGAAGAAGGCGCGGGCGAAATCGTCGATCGACTTCGTGCCGCGCGACTGGCGGCGCAGCATCGCGTCCACCTCCATCCAGACCATCAGCCCTTCGTTGTAGTAATCCTCCGACCGCTGCCAGCTGGTCCAGCCCTTGGGCGCGCGGGCGGAGATGACCGGATCGTTGGTGGTGTCGACCAGCGGCCGCCACTGCCGCCCCTTCGCCGCGTCGTAGATCGCGAGCGTCGCGGCATAGGCGTCGAGCGTGTCCTGCTTGGAGACGAGGCCGGAACGCGCCTGCAGCACATAGCCCCAGAACTGCGTCTGCCCCTCATATACCCAGAGCAGCGAATCGCGCATCGTCGTGCGGAAATCGGGGGTCCACAGGTCGGCGCCGCGGCGGAACTTGCCGTCCCAGCTATGGGTGAACTCATGGGGCAGCAGGTTGCGGCGGGTGACGCTGTTGGTCCAGTCGATGAAGTAACCGGGGCCGACGCCGTTTTCCGACGACCGGTGATGTTCCAGCCCGATGCCGCCCAGCTGGTCGGTGATCGACAGCAGGAACTCGTATTTGTCGTAATGCTGCGCGCCGAAGGTCTTCACCGCCTGATCGACCAGGCGCTTGTGCGCGTCGATCTGTTCGGGCGTGGCGGCCAGTTCCTTCGGATCGTCGGCGAAGACGTTCAGGTCGACGCGCGGCGACAGGGGCCATGTCTTGCCGTACTTGCCCGCCAGCACCGGCGAATCGACCAGCGTATCGTAATCCGTCACCTGATAGGCATAGGTGGCGCCGCTCGCCCGCGCCGGCACCGCCCCCGCCGCGGTCCAGCCAGTGGGGTATTTCACCGTCATGCGGATCGGGATCTGGCGGGTGAAATAGCCCGCCGGATACAGGCTGACCGCATTGGGCTGCAGGCTGATCATCGTCGGCGTCATCACGACGCGACCCTGATCGGGCCTGGTCGCGGAGATGAACTGGAATTCCACGTCCAGCGTCTTCGCCCCCGACGGCACGTCGATGTGGAAGGCGAAGACATCGACCGGATCGCGCGTCCATGGCAGCACCCGGCCGTTCGCCCGGACGACGAGGCCGGCCAGCTTCTCGATCTCGCCGCGCGGTCCGTGCTTGCCGGGCAGCCATTTCGGATAGAGCAGCGCCATCTTGCCGCTGGCGGCGACGGGGATCGTCTCCTTCACGCGAAAGATGCCGCGTTCGGTATCGGTGGCGTCGACATCCAGCACGATGGTGCCCGGATAGGGCGTGTCGCGCGGGGCGGGGATCGTATCGACGAAGGGCACCGGTTGCGGTGCGCTGTTGCCGGCGGGCACCTGCGCGGCGGCGGGAAGGGCGAGGCCGGACAGCGCGGCGGACGCGAACAGGGCGACGACGAACGTGGCGTGCATGGAGAACCTTTGATGCGGAAGGAGTTGATGCGAGTGTAGGCACCCGCGCCGCCCTGCGTCCAGCCCCTCCGCCCGTCCCCTCGCCCTAGCCGCCGCTGCCCAGCACGTTGATGGTGAAGGCCAGCACGCCCAGATTGAACACGAACGCCGCCATGCTGTGGCCCAGCACAACCCGGCGGATGCCCGCCGCGCGGATGGTGACGTCGGAGGTCTGGAACGTCATGCCCAGCGTGAAGCTGAAATAGAGGAAGTCCCAGTAATCGGGGGTATCGTCGGTGCCGGGAAAGTCGAGCCCGCCGGCATCGTGCCCCGCTCCGTCGTCCAGATAATAGAGATGAGCATAATGCAGTGCATAGACGGTGTTGGAAAACAGCCATGTCAGCACCAGCGTCGCCACTACCAGCACGGTCGCCGCGCCGTCGCTGCGGCCTTTCAGTTCGCCTGCCACCGCGATCAGGATTACCGCCATCGTCAGGCCGGTGAACCCCAGCAGGACGGTGCGGTTGGCATCGTTGTCGCGGGCCGCCTGCCGCATCGCCGCCGCCTCGTCACGGCGCAGCAGCGTGGACACCGCGATCAGGAACACCAGCGCGGCAAGATCGAACGCCGCCATGATCCCCCGGCCGCGACCTGCCCAGGGAATCGCGACCGCCAGCGCGGCGGCGAACACCACGGCGAACAGGACGAAGCGCGGCGGCGCCACCCGCTGGCCAAGGCCCCGGCCCCATGTCGCCCGCAATGTCGTTCCCCGCGTCGACCATGGCGTGCGTTCCATGGCGACGATGCCTAGCGCAGGGGCGCGGGCTCGCCTAGATACCCGCGCTCTTATGGCCCGGATCGAAACCCCCAAGCGCGTGCGCGGCACGCAGGACATCTTCGGCGACGAACAGCGCCGCTTCGCCCACGTGCTCGCCACGTTCGAGCGGGTACGCGCGCTGTATTGTTTCCAGCGTGTCGATATTCCCATTTTCGAGGCGACCGAGGTGTTCGCCCGCTCGATCGGCGAGACCACCGACGTGGTGTCGAAGGAGATGTATTCCTTTCCCGATCGCGGTGGCGATTCGCTGACGCTGCGGCCCGAATTCACCGCCGGGCTGGCGCGCGCCTTCCTGACCGAGGGGTGGCAGCAATATGCGCCGCTGAAACTGGCGACCTCCGGCCCCGTCTTCCGCTACGAACGCCCGCAAAAGGGGCGGTATCGCCAGTTCCACCAGATCGACGCGGAGGTGATCGGCGCGCCCGAGCCGGCGGCGGACGTGGAACTGCTGGTCCTGGCCGACCAGTTGCTGCGCGAACTGGGCGTGGAGGGGGTGACGCTCCAGCTCAACACGCTGGGCGATGCCGAGACCCGCGACGCTTGGCGGCAGGCACTGGTCGATCATTTCGAGGCGCACCGCGCCGACCTGTCCGAAGACAGCCTGACCCGGCTGGCGAAGAATCCGCTGCGCATCCTCGATTCGAAGGACCCGCGCGATCGGCCGGCGGCGGATTCGGCACCCGATATCGACGCCTATCTGACGCCGGAGGCGCGCGCCTTCTTCGATGCGGTGACGGCCGGGCTGGATGCGGCGGGCGTGGCGTGGACGCGCAACCCGCGACTGGTGCGGGGGCTGGACTATTACCGGCACACTGCGTTCGAGTTCGTCACCGACCGGCTGGGATCGCAGGGCACGGTGCTGGCCGGGGGACGCTATGACGGGTTGATCGAGTCGCTCGGCGGACCGGCAACGGCGGGGGTCGGCTGGGCAGCGGGGGTCGAGCGGCTGGCGATGCTGGTGGCAGAACCAGTTGCGCTCAAGCGCCACGTCGCCGTCGTTTCAGAGGATGTCAGCTTGGACATGCTGGTGATTGAGAGAGTCGCTTTGCTGCGACGCCAGCATATCGCCGTCGAGGCGTTCGTGACGGGAAATCCAAAAAAGCGATATGATCGAGCTCTTAAAAGCCAGCCCGGTGCTATCTTGTCTTTTAGCCGGCGTAATGGCGAACTGTCAGAAAGTCGGCGTAAGCTGGAAATGTCTGTAGACGATTATGAGGGTGTCATTGCGGCTCTCCCTCCGTTTGATTTGTCATGAACCCCATCTCCCCCGATCGCATCGCCCAGATCGAGGCGCGGCGTGACGAACTGGCGGCGCAGATGGCGCGGGGCGATCTGCCCGGCGACCGCTTCGTTGCGGTGTCGAAGGAATATGCCGAACTCGAACCCGTGGCGCAGGCGGCGGGCGAGGTGCGGCGGCTGCGCGCGGAGGCGGAAAGCCTCGCCTACATGGCCGAGGACACCGGCGACGACGAACTCCGCCAGATGGCGGCCGAGGAACTGCACGAAAACAAGGCCGCGCTGGAAGCGGCCAACCGCCGTCTCGCGCTCGCGCTGCTGCCCCGCGACGCTGCCGACGAGCGCGCGGCGATGCTGGAAATTCGCGCCGGCACCGGCGGGGACGAGGCGGCGTTGTTCGCGGGCGACCTGTTTCGCATGTACCAGCGTTATGCCGACGGGCAGGGCTGGCGGGTCGAGACGATTTCCGCCAGCGCCTCCGACGCGGGCGGGTTCAAGGAGGTCGTCGCCTCCGTCACCGGACAGGGCGTGTTCGCGCGGATGAAGTTCGAATCGGGTGTCCACCGCGTCCAGCGGGTGCCCGCGACCGAGGCGGGCGGGCGCATCCATACCTCCGCCGCCACCGTCGCGGTGCTGCCCGAGGCGGAGGAGGTCGATGTGAAGATCGACGAGGCGCGCGACCTGCGCATCGACGTCTACCGGTCGTCCGGCCCCGGCGGCCAGTCGGTCAACACCACCGATTCGGCAGTGCGGATCACGCATCTGCCCACCGGCCTCGTCGTGATCCAGCAGGACGAGAAATCGCAGCACAAGAACAAGGCCAAGGCCCTCAAGGTGCTGCGTACCCGCCTGTACGAGGCGGAACGCGAACGGCTCGCTTCCGAACGGTCGGGCACGCGCAAGGCGATGGTCGGCTCGGGCGATCGGTCGGAGCGTATCCGCACCTATAATTTCCCGCAGGGACGGGTGACCGATCATCGCATCAACCTGACGCTGCATCGCCTGCCGGAGATCATGCAGGGCGAACTCGGCGATCTGGTCGGCGCGCTGATCGCCGAGGACGAAGCCGAACGTCTCGCCACGCTCGATGCCTGACCACCCCGCGGGCGCGGGGCGGGACGGCATCCGCGCGGCGATCGGGGTGGCGGCGGCGCGCTTCGCCTTTTCCGCGACGCCCCGGCTCGATGCCGAGTTGCTGATGGCACATGCGCTGGGGATCGAGCGATCGGCGCTGCTGCTGGGCCATGACGGACCGGTTCCCGCCGGATTCGCCGCGCTGGTCGATCGTCGCGCGGGGCAGGAGCCGATCGCCTATATCACCGGCAGCCGTGGGTTCTGGACGCTCGATCTTGCGGTCGGGCCGGGGGCATTGGTGCCGCGCGCGGACAGCGAGACGCTGATCGAGGCGGCGCTGGCCCGGTTCGCGGCGGCGGCGCCCGCGACCATCCTCGATCTCGGCACCGGTCCCGGCACCCTGTTGCTCGCATTGCTGGATGAATGGCGGGACGCGCGGGGGATCGGGGTCGACCGGTCGGCGGCCGCGCTTGGCTGGGCGCGACGCAATGCCGCCCCGTTCGGGACACGCGCGGCCTTCGTGCAGGCCGACTGGGCCACGGCGGTGACGGGATCGTTCGATCTCGTCGTCTGCAACCCGCCCTATATCGGACTGGACGAGGCGTTGTCGCCCGAAGTGGTGGAGTACGAACCCGGCGAGGCGCTGTTCGCGGGGGCGGACGGGCTGGCGGATTACCGCCGTCTCGCGCCCGTACTGCGCCGCCTCGTCGCGCCGGGTGGGGCGGCGATCGTCGAGATCGGCTGGACGCAGGCGGACGCGGTCGGCGACCTGCTGCGGGCGCAGGGTTTCGCGGTCGATCTGCGCCGCGATCTCGGTGGGCGTCCACGGGCGTTGATCGCCGCTTGACCCGGCGGCGGGGGCGCCCATATTTCGCTTGTGGGGCAGCGTGCTCCGCCGCTATGAGCGGATCGGGGCATATGATCTTCAATCGTCAGGCGTCATCGGCCGGATGGCTCATGCCCGGCAACGACGACCGCGAGATCGTGCGGTGGCCCGCCTCATCGTGATGATGCTGCCCGGTGGTGGTATCGACGGGCTCGACGCTATGTCGGGCAGGGGCTGCGCCCGGACAACCCGCTGCACCGTTGGAACAGTGTTACTGGCAAGGGACGACAGGCTTGATCAATAATCGGCAGCAGCAGGCTGGGCGCCGTCGCGGTCGCAACGGTAGCGGCGGCGGCAACAACGGTGGCGGCCCGCGTCAGGGCGGTCAGGGTCGTTCCGACAACGGCAATCGCATCGACAATCGCGCGCGCGGCAATGCGAACCAGCTTTACGAGAAGTACAAGAACCTCGCGGCGGATTCGCAGCGTCAGGGCGACCGGGTGAACACCGAATATTATCTCCAGTTCGCCGACCATTATTTCCGGGTGTTGAGCGACCAGCGCGGCCGGTTCGAGGATCAGCCGCAGCAGCGCCGCCCCTCGCAGGATTTCGATGGCGACGACGAATATGGCGACGAGGGTGAGCCGATCCGTGCCGGCGAGCAGGGCGATGCCCAGCGGCAGGACCGTGGCGACCGACCGGCCGAGCGGCAGGAACGTTTCGAACGGGCGGAGCGTCCCGAGCGGCAGGAGCGCCCGGAACGGCAAGCCGAGCGGCAGGATCGCCCTGAGCGGCAGGATCGCCCTGAGCGGCAGGATCGCCCTGAGCGGCAAGAGCGTCCGGAACGACAGGATCGCCCGCGCGAGGGACGTCGCAACGAGCCGCGTGGCGAGGGGGGCGAGCGTCCCCGTCGTCAGGACAATCGCGACGACCGCAATACGCGTCCCGCCGATCGCCCCGAAGGGGATGCGGAGCGCAACGACACGCTCTATCAGCCGCAGGCGGCTTTCCAGCCACAGCCCGAAGTCGCCGGCCAGCATCGCGCCGAACCGATTGCGGCGGGGGAGAATCTGGAGCAGCGGGCGGAGGCGATCCTCGATGCCGATGCGCCGCTGGCGCCGCGTCGTCGCGGTCGGCCACGGCGGGAGCCGGCCCCGGTGGTCGAGGCTGCGTCCGGCGACAATGGCGTCGACGCGGATCGTCTGCCACCGTCGCTGAACATCTCGGCCGGCGATGCCCCGGCCGAGGAGGACGCACCCAAGCCACGTCGGCGCCGCGTCCGTGCCGCCGTCACGGACGACGTCGCCGCCAGCTAAGCGACATGGTGGCTGGTTGAAGGAACAGGGGGTCGGTGCCGCAAGGGTACCGGCCCCTTGTTGCTTCACCGGCTTGTCGCATCCGCGATCAGTCGATCCGTTCGACATCCTCGTCATGGCCGGACCCGGAACTCAGGAACGCCAGCCCCATCAGCGCTCCCGCCAGCATCACCGACCCTCCGACGCCGCCGATCACCGCGAACATCGTCACGAGATGCAACGGCCCCTGGATATGCGCCATGACCGCGATCACCAGCGCGGCGCACAACATCCCGGCCATCGTCATCCAGGCCAGCAAGTCCCGGAACCGCGCCCAGGCATGGTTCGCCTGATCGGGATCGCCCAGGCCGGAGGGACGGTGGTTCATGGGATGGATCATGCGACCCGATCGGCAATCACTCAACCCGATAGATCGGCCGACCGTCTGGAACTTTTTCAAATTTTCTATGCACACCCTGTTGACGTAAAAATGTCATGGGGCTAGAGGGCTGTCACCGCAGCGATCGACCGAATGGTTGGTCTGGTGGTTTCGACAGCGACGGGATGCTGGCTTGATCCGGAAACGGAGAGGTTGGTGTG
>Ga0265797_10000309_pt1 | contig 90495 bp, 76 predicted proteins | sample P2T30metagenome_FD_192433 | JGI IMG/M metagenome (GOLD analysis project Ga0265797, IMG submission 192433) | Plant litter microbial communities from East Loma Ridge, Irvine, California - P2 T30 | ecosystem: Environmental > Terrestrial > Plant litter > Unclassified | place: USA: California... | reverse complement strand
CGCGAAGGCGGGAATCCACGTTTGCCAGCATACCTGGCTGACGGAAATGATCGCGAAACGCGACGAACCTGGATCCCCGCCTTCGCGGGGATGACGTCGGCAAACAATGCGACGACGTTCAGGCGGTTTCTTCCGGCGCGCGCGTGGCACGCACGAACATCGGCGCCACCAGCAGGCCCAGCTCGTAGAGCAGGCACATCGGGATGGCCAGGGCCAGCTGGCTGACCACGTCCGGCGGCGTCACGATCGCGGCGATGACGAAGGCGCCGACGATCACGTACGAGCGCACCGAGCGCAGCTTTTCAAGGCTGACGATTCCCATGCGCACCAGGATCACCACCACCACCGGCACCTCGAACGAGGCGCCGAAGGCCAGGCACATCGACATCACGAAATCGAGATAGTTCTCGATGTCGGGCGTGACGGCGATTGAATTCGGTGCGAATTCGCCGATGAAGTGGAACACGCGGCCGAACACGAAGAAGTAGCAGAACGCCACGCCGGCGATGAACAGCAGCGAGGACGAGATCACCAGCGGCAGCACCAGGCGTTTTTCGTGGGCGTACAGGCCGGGGGCGACGAAGGCCCAGGCCTGGTAGAACACCCAGGGCAGCGCCACGATGAAGGACAGCAGCAGCGTCACCTTCATCGGCACCAGGAACGGCGAGATCACGCCGGTGGCGATCATGGTCGAGCCGGGCGGCAGCGAAGCGATCATCGGCGCCGCGATCAGGTCGTAGATGTGCGACGGGCCGGGCCACATCATCAGCGCCGCGCACACGATCGCGATCCCGATCGAGGCCTTGACCAGGCGGTCACGCAGTTCGACCAGGTGGGAGATGAAGGTGTCTTCGCCTTCGGCTTGATCGGTCATCAGAAGAAACTAGTGTTGGATTTGGCGCCGGGGCGGAACTTGCGCACCCGGGCGGCGCCCGACATCACATGGCGCTTGGTGCCATGGCGGTTCTTGTACCAGGCCGGCACGCTCGAGGTGCGCACCAGCTTTTTGCGGCGAAAGTCCTTGGCCTTGCGGTCGATGTCGGCCACGGTCGCGGGAATGGTCGTTTCGGCATCGTGCGATGCGCGCCCGTCCCACAGCGCCTCGACCTCGTCGACCTGGTCGGTCACGCCGGTGGTGAAATCCTTGCCGGCCGATTCGACCTCGTCCTTGAACGACTGGGCGCGGTCCTGCACTTCCTTCTGCAGGTTGCGCAGCTCGTCGAGCTCGATCTCGCGGCTGACCTCGCGCTTCACGTCGTGCAGGTAGCGCTGCGCCCGCCCATACAGCGTCCCGGCCATGCGCGCCACCCGGGGCAGCTTTTCAGGGCCGATCACGATCAGGGCGACCACGCCGATGATCGCGATTTTCGACAGTCCGAGATCGATCATGCGGCGTGCCGGTTACAGACGGGTCTTGTCGCGGGCTTCCACGTCGATGGTCGACTTGTCGGCCACCTGCTGGGTCGGCTGAACCGGCGGGGTTGCCGCGGCAGCAGCGTCTTTCTCTTCGTCACCCTTGACGCCGTCCTTGAAGCCCTTGACGGCCTTGCCCAGGTCGGAACCCATATTGCTGATCTTCTTGGTGCCGAAGATCAGCATCACGACCACCAGCACGATGACCCAGTGCCAAATACTCAATCCACCCATAATATTTCTCCTAGCAAGGCGCCCAGCGCCTGAAAATCGGGAACACAACTACCGCGAGTATATGCGATGCGGGACAGACCTGCTCCCCCAAAACTTAGGGAGAACTTAGAACCAATGGCTCATAGTCCCAGCCCGCGCCATGGACGCGGACCGCCATACACGTGCATATGGAGGTGATACACCTCCTGTCCACCGTCGGGACCGGCGTTGATCAGCGTCTTGAAACCGCCATGCGGCTTGCCATCGTCACCGGTCTTGACGTCAATACCATGCTCTTTTGCCAGCTTCGGCGCCAGCGCCAGCATCTTGCCCAGCACGGCCGTATGCGCTTCGGTGCAGTCCGACAGCGTCGACACATGCTGTTTCGGAATCACCAGGAGGTGCACTGGCGCGGCCGGGTTGATGTCCTTGAACACCAGCAGCTCGTCGTCTTCGTGGACGATGGCGGCCGGAATCTGCTTGGCGACGATCTTGCAAAAAATGCAGTTATCCATCTTGTCTCCCGTTGATGACACCGTTTCACGGCAGGCGGCGCCGTGAAGCTCCAGCATCCTAACAGCGCCACGTGACAATGCCGTGACGCCAAGGAAGCGATTATGACACCGGTTCGCCCCGCCTGCACGGTGAGCGCGTGCTCACTTGCAACGGACAGTGCCGTAATGAAAATCCTACTCGGTGCGCGCGGCTTTTTCGTCGATGCCGGACACCCCTTCGCGGCGCGCCAGTTCGTCCAGCACCTGCTGCGGGGTCAGGTCGAACCTGGCCAGCAGCACCATCGAATGGAACCACAGGTCGGCGCATTCATACAGCACCTTCGCTGGGTCATCCTGCACGCGCGCATCCTTGGCGGCCATCACCAGCTCGGTGGCTTCCTCGCCGATCTTCTTGAGGATGGCGTCGTCGCCCTTGGCGAACAGCTTCGCGACATACGAAGTCGCCGGGTCGCCGCCATTCTCGGGCTTGCGCGATTCGATCACCGCCGCGACGCGGGCCAGGGTAGTACTCATGGGGTTTTCTTCTTGTCAGCTGGATAAATGGTGTCGGGGTCCTGCAACACCGGCTCGACGCTGTGCCAGTCGCCGTCCTCGTACTTCTGGAAGAAGCACGAATGGCGTCCGGTATGGCAGGCGATGCCGCCCTTCTGCTCGATCTTGAGCAGCACCACGTCTTCGTCGCAGTCGAGGCGGATCTCGATCACTTTCTGGGTGTGGCCGGACTCTTCGCCCTTGTGCCACAGTTTCTTGCGCGAGCGCGACCAGTACACGGCGTCGCCCGTTTCCACGGTGCGGGTCAGCGCTTCGCGGTTCATCCAGGCGAACATCAGGATGTCGCCGGTCGCCGCCTCTTGCGCGATCACCGGTACCAGGCCGTGTTCGTCCCAGCGCACCTTGTTCAGCCATTTTGCATTGTTGGTCATGCTGTCTCTCAGTCCAGGCGCATCGGGATGCCGCGCGCGGCCATGAAGCGCTTGGCCTCGCCGACCGTGTGCTGGCCATAGTGGAAAATGCTGGCGGCCAGCACCGCATCGGCATGGCCCTCGAGCACGCCGTCGGCCAGGTGCTCCAGCGCGCCGACGCCGCCCGAGGCGATCACCGGGATGCCCACCGCATCGGACACGGCGCGGGTCAGGCCCAGGTCGAAGCCGATCTTGGTGCCGTCCCGGTCCATCGAAGTGAGCAGCAACTCACCGGCGCCGAGACGCTCCAGCTCGCGCGCCCATTCCACGGCGTCCAGGCCGGTGGCATTGCGCCCGCCGTGGGTGAACACTTCCCACTTGCCGGGCCCGGTCTGCTTGGCGTCGATCGCCACCACGATGCACTGCGAGCCGTGCTTCTGCGACGCGTCGAACACCAGTTGCGGATTGGTGACCGCCGAGGTGTTCATGCTGACCTTGTCGGCGCCGGCATTGAGCAGCCGGCGCACGTCCTCGACCTTGCGCACGCCGCCACCGACGGTGAGCGGGATGAACACGGTCGAGGCCACCGCTTCGATGATCGGCAGGATCAGGTCGCGGTTGTCGCTCGAGGCGGTGATGTCGAGGAAGGTGATCTCGTCGGCGCCCTGGCCATCGTAGCGGCGCGCGATCTCGACCGGGTCGCCGGCATCGCGCAGTTCGTTGAAGTTGACGCCCTTGACCACGCGGCCGCCGGTGACGTCGAGGCAGGGGATGATGCGTTTTGCTAGCATAGGAGTTCTCTGCGTTGGCCCCAGGGCCGTCGTTCCCGCGCAGGCGGGAACCCAAGTTTGCATGCATACCAGTACTGCATGCGATCACACTGAACAGCGGAATTGGATTCCCGCCTTCGCGGGAATGACGTGCTGAAGGCGCGGGCCAACTGGCTTTACGCCTGCGTCCCTTCCGTCAGTTCGTCCGCGCGGTCCTGGGCCGACGACAGGTCGAGCGTGCCTTCGTAGATCGAGCGGCCGCAGATCACGCCTTCGATGCCTTCGTCCTGCACCGCGCACAGCGCCTCGACGTCGGCCAGCACGTGCACGCCGCCCGATGCGATCACCGGGATCTTCACGGCGCGCGCCAGCTTGACGGTGGCGTCGATGTTCACGCCGGCCATCATGCCGTCGCGGCCGATGTCGGTATAGATGATCGATTCGACGCCGTAACCTTCGAATTTCTTGGCCAGGTCGATCACTTCGTGGCCCGACATCTTGCTCCAGCCATCGGTCGCGACCTTGCCGTCCTTGGCGTCCAGGCCGACGATGATGTGGCCCGGGAAGGCGCCGCAGGCGTCGTGCAGGAAGCCCGGGTTCTTGACCGCGGCGGTGCCGACGATGATGTAGCTGATGCCGTCGTCGAGGTAGCGCTCGATCGTGTCGAGGTCGCGGATGCCGCCGCCCAGCTGGACCGGGATCTCGTCCAGGCCATTGTCGTCGGCGTATTCCTGCACGACCTGCAGGATCGATTTGATGGCAGCCTCGTTCTTTGGCTTGCCCGCGAAGGCGCCGTTCAGGTCGACCAGGTGCAGGCGGCGCGCGCCCTGCTTGAGCCAATGCAGCGCGGTTTCGGCGGGATCTTCGGAAAACACGGTGGCGAGGTCCATGTCGCCCTGTTTCAGGCGAACGCAGTGACCGTCTTTCAGGTCGATGGCAGGGATCAGCAGCATGGTCGTGGTCTTTGGTTGACGGTGGAAATGACGAGGGAAAGCACGGTGGAAATCACGGGTTCCAGTGGATGAAATTGCGGTACAGGCGCAGGCCGGCCTCGGCGCTCTTTTCCGGGTGGAACTGGGTGGCGACGATGTTGTCGCGGCCGACGGCGCAGCAGAACGGCGCGCCGTAGTCGGTCTCGCCGATCACATCGTCACGCACGTCCGGCGCCGCATAATAGCTATGCACGAAATAGAAGTAGCTGCCGTCCGGCACGCCGTCCCACAGCGGGTGCGCGCGGGTCTGCGTCACGCGGTTCCAGCCCATCTGCGGCACCTTGAAACGCGAGCCGTCAGCCTGCAGTTTGCCGTCGAGCTGGAAACGCACCACCCGGCCCGGCAGCAGGCCCAGGCCCGGCGTGCCGTCGTTTTCCTCGCTGGCGTCGAACAGCATCTGCTCGCCCACGCACACGCCCATGACCGGACGGGTCTGCGCGGCGCGCAGCAGCGCATCGTGCGCGCCCGATTCGCGCAAACTGGTCATGCAGTCGCGCATGGCGCCCTGGCCGGGCAGCACGATGCGGTCGGCGCGGTCGATCTCGGCCGCGTCGCTGGACACCACGACATCGGCCTCGGGCGCGGCGGCGCGCAGCGCCTGCGCCACCGAGCGCAGGTTGCCGAGACCGTCGATGACGACAATCCGGTTACCCATCAGAGGCTGCCTTTGGTCGACGGGATGATGCCGGCCGCGCGCTCATCGAGCTCGGTGGCCATGCGCAGCGCACGCCCGAAGGCCTTGAACACGGTCTCGCACTGGTGGTGGGCGTTCACGCCGCGCAAGTTGTCGATGTGCAGGGTCACGGCTGCGTGGTTCACGAAACCGCGGAAGAATTCGCCGGTGAGATCCACGTCGAAGGTGCCGATCATGGCGCGCGTGAACGGCACGTGCAGCTCCAGGCCCGGACGGCCCGAGAAATCGATCACCACGCGCGACAGCGCCTCGTCCAGCGGCACGTAGGCGTGGCCGTAGCGGCGGATCCCCTTCTTGTCGCCGATCGCCTTGGCCACCGCCATGCCCAGCGTGATGCCGACGTCTTCCACGGTGTGGTGGGCGTCGATGTGCAGGTCGCCGGTGGCCTCGACCTCGAGGTCGAACATGCCGTGGCGCGCGATCTGGTCGAGCATGTGGTCGAGGAACGGGACGCCCGTGTTCAGTTTCTGGCGGCCGGTGCCGTCGAGATTGATCGAGACGCGGATCTGCGTTTCGTTGGTATTGCGCGAGATGTCGGCGGTGCGGGTCATTGCTGGGATGCTCTTCAGTCGGCGGGTGTGCGGGGCGGTGCGGTTACAGGAACACTTCAGGTACGCTTACAGGGACGCTTTCAAGGCAGTCAGGAACTGATCGTTCTCTTCGGGGGTGCTGACCGTGACGCGGATGCAGTTGGCCAGCAGTGTATGCATTTTACTCAAATTTTTGATGAGAACCTTCGCGCCGTGCAGTTTTGTACAGATGCGTTCGGCGTCGGGAACGCGCAGCGAAATGAAATTCGCCGCCGATGGAAATACTTCGACGCCGGGCAGCGCCGCCAGCTCATTCGACAGGCGGGTGCGCTCGGCGTTCAGCTGCGCGGCCTGGGCGTCCAGCACGTCCAGGTGGTCGAGCGCGAACTCGGCCGCCACCTGGGTGAGCACATTGACGTTGTAGGGCGGACGCACCTTCTCGAACTCGGCCAGCAGCGCCGCACTGGCGGCCATGTACCCGAGGCGGATGCCAGCCAGGCCCAGCTTGGACAGCGTGCGCATCACGACCAGGTTCGGGTGCTGCGGCAGGCGCTCCATGAAGCTGACCCTGGCGAACGGCTGATACGCCTCGTCGACCACGGCGATGCCGTGCTCGCCCAGCGCCGCGATGATCGCTTCGATGTCGCTGGCCGCATACAGGTTGCCGGTTGGATTGTTCGGGTACGCCAGGAATACCAGCGCTGGCCGGTGTTCTTCGATGGCCGCCAGCATGGCCGGCAGATCGAGCGAGAAGTCGGCCTTGATCGGCACGCCGACGAAGTCCGCGCCCGCGAACTGGGCCGCGCGCGCGAACATGACGAAGGCCGGCACCGGCGCCATCACCACGGCGCGCTTGCCGTCCCGTTCCTGGCGCGCGATGGCGGTGGCCAGGATCGTGATCAGTTCGTCCGAGCCGTTGCCGAGCAAGACGTCATACCCGTCCGGGACGCCCAGCTTGCCGCAGATCTTGCCCTTGATGGTGCGGTACGACGGCACCGGATAGCGGTTCAGCGCCGCTTCGGCCAGGCGCTGGCCCAGCTCCGCGCGCAGGTGTTCCGGCAGCTGGTACGGGTTTTCCATCGCGTCGAGCTTCACGTAGCCGATCGAATCCGGCACGAAGTAGCTGCCCACGGCGCGCACGTCGGCGCGGATGGTGTTCTCGATCAGGCGGGTGGTGTCGATCATGGCGTTTCTTCCGTCGTAATGGTGGCGGCCCTGGCGGCCTTTTTCTTCTTGCTGGCCGCGACCGGCACTTCGGGCGCGGCGAGGCGCTCCTGGATGATGGCGCAGTAAGCGGGATTGAGTTCGAAGCCCGTGTAGTGGCGGCCGAGGCGCCGGGCCGCGATCGCGGTGGTGCCGCTGCCCATGAACGGATCGAGCACCACGCCGCCCGGCGGGCACGAGGCCTTCACCATGCGCTCGATGATCTCGAGCGGCTTCTGGGTAGGATGGTCGGCGCGCTCGGGATGCTCGCGGTGCAGGCGCGACACGCTCCACACGTCCTTCGGGTTGTAGCCCACTTCGAGCCACTTGGCGCCGATGAAGATCGAGCGCGAACGCGCCTTCTTGGTGGCCGCGTCGTAGGGGATGCGCACCGCATCGAGGTCGAAGTAGTAGTCCTTGCGCCTGGCGAAGAAGCCGATGGTGTCGTGCACCGACGAGAAGCTGCGCACGCTGCCGCCCATCGACGGCACCCGGCGGTCCCAGATGATCTCGTTCATCATCGTCAGGCGCTTCTTGAGCATCACGAAGATCTCGGGGGCGAAGCGCCAGGTCAGGAAGATGTACAGGCTGCCATTGGGCTTGAGCTTGGGCACGACCGCGTCGATCCACGTCTCGGTCCAGGCCAGGTAGGCCTCGACGCTTTGCTGGTCGGACGCGTTGCCGTAGTCCTTGCCGAGGTTGTAGGGCGGGTCGGTCAGGATCAGGTCGATGGACCCGTCCGGGATGCGCGCCAGACCGGCCAGCGCATCCTCGCAGAACACCTGGTCGACCCAGGTGCTCATGATTCCTGCTGCGCGGGCACGGGATCCAGACGCAGTTCGGCGCTGCGGGCATGCGCCTGCAGGCCTTCGCCGTAGGCCAGCGTCGCGGCAACCTTGCCCAGCGTCTGCGCACCCGCTTCGCTGACCTGGATGATCGAGGAACGCTTCTGGAAATCGTAGACGCCCAGCGGCGACGAGAAGCGCGCCGTGCGCGAAGTCGGCAGCACGTGGTTCGGACCGCAGCAGTAGTCGCCCAGCGACTCGGACGAGAAGCGGCCGAGGAACATGGCGCCGGCGTGGCGGATTTTATCCGCCCACTGCATCGGCTCCACGGCGGAGATTTCCAGGTGCTCGGCGGCGATCGACGACGCGATCTCGCACGCCTCGTCCATGTCGCGCACCTTGATCAAGGCGCCGCGGTCGGTGAGCGACGTGGTGATGGTCGCTGCGCGCGGCATCGTGGGCAGCAGTTTGTGGATGCTCGCTTCGACCTGCGCGATATAGCCGGCGTCGGGGCACAGCAGGATCGCCTGGGCCAGTTCGTCGTGCTCGGCCTGCGAGAACAGGTCCATCGCCACCCAGTCCGGGTCGGTGGTGCCGTCGCACAGCACCAGGATCTCGGACGGCCCGGCAATCATGTCGATGCCGACCGTGCCGAACACGCGGCGCTTGGCCGCGGCGACATAGGCGTTGCCGGGGCCGACGATCTTGTCGACCGGCTGGATCGTCCCGGTACCGTAGGCCAGCGCACCCACTGCCTGGGCGCCGCCGATGGTGATCACGCGCGTCACGCCGGCAATCGCGGCGGCGGCCAGCACCATCTGGTTCTTCACGCCGTCCGGGGTCGGCACGACCATGATGATTTCCCTGACGCCCGCCACGTGGGCCGGAATCGCGTTCATCAAGACCGACGACGGATACGCGGCCTTGCCGCCCGGGACATAGATGCCGACGCGGTCGAGCGGCGTCACGCGCTGGCCCAGCAGCGTGCCATCGGGCTCGGTGAAGGTGAAACCGGTCGAGGCTTCCTTCTGGCGCTCGTGGAACACGCGCACGCGCCCGGCGGCCGTCTGCAGCGCCTCGCGCTGGGCTGCCGGCAAAGCGGCCAGCGCCGCTTCCAGCTCGGCCTGGCCAATGTCGAAGGCGGCCATCGATGTGGCGCCGCCGTTCGGGATGCGGTCGAATCTGTTCGTGTATTCGAGCACGGCAGCGTCGCCGCGCGCCTTCACGTCGCGCAGGATGCCGGCGACGGCGCTTTCGATCGCGTCATCCGTTTCGGCTTCGAACGCCAGCAAGGTGTCGAGGGTCGTCTTGAAGTCGGGTGCGGTCGAATCGAGCTTGCGGATCTGTACTGCCATGATGAATTCAGCCTTGTGCTTTGGAGGCGCGTTCAAACGCTTCCAGGATCGGTTGCAGGCGCTCGCGCTTGAGCTTGAGCGCGGCCTGGTTGACGACCAGGCGCGACGAGATGTCCATGATCTTTTCGACTTCGACCAGGTTGTTGGCGCGCAGCGTGCCGCCGGTCGAGACCACGTCGACGATGGCGTCCGACAGACCGACCAGCGGCGCCAGCTCCATCGAGCCGTACAGCTTGATCAGGTCGACGTGCACGCCCTTGCGCGCGAAGTGCTCGCGCGCGGTGTTGACGAACTTGGTCGCCACGCGCAGGCGCGCGCCCTGGCGCACCGCGGTGTCGTAGTCGAAACCGGCATTGACGGCCACCGACATGCGGCACTGGGCGATGCGCAGGTCGATCGGCTGGTACAGCCCTTCCCCGCCATGCTCGAGCAGCACGTCCTTGCCGGCCACGCCGAAGTCGGCCGCGCCGTGCTGGACATAGGTCGGCACGTCGGAAGCGCGCACGATCAGCACGCGCACGCCCGGGTCGTTGGTCGGGAGGATCAGCTTGCGCGAGGTCTCGGGGTTTTCCAGCACCTCGATCCCGGCCGCCGACAGCAGCGGCAGGGTATCTTCGAAGATGCGGCCCTTGGACAGCGCCAGGATCAGCTGCGGGGCGGCGGTATTGCCAGTGAATGTCATGGTCTTCTTACTTGATGCGTACGATGTCGGCGCCTACCGCCGACAGTTTCACTTCCATCCGGTCGTAACCGCGATCGAGGTGGTAGATGCGGTCGACCAGCGTGGTGCCTTCGGCGGCCATGCCGGCGATGACCAGCGAGGCCGAGGCGCGCAGATCGGTCGCCATCACCGGCGCGCCGACCAGGCGATCGACGCCCTTGATGAAGGCGGTATTGCCCTCGGTCGAGATATGCGCGCCCAGGCGGTTCATCTCCTGCACGTGCATGAAGCGGTTCTCGAAAATGGTCTCGGTGACTTTCGACGGCCCGCCGGCGATGGTGTTCACGGCCATGAACTGCGCCTGCATGTCGGTCGGGAAGCCCGGATACTCGGTGGTGCGGAACGACACCGGGTGCGGGCGGCCATCCATCTTCGCGCGGATGGTGTTCGTGCCGACCGTCAGCTGCAGGCCGATTTCGCGCAGCTTCTCGAGCGCCACGTCGAAGATGTCGGTGCGGGTATTGGTCAGCTGGATGTCGCCGCCGGTGGCCGCCACCGCGCACAGGAAGGTGGCCGCTTCGATGCGGTCCGAAATCACCGCGTGCTCGGCGCCATGCAGTTCGCTCACGCCCTGGATGACCAGGCGGTCGGTGCCGATGCCGTCGATCTTCGCGCCCATGGCGACCAGCAGATTGGCCAGGTCGGTCACTTCCGGCTCGCGCGCCGCGTTCTCGAGCACCGTTTCGCCTTCGGCCAGCGTGGCGGCCATCAGGAGATTCTCGGTGCCGGTCACGGTGATCATGTCGGTGTGGATGCGCGCGCCCTTGAGTTTACTGGCCTTCGCGTAGATGTAGCCGCCCTCGATCGTGATCTCGGCGCCCATCGCGCGCAGGCCCTTGATGTGCTGGTCGACCGGACGCGAACCGATCGCGCAGCCCCCTGGCAGCGAGACCTTGGCTTCGCCGAAGCGCGCCAGCAGCGGCCCCAGGACCAGGATCGAGGCGCGCATGGTCTTGACCAGTTCGTACGGCGCCACCAGCGAGGTGATCGCGCTGCCGTTCATGGTCACTTTTTCATCGTCCAGATCGACCTTGAGGCCGGTCTGCTCGAGCAACTTGAGCATGGTGCGCACGTCGTGCAGGCGCGGCACGTTCGACAGGTGCAAATCGCCCGCGGTCAGGAGGCCCGCGCACAGGATCGGCAGCGCCGCATTCTTGGCGCCGGAAACCGCAATATCACCTTGCAGGCGGTTGCCGCCGACGATCTGGAGCTTGTCCATGCTTATCCTCCGAATTCTTCAGGGGTTTTGGTTTTCATCGACAGCGCGTGGATTTCTTCGCGCATGCGGTCGCCCAGCACCGCGTTCACGATCCGGTGGCGCTCGATCGTGCGCTTGCCGACGAAGGCGTTGGAGACGATCACCGCGTCGAAGTGCTGGCCGTCGCCCTTCACTTCCAGGTGCGTGCATTCGAGGCCGGCGCTGATGTAGCTGTGGATCAGTTCGGGTGTAGTCGCCACGGTAACTCCAGGATAAAAATATTAGTGACGCAGCTTGTAGCCGCGCTTGAGCAGATTCACCGCCACGAATGCCAGCACCGCGAAGAACACGGACACGATGGCCAGGCTGGTCCAGGGCGAGATGTCCGACTTGCCGAAGAATCCATAGCGGAACCCGTCAATCATATAAAAGAACGGGTTGAAATGCGAGACAGTCTGCCAGAAAGGCGGCAGTTTTTGAATCGAATAGAACACCCCGGCCAGGAAGGTGGCCGGCATGATCAGGAAGTTCTGGAAAGCGGCCAGCTGGTCGAACTTGTCGGCCCAGATCCCGGCGATCACGCCCATGGTGCCGAGAATGGCCGCGCCCAGGATCGCGAACACGACGATCCACAGCGGCGCCACGAAGTCGAGGTGGGCGAACCAGGCGGTGATGATGAACACGCCGAAGCCGACGGCCAGGCCGCGCACGATCGCCGCGCCGATGTATGCCGACAGGATCTCGGCATGCGACAGTGGCGGCAGCAGGATGAACACCAGGTTGCCGGTGATCTTCGACTGAATCAGCGACGACGACGAATTGGCGAACGCGTTCTGCAGCACGCTCATCATCACCAGGCCGGGGATCAGGAACGAGGTGTACGCCACCCCGTCGAGCATCTCGACCCGGCCGTCGAGCACGTGGCCGAAGATCAGCAGGTACAGCATGGCGGTGACGACCGGCGCGAGGATGGTCTGGGTCGCGACCTTCCAGAAGCGCAGCGACTCTTTATAGAACAACGTACGGAAACCGATGGAAAACATTACTTACCCTCCTCCATGATCTGGATGAAGATGTCTTCCAGGTCGGCCTGTTCCAGCTGCATCTCGTCGATGACAGCGCCACTTTCGCGCAGGCGCGCCAGGATCGGCTCGACTTCGCTGTAGTCGTTCACGCGCAGCGTGTATTTGTCGCCGTTCGCGTGTTCGTCGTGCGATACCAGGTGGCGCAGTCCATCGGGCAGGCTGCCCGACTTCAGGCGCACCACCAGCTGCGAACCCGAGACCCGGCGCAGCAGCGCGTTCATGCTGTCCAGCGCCACCACCTGGCCCAGCTTGAGCATCGCCACGCGCTGGCACATGGCCTGCGCTTCTTCGAGGTAGTGGGTGGTCAGGACCACCGTGTGGCCGCCTTCGCGGTTCAGGCGCGAGATGAACTTCCACAGCGTCTGGCGCAGTTCGACGTCGACGCCGGCGGTCGGCTCGTCCAGCACGATCACGGGCGGACGGTGCACCAGCGCCTGCGCCACCAGCACGCGCCGCTTCATGCCACCCGACAGCGCGCGCATGTTCACGTCGGCCTTGTTGGTCAGGTCGAGGTTGTGCATCACCTCGTCGATCCAGGGGTCGTTGTTGCGGATGCCGAAGTAGCCCGATTGCAGGCGCAGCGTTTCGCGCACCGTGAAGAAGGGATCGAACACCAGCTCCTGCGGCACCACGCCGAGGCGCTTGCGCGCTTCGCGGAAGTCGGTCACGACGTCGTGGCCGTGGATGCGCACGCTGCCGGCATCGGGCCGGATCAGGCCCGCGATGGTGGAAATCAGGGTGGTCTTGCCGGCCCCGTTGGGACCGAGGAGCCCGAAGAATTCGCCTTCGCGGATATCGAGTGACACGCCCTTCAGGGCCTTGAAGCCCTTGTAGCTCTTTTCTACGCTGTCTATCTGGATCGCTGTCATGCTGATTGAGTGGTGTGGCGCGCAAACGCGGATGACAATGCGAATGCGGCAGCCTGCCGTGCGGGGAAACCGACGATTATAGGGGATATCGCCACGGCCAGCCGGAGGCGGCTTGAAACGGATCGGGCCAGCGGGCGGGCCAACGGCCGGGCAAACAAAACGGCGCGATCCGCCAAGGGAATCGCGCCGTTCGGGCCCGTCGTATCAGGACGGGCAATCACGTATGGTGCAGCAGCGAGTCGACGCCGTACAGGGCCGCCAGCTTGTTGACGTTATCGGGCACATTGACGAAGCTGACCTTGCGGCCGGCGTCGCGCGCGCGGCGCTGCCACGCGAGCAGCAGGGCCACGCCGGACGAATCGGCATTCTTCACGCCGCCCAGGTCGATCACGTTCTGGCCGCCGCGGATCGCCGCGGCGCCCTGCTCCAGCGCCACGCTGGCGCTCTGGAAGGTCAGGGCGTCGAGTGAGAGCATCGGATTCGACTCCGCCATTACTTGGCAGGCGCCGCCAGCGGCTTGGCCGCCAGCTGGGCGTTGCGGTCGGCCAGGCGCTTGATCAGGCCATCGACACCGTTCTTGCTGATCTCGCTGTTGAAGGTGCTGGTATAGGTCTGGACCAGCCAGGCGCCCAGCACGTTCACGTCGTAGATCTTCCAGCTGCCGCTCTCGTTGCTCAGGCGGTAGTTCAGGGTGATCGGTTCGCCGCGCGAGACGTTCACCTGCGAACGCACTTCGACATCCTTGTCGGTCGGCGCGCCGCGCATCGGCTTGAACTCGACGGTTTCGTTCTTGATGGTCGACAGCGCGCCGGCGTAGGTGTACACCAGCAGGTTGCGGAACTCGGTCGTCAGCTTCTGCTTCTGCTCCGGGGTGGCGGCGCGCCAGTGGCGGCCGGCCGCCTGCTGGGTCATCTTCTCGGCATCGACGTAGGGCAGGATTTTTTCATTGACCAGGCCCATGATCTTCGAGCGGTCGCCACCCTGGATGTCCTTGTCGGCCTTGACGCTGTCGATCACTTCGTTGCTGATGCGCTTGACCAGCGCGTCCGGCGCTTCGGCGGCGGCGGCTGGCGCGGCCACCAGGACGGTGGAGATCGCCACGGTGGCGGCGGCTGCGACCAGATGCATGAATGGCTTCATAGTTTTCCTCTCGATGGCGGCGGAACGATCCGCCTGCCATTAACGTTGGTTAGGGCTTTTCGGTCGACACCGGCGTCGGCACGACCTGGGTATTCACCCCGGTATCGCCGTCGTCCTGGTCGTCGTTGTTCAGCTGACGCGGCACATCGCCGTCGTAGACCTGGCTCTGGCGGCGCTGCAGGTAGCCGTCGCGCAGGAACTCGTAGCGGTCCAGTGCGGCGTCTTCCAGCAGGCTCGACGCGTCGAGCAGGCTGGCGCGGGTATCGACGACGCGAATCGCCGCACCGATATTGCGCCAGTTGGTCGGTTCCTTGTATTTCCAGATGTCGCCGCCGAAATCGGCAGGCAACGCTGCGGTGTCACGTACCGTAGATGGACCCAGCAGCGGCAAAATCAAGTAGGGGCCGCTTGGCACGCCCCATTTGCCCAGGGTCTGGCCGAAATCCTCGTCGTGTTTCGGCATGCCGGCCTCGGACGCGATGTCCAGCAGGCCGAAGATGCCGAAGGTCGAGTTCAGCGCGAAACGGCCGAAGTCGGTGCCGGCTTCTTCACCTTTGCCCTGCAGCAGGTTGTTCACCGAGCTCCAGGCATCGGACAGATTGCCGAAGAAATTGCTGACGCCGGTCTGGGCAAAGCCCGGCACGACATTCTTGTAGCCGGTAGCGACCGGCTTGAGCACGGCGCGGTCGACCGCGTCGTTGACGCCATACATGACGCGGTTATAGCTTTCGAACGGATCCTGGGGGTTGTTCGCGGTCGAAGCGCAACCGGTCAATACCAGGACAGCAACGGCGGCGGCGCAGGTGCGCAACTGCGAGAGCGTGACGGCGTGGTTCATTCACTACCTTCCTTTCCTTCTGCAGCCTTGCTGTAGATAAATTGATTAATGAGGTCTTCCAGGACCGTTGCCGACTGGGTGCGAACGATGCGATCGCCCTCCGCCAGGTTCTTGTCGTCGCCGCCGGCTTCGATGCCGATGTATTGCTCACCGAGCAGGCCAGCGGTCAAAATCTTGAGCGAACTATCTTTTGGGAATTTATAGTCTGTCACCATATCGAGGCGCACCGATGCCTGGAACGACTTGTCGTCGAAGCTGATGTCGCCCACGCGGCCGACCACCACGCCGGCGCTCTTGACCGGGGCTTGCGGCTTGAGGCCGCCGATATTGTCGAAGCGGCCGGTGACCGAATAGGTCTGGCCGAACGACAGCGTGCTCATATTACCGGCCTGGAAAGCCAGGAACAGCAGCGAGGCCAGGCCCAGCAGGACGAACAGGCCGACCCAGACGTCGATAGTTTTGCGATGCATGTGAATACCTCAGGGAACCAGTTTAGTTGTCTATTATTTATTTATTGAACATGAGGGCGGTCATGACGAAGTTCAGCCCCCAGACCAGCAGCGATGCGATCACGACGGTGCGCGTGGTAGCGCGCGACACGTCTTCCGGCGTCGGCTGGGCGTGATATCCCTGGAACAGTGCGGTGAACGTCACCGCGATACCAAAGATAAAGCTTTTGATCACGCCGTTCAGTACGTCAGCGCGCACATCGACGCCGGCCTGCATCTGCGACCAGAACGACCCTTCGTCGACGCCGATCAGTTTCACGCCGACCAGGTAGCCGCCCAGCACGCCCACCGCCGAGAACACGGCGGCCAGCACCGGCATCGCGATCACGCCGGCCCAGAAGCGCGGGGCCAGCACGCGCTGGATCGGGTTAATCGCCATCATTTCCATGGCCGACAGTTGCTCGCCGGCCTTCATCAGGCCGATCTGCGCGGTCAGCGACGTGCCGGCGCGGCCGGCGAACAGCAGCGCCGTGACCACCGGGCCCAGCTCGCGCACCAGCGCCAGCGCCACCACCTGGCCCAGCATCTGCTCGGCGCCGTACTGGTTCAGCGTGTAATACCCCTGCAGTGCGAGCACCATGCCGACGAACAGGCCGGACACGGCAATGATCAGCAGCGAATAGTTGCCGATGAAATGGATCTGCTCGGAGATCAGGCCCGGGCGGCGAAAGGCGCCGGGCGACAGGCGCATCAGGATGAAGAAGTTGCGGATCGCAAAGCCGAGACCGGCCAGGCCTTCGCGCACCGAGCAACCGATATAGCCAAAGAAACGGGCGATCATGGACGCGCTCCCAGGCCCAGGTCATCGGCCAGGGTAGCGCCCGGATAATGGAACGGCACCGGACCGTCCGGTGCGGCATTCACGAATTGCTTCACGTAAGGGTCTTCCGAAACACGCAGGTCGTCCGGCGTACCTTCTGCCACGATCTTGCCTGCGGACATGAAGTACACGTAATCGGCGATCGCGAAACACTCGTGCACGTCGTGCGAGACCAGGATCGAGGTCGAGCCGAGCGCATCGTTCAGGTTGCGGATCAGGTTGGCGGTGACGCCCATCGAAATCGGGTCGAGGCCGGCGAACGGCTCGTCGTACATGATCAGTTCAGGGTCGAGCGCCGTGGCGCGCGCCACGGCCACGCGGCGCGCCATGCCGCCCGAGATCTCGGCCGGCTTCAGGCGGTGCGCATTGCGCAGGCCGACGGCGTTGAGCTTCATCAGCACCAGGTCGCGGATCAGTTCTTCCGGCAGGTCGGTGTGCTCGCGCAGCGGGAAGGCCACGTTGTCGAACACCGACAGGTCGGTAAACAGCGCGCCGAACTGGAACAGCATGCCCATGCGGCGGCGCAGGCGGTACAGGCCCTGGGTGTCGAGCTGGTGCACGACTTCGCCGCCGATGCGCACTTCACCGCGCTGGGGGCGGATCTGGCCGCCGATCAGGCGCAGCACGGTGGTCTTGCCGCAACCCGAGCCGCCCATGACGGCGATCAGCTTCCCGCGTGGGAAGTCCATGCGCAGATTCGACAGAATGGAGCGCTCGCCGTAAGCAAAATGCAGATCGCGAATTTCGACTAGGTTCGACACAGCGGTATGAGAATTTGGGGAATCCGGTATTGTAGTGCAGAAAGCCCAGCCCCTGCTGGAGGGACCCTGTTTTACGACTGGGCGGCGACGTACTATTACAACACTAATAACTTCTTGGTCAGTAAATTTAATGCGCAAGTCATTGTTTTTACTCAGATATGCATATATTGCAATAGAACATTTTATTGTTCTGCATCAATAAATACTTATATGCAACTATATGGAAGTGATCGCACGAGGCTTTCCAATGGCGCGCACCAGGACTGCGCATTTTGCATCGCAGCAGCAGATGGGGATGGCTTTATGAAATGACAAGGGGCGGCACCGCCGCCCCTCGTGCGTGTGGCCAGCAACGTTCAGAAGGTGCCGAGTGCGTTGACGAACCAGCCCCGGCTGCGCCAGGACAGGTCGGTCAGGTCGTCCGAAAAGTCGGTGAAGTTGTAGCCCGCCCCGATCTTCGCATGCTGCCCGGCCTGGCGATACACACCCAGCAAGGCGCCGCTGCGGGCGTCGCCGGCTTCGCGCGCGGCCAGCCGGCGCACCTCGACCAGGCCGCTCCAGTCGCGTGCGACGCGCAGGTCGGCGCGCAGCACGGTCAGGTAGGCGCGGCTGTCGAACCACTCGCCTTCCTCCCGCGACGCCTTCAGCTCGCCGCTGCGCAGGCCATACTTGGCGCCCAGCGCCAGCCACGGCCGCACGTCCCAGGTGACGTCGAGGTTCAGCACATGGCTCTTCTGGGTGTAGTCGAGCACCCCGCCCAGCACATTGTCGACCTGCCCCGCCGGCGGCAGATTATGGAAGTAGGTGTACTTGAACAGCGCATTCCAGCGGTCGTGCGCCACCGGGCGCCAGGCCGCGCCCAGCACCGCCTCGGTATAGTCGCCATCGTAGAAGGCACCCTGGCTGGCGACGCTGCGCGCCACGTTCAGCTTGGCCAGCAGGCGCCAGTCGGCATCCATCTGCAGGCCCAGCGCATTGCGCGTGACCCAGCTGCGCCGGTCGCTCGCTTCCAGCGTGGCCGGCGCCTGCTCTCCCGCCTCGCCAATGGCCGCCGCCGTGGTGCGATCGAGGCGGTATTCGAGCGCGGTGGTAAAGCGCCAGCGTTCGTCGCGGAAGGACGCGCTCAGGCCCAGCGCGCGGCGGCGCAGGTCGCCCGCCAGCGGATCGGTCAACACGCCGACTTCGGCCTTCGCGCCAACGGTCCAGTGCGCGGCCGGCGCCAGGTCGACTCCGAACGCATGCGTCAGGCTGTGCGGCCCGGCGCCATTCTGCAGGCGCGTTTCGCCGAACAGGGACGCCTGTTCGCTGACCCGGTAGCGCGAACCGCCGGTCAGCACGCCGCTGCGGCCGGTCGCATTCACGTTGGGGTTCTCGGTCTCGAGCGCGTACGTCAGGTACACCTCGCTGCGCTCGTCCGTGCGGTAGCCGGCCGAAACCTGCGCCCCGCCGCCACCGCTGCCGCCGGAGACTTCGGCGCCCAGGCGCAGCGCCTCGCTGGCCTGCCAGCCGCCGCCGACGCCGGCGCGGTCGTTCTCGCTCCTGCCCGCGTCGCGCGCGAAGGTGTGCTGCACGAAGCCATACAGGTTCCAGTCGCGGTAGACCAGTCCCGGCACGCGCGCGCCGGCGATGCCGGCCGCGCTTTCCGGATTGACGGCCGGACGTCCGCCCTGGGTATCGAGCGCGGCGCCGCTGACCAGGCCCGAGGCCACGGCGCCGGTCCATGGCGATGCGGCCGGCTCGACGGCGGCCGCGTGCGCCTGCACTGGCGCCTGCGGCTGTTCCTGCGCCAGCGGCCGGTAATCGACCCGCACGACGCCGTCGCTGCGCCCGCCCTGCTGGTTCAGCCAGGGGCTGGCGGTGGCGGTGGCCGTCGTCAGGTTATCGCGCGCATCGCGGCGCAGCGCCGCCGACACGCCCCATTCGGCATCGAGCTTGTGGCGCAGCGCCGTTTCGAGCGACTCGACGTCCTGTGTCGTCGCGCTGCGCTCATCGGCCTTGAGCGCCAGTTCGGTGCGCCGGCCCAGCGGCAGCGTGGCGTTCACGCCCTGCTGGCGCGTGGCGTCGCCGTTCAGGGCCAGTTGGCCCGGTCCCGAGAAGCCGGCTTCGCGCTGCTGCCAGTAGCCCGTCACGCGGCCGCGCATGCCGACATCGGCCAGGTCCAGCGTCCCTTCGGCGCGGCGCGCGTCGGCCTGGCCGCCGCTGCTGCGCTGCGACTGGAAATCGAAGCCGCCGCTGTTCGAGAACAGCGACTCGGTGCCGGCGCCGCTCGACCTCGCCGCTTCCAGCGCCAGCCACGAATTGGCGCTGTAGCGCAGCGTCGCATCGAGGCCGCGCAGGTCCTGGGTCGATTCGCGTTCGCCCTGGTGGTAGGCCGAGGCGCCCAGCTTCAGGTGCTCGCCGAACCAGTGGCTGGCGCGCAGGCCGGCCGCGCCGCCGCCGATGCGGCTCAGCCCCGGCACGTATTCATACGTGACGACCAGGTACACCGGGTCGCCGCTGCGCCCGCCGTCCTGCAGCAGCGAGCGGGCCGCGGCGATCGACGCCAGCGGCGCGCGCAGCGTCACCCGGCCCTGCAGGTAGCTGACCTCGTAGTCCTGGGCCGCGGCCAGCGCCGTGCGGCCCAGCACCATGCCCGAGTCGCGGTCGCGCGTTTCGATCCAGACCCGCTCCGAACCCTGGGTCACGTCCTGGTGGCGCAGGTAGTACAGCGAGCCGCCGGTGCCGCGGAATTCCTCGCGCGACGGCAGCGTGCCCGGTTCGGCCGCGAACAGGTTGACCCGGCTGCGCTTGTCGCCGGCCTCGTTGGCCGCCGCGCTGTTCCAGTCCAGGTTGGCGCCGTACAGGCCGCGGCTGTACTGGGTCAGCTCGGTGCCGCTCCACACGGTCTGGAAGTTGCCCCACATGACCGAGGCATCCTGGCGCGCCAGGCGCACGTACAGCTTGCCCGAGGTCGGCGCATCGTCGGCGATGGTGCTGTCGTCGCCGTAGACCGGGTAGTACTTGTCCGGCTCGATGTTGCGCAGCAGGTAGCGCGGGTCCTTACTGCTGAAGTTCGAGAAGATGTCGCGCAGCGGGCCTTCGCGCGTGTCGGCGCTGGCGGTGAGCAGCACGTCGCCGCGCACCTTGCCCTTCACGTAGAAGGCGGCGCGGCCGTCGATCCAGTGGCCGTTGTCGTAGTGGCTGGTATCGCCCGTGACCAGGCGCGCCGGTCCGCTGGTGCGGTCGCGCCCCGCGGTCAGGTCGGCCACCGCCACGTAGAACCAGTCCTGGTCGGCGATCGACAGGCTGCGGCGGAAGGTGGCGCCGGCGCCGCGTTCATCGCGCACCGACACCTCGACCGTGTGCGGGCCGGCCGGCAGGATCTGGCGCAGCGCGAACTTGCCGTGCGCGTCGACCGGGGCCGGCAGCCCCAGCGCCGTGACCCGCTGGCCGGGGGCGACGTTGCTGCCGCTGACGGTCACGCTGCCGCCGGCGGCCGGGATGTTCGCCAGGCGGCGCGTGTTGTCGCCCCAGCCATCGTAGGGCGCTTCGGCGTTCGGCTTGTCGAGGGGCGCGCGCTCGAGCAGGCGCAGCGCGCGCGGCGCGGTCTCGTCGAAACGGCCGTCGGCATCGTAGACCCGCAGCAGGTAGGCCAGTCCGTCCGGCGCATCCTGCGGCGCGGTCCATTCGACCGCCGCACCCGGCGCCAGCGGCAGGATCGCCAGCGGCGCGCCGCGCAGGTCGAGGTGTGTCCCCGGATCGCGCGCGAACACGCGGATCTCGGCGCGCCGCAGCCACCAGCCATAGTTGGTGTAGCTGGCGAAACGCAGTGGCATGCCGCGCACGGCGGCCGCTTGCGCGAGCCACACGTTCAGGGCCGGAGCGACCGCGAGCGGATCGTAGCGCAGCTGGATGTCGGCATGCGCCAGCGCCACGTCGGTGCAGCGGCGGCGGTCGTCGGCATCCTGTCCCGCGTCGGCGGCGAGTGGCTGGCCGTCGACGCTGATCGAGAACGGCTGGCCACCGGCGTCCACCGGCAGCGCGCACATGACGTCCTGCGCGAGCGGCGCCTGCGCCGCCGGAGCGGCCTGCCAGGCCAGGCTGGCCGCGACCAGCAGCGCGAGGCGGCGCCGTTGCGGCATCGACACGTGAACGCGGCTCATCGCGCCACCCCGGTCTCGATCGCCAGCGAATAATTGTCGCCCAGCGCGCGCCAGCGCGCCGCCAGCGTTGCGCGCAGCGCCGCCAGCCGGCGCGTTGCCGCCGCTTCCCCTTCTGGGCCGACCGTATAGGTCAGGCGCAGGACGGACGGCTTGTCAGTGAGTTGTTCCATCATGGTGTCGATCTGTTGGTTCCATTGCGCCTGCAGGACATCGGCGCCGGCCGCGAAGGCGGCGTCGGTCAATGCGATGCGCACGACGCGGTACAGCGCCGCGCCGAAATTGAGTTTGGCAACCTTGCCGCGCGTGACCCGCACATCGCCCGGATTGGCGGTGGTCGATCGATAGCCGCCCGGCAGGGTGCGCACGTCGAGCTTCATCACGAAGTTCGATCCGCGGTCGGGGTTGGGCAGTTCGGCGCACGGCACGTGGTAGCGGCCATGGGCGTCAGTGGTCACCAGCAGCCCGCGCGGGGTCGCCAGGCGCACGTTCGGCAAACCCGGCTCGCCCTCGTCCTGCCAGCCGTTGGCGTTGGCGTCGTCGAACACCTTGCCCAGCACGTCGGGACAATCGAAGGTCGCATCCGGCACGATCCGTACGGTGGCGGTGGCCACGTTCGACAGCACGCTGCCGGCGCCGTCGACGGCCACCGCCTGATTCACGTACTCGCCCTCGCCCACCCCGGCGCCCACCGCCAGCACCAGCGTGGTGCTGGCGCGCGCCTGCGGTGCCAGTGCCAGCGCCGGCCACGACAGCGTGCGGCCGTCGACCTGCGGCTCGACCGCGACGCCGTTCACGCGCGCGCTGCCGGGGCGGTACTTGAAGCCGGGCGGCATCAGGTCGCGCAGCACGATGCCGGCCAGCGCGGCGCCGCCGCCGTTGCTGGCGACGATCGTGTATGGCACCAGCTCGCCGCGCGCGACGTTCACCATCGGGGTGGTCTTGGACAGCACCAGGCCGCTGCCCCCTTCGCGGTCGAGCGGGATGTGGTTGTTCAGGATCGGCGCCGAACCGCCGTTGGTAATGCCGAAGGCGAGGTAGTACTGGGTGCTGTCGGCGCCGCCGGCGACGATGCCGGCGCAGGCGTCGGACCGGTGCTGCGGCGCCGATGCCGCCGGGGCGCCGTCGCTGCGCTGCACCAGCGCCGGCGACGGCGCCAGGCCGACGTTCGGCACGCCCGTGCAGGGCGCCAGCAGCGCCGACGGCGCCGCCAGGTAGCCGCCCGGCGCCCGCACGCCGAGGGTGTACACGCCGCTCGGGAAGTCGCCCTGCAGCAGGAACTGGTACATGCCGTCGCTGCCGACGGTCTGCGCCTGCGCCGCCGCCGCGCCCACCAGGTGGCGCTCGGCGACGAAGCCGGCCGGACCCGCGATCGAGACCACGGCGCCGGCCACCGGCTGGCGCGTCAGGGCGTCGTACACCACGCCGGCCGGATCGAGGGGCAGGTTCTGCTCGGACACCTGCTCGCCGACGGCCAGCGCGATGTCGGCGATCATGCCGCCGCTCGCCACCACCCGGCCCTTGCCGCCGCCCGACTGGGCCACCGCCGGCAGGTTCGAGCCTTCGCGGCTGAACACGATGGCGAAGCCGGCGCCGGTCGGCAGGCCGTCGACTTCGTAGCCGGCGCAGCGCAGGTTGTCGAACTGGTAGAAGCCATCGGTCCCGGTCCGGACCTGGCAGATGCGCTGTTCGTGCTGGCGCAATTCGACCGTCCAGCCGGACAGGCCCTGCAGCGTGCCGTCGACCGGACGCACGCGCTGGTGCCCACGGTCCAGCCACACATAACCGTTGATGACGGGCGGCTTGAGCGACGGGATCGCGGTCTCGGCGAACAGGTAGCCATCCAGGCTGCTGCCCTCGCCCACCACGATCGCGTCGACCGCGTCCTGGTCACCCACGCGCACCGGCTTGGCGCTCGTTGCGCGGCCCGGCAGGCCGGCGCCCACGGTGGTGCGGCCATCGTTCACGCCGGATGGCTGCACCTGGGCCAGGCGGTAGCCGGCGGCGTCGCTCGGCGCCAGGCCATCGAACACGAAGCGGCCGTCGCCATCGGTGACGGCGGTGCGCGCCAGTTGCGCGCCATCGGCCTGGCGCCCGCCCAGCGCCAGCGCGACACCGGCCATGCCGGTCTCGCCCACATCGCGCAGGCCGTCGCCGTTGCGGTCGATGAACACGCCGCCGGCGATGCGCGCGCCGCCGGCCAGTTCGCCGAAGCGGTAGCCGTCCAGCGCCTTGCCCGCCGCCAGCACGATGGCGTGCACCGTGTCGGCGCCGCCGGCGGCCACCGGCTTGGCGCCGAGCGTGCCCGGCAACCCGTCCGCGATACTGGTCTTGCCGTCGCGCCAGACGGCCGGCTGGGTCTGGGTCAAGACATAGCCGGCGCCGTCGCTCGGCGCCAGGTCGGCGAAACGGAAGCCGCCGTCGGCCGCACTGACCGCGCCGCGCGTGACTTCCTGGCCGGTTCCGTCACGCCCGGACAACGCGAACTGCACGCCGGCCAGGCCGGTTTCGCCATCGTCCCGCAGGCCATTGCCGTTGGCGTCCAGGTAGACCACGCCGCCAATGCTGCCGCCCGCCGCGGAAGGGCGCTCGCCGAAATCGTAGCCGCTCAGGTTCGTACCCGCCGCCACCACGATGCCGGCGATGGTATCGAGGCCGCCCACCGCCACCGGCTTGGCCGCCGTCGCGCTGCCCTTGCCGGTGGCCGGCACCGTGGTGGCGCCGTCCAGGTAGCCGGCCGGCTGCACCTGGGCGATCGTGTACCCGGCCGGGCCGCTCGGCGCCAGCGCAGTGAAGGCATAGCCGCCCTGTTCGTTCGTCACGGCCGACTGTTTCAGCGCCGCGCCGTCCTGGGTGGCGCCGGCGAGGGTCACGGTGACGCCGGCAATGCCGGCTTCGCCGGCGTCGGCCACGCCGTTGCCGTTGCTGTCGACATAGACGCGGCCGAACAGGTTCCCCTGGCGCAGCGATGGACGCTCGCCGAACAGGTAGCCGGTGGCCAGCGCGCCCGGCGCCAGCGCGATCGCCGCGATGCGGTTGTTCGCTTCGCTGGCGTCGAAGCCGGTGTTGTTGACGGTACCGCCGCTGGTGCCCGCGGTCTCGCGGCCATCCAGCACGCCGGCCGGCTGGGTCTGGGTGATCGTATAGGTGCCGCCGGCCAGGCCGGCAAAGCGGAAGCTGCCGTCGGCGCGGCTGCGCGCGACCAGCTTGACGTCCAGCCCGCGCGCATCCAGGCCAGTGAGGGTCAGCACCACGTCCGGCAGCATGCGTTCGCCGCTGTCGACGCTGCCGTTGTCGTTGGCGTCGACATACACCAGGCCGGCCAGGCTGGCGCCGGTCTCGCGGAAGCCATAGCCGATGCCGCTCATGGCATTGCCGAGCACGATGCCGGCGATGGCGTTCGGCTGGGCGTTACCGCGCGCCGCGCCATCGACCGTGCCGACGGCGCTGCCGGTGCTGCCCGCGAAATCGCCGTAGCCGGCCGGCTGGGTCTGGGTAACGGTGTAACCGGCGGCGCCGGAAGGACGCAGGCCGGCGAAACGGTAGCTGCCGTCCAGCGCGCTCAGGGTGGTGCGGCTGACCGGGCTGGCGCGGTCGTCGTTGCCGCCCAGCGTCAGCTCGACTCCGGCCAGCGCTTCGCCGGCATCCATGACGCCATTCTCGTCGGCGTCGACATACACCATGCCGGCCAGTGCGGCCGCGCGCAGCTCGCCGAAATCGTAGCCGGTGAAGGCCTGGAGGCCGTCGACGCGCACGGCGCGGATCGCATTCGGTTCGCCATTGTCGACGCTGCAGGCGCCGCAATTGCTGCCGGCGACGACCTTGCCGTCCAGGAGTTCGGCCAGCGGCGCCGCCGTGTGCGGCTGCTGGGTAATGGTATAGCCGGCCGAGTCGGCATTGGGCAGCAGCCCGAAGCGGTAGGCGCCGTCAGGGCCGCTGGTGGCGCTGCAGCCGGCCAGCGTGCAGACATCGGCGCCGGAGGCGCTGGCGCCGCTCAGGGTGAACTGCACGCCGGCGACGCCGGTTTCGCCGGCATCGCGCACGCCGTCGTTGTCGGCATCGATATACACGGCGCCGGCCAGCGCACGCCCTTTTCGCCGAACAGGTAGCCGTCGGCGTCGGTGCCGGCGCCGGGCTTGATGCCGGACACGATGCTGTTGCCGCCGCTGACCGAGGCGGCGCCGCCGGCGCTGCCCGGCGTGGTGGTGCGTTCGCTCCAGTCGAGCGGCTGGGTCTGGGTCAGCGTGTAGCCGTCGGCATCGGCCGCCGGCAGGCTGGCGAACACGAATTTGCCGTCGGCGTCGCTGGCGAGAGTGCAAGCCGCCAGTAGGCTGCACACATCGGCGCCGCTGGCGCTGCGTCCCGACAGGGTCAGCGTGACGCCGGCCAGGCCGCGTTCGCCGGCCAGGCCGGTGTCGAAGCTGCCGTTGTCGCTGGCGTCCAGGTAGACGCGGCCAGCGATCGACGCGGCGCGTTCGCCGAAGTTGTAGTCGGCGCCGAATTCGCCCAGCTTGACCACGATGCCGGCGAAGACATCGTTAGTGGCGGCATTGCCACCCAGGCTGCCCACCTGCTCGGCGCCGTCGGCGTAGTTCGACAGCGGCGCCGTCGATTGCGCCTGCTGGGCGATGCGGTAGCCGGCGGCGTCGCTGGCCGGCACGCCCGAGAATGCATAGGCGCCGTTGGCGGCGCTGGTCACGGTGCATGGATTGGGACTGATCGCCACGCACACGTCGGCGCCGCCGGCGGTCTTGCCCGACAACGTCAGGGCCACGCCGGCGATGCCGGTTTCGTCGCCGTCGCGGCGGCCATTGCCGTTGCGGTCGGCGTAGACGAAGCCGGACAGGCCCTGGCCGCTCTCGCCGAAATCGTAGCCGGTGGCGCTGTCGCCGCCGAGCAGCACGATGGCGCCGATGCTGCGCTTGTCGGCGCCGGGCACGGTGGCGCCGGGCGCGAGTGGCGTGGCGCCATCGGCGCCGCCCTTGCTGCCCGCGCTCATGCCGGTGTGGGTCACGCCGGCGATCTCCGCCTGCTGCAGGCTGTAGGTGCCGGGGCGCAGGTCGCCGAAGGTGTACAGGCCGGCCGCGCCGGTCCCGGTGGTACGCTCGACCGGCCCGGTGTCGTCGGCGCCGCTCAGGCGCATGACGATGCTGGCGATGCCGGTGGCCTCGCCGGCGTCGCGCTTCGCATTGCCATTGGTATCGACGAACACGTGGCCGGACAGGCTGGCGCGCTGCACCTCGCCGAACAGGTAGCCAGTGGCGGCGGTACCGCCAGGCAGCACGATGCCGTCGATCCGGTCGGTGCCGATGGCGCCGGCCGCGCCGCCGGCGCTGCCCGCGCTGTCGCGGCCATCCAGGTAGGCGGCCGGCTGGGCCTGGGTCAGCACGTAGCTCCCCGGCGACAGGCTGGAGAAAGTGAAACTGCCATTGGCGGCGCTGCTGGCCGTGTTCGAGACGACGTTGCCATACAGGTCGGCGCCGGCCAGGTTCAGGGCCGCGCCGCCGATGCCGGCTTCGCCGTTGTTGCGCACGCCATCGGCATTGGCGTCGAGGTAGACGGCGCCGGCCAGGCTGCTGGCGCGCGCCGTGACGCTGGCGCAGATATTGGTGTTGTTGGCGGCATTCGGGTCGACTTCCGAGGTGGTCGCGCTGGCGCAGTTGGTGTGCACGCGGGCGACGGTCACGACGACCGGAATCCGGACCGTGGCCGTCTTGCCGCTTTCCAGCGGCCCGATCGCGCAGGTCAGCGTCGTGCTGCCGGTACAGGCGCCTTCGGTCGGCGCCGCGTTAGCCGTACTCCAGCGCACCGCGCCGGTGTAGGGGGCCGCGGTGTACGGCGCCGGCGCGCCGGGCGGCGGCTGGTAGCGCGCCATCCCGGCCGGCAGCTGGTCGGTGAGCGTGGTGATCTGGCTGTCGCCCGGACCGTCGTTGCGCAAGGTGAGCACCCAGTAGAACGGCTGGCGCAGCTGCACCTCGCTCACCGCCACGTCGGCGCCGCCGTCCCAGGCGCGCGCGCCCTTGGTCAGGTGCAGGTCCGAGCGCATGCGCACGGTGGTGGTCTGTTCGACGCTGTTGTTGCGCGCCAGCGAATCCGGCTCGTTGCTGGCGATGCTCGCCAGCGAACGGAAGGTGTCACCGGTGGCCGACGGCGACGTGTCGACCCGGAAGTCGAGGTACAGGTCGGTGGTGGTGTTGCGCGCGTCCAGGATGAAGCCGGCCGGGAAGCGGCAGGTCAGCGTCAGGGGCGCGGCGGCCGTGGCCTGCATAGTGGCCTTGTCGCAATAGCCGGCATACCCGGCGCCGGTGGCCGTGAGCCGGTCGCCCAGGAAGGTGATGGCCTTGCCGGCCGGGGCTTCCATGCGGTAGCTCAGCACCAGCTCCGATGCCACCGACGGGCCGCGGTTGGTGATGACGTTGCGGTAGGTGACCACGTTGTCGCCTGCTGCCGGACCGGCCGATGCCGGCACGAAGCCCAGTGGATCGGGGCTGTCGGTGGTGTCGATCAGCAGGTCGAGGGCGGCCTGGATGATCTGCAGTTCGGCGCGGTCGGCGTTGTTGCCGGCCTGGCTCTCGTTCGTGGTGGTGGCGACGCTGGCGCTGCCGGCCAGGGTGCGCGTCGGCGGCGGCGAGCGCATGTAGTCAGGGCGCAGCACCACGGTCACGGTGGCGCTGCCGTTGCGGGCCAGCCGGCCCAGCGCGCAATCGAGCGTGGCCGTGGCGGCGTTCCAGCCGCAGCTGCCGGTACTGGGGCTGGCGGACAGGAAGGTGAAGGTCCCGTCCGACATCGCGAACACGTCGCGCAGCGTCACGCCCTCGGCGGCCGACGGGCCGTCATTGTTGACGGTCAGGACCCAGGTCGCGTTGGTGCCGGCTTCGGTGCTGGCCGGACTGACGCTGCTTTTCACCCGGATATCGGCCACCGGTTCGACCTTGACCGCGACCGAGGCGCTGTTGTTGGCCGGATTCAGGTCGCCCTGGACGGTCGAGGTCACGCTGGCGGTGTTGGTGTGCTTGCCATTGCCGCTGTCGAGCAGCGGACGGGTGACCGCGATCGTGAAGATCGCCGTCTGGTCCTTGCCGATGGCGCCGCTGCCCTGGGTGCAGGTGACGTTGGCGCCGCTGGCGCCGCAGGTGAACCCGGCGCCGGCGCTGCCGCCGGTGTGGCTGGCGATGATGCGGGTGCCGCTCAGGTAGCCGGGAATCGCATCGGTCATCACCACGCCGGTGGCCGCGAAATCGGCCAGGTTGGTGAGCACCACCGTGTAGGTCAGGGTGGCGGCATTCCAGGCCAGCGGATCGGCGTCGGCCGCCAGGGTGACGGCCAGGTCGACCGAGGCCGGCGTGGCCGTGACCACGGCGCTGGCGGCGGCGCAATTATTCTCGGGGATCGGGTCGCCCAGGCTGGCCACCGAATCGCGGTACACGGCGCAGGCGCGGTTGGTGATGGTGCCGGGCGCGCTGCCGGTGCTCAGGATGACCAGGTTCTGCGCGCTCGCGCCGGCAGCCAGCGCGGCATCGAGCGTGCACTCGACGACCGCGCCGCCGGCCGCGTCGCAGCGCCAGGCACTGCTGGCCGGATCGAGGCCGGCGTAGATCTCGCCGTTGCCGAGCGTGTCGGTGACGCGCACCTCGCCCCGGCGGGCGGCCTGCGGGCCATGGTTGGTGACGCCGATGGTCGAGCGCAGCGCGCCGCCCTGGGCGATCGGGCTGGGACCCTTGGACTTGGTGAGCGACAGGTCGACGCCGGGCGGCAGCACATTGACGTCGACGCTGGCGCGGTTGTTGGCGGCGTTCGGATCGGCGGTGGATGCGGCGAGCGTGACCGTGTTGGTATAACGCGTGCTGGCCATGACGGTCGGCGCGGTGGTCGTGACGGTCACGTTGTCGGCCGCGCCCATCGCCAGGCTGGCGCGGGTGCAGCCGACCGTCTGGCCGGTGGTGGTGCAGTTCCAGCCGGCGCCGCCCGCCGACACGATCGCGAATCCTTCCGGCACGGTATCGGTCAGGGTGACGCTGCCGGCGGCGAACGGTCCGTTATTGCGCGGCGCCAGCGTGAAGGCGACGGTGGCGCCCGATTCGGCGCGGGCCGTGGAGGCGGTCTTGGTGACCGCCAGGTCGGCCCCGGCGTTGACGGTCGTGTCGGCCGTGGCATTGTCGTTGGCAGGCTGGTAGTCGACCGCGCCCGTGCCGGTGATCGACACCACGCCCGCGCTGGTGATCGTGCCGGTGGCGGCGCCGGTCACGGTGCCCGTCACCGTCAGCGGCGGCAGGCTGCCGAGCGGCGCATTGGTACGGGCGCAGGTGACGACCTGGTTCGCGCGGGTGCAGGTCCAGCCGGCGCCGCCGAAACCGGCATACGTCAGGTTGGGCGAGAGCGTGAGTCTGACCGCGATCGCCCCGGCGGCGTCGGGGCCGCGGTTGACGACCTGCGCGGTGTAGGTCAGCGCGGCGCCGGCGACCACCGGGTCCGGGGAGCCGGCCAGCGCCAGCGCCAGGTCGGCGCCGTTTTCGATGGTGGTGGCCCGGGTCAGCGCATTGTTCAGCGCATTGCTGTCGGCCTCGGCGCCGGCCACGCTGGCGGTGGCCTCGACCGTGCCGCCCGCATCCGTCCGGCTGCGCACCGTGACCGCGGCAGTCATCACGTCGGCCGAACCGGCGCCGGCCAGGTCGCCCTTCACACTCGGGTAGCGGCATTCGACGGTGTGCGCGGCGGCGGCATAGGCGCAGCGCGCATCGTCGGCGCTGACGAAGGTCGTGCCGGCATCGAGTGCGAACGCCAGCACCACGTTCGTGGCAGTGTCGGCCTCGTTGTTGGTGATGGTGGCGGTGTACACGATGACGCCGCCGCGCGGGGCCGGATCAGGGGCGTCGGTCAGGTTCGAGACCAGCAGGTCGACCGCCAGCGCCGGGGCACTGGACAGCAGCAGGACGATCGGCAGCAACAGGGAAGACAGGCGCGGCTTGCACAGGGCAAGGCGCCGCAGACGGGACAGGCTCATTGGTCGACAGGTGCGCGCCGGCTGGGCGCGAGAAAAGGTTGCGAACAGTAAAGCGGGATTGTCCTGTCGAAATATTACCCATAGCAAATAATTATGTGGTCTTGTGGAATTATTGCAACGACTGTGTCATGGCGTTGATTATCAGAAAAACATTTTGAACCGCGAAATACCGGATATGACTGGCGATATTGGTAAAACGTGGCCACGAAAAGGATGAAACAATTGCCATACGGCAATTTGTATATTGGATGAAGGGACGCAAAACGGACGCGAAAACAAACGCAAGAACACAGACGCAAAAAGGCCGCCTCAAGGGCGGCCAGCAAGGTGTGCCGGTGTTGGCTCAGCGCGGCAGGACCGATGCCCCCATCAGGAATTCATCGACAGCGCGTGCGCACTGGCGGCCTTCCCGGATCGCCCACACCACCAGCGACTGGCCCCGCCGCATGTCGCCGGCAGCGAACAGTTTCGGGTTCGACGTGCGGTACGCCAGTTCGCCGTCGGTGGCGGCGCGCGCATTGCCGCGCGGGTCCTTCTGCACGCCAAAGGCGTCCAGCACCTGCTGCACCGGCGACACGAAGCCCATCGCCAGCAGCACCAGGTCGGCCTTGAGTTCGAATTCCGACTCCGGCACCTCGACCATCTTGCCGTCCTTCCATTCGACGCGGCAGGCGATCAGCTTATCCACCTTGCCGCCCTTGCCTTCCAGGCGCTTGGTCGCCACCGCCCAGTCGCGCTCACAACCTTCCTCGTGCGAGGACGACGTGCGCAGGCGGGTCGGCCAGTAAGGCCAGACCAGCGGCTTGTTTTCCTGTTCCGGCGGCTGCGGCAGCAGTTCGAACTGGGTCACGGAGAGCGCACCGTGGCGGTTCGAGGTGCCGACGCAGTCCGAGCCGGTGTCGCCGCCGCCGATCACGACCACGTGCTTGCCGGTGGCTTTCAACTGGTCCTTCAGCTTGTCGCCCGCATTGACCCGGTTCTGCTGCGGCAGGAAGTCCATCGCGAAGTGCACGCCCTTCAACTGGCGGCCGGGCACCGGCAGGTCGCGCGGCTGCTCGGCGCCGCCGGCCAGGACCACGGCATCGAATTCCCGCTCGAGGTCTTCCGGGAAGATGGTGTCGCGCGCCATATTGCTGACCGCGGCCGGGAAGTCCTTGCCGATCAGGACACCGGTGCGGAACGTGACACCTTCCGCGCGCATCTGTTCTACGCGGCGGTCGATCAGGTCCTTCTCCATCTTGAAATCGGGAATGCCGTAGCGCAGCAGGCCGCCCAGGCGGTCGCTCTTCTCGAACACCGTGACGTCGTGGCCGACCCGCGCCAGCTGCTGGGCCGCGGCCAGGCCGGCCGGCCCCGAGCCGACGATCGCGACCTTCTTGCCCGTCTTGTGGCTCGGCGGCTGCGGCACCACCCAGCCGTGTTCCCAGCCGGTGTCGATGATCTTGCGCTCGATCGACTTGATGCCGACCGGATCGTCATTGATCCCCAGGGTACAGGCCGATTCGCACGGCGCCGGGCAGATGCGGCCGGTGAACTCGGGGAAGTTGTTGGTCGAGTGCAGGTTCTCCAGCGCGTGGCGGTAGTTGCCATGGAAGACCAGGTCGTTCCAGTCCGGGATGATGTTGTTGACCGGGCAGCCCGTATTGCAGAACGGGATGCCGCAATCCATGCAGCGCGCGCCCTGCACCTTGGCCTGGGCGTCGGTCAGGGTGATGGTGAATTCCTTGTAGTTCTTGAGACGGGCGGCGGGTTCGAGGTGGTCCTCTTCCTGCCGTTCGAATTCCATGAAACCGGTGATTTTGCCCACGTTGTTTTCCTTGTCAGTTCAACCTGCGACTGCCGCCACAGTATTGTCGGCCTGCGGCCGTAAGACCGTCATCCCCGCGCAGGCGGGGATCCAGTGTGCCTGCGGACCAGGAGAATGATGCTCATGGCAGGCAGAGGACCTTGGATTCCCGCCTGCGCGGGAATGACGTTGTTGAGCGATCGCTGTTACGCGGCCAGTTCGATCTTGTCGTTCGCTTCTTCCATGCTCGAGTTGTGCATCTCCTCGAGCGCGCGCTTGTAATCGGTCGGGAACACCTTCACGAACTTCGTGCGGCTGTTGGCCCAGTCGTCCAGCAGGTTGCGCGCGCGCGTGCTGCCGGTGTGCTTGAAGTGACGCTCGATCAGGCGGCGCAGGATCGCTTCGTCGGCCTCGCGCTCGCCGCCGCGGGCGGCGCTGTGCCAGGCCGCCGGGTCGGGCTGGTCTTTCGACGCCAGCACCGGTTCCAGGTTGACCATGGTGGTATTGCAGCGGCCCGCGAATTCGCCTTTCGGATCGTAGACAAAGGCCAGGCCGCCCGACATGCCGGCGGCGAAGTTGCGGCCGGTCTCGCCCAGCACGACCACGGTCCCGCCGGTCATGTATTCGCAACCGTGGTCGCCGCAACCCTCGACCACTGCGGTGGCGCCCGAGTTGCGCACCGCGAAGCGCTCGCCGGCCACGCCGTTGAAGAAGGCTTCGCCCGAGATCGCGCCATACAGCACCGTGTTGCCGACGATGATGTTGTCCACCGCCCAGCCACGGAACTCGGTGTTCGGGCGCACGATGATGCGTCCGCCCGACAGGCCCTTGCCAACGTAGTCGTTGCCTTCGCCGACCAGGTCCATCGTGATGCCGCCGGCCAGGAAGGCCGCTGCCGACTGGCCCGCGGTGCCCTGCAGCTGGATGTGAATGGTGTCGTCCGGCAGGCCCGCGTGGCCATAGCGCTTGGCGACTTCGCCCGACAGCATGGCGCCGACGGTACGGTTCAGGTTCTTGACCGGCGAGATGAAGGACACGCGCTCGCCCTTCTCCAGCGCGGCCTTGGCCTGGGCGATCAGCTTGTGGTCCAGCGCCTTGTCCAGGCCGTGGTCCTGCTCTTCGGTGTGGTACAGCGCGCTGCGGCAGTCGACCTGCGGCTGGTAGAAGATGTTCGAGAAGTCCAGGCCCTGCGCCTTCCAGTGCTGGACAGCCTGCGATTTGTCGAGCAGGTCGGCGCGGCCGATCAACTCGTCGTAGCTGCGGATGCCCAGCTGCGCCATGATCTGGCGGGCTTCCTCGGCAACGAAGAAGAAGTAGTTCACCACGTGCTCGGGTTTGCCCTGGAACTTGGCGCGCAATACCGGGTCTTGCGTGGCCACGCCCACCGGGCAGGTGTTCAGGTGACACTTGCGCATCATGATGCAGCCTTCCACCACCAGCGGCGCGGTGGCGAAGCCCACTTCGTCGGCGCCCAGCAGCGCGGCGATGACGACGTCGCGGCCGGTGCGCATCTGGCCATCCGCCTGTACCCTGACCCGGCTGCGCAGGCCGTTCAGCACCAGCGTTTGTTGCGTCTCTGCCAGACCCAGCTCCCACGGGGTGCCGGCGTGCTTGACCGACGACAGCGGCGAAGCGCCGGTGCCGCCATCGTGACCGGCCACCACCACGTGGTCGGCCTTGGCTTTCGAGACGCCGGCGGCGACGGTGCCAATGCCGACTTCCGATACCAGCTTGACCGAGATCGAGGCGCGCGGGTTGGCGTTCTTCAGGTCGTGGATGAGTTGCGCCAGGTCTTCGATCGAATAGATGTCGTGGTGCGGCGGCGGCGAGATCAGGCCCACGCCCGGCACCGAGAAGCGCAGGGACGCGATGTATTCCGACACCTTGTGGCCCGGCAGCTGGCCGCCTTCGCCCGGCTTGGCGCCCTGCGCCATCTTGATCTGGATCTGGTCGGCCGAGTTCAGGTATTCGGCGCTGACGCCGAAGCGGCCCGAGGCCACCTGCTTGATCTTCGAGCGCAGCGAATCGCCTTCTTCGAGCGGGATGTCGACCACCACGCGGTTCGGGCCCAGCACCGAGGCCAGGGTCTCGCCTTTGGTGATGGCGATGCCCTTGAATTCGTTGGTGTAGCGCGCCGGATCTTCGCCGCCTTCGCCGGTATTGCTCTTGCCGCCGATGCGGTTCATCGCGATTGCCAGCGTGGCATGGGCTTCGGTGCTGATCGAGCCGAGCGACATGGCGCCGGTGGCGAAGCGCTTGACGATGTCCTTGGCCGGTTCGACTTCTTCGATCGGGATCGCCTTGTCGCGGTCGATCCTGAACTCGAACAGGCCGCGCAGGGTCAGGTGGCGGCGCGTCTGGTCGTTGATCAGCTGCGCGTACTCCTTGTAGGTCGAGAAGTTGTTGGCGCGCGTCGAGTGCTGCAGCTTGGCGATCGCGTCGGGCGTCCACAGGTGGTCTTCGCCGCGCACGCGGAACGCGTATTCGCCGCCCACATCGAGGCTGTTGGCCAGCACCGGATCTTCGCCGAAGGCCAGCGCGTGCAGGCGCAGCGCTTCCTCGGCCACGTCGAACAGGCCGATGCCTTCGATGTTCGACGAGGTGCCCTTGAAGTACTTGTCGACCAGCGATTTGTTCAGGCCGATGGCTTCGAAGATCTGCGCGCCGCAGTACGACATGTAGGTCGAGATGCCCATCTTGGACATCACCTTCATCAGGCCCTTGCCGACCGCCTTGATGTAGTTGTAGCTCGCGGTTTCGGCCGACATTTCGTGCGGCAGGCCGTGGGCCAGGTCGGCCAGGGTTTCCAGCGCCAGGTAGGGATGGATGGCTTCGGCGCCGTAGCCGGCCAGCAGGGCGAAGTGGTGGGTCTCGCGCGCCGAGCCGGTTTCGATCACCAGGCCGGTGGACGCGCGCAGGCCGCGTCCGACCAGGTGCTGGTGGATGCTGGAGGTGGCCAGCAGCGCGGGGATCGCGACCATGTCGGGCGACAGGCGGCGATCCGACACGATCAGGATGTTGTGGCCCGACTTGACCGCATCGACCGCTTCGGCGCACAGCGAGGCGATCGAGGCTTCGATGCCCTCCTTGCCCCACGCGACCGGATAGCAGATGTTGAGCTCATAGGCCTTGAACTTGCCGCCGGTGTGCTGCGAGATCGCGCGCAGGCGCGCCATGTCGTCGAAGTTCAGGATCGGCTGCGACACCTCGAGGCGCATCGGCGGGTTGACGTTGTTGGTGTCGAGGATGTTCGGCTTGGGCCCGATGAACGACACCAGCGACATCACCATGCTTTCGCGGATCGGGTCGATCGGCGGATTGGTGACCTGGGCGAACAGCTGCTTGAAGTAGTTGTACAGCGGTTTCAGCTTGTTCGAGGTGACCGCCAGCGGCGAGTCGTTGCCCATCGAGCCGGTGGCTTCCTCGCCCAGCACGGCCATCGGCGCCATCAGGAACTTCAGGTCTTCTTGCGTGTAGCCGAAGGCCTGCTGGCGATCCAGCAGCGTCAGGGCCGGCTTTTCGCCCTGGGCCGCGCTGTCCTTGATGCGCGTGAGCGCCAGCTGCGCTTCGGACAGCTTGATTTCATTGAGCTTGATGCGCACCGACTTGATCCACGCCTTGTACGGCTTGGCGTTGGAGAAGGTGTCCTTGAGCTCCTTGTCGTCGATGATGCGGCCGGCTTCCAGGTCGATCAGGAACATCTTGCCCGGCTGGAGGCGCCACTTCTTGACGATGCGCGACTCGGGAATCGGCAGCACGCCCGACTCCGACGCCATCACGACCAGGTCGTCCTCGGTGATCACGTAGCGCGCCGGACGCAGGCCGTTGCGGTCCAGCGTACCGCCGATGTGGCGGCCGTCGGTGAAGGCCATCGCGGCCGGGCCGTCCCATGGTTCCATCATGGCGGCGTGGTACTCGTAGAAGGCGCGGCGGTTGTCGTCCATCGAGGTGTGGTTTTCCCAGGCTTCCGGGATCATCATCATCATCGCCTGGGCTACCGGGTAGCCGGCCATCACCAGCAGTTCGAGCGCGTTGTCGAAGCAGGCGGTGTCGGACTGGCCTTCATAGATCAGCGGGAACAGCTTGTTCAGGTCGTCTCCCAGCACGGCCGACTTGAGGATGCCTTCGCGCGCGCGGGTCCAGTTGAAGTTGCCCTTGACCGTGTTGATCTCGCCGTTGTGGGCGATCATGCGGTAGGGGTGGGCCAGCGGCCATTCGGGGAAGGTATTGGTCGAGAAGCGCTGGTGCACCAGGGCCAGGGCCGAGATGCAGCGCGGGTCCTGCAGGTCTTTGTAGAACACGCCGACCTGGTCGGCCAGCAGCAGGCCCTTGTAGACGATGGTGCGCGCCGACATCGACGGCACGAAGAATTCCTTGCCGTGCAGGAGCTTGAGGGCCTGGATCGCGTGGCCGGACGACTTGCGGATCACGTACAGCTTTCGTTCGAGGGCGTCGGTGACCATGATGTCGGGGCCGCGGCCGATGAAGATCTGGCGGATCACCGGTTCCTTGGCGCGCACGAACGGCGACATCGGCATGGTCGCGTCGACCGGCACGTTGCGCCAGCCCAGCACGACCTGGCCCTCGATGCGCACGGCGCGCTCGATTTCCTGCTCGCAGGCGATGCGCGAAGCGTGCTCTTTCGGCAGGAACACCATGCCGACACCGTATTCGCCGGGCGGCGGCAGTTCGACGCCCTGCTTCGCCATTTCGTCGCGGAAGTACTGGTCCGGGATCTGGATCAGGATGCCGGCGCCATCGCCCATCAGCGCATCGGCGCCCACCGCACCCCGGTGGTCGAGGTTCTTCAGGATCTGCAGACCCTGCTCGACGATCGAGTGACTCTTGTTGCCCTTGATATGGGCGATGAACCCGACGCCGCAGGCATCGTGTTCATTGGCTGGGTCATACAAACCTTGGGCAATCATGAGGCATTCTCCACAACTTTTTCGGGGATCGAAAGCCCAGAATAGTGCACCGCAAAATCCCCCGTCAAGCCAAACAATTAGGGTCAGAGTCGAATTGTTTGACAACTTTTTAAAGTGGCGATTAATTGGGGACAGAGTCAAATCGATGTACAGGAGAGCTTGTTATAAGAGCCCAAGTCATTGATATCGTTAAGGAAACGCAGACGAAAACACGGCACGGGTAACCGTGCCGCCGAGTCGGAAATAGGGGTATTTCAGGCAGCCTTGAGCGGTGGCAAGGCCGATTTGAATGGCCGGCCGCGTTTTGCAGGCAAGATCTGGCGCTGGGTTTTTTGTTCGAGCGCAGACTTGAACGAGTCCGAACCGAGTGGATGGTTGCGCAGGATGGCAACGGTGATGAACTCGACCTCCTCGGTCGTGAGCCCCTGGGCCACCATGTCGATATACGCGGCTTCGCGCTGGAATGGCGTATTGCCCAGTTGCCAGAACAGGGTATGGTCGCTGACCAACGTGTCCAGCTTGATGCCGGCGTGGTGGGCGTAGCTGGACCAGGCATAGCTTTCCGGCGCGATCGACAGGCCGGCGCGTACCGGATTGAGCTCGATATAGCGGCTGCAAGTCATGAAATAGCGGTCGGAATCGATCAGCGAGGTGCGAAACCGCCCTTCGAACAGGCCGCCGGTGCGTTCGTACTTGTGGTTGAACCAGGGGACGTAGAACCGGCCGAGCTTCTGCATCATCAGCGCCAGCCCGGTCGCATCGGCGGGCGTGACCAGCAGGTGGATGTGGTTGGGCATCAGCACGTAGGAATGAATCGCCACGTCGTAGAAGCGCGCGCATTCCTTGAGCCATACCAGGAAGCGCTGGTAGTCGGCATCGTCCCGGAAGATCAGCTGGCGGTTGTTACCGCGCTGAATCAGGTGGTGCGGTTGCTGGGGAACGATGAGGCGAGGTTGGCGTGCCATGGGATCTGCTCAATTGTTGAGCACGGATTTTAACTGAAAAAATCACTCTGTCCCCAATTAATCGCAAGTGCCTGCGGAATGTGCTCGACTCTGTCCCTATTTATTGCTGAGCAAACCTTCCCCGCCCAAAATCATCGCCAAAAGCACAAAGTTGCCGAGAAATTGCTCAATAATTCGACACTGACCCCAATTATCGCCGTGGAAATTGGCCAATAATTCGACTCTGACCCTCATTATGAAGGTCAGATTTTGAGGAAATTGCTCAATAATTCGACTCTGACCCTCATTAACGAGGGTTGGTGTCAGGCGAGGGTGAAGCCGGCGGACAGGCTGTAGCCTTCGCCGTAGGCGCTGCGCAGGGGGAGGTCCTGGCCGAGGCCGGAGCGGGCTTTCTTGCGCAGGCGGTAGACCAGCATGTCGACGCGGCGGCTGGCGTCCGGGTCTTCGCCGCCCATGCCGGCCACGATCACGTGGCGCGGGACCGGGCGGGTATTGATCGTCAGCAAGTGCAGGAAGTTGCACTCTTTTTCGGTCAGGTCGATCACCTTGCCCATCAGCTCGAGCTGGCGGGCGCTAACGCGCAGCGTCCACTTGCTCGGCGTCGGCGCCGGATCCGGCGGGCGCACGCGGCGGTCCAGGGCTTCGATGTGGGCCGCCAGTTCGGGGAACTTGATCGGCTTGGTCAAATAATGGTCGGCGCCCAGGCGCAGGCCGAGGATGCGGTGGTCGAACGCCACCCGGCCGGTCAGCACCAGCAGGCCGATCTCGGGATACAGCTGTCGCATGCGGGGGATGACATTGAAGCCGTCCTCGTCCGGCAACCCGAGGTCGAGCACCACCACCGCCGCCGGGGTGCGTGTCAATGCCGCCCACATCTCGCTGGCGGTCCTGGCGATCGTGACCTCATGGTCGAGTTCCTTCAGGAACTCCGCCATGTCGTCGGCGTATTCGCCATTGTCTTCAACAATCAGTATCTGCGTCATGCCTTGGCCATATTGTTCTCCATATCCGTCGATGATAGCGTTATCCACTTCGGATCGGTCTCGATTATCACTGCTGAGTTAGCTTGAAGCAAGGAGTTGTTCCTCTAGATGCCCAGTGCCGGCATCCATAGCCGGAACTCGGCGCCGGCCCCGGCGCGTCCCGGCGTCAGGCTCAGCATTCCCCCATGGACCTCGACGATCGAGCGCGCCATATACAGGCCAAGCCCGCTTCCGGCCATGCCGGCGGCGTTGCGCCCGCGATAGCCCTTGTCGAAAATCCGTGCCGCCTCGTCGGGGGGCACGCCATCGCCTTCGTCCAGCACGGCCAGTTCGACCCCGCCGCCGCTGCGCCACGCGCGCAGGGTGATCGGGGTGCCGGCGGGCGAGAACGCGAATGCGTTGTCGATCAGTACTTTCAATGCCAGCCGCAAACCTTCCGGCTCGCCGCGCAACAGCAGCGGCAGTTCGTCCACTTCCAGCACCGGCTCGCGCCGGCCGGCGCGGATCTGCGTCACGCCCGATTCCACCAGGTCACGCACGGTGATCGTGTTCGGTTGCCGGGCGCGGCCCAGCGTGGCCATGCGGTCAGGCGACAGGTATTCGTCGAGCATCCCGATCAGGCGGTCGACCGCGGCGCCGATCTTGCGGTAGCGCTGGCGGGTGGCGTCGTCGGCATGGTTCGCAGTCGCCTCCAGGCGCTGGATGGCGCCGTCGATCGTGGCCAGCGGCGTGCGGAATTCATGGTTGAGCATGCTGGCAAAGCGTTTTTGCTCGGCCACGTGGCTGCGTCCCGCCGACAGGTCGCGCAACAGGCCGAGCAGGATCGCAGGCGCGCCGGCTTCGCGTGCCGTCACGGTCGTCACCGCTTCCAGCGCCAGCGGCCGCCCTTCGGCGTCGGCCAGGTCGAATTCGCATCCGCGCCGCTCTTCGGGTTTCGCGCGCGCCGCCTCGTGCAGCCAGGCAGCCAGCACAATCAGCGGCGAGGCCGCGTCGCCGTCGAGCGCACGCTGCAGCGCGCCACGGTCATAGCCGCTCAAGGTCGTGAACGCCGGACTGATCCAGAGCAACTCCACTTCGGGCAGCGCGATGCCGAACGCCACGTCGCCGCCCAGCCCGGCGATGGTGCGCCATTGCGCTGCCGACAGGCCCGCCTCGTCTCCGGGACGGTGCGTGGAAGCGGCAGAAATCGGGCTGGACATCATCGGAAACTTTCTTGACTAACTATTAATGGTTAGATATTTACTGGCAAGTATATCTCTACCGTACAAACTATGTGAATTATCTCCGTACGGAAATTCACTGGGCGTGTAATTGATGCTCCGCGCATATGAGAACCTGCCCCGGCAGGCGGATGGCTTCTAAAACAAATGCGCCGCCAAAACGGGAGATGCGCGATAATTCGCCCACCATGACCGATACCGCAACCCTCCCCCCGCTCCCAGACCGGCTCTCGATCGATCCGAGCAGCCCTTTCCATAACGCCGACGTGTTCAAGCAGGACGTGGGCATCCGCTTCAACGACAAGGACCGTTACGACGTCGAAGAGTATTGTCTCAGCGAAGGCTGGATCAAGGTCGCCGCCGGCAAGACCCTGGACCGCCGCGGCAAGCCGATGCTCATCAAGCTCAAGGGCAAGGTCGAAGCGTTCTACAAGTAATCCACAGCACCCTGTAAAAAAAGCCATCCCCGCCGTGCGCCGGGATGGCTTTTTGCTGTCCGCGCCAGAGTGTGTTTACTCTTCCAGCGGCGCGAAGATGGCCTGCAGGTCTTCCTGGGTCAGCGCCATCTTCTGCGACTCGCCTTCGGACAGGATCGACTGGGCCAGCTCCGACTTCTTCTGCTGCAGCAGCTGGATCTTTTCTTCCAGCGTGCCCTTCGCAATCAGTTTATACACGAACACCGGCTTGTCCTGGCCGATGCGCCAGGCGCGGTCGGTGGCCTGGTTCTCGGCCGCCGGGTTCCACCACGGATCGTAGTGGATCACGGTGTCGGCCGCGGTCAGATTGAGCCCGACCCCGCCGGCCTTCAGGCTGATCAGGAAGATCGGCACCGCGCCCTGCTGGAAGGCGGCCACCTGGGCCGAGCGGTCGCGCGTTTCGCCGGTCAGGATCGCATACGGGATCTTGCGTGCGTCGAGCTCTTCCTCGATCAGGCCGAGCATGCTGGTGAACTGCGAGAACACCAGGATCTTGCGGCCCTCGCCCAGCAGGTCCTCGACCATCTGCATCATGTCGAGCAGCTTGGCCGAGACCGCCGCCGTGTTCTTCTTGCCCGGCATGGCCTTGACCAGGCGCGGATCGCAGCACACCTGCCGCAGCTTGAGCAGCGCCTCGAGGATCACGATCTGGCTGCGCGCCACGCCCTTGCGGTCGATTTCGTCGCGCACCTTCTTGTCCATCGCCAGGCGCACCGTTTCGTACAGGTCGCGCTGCGGGCCGGACAATTCGATGCGGCGCACCATCTCGGTCTTTTGCGGCAATTCCTTGGCCACATTGTCCTTGGTACGGCGCAGCAGGAAGGGCCGGATGCGGCGGTTCAGCAGCATGCGGCGCACCGGATCGTCCTGGCGTTCGATCGGATGGCGGAACTGGGTGTTGAAGGTCTTTTCGTCGCCCAGCAGGCCCGGCAGCAGGAAGTGGAACTGCGACCACAATTCGCCCAGGTGGTTTTCGAGCGGGGTGCCGGACAGGCACAGGCGGTGGTTGGCGTTGAGCGAGCCGGCCGTCTGGGCCGCCTTCGAGCGGGTGTTCTTGATGTAGTGCGATTCGTCCAGGATCACCAGGTGGTAGTGGTGCTTGCGCAGCTCTTCCTCGTCGCGTGGCAGCAGCGCATACGTGGTCAGCACGATGTCGGCGCCGTCGATCTGGTCGAACGACTCCATGCGCTCCTTGCCCTGCAACAGCAGCACTTTCAGGCTCGGGGCGAAGCGCGCGGCTTCGTCGCACCAGTTGGCCATCAGGCTGGTCGGGGCGATCACCAGCGCCGGACTGGTCAAACGCCCGGCCTCTTTCTCGGTGAGGATGTGGGCCAGCGTCTGCACGGTCTTGCCAAGGCCCATGTCGTCGGCCAGGATGCCGCCCAGGTCGTACTCGCGCAGGAACTGCATCCACGACAGGCCGTCGAGCTGGTAGTCGCGCAAGGTCGCCTGCAGGCCCGCGGGCGCCTCGACCTTCTTCACCGCGCCGAACTGGCTCAGCTTGCGGCCGGTCTCGCGCAGGCGTTCGCCGCCGGTCCAGCGCAGCTCGACGCCGCGCGCCAGTTCTTCGAGGCGCGCCGCGTCCAGCGTCGACAGGCGCACGCGCGCCTTGATCTTGTCGTTGAAATACAGCTCGCCCAGCGTGGCCAGGATCGGCTTGAGGCGGCCCCACGGCAGCGCCACGCGCTGGCCGTCCGGCAACACCGCCAGCATCTGGTCGGCCTCGCCGTGCGCGGCCAGCACGCTCGGGTCGAATTCGAGCGGCGCGGAGCGGATCAGCTGCACCAGCACCGGCAGCAGCGGCACGCGCTGGCGCGCCACCACGATGCCCAGTTCGAGTTCGAACCAGGCATTGCCGGCCTCGGGCGGTTCGTCGATCTCGGCGTACCAGTCGTCGACCGCGACCACATCGTAGCGGTACTTGTTCGATTTCTGCAGGTGCCAGCCGGCGTCGGACAGCGCGTCGAGGTCGTTCTCGGCAAAGCGCAGCCAGTGCGCCTGGCTCTCCAGCTGCAGGCCGCCGGCCATCGCGTTGAATGGCGCGGTGGCCGGTTTACGGAAGCCCAGTTCGCCCAGCGTATCGAGCGCGTCGCTTTCGGCTTTCGGGTCGCGTTCGATGATCTCGGTGACGTCGCCGACCTGGCGCACCACGCGCTGCGACGGGTCGAACGAGACGCGCTGGCCGTCGTAGTCGAAGGCCAGCACGGCGAAGTCGTGCCAGCGGGTGACGCCGCCGTCGGCCAGCTGCACCGCGTCGAGCATCAGGTGGGGGATCGGCTTGACGTCGTTGCGCAGACGCTGGGTCAGCGGCTGCGGCAGCGGCATCAGCCCCTGCAGGCCGTGCGCCAGCAGCAGTTGCGACACGCGCTTCTTGTCGGTCCCGGTCAGTAGCGGCGCCTGCGCCACCAGCGCCTGCAGTTCGGCCAGCGAGATGTCGATGCCGCCGCGGTTGAGTTCGAGCGCGCCGCACGACAGGTTGTCGATGTACCACGGCGGATCGGTCGGCAGCATGTAGTCGATCTGGTCGGCCGCGCTGTGGGTGGCGGCGCCATCGGCCGGCTGCACCGACCATCCCAGTCTGGCGGTGCGGCCTTCGTCGCGCCAGGCCAGGCTGGCCAGGCGGGTCGGGCCGGCCTGCAGCGGGTAGACCAGGCCGTTGGCCATGTCGGCCCACGAGTTCGCCCACAGCAGCTTGCCCTGCTCGAGCAGCATCTGCAGCAGGATGGCGCCGACCTTGCCTTTCGGTTCGGTGGCGCTGGTGCCCTGCGCCGAGCCGCTGCGCATCGCGATGAAGAAGCGCACCAGGTCGACGTCGTCGCCTTCGAGATAGCCTGGGGGCGCCGACAGCAGCGAAAACACTTCGCTCACCGGGCTGGCCGCGGCCACGTCGCCATTCGCGCGCAGGCGCGCCTTGCACAGGCACAGCGCCACGTGGCGGCCACCGCTGGTGGGCGCCATCACGTACACGAACTTGTACTGCGCCGCCTTGGGGTCGGCCACTTCGTCGGTCAGCTTCGGCTGGGGGTGCGCCGCCGCTTCGACCCGTTGCAGCCAGCTCACCACCGGTGCGGGCAGCGCCGGGGAACGGGCGGGAGCGCGGACCGGAGGTGCGTCGCTGGTTTTCTCGCGAAGATAATCGACTGTGGTCATTGGGTCTCGTGGCTTCGTATCAAAAACGACAATAAACGGCATTATCTCGCATACGAACAGTTCTGTTTTGTTCGGAATCGCACGCAGCAAGTAAATCTCATCCGTACGCAACAGGTGCGCCGGCATGACAACCGGTTGTTCTCTCATGTTCGAGACACGCTGTCAAGACTGGCGCATCGTTCGCGATTGCGTATCATGGTTCGCTTCACATTCGCGCCACCTGCCGCTTTACATTCCGTCTCCTATTTCGCACATGCTCCCTTCGATCGAACAACGCCTCGCCAACGAACTGGCGGCCCGCCCGGCCCAGGTGGCCGCCGCCATCGCCCTTCTCGACGAAGGCGCCACCGTCCCCTTCATCGCGCGCTACCGCAAGGAAGCCACCGGCGGCCTGGACGACATCCAGCTGCGCCTGCTCGAAGAACGCCTGCGCTACCTGCGCGAGCTCGAAGACCGGCGCGCCGCGGTGATCGCCTCGATCACGGAGCAGAACAAGATGACGCCGGAGCTGCTGCAGGCGATCGCGCTGGCCGAGGACAAGACCCGCCTCGAAGACCTGTACCTGCCGTACAAGCAGAAGCGCCGCACCAAGGCCCAGATCGCGATCGAGGCGGGCCTGGCGCCACTGGCGGACAGCCTGCTGGCTGACCCGCTGCTGAACCCCGACGAGGCGGCCCAGGCCTACCTGCGCGAGGCGTTCGCCAATCCGGACGGCGTCGCCAATCCCGGCGTGCCCGATGCCAAGGCGGCGCTGGACGGCGCGCGCCAGATCCTGATGGAGCGCTTTGCCGAAGACGCCGAACTGCTGTCGTCGCTGCGCGAGTATGTGCAGGAGCACGGCGTGGTCGACTCGAAAGTCGTCGCCGGCAAGGAAGACGAAGGCGAGAAGTTCGCCGACTATTTCGACTACAGCGAACCGCTGGCGGCGGTGCCGTCGCACCGCGCGCTGGCGCTGCTGCGCGGACGCCGCGAAGGCATCCTCGACGTGACGCTGCGGCTCGATTCCGAACCCGAGAAACCGAAATGGGATGCGCCGCTCAATCCGTGCGAAGGCCGCATCGCGGCGCGCTTCGGCATCAAGGCGCAGGGCCGCCCGGCCGACAAATGGTTGCAGGATTCGGCGCGCTGGACCTGGCGCGTGAAAAGCTTCATGCACCTCGAGACCGAATTGATGGGCGCCCTGCGCGACAAGGCCGAACTCGATGCCATCGGGGTCTTTGCGCGCAACCTGAAGGCGCTGCTGCTGGCCGCGCCGGCCGGTCCGCGCGCCACCATGGGACTCGACCCGGGCCTGCGCACCGGTGTCAAGGTGGCGGTGGTCGACGCCACCGGCAAGGTGGTCGACACCGCCACCGTGTATCCGCACCAGCCGCGCAACGACTGGGACGGCACGCTGCACGTGCTGGGCCAGCTCGCCGCCAGACACAAGGTGTCGCTGGTCTCGATCGGCAACGGCACCGCCTCGCGCGAGACCGACCGCCTGGCGCAGGACCTGATCAAGCGCAATCCCGAGCTCGGACTCCAGAAGATCGTGGTGTCCGAAGCCGGCGCCTCGGTGTACTCGGCATCCGAATTCGCATCGCGCGAACTGCCCGACATGGACGTGTCGCTGCGCGGCGCGGTCTCGATCGCGCGCCGCCTGCAGGATCCGCTGGCCGAACTGGTGAAGATCGATCCGAAGTCGATCGGCGTCGGCCAGTACCAGCACGACGTCTCGCAGTCGCAACTGGCGCGCTCGCTCGACGCGGTGGTCGAGGATTGCGTGAACGCGGTCGGTGTCGACGTGAATACCGCCTCGGCGCCGCTGCTGGCGCGTGTCTCGGGCCTGTCGGGCAGCGTGGCGCAGAGCATCGTCAACTACCGCGACCTGCAGGGCGCGTTCGCCTCGCGCGCGGCGCTGAAGAAAGTGCCGCGCCTGGGCGACAAGACCTTCGAGCAGGCCGCCGGCTTCCTGCGCGTGATGAACGGCGCCAATCCGCTGGACGCGTCGGCGGTGCACCCGGAATCGTATCCGGTGGTCGAGAAGATCCTGGCGGACGTGAAGCGCGACGTGAAATCGGTGATCGGCGACGGCGCCCTGCTCAAGACCCTGTCGCCATCGAAGTATGCCGATGAAAAATTCGGCGTGCCGACCGTGAGCGACATCCTGAAGGAGCTGGAAAAGCCAGGGCGCGATCCCCGTCCGGAATTCACCACCGCCACCTTCAAGGAAGGCGTCGAGGAGATCTCGGACCTGCGTCCCGACATGATCCTGGAAGGCGTGGTGACCAACGTGGCGGCGTTCGGCGCGTTTGTCGACATCGGCGTGCACCAGGACGGCCTGGTGCACATCTCGGCGCTATCGAACACGTTCGTGAAAGACCCGCACACGGTCGTCAAGGCCGGCCAGGTAGTCAAGGTAAAGGTGCTGGAAGTGGACGCCAGGCGCAAGCGCATCGCGCTGACCATGCGCCTGTCGGACAGCGCGCCGCAGCCTGGTGCGAAGCCCGAGCAGCGCGGCGACCGCACCGACGCCAGACGCGTGGCCCAGCATCAGCGCCAGGAACGCACGGCGGCGCCATCCAGCAATGCGATGGCGGATGCCTTCGCCAAGCTGCGCAAATAAGATGGACAGGGCCGGCCTGCGCATCGCCCGCGCCGACCCTGGCAGCCCGGAAGCCAGGGGCTTGATCGCGCAACTCGATGCGGCGCTGGCGGCGCTCACCGGCGACAGCGGCGCCGCCTCGTTCGATCCAGGCGATGTGCAGGGTCCCGGTGCGACATTCCTGCTGGCCTGGAATGCCGACGGCGTGGCGGTCGGTTGCGGCGGCTTGCGTGCGCTCGCCGGCGCGCCGGCGCCGCACATCGCTGAACTCAAGCGCATGTATGCGCGTCCCGGCAGCGGCGCCGGCGCGCCCCTGCTGGCGGCGCTGCAGCAGCACGCGCTGGCCTGCGGCTATCGCCATGTGTGGCTGTCGACACGGCGCGTCAACGCGCGCGCCGTGGCGTTTTACCAGCGCCACGGCTATCTCGAAGTGGCGCCCTACGGGCACTACGCGCACCGTCCCGCCTCGATCTGCCTGGGCCGTGGCCTGGCAGACCCGCCGCCCGTCAGGCGTGCTTGAGGAACATCCCGATCAGGTACACGGTCAGGCAGCCAAAGCCGATGATGAGCATGCGGCTTTGCGCCATTGCCGGCAGGCCGGTCTTCTTGATGCTGATCGCGTCGCGCACCAGCAGCACCGCATACACCAGCGCGGCCAGGCCGGACAGCACGTCGCCCGGGACCGAACGGGTAATGCCGGCATAGAGGTTGAGCATGCCGGGCACGCCCAGCAACGCGGCGATCACGAAGTTCATGGTGGGCGACGGCACGCGCGGACGGGGTTGTTGCATCGGGTTCTCCGGAAATCTGGTGACAAACCGCGCGATGATACCGCAGCGGAGGAACTTATCCGACAGCCAGGGTCGTGCCGCGCATGACCAGCTTGACCACGAAGCCGCCGACAAACAGGCCAAAACAGACGTAACCGGCCAGCGTCACCGGCGGCGACGCCAGCAGCGCGTCGCGGCCGGCGCGGCGCTGCAGCGCACACCAGGCAAGGAACACCGCCATCAGCAGCGGCCCGACGGCGAAGAACAGCTCGACCGGACGGCCGCGCTCCATGCCGGCAGCCAGGTCCATCGATCCGGACAGGCCGAGCAGGGCCGCGAACACCCACAGGGCAGGCTGCGGCAGGGTGGCGAATGACTTCTTCATGAGCTTTGTGGAAATAATCTTGAACCGGCCGATGATACAGCAGCAGATCATCACGGGTGTCGATGCTTCCGGCGCCCGTTTCTTATAAAATGTCGCCATCTACTTATTTCTTTTCGAAGGCGGAATCACATGAGCGACGTTCAAACCTGGATCAAAGACACCGTCACCAACACCCCGGTCGTGCTGTTCATGAAGGGCACGGCGCAATTCCCGCAGTGCGGCTTCTCGGGCCGCGCCATCCAGCTCCTGAAGGCCTGCGGCGTCGACAACGTCGCCACCGTGAATGTGCTGGACGACGCCGAAGTGCGCCAGGGCATCAAGGACTACTCGAACTGGCCGACCGTTCCACAACTGTACGTCAAGGGCGAATTCATCGGCGGCACCGACATCATGAACGAGATGTACGAATCCGGCGAGCTGCAGGCCCTGTTCAAGAATGACTGATCGTCCGCGCCGGATCACGGTCGCCATCACTGGCGCCACCGGCGCAACCTATGGCGTGCAGCTGCTGCGGCGGCTGCGCGCTACTGCCGGCGTCGAAACCCACCTGGTGATCTCCGACGCCGCCGTCCTCACCCTGCATCAGGAACTCGGCCTGCAACGGCGCGATGCCGAAGCGCTGGCCCATGTCGTGCATCGCAACCGCGACATCGGCGCGTCGATCGCCAGCGGCTCGTTTCAGGTGGAAGGGATGGTGATCGCGCCGTGCTCGATGAAGACGCTGGCGGCGGTGGCGCATGGCCTGTCGGACAACCTGGTGACGCGCGCGGCCGACGTGATGCTGAAGGAACGCCGGCGCCTGGTCATGATGGTGCGCGAAACGCCGTTCAACCTGGCGCACCTGCGCAATATGACGGCCGTGACCGAAATGGGCGGCATCGTGTTCCCGCCCCTGCCGGCCTTCTACCAGCGCCCTGCCACGATCGACGAGATGGTCGAGCACACGATCGACCGCGTGATCGATCTGCTGGGGCTGGAAAATGCCCAGGCTGCCCGCTGGGGCGGCATGAAGAACCAGCCGGACGCCTGAGCGGGCGCCCTCCCCCGTGCGTCAGCGCTTGTCGACGTACAGGACATCCTCGGATTTTTTCAACTCGCGTGCTTCCTCGAGCTTGCGCCGCCGGGCATTGCGCTCTCGCATCAGTTCGGCATGACGCGCTGCCGTCATTGGCGGGGCAGTCATCAGATCCTTGAGCTGGGCGGTGTTGGCGTAGTTGTTTCGCATGCGGCTGCTGCTCCTCGGTGAAGCGTGGGACTGGTGGCGGCAGACGCCGCTACCGGTACTGATTATGTACCAGTCGGAGCAGTTTGTGCGGCCCGGCGCGACTAAAAATGATGCGCGCCGGAAAACCAGGATTACTTGACTTCAGGCTTCTGGTGATTCATGCGCACCAGCATGCGGATGAATTCGCGTGCCAGCTGGCGGTGATGCTCGTCCAGGCGCTGCAGGTCGGCGATCAGCTTGACGTCGGCCGATTCGAAGCGCGCACCGCCGCCGTTGGCGGCATCGGCGGCGGCAGCCTGCTCGGCGCCGCCGAAGCGCAGCCAGTCGGCCGGCACGCCCAGCCACTGGGCGATCATGCGCAGCTTTTCCTGGGTTGGAATGGCTTCGCCCACCAGCCATTTGCGGGCGGCGTGCACCGTGATCGGACGGCCTTCGAAGCGGATATTGAACTCTCGCGCCAGGCGGGTCGGGCTATCAGGCGAATAATGTGCGTTCTTCAGGGCGTGCTGCAGTCTCTCGCTGAAGCTTTCCCGTTCATTTGTTGAATTCATCGTGGTACTTGTAGTAGGTGCGGACGAGCGACTTCTTTCCGGCAAGAAGCCATGGGAGATAAATCATACCTCTAAAATGTAACAATAGCGTGGATTTTTAAGTGTTTTTACGTCGAATGCTACTAATAACCAACAGCAACACACTACGAAACATTTCCTCCAGATATTCCAATAATTTACAGTTATTAGCAATACGCACCATCACTGAGACAGTTAACAGAGCATAAACGTGCTAATAAATTTGTATCTCATGCTTACAAATCGTCATTGAATTTCTGAAAACGAATGATGCCACTGTTACAGTGTATCCGGCGGCATTGACCATCTCGCCATAGCTTGTGCAGATGGGCGAGCGCTTCGCCCAGGGCAAAGCCGAGCTGGTGGGCGTCGAGCGGGCGGCGAAACATCAGCGGCACGATCTCGGCCGCCGATACCGGCGTGACGCAGGCCTCCAGCACCTCGGCCAGGCGCGCGGCGTGATGGTCGCGCAGTTGCGCGATCCGGGTATGCAGGCCGCGAAACGGTTTGCCGTGGGCCGGCAGCACCAGCACGTCGTCCGGCAGGTCGGCGAACTTGTCCAGCGAATCGAGGTAGAGCTGGAGCGGATTGCCTTCCGGCTCGACCGCGAACACCGACACATTGGTCGAGATGCGCGGCAACACCATATCGCCCGACAGCAGCACATTCAATTCGGCGCAGTACAGCGACGCGTGTTCCGGCGAATGGCCGAAGCCGGTGATCACGCGCCATGTGCGTCCGCCGATCGTGACCTGCTGTCCGTCCTGCAGCCGGGTATAGGCTTGCGGCACCGCCGGCACCAGGGACGGGTAGTAATTGCGGCGGCTGCGCATCTGTTCGAGCATCGCCGGGTCGAGCAGGCCATGGCGTTCGAAATGCGGAATGGCGGACGGTCCGTCCACGCCGGGCAGCGCGGCCGCCATCATGCGCATGAAGCCGAACTCGCCGGTAGTGGTCCAGAACGGGGCCGCGAAACGCTCGCACAGCCAGCCCGACAGGCCAACGTGGTCGGGATGGCAATGGGTGGCGACGATGCGTACCAGCGGCTGGCCGGCCAGGGGCGTCTCCAGTACCTGTTCCCAGGCGGCGCGGGTGGCGTCGGTGCCGGCGCCGGTATCGACCAGGGTCCAGCCGGCCCGGCCGTCGAATGCGTCTTCCAGCAGCCACAGGTTGATATGGTCGAGCGCGAACGGGAGCGGCATGCGCGCCCAGCGCAGGCCGGGGACGATGTCATGCAGCGCGCCGGGCGCAGGGATGGTGTCGCCGAAGGGATAGGCCAGCTGGGACTCGAGCGAATTCATGGCAATCTTTCGTGTTCTGAATGAGCGGGCGCGCTACAATGCCCTGAAATCGGCAGTTTACGTAAACGGAAATTGCAAACTCGCAAACAATTCTAAGCGATTCCGCCAAGTAATTTGTATTTTGTTTCCCGCTATACTAAACAAATATGGCTACCACCTTCACGATCGCCGAACTGGCGAGAGAATTCGACATCACCGCGCGCGCGATCCGCTTCTATGAAGACCAGGGGCTGCTCAGCCCCAAGCGCGAAGGCGTCGGCGGACGCAATCGCGTGTACACCCCGCGTGACCGCACCCGTCTCAAGCTCACCCTGCGCGGCAAGCGCCTCGGGCTGACCCTGTCGGAAATTAAAAGCATCGTCGACATGTACGAGTCGCCCAAGGACACGGTCGCCCAGATCGACCGCTTCCTGGGCGTGCTGGCACAGCAGCGCCTGACGCTGGAACAGCAGCGCGCCGACATCGAGATGGCGCTCGAAGAAATCTCGGCCCACGAAGACGAGTGCCGCCGCCTGCTGGCCGAAGACGCCGCGACGGCCGCCGCCAGCAAGACGCTCGCCTGATTCTCCCCCACCGGGGCCTTGCCCCAGGTCCCCATCCCACGTGTTCTGGTTGACGTTTACGTTAACGTCACAGGCGAGTATGATATTCGCTCATCGGCTGCCGGCCATGCGGTCTGCCGCCCAACCCGCCCACCCGTGAGGACGACATGCTGCACCTTCCTGGCTTGACCTTTGACCATGGCGACGACATCGCCGCGCTGCGCGAAGCGGTGCAACAGTTCGCCGCGAGCGAGATCGCGCCGCGCGCCGCCGAGATCGACCGCAGCGACCAGTTCCCGATGGACTTGTGGAAGAAGATGGGCGAACTCGGCCTGCTCGGCATCACCGTCGGCGAGGAATACGGCGGCGCCGGCATGGGTTACCTGGCCCACATCGTGGCGATGGAGGAAATCTCGCGCGCCTCGGCCTCGGTCGGCCTGTCCTACGGCGCCCACTCGAATTTGTGCGTCAACCAGATCAAGCGCAACGGCAGCGAAGCGCAGAAACAGACCTACCTGCCGAAGCTGATCTCGGGCGAGCACATCGGCGCGCTGGCCATGTCCGAGCCGAACGCCGGCTCCGACGTGGTCAGCATGAAGCTGCGCGCCGAGCTGAAAGGCGACCGTTACGTGCTGAACGGCACCAAGATGTGGATCACCAACGGTCCCGACGCCGACACGCTGGTGGTGTACGCCAAGACCGACCTCGAGGCAGGCCCGCGCGGCATGACCGCCTTCCTCATCGAAAAAGGTTTCAAGGGTTTTTCGATTGCGCAGAAGCTCGACAAGCTGGGCATGCGCGGCTCGCACACGGGCGAACTGGTGTTCCAGGATTGCGAAGTGCCGGTCGAGAACGTGCTGGGCGGCGTCGGCAAGGGCGTCAATGTCCTGATGTCGGGCCTGGACTTCGAGCGCACCGTGCTGTCGGGCGGCCCGCTCGGTATCATGGCGGCCTGCATGGACGCGGTGGTGCCCTACATCCACGAGCGCAAGCAGTTCGGCCAGGCGATCGGCGAATTCCAGCTGATGCAGGGCAAGCTCGCCGACATGTATTCGACCATGATGGCCTGCCGCGCCTATGTGTACGCGGTCGGCCAGGCCTGCGACGGCGCCAGCGGCCCGGAGCAGGTGCGCGCGCTGCGCAAGGACGCCGCCGGCGCCATCCTGTACAGCGCCGAAAAGGCCACCTGGATGGCGGGCGAAGCGATCCAGACGCTGGGCGGCAACGGCTACATCAACGAATACCCGGTCGGGCGCCTGTGGCGCGACGCCAAGCTGTACGAGATCGGCGCCGGCACCAGCGAGATCCGCCGCATGCTGATCGGCCGCGAGCTGTTCGGCGAAACCATGTAAATCGCTTTATTGTCAGATCACGCATGTCGTTCCCGCCTGCGCGGGGACGACGGATTATCGACTTCCTGAATGTGGAGACCAACACCATGAACGATCCAGTCGTTATCGTCGGCGCGGCGCGCACCCCGATGGGCGCCTTCCAGGGCGATTTTTCCAGCAAGACCGCGAGCGACCTCGGCGCCGTGGCGATCAAGGCGGCGGTCGAGCGCGCCGGCGTTGCGCCCGAGTCGGTCGAGCACGTGTACTTCGGTAACTGCCTGATGGCCGGCCAGGGCCAGGCCCCGGCGCGCCAGGCGCTGATCAAGGCCGGCCTGCCGATGTCGACCGGCGCCGTGACCCTGTCCAAGATGTGCGGTTCGGCCATGCAGGCCGCCATCTTCGCCCACGACCAGCTGGTGGCCGGCAGCGCCGACATCGTGGTCGCCGGCGGCATGGAATCGATGACCGGCGCGCCCTACCTGATCCCGAAGGCGCGCGGCGGCTACCGCATCGGCCACGCGCCGATGTTCGACCACATGATGCTCGACGGCCTGGAAGACGCGTACTCGCGCAACGAAAAGACCGGCGAAGGCCGCTCGATGGGCACCTTTGCCGAAGAGTGCGTGGCCAGCTACGGTTTTACGCGCGAAGAGCAGGATGCGTTCGCGATCGCGTCGGTCAAGCGCGCCCAGGCCGCCAGCACCGGCGGTGGTTTCGACTGGGAGATCGCGCCGGTCACGGTCAGCAGCCGCGCTGGCGACACCGTCATCGACAAGGACGAGGGTCCGCTCAAGGCCAAGGTCGACAAGATCCCGTCGCTCAAGCCGGCGTTCAAGAAGGACGGCACCGTGACCGCCGCCTCGTCGTCGTCGATCAACGACGGCGCCGCCGCACTGGTGATGATGCGCGAATCGACCGCGAGAGAATTGGGTCTGACCCCGATCGCGCGCGTGCTCGGACACGCCACCCACGCCCAGGAACCGAACCTGTTTACCACCGCCCCGATCGGCGCGATGCAGAAGCTGTTCAAGAAGACCGGCTGGACGGCGGGCGACGTCGACCTGTTCGAGATCAACGAAGCCTTCGCCGCGGTGCCGATGGCCGCCATGCGCGACCTCGGCGTCGCGCACGACAAGGTCAATGTGCACGGCGGCGCCTGCGCGCTGGGCCACCCGATCGGCGCCTCGGGCGCGCGCATCATCGTCACCCTGCTCGGCGCCCTGAAGCGCACGGGCGGCAAGCGCGGCGTGGCGTCGCTGTGCATCGGCGGCGGCGAAGCGACGGCGATGGCGGTGGAGCTCGTGTAAAGCCTGGAACCATTACCAAAACTGCATCGATAAACAATCCATGCGACCATTGAGAACGATTCTTCAACCGTTCACAAGGAGTTCATCATGCCCACCGTCCTGATCATCGGCGCCTCGCGCGGCATCGGCCACGAAATGGTCGAACAATACCGCGCCGACGGCTGGCGCGTCATCGCCACCGCACGCAAGCAGGAAGACTGCAATGCCCTGGCCGCAATGGGCGCCGAAGCGCACCAGCTGGACGTCACCAGCGCCGACTCGATCGCCGCCCTCGGCTGGCGCCTCGACGACGACAAGATCGACAGCGCCTGGCTGGTGGCCGGCGTGTATGGTCCGACGACCGGCAGCTTCCCCACCGGTCCCGAATTCGACGCCGTCATGCACACCAACGTGTTGGCGGCGATGCGCCTGATCCCGATCGTCGGCCCGCTGGTCGCCAACGCGCGCGGCAAGCTTGCCGTGCTGTCCTCGCGCATGGGGTCGATCGGCGAGCGCTCGGACACGTCCGGCACGCTGTACCGCGCCAGCAAGGCGGCGCTGAACTCGGTGCTGAAGGATGCGTCGATCACCTACGGCGCGCAAGGCGTGACCTGCGTCGCCTTCCACCCGGGCTGGGTCCAGACCGACATGGGCGGCGGCGGGGCGTCCCTCACCCCGCAGCAGAGCGTGCGCGACCTGCGCGCCACGCTGGCCAGGGTGGACGCCGGCGCCAACGGCAGTTTCCTGAACCACGACGGCGCACCGATCGCCTGGTAGCGCCCACACCACAATAACGAGCATAGTCGAGACACCATGATCCTGAGCGAAGAACACCAGATGATCCGCGACGCCCTGCGCAGCTTTGCGCAGGAACGCCTGGCGCCGCAGGCGGCGCGCTGGGACCGCGAGCACCACTTTCCGAAGGACGAACTCAAGGAGCTGGCCGCGCTGGGCGCATTCGGCGTGGCCGTGCCCGAGGAATACGGCGGCGCGGGTCTCGACTATGTGGCGCTGGCCGTGGTGCTCGAGGAAATCGCGGCCGGCGACGGCGGCACCTCGACCATCATCTCGGTCAACAACTGCCCGGTGTGCAGCATCGCCATGATGTATGCCAGCGAAGAGCAGAAGCAGCGCTGGCTGCGGCCCCTGGCGCAAGGCGAGCTGCTGGGCGCCTTTGCCCTGACCGAGCCGCATACCGGCAGCGACGCAGCGGCGCTGCGCACCACCGCCATGCGTGACGGCGACGACTATGTCATCAATGGCGCCAAACAGTTCATTACCAGCGGCAAGCACGGCGACGTGGCCATCGTCATGGCGGTCACCGACAAGGCGGCCGGCAAGAAGGGCATCAGTGCGTTCTGGGTGCCGACCGATACCCCGGGCTACATCGTGGCCGGGATCGAGCAGAAGATGGGCCAGCATTCGTCCGACACGGCGCAGCTGGTGTTCGACAATTGCCGCATACCGAAGCAGAACCTGATTGGCGAAGAAGGCATGGGCTACAAGATCGCCCTGTCCGGCCTGGAGGGCGGCCGCATCGGCATCGCCTCGCAATCGGTCGGCATGGCGCGCGCCGCCTATGAAGCGGCGCTGGCCTACGCAAAGGAGCGTACCAGCTTCGGCAAGCCGATCTTCGAGCACCAGGCAGTGCAGTTCCGCCTGGCCGGGATGGCGATGCAGATCGAGGCTGCGCGCCAGCTGATCCTGCATGCGGCGTCGATGAAGGATCTCGGGGTGCCCTGCCTGAAGGAAGCCGCGATGGCCAAGCTGTTCGCGTCCGAGATGGCCGAGCGCGTGGTGTCCGATGCGATGCAGGTGTTCGGCGGCTACGGCTACGTGACCGACTTCCCGGTCGAGCGCATCTACCGCGACGTGCGCGTGTGCCAGATTTACGAGGGCACCAGCGACATCCAGAAAATCCTGATCGCACGCGCGCTGTGAGCACGCCGGTCGCGCCCGTCCTGACGATCGCGCCGCTGGCGCTGGAGCAGCTGCCGCAGCTGTTCGCGTATCTCGACGACCAGATGCAGGAAAACGGCTGCGACGGCGGCGTGCTGTTCCAGCCGCAATCGCGCCTGGCGCCACGCCTGCCGCCAGACAGAGCCGCGGCGTTCGCCAACGGTTTCGCCCAGCCCTTCGGCCAGCCCGGCTGGCGCCGCATGTGGCTGGCACTCGACCCGCTCGGCGGCATCGCCGGCCACATCGACCTGCGTGCACGCCCGGATGCGGCTTCCAGCCATCGCGCCCTGCTCGGCATGGGCGTGCACCGCGACTACCGGCGCGTCGGACTCGGACGCCAGCTGGTCGAGACCGCACTGTCCTGGGCCGCCGCCACACCGCCTCTGGCATGGGTCGACCTCGATGTGCTGTCCGGGAATCACGCCGCGCGCCGGCTGTACCAGCGGGCCGGCTTCGTCGTCACCGGCGAGGTGCCCGACCTCTACCGGATCGACGGCGAATCGCACGGTTCGGTGAGCATGAGCCGGCGCCTGGGTTGATGCGGTAGGTGACGTGTGGGTGGGGTGGACGGCTGCGCCGTCCACGCGTTCAACCAGCACATGCGTCGCCGTGATGCGGCCTTGTGCTGGACGCGTGGACGGGAGGCCCCTCCCCCCACGGTAACGTCAAATTACCGCCGGCTCCAGCAGCGTGATCGTCTGCGCCCGCGTATCGAGGCGCGCCTGCACGCCGATCGGCAGGGTGAGCTGGTTGCGGATATGCCCGATCGAGTAGCCGGTTACCGCGGGAATGGTCAGCGGATGCAGGTGCAGGCCCAGCGTGCGCTCCAGCGTCAGCGAGATGTCCTCGTGCTCCGGCCCGCAGTTCTCGCAAATGCCCACCACCAGCGCCGCCGCATGGGCGAAGCCGCCCGCCAGGTCGAGCTGGGTCATCCAGCGGTCGATGCGGTACGGCGCTTCGTTGACCTCTTCCAGGAACAGGATGCTGCCCGCGATGTCGGCCGCGTACGGCGTGCCGGCCAGCGCCGCCACCATCGACAGATTGCCGCCGATGAGCGGCCCGACCGCCACGCCATGGGTGTGGGTGTGGATGCCGAAATGCGGTTCGCTCAGGGCGCGCTCGGCGTTCTCGGGCGACATCGGCAGCACGGTCTGTGCGCGCGGCTCGGTCAGCACCGCCAGCAGGTACTCGATCGCATAGGGTGTCATGGTCGACGAGCCCACCGGCCCGTGGAAGGTCACCAGGCCGGTCTGCCGGTGGATCGCCAGGTGCAGCGCGGTGATGTCGGAATACCCCAGCAGCACCTTCGGGTTCGCGCGGATCAAGCCGTAGTCGAGATGCGCCAGCAGCGAGATGCAACCCGAGCCACCCCGGATCGGCCAGATTGCCTTGACTTCCGGGTCGGCGAACATCGCGTGCAGATCGGCCAGGCGCTGTTGCACCGAGCCGGCGTAATTGCCGAACACTTCGCGCAGGTAGGCGCCCTGCTTCACCCTGAAACCGAGCGCTTCGATATTGCGCACCGCCTTCTCGATCGAGGCTTCGTTGGTGTAGCCGCCGGGCGCGATCAGGCCGACGATGTCGCCCTGGCGCAGGCGTGGAGGTTTAACAAGTTTTTTCATGGGGCGCGTGGCCGCAACGACGCTTTTCGAGCCGACGACGGCAGCGGCGGCGGCCACGCCGAAGTTGCGCCGGCTGATTGTCATGCGCCCCTCTCGACGTCATCCCCGCGCAGGCGGGGATCCAGGTTTGCATGCGTTATCGCAGCGCTGGCGAACCTGGATTCCCGCCTGCGCGGGAATGACGTGCCGAGGACCCTGGCCACGGTCGAATATCCCTCACAAAAACTTGTAAGTCGCCATCAGCGTGAACGACCGGCCACGCGGATCGGCCACGCGCGGCTCCCAGCTGCTGCCGGCGCCGGTGTTGCTGTCGTAGGTGATCGCGAACGGCGGGTCTTCGTCCATCAGGTTCTTGATGCCGGCGGTGAGCGTCAGGTTCCTGAAGCCGGTGTAGTTGGCGGTAAGGTGGAAGATCGAATAATCGTCCACCTTCGGGTTGTAGTTCGACGGCGCGATGCGTCCGCTGGCCACGCCCGGCAGCACCTGGTCGGTATAGCCCGAGCGGTAGATATTCTGCAGCATGCCGCTCCAGTTGCCGTACTTGTAGGTCACGTAGGCGCTGTGCTTCCATTTCAGGCCCAGGTCGCCGGTGAACAGGAAGCGGCCGATCTCGCTCTCGCCGAATTCGGCGTTCTTCGTTGCGCGCGACTTCTTCTCGAGCAGGCGCGAGCCGTCGATGCCGACACCCCACACCGCACCGGTGCTGAACTTGCCGTTCATGCGCGCGCCCAGTTCCAGGCCGCGCGTGATGCGCTCGCCGGCATTGAGCCAGCGCTGGTCGATGATCGCCAGGTTGCCGGCGCTGTCGCGGATGAACTGGTCCTGGAACAGGTTGTAGTTCTCCACCATGGTCGCCACATTGAACGAGTCGATGGTGTCGTACTTGCGGATCTCCCACAGATCGGCATTGGCCGAGAAGCCGCCGGCCGGTTCGAACACCACGCCCAGGCTGGCCTGCTTGGCCGTCTCGGGGCCGAGCGTGTCCTTGCCGCCGGTGACCGTGACCGGATTGACGGCCTGGCAACCGGCCACGGTGCTGTCGACCCGCCCGCCCGGGCAGGTGGCCGGATCGGGCAGGTCCTTGCCGGCATAGGCCGACTCGGTCAGGCCGTTGAACAGCTGGTTGAACGACGGCGCCCTGAAGCCTTCGTTGTACGAGCCGCGGAACATCAGTTGCGGGACCGGCTGGTAGCGGAACGACACCTTCGGATTGGTGGTCGCGCCGAAGCCGGTGTAGTCGTCGCGGCGCACCGCGAAGGTCAGCTCGAGCGCCGTGGTCACCGGCACCAGCAGTTCGGCATACACCGCCTTGATGTCGCGGCTGACCTTGGGCAGGACGTTAACGTCGTCGAATGGCGCATTCAGGATCGCGCGGCGCTGCGCGATATCGCGCGCGTCGCCGTTGAACTTGTACTCCTCGCGGCGCAGGTCGGTGCCGAGCGCCATCATCACCGGGCCGGCCGGCAGCGTGAAGATCTGGCCGGACAGGGCGGCGTCGAACTGGGTCAGCGTGGTTTTACCACCGTACATCACGACGCCGGCGGCCGAGGTGGCGCGGATCGCGTCGATCGCGGCCTGGCTCTGGCTCTGGCCCGGCAGCAGGAACGGGTTCACGATGCCCGAGCCGAGCACATTCGACAGCGCCTGGGTGTAATTGAAGCCGGTGCCCAGGACCGACTCGGATTCGCTGTAGGCGCGCGACAGGCCGACCCGGTAGTCGTAGCGGTTGCCGAACAGGGTCAAGGGACCGTCGGCGCCCACCTGCAGGCGGCCGGCCTTGGTCTCGGTGTCGATCTCGCGATTACCGCATTCCATGCAGCGCCAGCGGTAGGCGATCGGCTGGCCGTAGTTGGCCGCGATGCCCGGGAATACCGCCACCAGCGCGTTGTAGACGTCGTTGTAGGCCGCGCCGCTGCTCGGGTAGAACGAGCTCGGACCGAACGTGGACGCGGATGGCGAGATCTGGTTGGGCGAGAAGCGCTTGGCGACTTCGACGCGCGAGGCCACGCCCTCGGCGAACAGTTCGTGCTCGCCGAGGCGCAAGGTGGCGCGCGCCAGCGCATTGGTGTTCTTGACCGGTTGCTGCAGCACGGCGGCGCGGCCGGTGTCCCAGGCGCAGCCATACGCGGCGCCCGGCGAATCCCACAGCTTCTCGTCGTAGGCGCCCATGCCGTCGATGCTGTCGCAGCCTGGGCCACCCGGCAGGTCGAGCAGGCTGATGCCGTTGTAGGCCACCGTGCCGCCCGGCAGGGTCGGGCCGGTGCCGTTTGGCGACAGCAGCGACGGTCCCAGGGTGGTGGCGAAGATGTTGGCGCTCGGCGTGCCGCGGGTATCGACCGACACGCCGCGGTTCGGCTGGAAGGTGTTGACGAAATCGCGCTGGTCGCCGCGCAGCGCCTTGTTCTCGCTGTGCGAGGCAGTGACCAGCACATTGAAGCCTTGCGTGTCGAGGTCGCCCCAGCCGCCGGTCAGCGAGGCGCGGCCGATCTCGCCACCGCTCTGCTCGGCCACGTCGGTGAAGCCCTGCACTTCGAGGCCCTGGTAGTTCTTGCGCAGGATGAAGTTGATCACGCCGCCGATCGCGTCGGTGCCATACACGGCCGAGGCACCATCCTTCAGGATCTCGACGCGCTCGACCGCCGCCATCGGGATCGAATTCAGGTCGACCGCCGAGCCCTTCATGCCGTGGGTCGCGACGCGGCGGCCATTGAGCAGCACCAGCGTCGAATCGGAACCCTGGCCGCGCAGGTTGGCGCTCGAGGCCCCGTTGTTGCCGCGCTGGGCGCCGGAGGTCACGTCGGCATTCGAGGCCAGGTTGTCCGAGCCGTTGCCGTTGACATTGAGCGTGGCGATCAGTTGCTCGGCGGTGACGATGCCCTGGTCTTCGAGCTGTTTGCGCGAAATGATTTCCACCGGCAGTGCACCTTCCTTGGCGATGCGCTTGATGCTCGAGCCGGTAATCTCGACCCGCTGCATCGACGCCCCCGTTTGCGCCTGGGCCGCGAGTGGACCGGCGACGCCGATCACGGCGAGCAACTGTGCCAGTGTCTTCATGTTCACGATGTTTCTCCCTGATGTGGTTCCGTGGTGTGCATCATGTCCGTAGCTTGTTGGCATGACGTCATTTTCTTTATTCAGAGTACGCTCACAAAATTGTGACTTGCCAATGAATTATCCGGAGACCAGTATAACCAGCAGGAATATTTAACTTGGGAAAAAGTCACGAAAACTATCGTGTCCCTTTTGCCGAGCGTGCCCTTTGCGCAACATCGATATCGAGATAGCGCCAGGTGGTGTATTCGACCGGATGACGCTTGTAGTTCTTGAGCCACGGATGGCGCAGATCGCCCGACAGCACATGGGTCAGCGGCACCCACGGGTTGTAGGCGTGCAGCAACTGGTTCATCTCGAAATACAGTCTGTCGCGCGCCGGGCCGTCGCGCAAGGCACGCGCCTGTTCGTAGCGGGTGTCGTACGCCGGCAGATCGAAGCGCGCGTAGTTGGCGCGGCCGGCGTTCGGACCGTACAGCAGTTGATAAAAATTGTCGCCATCGGGGAAGTCGGCGATCCAGTTACTCTCGAACATCTGCACCGTGCCGAGACGCGAGGCCTTGATGATCTCGGTCTTCTTGTCCGACTTGAACACGACCCGCAAACCGATCTGGTTGAAGCACTTGCGCCAGAACTCGTCGCGCAGGCGCCCGCCGGGCGTGGCTTCGCTGTGCATGCGCAAGGTCAGCGGCTGGCCATCGGGCGCACGCCGGAACCCATCCGCGTCGCGCCGCGTATAGCCATGGCGGTCGAGCAGCGCATTGGCCAGCGCCGGGTCGTAGGGCACCGGGCTGCGGTAGGCCGGGTCGTAGCCGAGCACATTCGGCGGCAGCGGCGACTCGGCCTTGATCGCAAAGCCTTTCTTGAGCAGCGCGATGTCTTCGGCGCTATTGTAGGCAAGCGCGATCGCGCGCCGCAGCGCGACCCGGTCACGGCCATAGCCGCCCACGACCGGATCGTTCATGTTCATCCACATGTAATAGGTCTGCAGCACCGGGAAGCGCGACAGCACGATGCCGCGCGCGGCCAGCGCCGGTTTGAGTTCACCGTCCTGGACAACCATCTCCGTCATCGATTCGGGGATCTGCTCGAGGTAATCGTATTCGGCGTTCAGGAAGCCCAGCATGCGGCCCTGGAATTCCTCGGCGATGCGCACGTCGACCCGGTCCACGCGCGGCAGGCGCTGCCCGTTCAGGGCGGCGGCGATGGCGCGGTCTTCGCTGCTGTCGCCCGGCGTCGCCTGGAACACCGCGGTCGAATCGGGATTGGCCAGCAGCACGATGCGGTCGCTCCGCTTCCAGTCGCCGACCATGAACGGGCCGGTACCGACCGGATGGTTGCCGGCCTGGCCCGGATACGCCTCGATCACTTCGCGCGCGACCACGCTGGAGGCCGACGTGGCGAGGTAAAACAGAAAATTATTGTCTGGCGCGGCGAGGCGGATTTGCAGCGTGTAGCGGTCGAGCGCCTTCAGGCCGGCGACCGGCACGTCGTGGCTGAACGTTGCGCGCAGCGCGGCGTCGCCGGCCAGCTTGCCTTCGAACATATACGCCCATGGCGACCTGAGCGTGGGATCGTACAGGCGCTTGAGGCTGTATACGTAATCCTGGGCGGTGACTTCCCGCTTGACGCCCTTGAAGGCGGGGTCGGGCGTGAAGAAGATGCCGGGACGGATGCGGAAGGTGTAGGTCAGGCCGTCGGCGCTCACATCCGGCATGCCCGTTGCCGTGTTCGGGCGCAATTGCGCCGGGCGCGCCAGGTAGTCGTAGCGCAGCAGTGGGTCGAACAGGTTTTCCAGCAGCGACAGCGTGGCGTTGTCGGACGCCACGGCCGGGTCGAGGCCGGTCTCGCTCGTCGACAGGAACATGTGCAGGACCTTTTGCTGCGCCGGTGGAACGGGTTCCGCCGCCCGCACGCCGACGGCGCAGGACAGCGACAACAGCACGGCGAAGGCATGGCGAAATTTCATGGCGGCAGGTCCCTTTAAGCGTGGCACATGATATGCGGCATGCGCACGCGCAGGCAACCGACACCGCCCGTTCATAACTTTAGTACATAGCGCAAATGCATTCTTTCATCTGTGCAGCTTGCTCTCGGCCTATACTCTCCGCTGCACAATCGAGCGGTATCCGCGGCGACAACACTCATGGCACTCAACTACATCTGGACCGGTTTCTTCCTCGTCGGCTTCGTGGCGGCCCTGGCGCAATGGCTGTTCCTTGGCGACACCGAGATTTTCAAGCGCGTGATCGACGGCACGTTCTCGTCGGCGAAGATGGCGGTGATGGACATCGCCCTGCCGCTGGCCGGCGTCATGACGCTATGGCTGGGCATCATGAACGTGGGCGAAAAGGCCGGCGCCATCAACCTGTTCGCGCGCGTGATCGCCCCGTTCTTCTCGCGCATCTTCCCCGGCGTGCCGAAGGACCATCCGGCCAACGGCCATATGGTGATGAACTTCTCGGCCAATATGCTGGGCCTGGACAATGCCGCCACGCCGTTCGGACTGAAGGCGATGGAAAGCCTGCAAACGCTCAATCCAAAGAAGGACGAGGCCAGCGACGCCCAGATCATGTTCCTGGTGATCCAGACCTCGGGCCTGACCATCATCCCGCTGGCGATCATGGCGCAGCGTGCGATCCTGGGGGCGGCCAATCCGGCCGACATCTTCATCCCGACGCTGATCGCCACCTATTGCTCGACCATGACCGGCATCATCGCCGTCAGCCTGCGCCAGCGCATCAACCTGCTCGATCCGGTGATATTCGGCTGGATCGGCGGCGGCACCGCGCTGATCGGCGCGCTGGTGTATTTCTTCACCCACTTCCTCGACAAGTCGCAGATCGAACTGGTGTCGGTGGTGGTCGCCAACCTGATCCTGTTCTCGGTGATCGCGGCCTTCATGAGCGGCGCCCTGCTCAGGAAGGTCAACGTGTTCGACGCCTTCATCGAAGGCGCCAGGGGCGGCATCGAGACCTCGCTCAAGATCATTCCCTACCTGGTCGGCATGCTGGTGGCGATCAGCGTGGTGCGCAACTCGGGCATCCTGGGCCTGATCGTGAGCGGCTTCGCCTGGGTCTTCCATGCGCTGGGTTTGCCAACCGATTTCGTCGGCGCGCTGCCCACCGCGCTCATGAAGCCGCTGTCCGGCAGCGGCTCGCGCGCCATGATGATCGATGCGATGACCACCTATGGCGTCGACTCCTTCGTCGGGCGCCTGGCCAGCATCCTGCAGGGCGCGGCCGACACCACCTTCTATATCGTGGCCCTGTATTTCGGCTCGGTCGGCATCCGCAAGACGCGCTATGCGATCGGCTACGGCCTGCTGGCCGACCTGGCCGGCGTCATCGGCGCGATCTTCGTCGCCTACCTCTTCTTCGGCTAGTCTTCGTCAAGGAATCCGCATGCTCAAACGCTCCGTCCTCGCCCTCCTGCTCGCCGCCGCCGGCGCCGCCCATGCCCAGTTGCCAGCGCCGGTCACGCAACTGCTGCAGCAGGGCGGCATCGCGGACAGCGAGATCGGGGTGCTGGTGCTGCGCGGCGAGGCGACGCTTCTCGCGCACCGGGCCGACCTGCCGATGCAGCCGGCGTCCACCATGAAGCTGGTGACCACGCTGGCGGCGCTCGAGCGCCTGGGCCCTGCCTTTCGCGGCCGCACCGAACTGCGCACCACGGGCGAGGTGAAGGACGGCGTCCTGCGCGGCAACCTGGTATTGAAGGGCGGCGCCGACGCCGACCTGGAAGGCCGGCACATCGAGGACATGCTGCGCGCGCTGCGCTACCAGGGCATCGAGCGCATCCAGGGCGACCTGGTGCTGGACCGTTCGGCGTTCCAGCCGGCCCGCACCGACCTTGGCCTGCCGCCGTTCGACGAGTCGCCCGAGGCGTACTACAACGTGATCCCCGATGCCCTGCTGGTCAACAAGAACATGCTGCAGCTGGACATGCGCTCGACCGGTGCGCGCCTGCAGCTGCAGGCGCAGCCGCAGCTGGACCGGGTATCGGTGGTGTCCGAGATGACGCTCGTCGACGCCGACTGCGCCAGGTGGGAAGACGGCTGGCAGCAACCGCAGGTGCGGCGCGGCCAGGATGGCCGCATCCGCGTGGTCCTGCGCGGGACGTTCCCGAAGAACTGCAACCGCAGCTACAGCATCAATGTGCTGGACCGCGACGACTATGTCGACCGCCTGGTGCGCCAGGCCTGGCAAGACCTGGGCGGGCGCATCACCGGCACCACCCGCGAGGGCACGGCGGCGCCGGAAGCACGCCTGTTGTCGGCGCACGTGGCGCGCGCCCTGCCCGAGGTGATCCGCGACACCAACAAGTATTCCGACAACGCGCTGGCGCGCACCCTGTTCCTGAGCCTGGGCAGCCTGCAGGCCGATCCCGATCCGTCGCAGGGCAGCGTGGCACTGCCGGCGGCCCAGGAATCGACCTTCGCGCGTGCCGACGCCACGGTGCGCGCATGGCTGCGCGACCAGCGCATCGACGACAGCGGCTTCGTGATCGACAACGGCTCGGGCCTGTCGCGCATCGAACGCATCAGCGCCCTGCAGATGGGCCACCTGCTGCAAGCCGGCCTGCGCAGCCCGTGGGCGCCGGAATTCCAGGCCAGCCTGCCGATCGGCGCCCTCGATGGCACCCTGCGCCGCCGCCTGCGCGACACGCCGGCTGCCGGGCGGGCGCGCCTGAAGACCGGCACGCTGCGCAACGTCACCGCGCTGGCCGGCTATGTGCCGGACGCGAACGGCGAACTGTGCGTGTTCGTGGCGATGGTCAACAGCGAGCAGGCCGGCAACGGGCATGGACGCGCGGTGCTCGATGCGCTGGTGGACTGGGTGGCCAGGTCGGGCGCCCCTGCCGCTCCCGCTGCGGCGCCGCCAGCGGTCCAGGCAGCCACGGCGCTAGCGACGCATTGAGCTACAATGCCGCAGCCCCCCTGAACTGCCCAGATCCCGACATTCGCCGGCCAGCGCCACCGCCTGTCCGGGCCATCCTATGACCATCCATTCGCTGACAGGAGAGTTCGCGCATGCCGCGAACGAGACCGAATTCCTCACCCTCCAGCTCGAGCGCACGCGCGCCATGCTCGGCTTCACGCTGGTGTTCTGCATCGTCTTCTTCCAGTTCTTCTTTCTGACCGATATCGCGGCGCTGGGCCTGGACGCCGCCATCGCGCACACCTTGCCGGCGCGCCTGACCGTGGCGTTCACCGCCGGCATCGGCGCCTGGCTGGCCTACCGCCGTGCGCTGTCGATCCGGGCCACGCGCATCGTGGCCTGCACCGCCGAAATCATCGCGCTGTTCTGCTTCATGGCGGTGGCGCTGGCGCGCCCCCTCGAAGCGCACTGGCATGCGATGTCGATGGTGATCATCCTGGTCGTCATCTACCTGTACATCCCCAACCGGCTGGCCTACGCCACCGCCATCGCGCTCGGCGCCACGCTCGGCTTCATCGCGCTGGTGCAGACCATGCTGCCGGCGCGGCCGGTGTCCGACCTGCTGACCATGGGCATGCTGCTGGTGATGGTGAATACCTTCGGCCTGCTGTCGGCGCGCCGCTACAACCGGGTGGCGCGGGAAGAATTCAGGCTGCAGATGCAGCTCAAGGAATTCGCCGAGCGCGACCACATGACCGGCTGCTACAACCGGCGCTACCTGCACGACCACCTGCTCGGCACCGAGCTGGCGCGGGCGCGCCGCTTTGGCCATCCGGTGACGGTGGTGCTGTGCGATATCGACCATTTCAAGCGCATCAACGACACCTTCGGCCACCACGAGGGCGACGCGGTGATCCGCACCTTCGCCGGCCTGCTGCGCGCCATGACGCGCGATGACGTGGATGCGGTGGTGCGCTACGGCGGCGAAGAATTCCTGCTGATCCTGCCGGCCACCGATCTCGCCGGCGGCGCCGAACTGGCCGAGCGCCTGCGCACCGCCTTCGCGGCGCAGGCCGTGGTGGCGGGCGACACGCTGGAAACCACCGCCAGCTTCGGCGTGGCCAGCTTCGATTTCGCCCGCACCGAACCGAAGATCACCCTGCCCGACCTGATCCTGGCGGCCGACAAGCTGCTGTATGCGGCCAAGCGCGAGGGGCGCAACCGGGTCGAGTCGATCGCGCTGACGTAATCAGAGGACGCGGTGGAAGGTTTGCCGCACCAGCTCGCGGTCACCGCAATCGAAATGCCACCACTCGGTACGGATGCCCAGGAAGCCGGCCTGCAGCATCGCCGCGCGCAGCAGGCGGCGGTTGGCAAGCTGCTGCTCACTGAGCGCGCCGGCCAGCAGGAAACCCTCTTCCAGCGCCGGATGCGACAGTTCGGTCATGTCGTCGAAACCGGTGCCCATGTCCAGTTCCCGCCCGTCGGCGTCGACCAGGGTCAGGTCGAGCGCCATGCCGTAGGAGTGGATCGAGCCGCGTACCGGATCGGCCAGGTACAGGCGCAGGTCGGTGCCCGCCAGGGTATCCCACAGCTGCTGCTGCACGCGCTGCGGGCGCAGGGCGTCCAGCACCAGCACGGTCAGGTCGGGACGGCGCGCGGCCAGCCAGGCCACCACGCGCTCGAGCGCTGCCGCCGCCTGCACGTGCAGCCAGGCGCAGTCGAACGGCGAGTACAGGTCGCGGCCGACGAAGTTGTCGGCGCTCGCATAGCGCAGGTCGACGCGGATGCCGGCGATGCTGTCCAGGTGGCGAAAGTCCGGGCTGCCGGCGACGTCTTCGCTGGCCAGGGTGAGGGTCATGGCTGCTGCGAGGCCAGGCAGGCGCGCGCGGTGGCGCCGATGCAGTTGGCCAGTTCGCGCGCCCCGTGCGACAGCGGCGAGTGGCTGGCGGTGAGCAGGTACAGATTCACCGCAATCGCGGGCGCCCACTGGCGGCACTGCACCTTGTTCGGCGCCGCCGACGCGGCAGTGAACGGGTCGAGCACCGCGGTGCCGGCGCCGGCTTCGACCAGCGAGCGGGCGATCTGGTAGGTCTGCACCACGGTGCGAAACACCGGCTGCGTGTCCAGGGCTTCGCAGGCGGCCATGACCATTTCGCCCAGCGGATCGCGGTCGGACAGGCCGATCAGTTCACCGGCGAGGGCGTCGGGGCCGACCGGGGTGCGGCATTCGGCGTCGGTCCAGGTGCCGCTCGGGGCCACCACGGTCAGCATGCCCTGCGCGATCGGCTCGGCCACGATGCCGGGATGGCGCGGATCCTGCAGCGACAATGCCAGGTCGGCTTCGCCCAGGCGCAGCACGTTGACGATCTCGCTGGTGTGGTGGGTCGCCAGCTCGCAGCGCGTTTCGGGAAAGTCGCGCCGCCACAGCGTCATCGCCTGCGGCAGCACGCTCACCGCGACGGTCGGTGTCGACACCAGGCGCACGGTTTCCACCGCGCGGCCCTTGAGACTGGCGGCGAGGCGGCGGATGCCCTGCAGGTCGCGGTTGAGTTTTTCGGTCTCGGCGAACAGGCGGTGCGCTTCCGGCTTGGGATACAGCTTGCCGCGCACCCGCTCGAACAGCGGCATGCCCAGCTGCAGCTCGGCATGCTGCAGCACCTTGGTCACGGCCGGCTGCGAAATGTGCAGCACCTGGGCGGCGCCGCTGATGGTGCCGACCTGCATGATGGCGTGGAATACTTCGATATGACGCAATCGCATCGCTTAACCCTCGGTAAAAACGCCGCGACGCACTGGCATGCGCCGCGGACAGGCGAGAGGATACCGCGAAACCTGCTGTCCGGCGACCGTCATGGCGTGGTCACGACGGGCGCTGCAGGCGCAGGGGCCGGCGTAGGGGCCGGCGCAGGGGCCGGTATCGGCGCGGGCGCCGGTGCGGGTGGCGCCGGCGGTACCGATTCGAGCGCCGGCGGCAGCGGGGCCGGGACGGGCGGCGCGGGCGGCGTGTCGGGCAATGGCGTCGGCATCGGCACCGGCGGCACCGTGTACTGTTCGTCCGGCCGTGGCGACATCGGCTGCGGCGCGGCAGGCGCCATGATGACCGGCATCGGCGGCGGCGGCGTGCCGGCCGGCGTGGTCAGCACTTCCAGCAACGCCGCCGTTTCGCTGTCCGGCACGCCGGCGATGTCGCGCGGGCGGTACTTCATCTGGAACGCCGACAGCGTGGTGCGGGTCGCGACGTCGTACACGCCGGTCTGCGGCAGGGCGAAGCCGTGCGCCGCCAGCTTCTTCTGGAACCAGGCGACGTCGGGCACCAGCGCGTCGAATACCGGACGCACGGCGGCCACGCGGTTCGCGTCCGGCCACAGCACCAGGCCCTCCTGCGCCAGGCGCGCCCACGGGAACTGCGGCCCCGGATCCTGCTTGCGCAGCGGCGCGATGTCGCTGTGGCCCAGCACGTTCTCGGGCGCGATGCCGTGGCGCGCGACGATCTCCTTCACCAGCGGCACCAGCGCCTCGATCTGCGACTGCGCGAACGGCGCGTAGACGCGGCCCTGCGGCGTGTCCTTCCAGCCGGCGTTGACGATCTCGATGCCGATCGAGCTGTTGTTCAGCTGCGTGAAGTTCTTCCAGCTCGAGTTACCGGCGTGCCAGGCGGCGCGGTTCTCGTCGACCAGGCGGTAGATCTTCGGCGCGGCGCCGTCGGTGAGCAGGTAATGGGCGCTGACCTCCTGCTCGGTCAGGATCTTGATCGAGCGCGGCGTGTCGGCCACGGTGTAGTGCAGCACCAGGAAGCGCGCCCGGCTCGACTGGCCCTTGGCGTTGTACGTGGTGTCGTCGTACAGCTTGGGGGTGGCGCAGCCGGCCAGTACGGCCAGGGCGGCGATCGCGGCGAAAATTTTCATGGTGGTTCTCCGTTGCTGTTGTTATCGTTTGCGTTATTCGTTGGCGTTATGCGTTGGCGTTATTCGTTGGCAGAGCCAGGCGCGCGGCCGCGTGATGGGCGCGCAACGCGGTCTGTGTAAAGGGTGTAGCAGGCGCCAGCGCCGCGCGCATCGCCTGGGCGATCGACGGATGCAGTTCGGCCGCGCGTCCCGCCAGCGCCACCGGGCGCGCCCCGAAACGGCTCATGAGCGCCTGCGCCAGGCGCGCCAGCTCGCACCCGGCCTCGTGCAGGATCATGGCGGCGACAGGATCGCGCCCGGCGCTGGCGGCGACTGCCAGCGCCAGCTTGCCGACCGCACCGCGCTCGCTGCCGTAGATGAACTGGCGCGACAGCGCCCAATCCGGTCCGCCAATCTGGTCGAACACCGCGTGCGCCATCGGCGAGGCCTGCCAGCGGCCCGGTTGTTCGTCCTCGCCGCGCCAGATGTGGCGCAGCGCCTCGCGCGCGATCCAGAAGCCGCCGCCGCCATCGTCGAGCAGCACGCCACGTCCACCGGCGCGGTGGAACACGCCGTCGGCGTCGATGAAGGCGCCGATGGAACCGGTACCGGCGTACACCAGGTAACCCTGGCCGGGCGCGAAGCTGGCCCGGTACGCGATCTCGATGTCGTTCGACAGCACCACCGCATCTGGCGCGATGCCGAACAGGCCGGCGATCATGCCTTGCAGTTCGGCGCCATCGCCGCCGAAGCCGGTCAGCCCGGCCTGCACGCGCGCGGGGCGCCCCTGCGCCAGCACCGCCGCCGCCAGTTGCGCGAACGCCGTGTGCAACGCTTCGCGCCCGTGCGGCGTCGCCATCTGCAGCGCCGACAGGCCGGGCGCGACGCCTTCGGCCACGATGGCGCCGCCCGGCGCGGCCAGCGCCCAGCGGGTCTGCGTGCCGCCGGCATCGATGCCCAGCGCGGTGTGGTCGATCGCCATGGCCGCTGTTACCCGCTGGCCCGCTTCGGCCACACGCGCACGCGTGCACCCTCGTTGCCGAGGCGGTCGACCGCGTTCACGACCACCACTTCGGCGGCGCCGAGCTGCGGATCGTCCGGCACCGACCAGTCCACCCGCAGCGCCGGCACCACTGCGAAGCGCCACACGCCGCCGTGGCGCGACCACACCGCGTACTGGGCGTTGGCGGCGCCGGCCTTGAGCCGCAAATCGACCGATTTGGCGCGCCGCGCCGCATCGACCAGCGGCGTGCCGGGACGCGCAGTGCTCAGCCACGGCGTGGCCGGCACCAGCGCCTGCGTGGTGTAGCGGGTGGCGCGCAGCTGGTCGGCGACTCCCTTGCGGTTCTGCATCAGGGCCACCATGCTGAAATGGACGTGGCCAGTGGCGCGCGGGCGCGAGCGGGTCACGCTGACCTGCTGCACGATTTCGTCCGGCTCGAAGGCGCGGGTCGCCGCACCGATGCGGCTGGTGAACAGGCCCGGCCAGATGTGGCGGCCCTGCGGATTCTGCGCGATCCAGTAGTCGAGCAGCACATCGTAGGCCTGGCCGGGCGGTTTGATCGCCCAGTACAGCTGCGGCACGAAGTAATCGAGCCAGCCCTTTTCGAGCCACAGTTCGGCGTCGGCGTACAGCTTGTCGTACTGCGAAAAGCCATGGATGCCGGGCGGGCGGCGGTCCGGACGGCCGATGCCGAACGGGCTGACGCCGAAACGCACCCAGCTCTTTTCGGCATGGATGCCCTTGTACATCGCTTCGATCAGGCGGTTCACGTTATCGCGGCGCCAGTCGGCGCGATCGAGCTGCCCGCCCTCGGTCAGGTAGCGGCGCCAGGCCGGATCGTCCGGGAAGTCCAGTTCGCCCTTGACGGCGCGGCCCTCCAGCGCGGCCGCGTTGCCCGCCACCGTGGGCGTCGCCTCGATCGGGTACGGATAGAAGTAGTCGTCGATGTGCACGCCGTCGATGTCGTAGCGGCGCACCACGTCGAGGATCACGTCCATGGTCTGCTTGACCGCGGCCGGCTCGCCCGGGTCCATCCACAGGAATTTGCCGTAGCGTTTGACGATCGCCGGGTTGGTGTTGCTGATGTGGTTGGGCGCCGTCTGGGTGCGCGTGGCGTCCATGCGCGCGCGGTAGGGATTGAACCAGGCGTGCAGCTCGAGGCCGCGTGCGTGGGCCGCGTCGATCCAGAACTTGAGCGGGTCGTACCAGGGCTGCGGGGCCTTGCCCTGCACGCCGCTCAGGTACTCGGTCCACGGCTCGAGCTTGGAAGGGTAGATGCCGTCGGCGGTCGGGCGCACCTGCAGCACGATCGCGTTCAGGTTCATGGCGCGCGCGCGGTCCAGGATGGCGATGGCTTCGGCCTGCTGCTGGGCGCTGTTCAGGCCCGGCTTGCTGGGCCAGTCGATATTGGCGACGGTGGACACCCAGGCGGCGCGAAATTCGCGCGGCGCCGCGGGCGGCTCTTCGCCGCCGACGAAAGGCACGCCATCGTGCACGCCGTCGGGCTGGTCGCCGGCCGCGCCGGGCGCGATCCGCGTGACGGGCTTGGTGCCGCAGCCGGCCAGGCCGCCAAGGGCAAAGGCGCTCGCCAGGCCGAGCGTGAATGCGCGTTTGTTCGGGTGGAAAAGCAAAACGTCTCCTAGATTCTGTTCAGACTTTACGGCCGGCGCCTGTCTTGCGTGCGACAGGCACCGGCGTACGACAATGGGGTCGGGCGGGACAAACACGCTGGCGCCCCGGCCGGGGCGTAAGCATACGGCCAAGTGGGCCAACTACGCCGTCCGGTTGGGCAGGCCGGCGCATGGCGCCGTCAGCGCTTGCCGAATTCGGGATCGATCTTCACCAGTGCCGCCACGATGAAGGCCGGGATCGTGGCAAAGCAGGTCCAGATGAAGAAATGCCGGTAGCCGAGGTATTCCTGCAAATCGCCGCTCCACATCCCCGGCACCATCATCCCCAGCGCCATCAGGCCGGTGCAGATCGCGTAGTGCGCGGTCTTGTTCGGGCCGTCGGCCACCATGATCATGTACATCATCATCGCGGTGAAGCCGAAGCCGTAGCCGAACTGCTCGAGCGCGAGGAAGCCCGATACGATCGCCAGATCGGTCGGCTGGCCGTGCGACAGGTAGACGAACACCAGGTCGGGCAGGTGGATCGCGAACACCATCAGCCACAGGCAGCGTTTCAGGCCAAGGCGCGAGATCAGCCAGCCGCCGGCCAGTCCGCCCAGCGTCAGGGCGATGATGCCGACGGTGCCGTAGGCGATGCCGAAGTCGCGGGTGCTCAGTCCCAGGCCGCCGGCGCTGAGCGGATCCTTCAGGAACGGCGCGACGAGCTTGAGCAGCTGGGCCTCGCCCAGGCGGAAGGTAAGAATGAAGGCGACGATCAGCCAGATGTCGCGCTTCCTGAAAAAGGCGACGAAGGTGCCGACGAAGTCGCGCAGCGGATTGTCGCCGCGCGGGATCGGCTGGTCTTCGTCGGGTACCGGCAGCACGAACTGGTGCCACGCGAAAGCGATGAAGAAGATCGCCGCCATCACGTAGAACACGATCGACCAGGCTTGCTTGACGTCGCCCAGGGTAACTGCCAGGTAGCCGGCCAGCACCACCAGCGGGCCCTGGCCGAACAGATTCGCCAGCCGGTAGAAGGTGCTGCGCACGCCGACGAAAGCGGCCTGCTGTTTCTGGCCCAGGCCGAGCATGTAGAAGCCGTCCGCCGAGATGTCGTGGGTGGCCGAGCTGAATGCCATCAGCCACATGACGGCCAGGCTGACGGCGAAGAACGCGGGTGTGTGCAGGACGGTGCCGACCGCGATCAGCGAGGCGCCGACCGCCAGCTGCAGCAGCACGGTCCAGCGCCGCTTGGTGCCGAACATGTCGACGATGGGCGACCAGAGCGGCTTGATCACCCATGGCAGGTACAGCAGGCTGGTATAGAAGGCGATATCGGAATTCGAGATTCCCATGTCCTTGTACATGACGACCGACAGGTACATCACCACGACATAGGGAATGGCCTGGGCGAAGTACAGGGACGGCACCCACAGCCAGGGGCGGTTCGCTTGCGGTTTTTGCATGGCTTGGATACGTCGCCTTATTGCATGGTATGCGCCGTTCAGGCCTGCGGATGCTGGAGCGTCAGGCGAGCGCCTGGCGCACGCTGCCGCGCGCCGCTTCCAGCAGCGCTTGCGCCTGCTCGACACTGGTTTGTCTGGACAAGGCCACGATGGCGGTCTTGACGTGGAATCCGCATTGTTCCAGCACCGCCCGCGCGGCATCCTCATCGGCGCCGGTGGCGAAGCTGGTCAGGCGGATCGCTCGCTGGACCAGTTTGGCATTGGTCGCTTTCAAGTCTACCATCAGGTTGCCATAGACCTTATTCAAACGCACCATCAGCGCGCTGGAAAAGGTGTTGAGCGCGATCTTCTGCGCCGTCCCTGCTTTCAGGCGGGTGCTGCCGGAGATGACCTCGGGGCCGGTGTCGAGCGTGATGCCGATCTCGGCCTGCAGCGCCACTGGCGCATCGGGATTGTTGGCGAAGCCCAGCGTCAGCGCGCCGGCCGCGCGCGCGGCGGCGAGCGCGCCCAGCACGTAGGGCGTGCTGCCCGAGGCGGCGATGCCCAGCACCACATCGATCGGCCCCACGGCCAGGCCCTGCAGGTCGGCCAGGCCCTGGTCGAAGTCATCCTCGGCGCCCTCGACCGCGACGAACATCGCATCGTTGCCGCCGGCCAGCAGCGCCACCGCGCGCCCATGCGGCCACGAGAAGGTCGGGTACAGTTCGACGCTGTCCAGTACCCCAAGGCGGCCCGAGGTGCCGGCCCCGACATACACCAGGCGTCCGCCCGCTTCCATGCGCGCCAGTGCGGCGTCGACTGCAGCGGCGATTTGCGGCGCGGCGGCGCGCACCGCCTGCACCGCATGCACCTGGTCGTCGACGAATGCGTTCACCAGCTCGCCGGTCGGGTAGAGGTCGAGGGTCGGGTGGGCCTGGGACGGGGTTTCGGTATTGAGCATCGTCGTATCAAACATGCACATTGGAGTAGAACCAGTGTAATACCAATCAGACAAGACTTCCCATGAAAGGATCGGTCGCCGCCATGCCCGGGGGTTATGCGGGGCGCCTGAGTTCCGCCACGAAATCGTAGTGGTCGCTACGGCAGTAGGAATGGGTCAGTTCGACCGGTTCGCCCGATTCCAGGTAGCCGACGCGGGTGATGAACAGCACCGCGCGGCCTTCCGGGACGTCGAGCCGCCGCGCCAGTTCGGCGTCGGCGTTCATGGCGCGCAGGTGCTGCAGCGCGCGCACCGGCAGGTGGCCGCTCTTGCCCAGGTGGGCGTACAGCGAGGCGCTCACGCTGCCCGGCTGCGGCAGGATGGCGGCCGGGATGATGCTCACCTCGTAGGCCATGACGATGTCGTCGGCCAGGCGCAGGCGCTCCAGGCGCGCCACCTTCGCGCCCGGCGACAGGCCCAGCGCCAGCTGCTGCTCGGGGTCGGCCGCCACCACGTCGCGGCGCAGCCAGTGCGAGCGCGGGGTATAGCCGCGCTGCTGCAGCTGCTCGGAAAAGCTCGACAGGTTCGACAGCGGCTGCTCGATGCGCGGCGCGATGTAGTTGCCCGAACCGCGCCGGCGCACCACCAGGCCCTGGTCGACCAGCTGGTCGATCGCCTTGCGCGCAGTGACCCGCGAGACGTCGAGCTGCTCGGACAGCGTGCGCTCGGACGGCAGCGCCTGGTCGGCCTGGTAGCGGCCGTCGCGCACGTCCTGCGCCAGCTTGCGCGCCAGCTGCATGTAGAGCGGGGAATTGTCGTCCAGGTTGACCTGGAATCCGGGGATGGGGGTGTTCATGATCGCGGCTCGTGGTTGCCATCGAAGCATACCACTTGCAACCGATACAAAAGGCGCTGTTCCAGTTAGCTGTGGATGAGTATTGAACTGTCGAGCTGCCGCGCGGTCCAACCCCGGTCGCCATCCATCGGAAGCCGCCATGCGATCAGCCCAGTTCCAGACGTGGTTCGCCGGCCTCGCGCTGCTGAACCAGCCGCAGCGTGGCTGCGTACGCGCCGCCCTGCAGCCAGCAGCCGGACTCGCGCGTGTCATTGCGCTCATCGAACAGATTCGCTCCGCCGGGCGATGCTGCCCAGACTGCCAATGCACGCACTGGGTCCGCCACGGTCATGCCAACGATCTGCAACGCTACCGCTGCCGCCAGTGCGGACGCACGTTCAACGACCTGCGCGGCACGCCACTGGCGCGGCTGCGGCGACGCGGCCAGTGGCTCGATTACCTGGCCGCCTTGCTCGACTCCCTGCCGGTGCGTTCGGCCGCCGCCCGTGTCGGCGTGCATTGCAACACCGCGTTCCTGTGGCGCCACCGCTTCCTCGACTGAGTCAAGCGCGACCGGCCTGACTGTCTGGACGAGTTCGTACCGTCGAACAATTGCTACGCATGGCAATCGGATTCATCCACAGCTAACTGGAACAGCGCCATACAAAATGGTTATGCCCGTGCGATGGCTATTCATTGGTCAAGGCCGCGCGGCAGTTTGTATGCTGGTCCATCAACCATGGGGAAAACATGAATCGAGGCCGACGATCCTTGCTGGGCATGGCGATGCTGGGCGCCACCGCTCCACTGTTCGCGACGCCCGGCGCCGAGCCTGACGACATGGGGCGCCAGCTCGATGGCGAACTGGCGGGCGTCTGCGACGATCCCGCCTTCCCGCTGGCCAGCCTGGCGGTGCTGGCGGTGCGCGCCGGCCAGCCGGTCCATGCGGCCGGGTTCGGGCGCCGCAGCATCGGCAATGGCGCGGTTCCCGATCGCCCGGCCACGCCGGATTCGCTGTACCGGATCGCCTCGATCTCGAAGCTGGTCACCACGCTGGGGCTGATGCGATTGCTCGAACAGGGCCGGGTCGCACTGGACGCCGATGTCTCGGGCTATCTCGGCTTCAGCCTGCGCAATCCGCATTTCCCCGACCAGGCCATCACGCTGCGTTCCCTGCTCGTGCACACGTCCTCGCTGCGCGACGATGGCGGCTACTTCTGGCCCGCATCCACCGCATTGAAGGATGCCATCGGGCCAGCGATGTGGTCGCGCCAGGCCGGCCCCGGCGCGTATTACAGCTACTGCAATCTGGGCTTCGGCGTGATCGGCACGCTCATGGAACGCGTGAGCGGCGAACGGTTCGACCGCCTGATGGCGCGCCTGGTGCTGCAGCCGCTCGGCCTGCAGGCCGGCTACAACCCGTCCGAACTGGCGCCGGAGGCGCTGGCCAACCTGGCCACGATCTACCGCAAGCGCGCCGTCGACAGCGAAGAATGGCGTCCGGACGGACCGTGGATTGCCCAGGTCGACGATACGGCGGGACATCCGCCCGCACCACCGCCCGGCCTGGACGGCTATCGTCCCGGCACGAATGCGACCCCGTTCAGCCCCACCGGCGGGCTGCGCATCTCGGCGCGCGGCCTGGGCACGCTGATGCGCATGCTGATGGCGGGCGGCGTCCACGATGGCAGGCGCCTGCTACAGGCGTCGACGCTCGACACCATGTTCGCGCGCCACTGGGCCTACGACGGCGTGGGCGGCAACGGCAACCCGCTGGGCAGCATCCTCAGTCCGCGCGGCCTGGGCAACGCCCACTATCCCGACCGGCCCGGCCTGGCGCTGGCACCGGGCTTCGACGCCACCGGCCACCTGGGCGACGCGTATGGCCTGCGCTCGGTCTTCGCCATGGACCGCCGGCGCGGCGACGGCGTCGTGGTGCTGTGCGGCGGCAGCGCGCGCGACCCGGCGCTGGCGCCCGGGCGCACCACGGCGCTGACACGCTTCGAAGAGCGCGCGGTGGCCCTGCTGCACCGCCGCGCCATCCTTCGACGGTTCGATTGACAATAGGCGGGCGCTGCGGCGCCTGCTCTTCCACCACATTCAAGAAAGAACCCGACATGCAGCACATGATGGTCATCGGCGGCGGCGTGGTCGGCCTGGCGTCGGCCTGGTGGCTGGCCGAAGCCGGCTACGGCGTCACCCTGCTCGAGCGCGCCGCCGAAGTGGGCAGCGGCGCCAGCTACGGCAATGGCGGACAGCTCAGCTACCGCTATGTGTCGCCGCTGGCCGACCAGGGTGTTCCGCTCAAGGCGATCAAGTGGCTGTTCCAGGCCGGCGGCCCGCTGCGCTTCAGGCCCGAAGCCGACCTGCGCCAGTACCGCTGGCTGCTGCGTTTCCTGGCCAACTGCCGCGCCGATGTCAACCGCCGCACCACCCATAAACTGCTGCAGCTGGGCGAGCTGTCGCGGCTCGGCATGGCGCAGCTGGACAGCGTAGTGCCGCGCGACGCCTTCGACTGGCGCGAATCCGGCAAGCTGGTGGTGTACCGCTCGCGCGAGGTATTCGAGGCCGCCGCCGCCAAGCCGGGCGCCGGCGAGGTCTGGTCGCCCGAGCAATGCGCCGCGCGCGAGCCGGCGCTGGGCGCGGCGCAACACCTGCTGGCCGGCGGCATCTACAACGCCGGCGAAGCGGTGGCCGATTGCCATGCCTTCTGCGTGGCGCTGGCCGAACGCCTGCGCGCGCATCCGAATTTCCGCGGCTTCGTACAGGGCGAGGCGCTGCGCCTGCAGGCCGAGCGTGGCCGCATCACGGGCGTGCGTACCGGCAGCGGCCTGCTGCAGGCCGACGCCTACGTGCTGGCGGCCGGCATCCAGAGCCGCACGCTGGCCGACACGGTGGGCGTGTCGCTGCCGCTGTATCCATTGAAAGGCTACAGCCTGAGCGCGCCGATTCGCCAGGACGACGTGGCGCCCGAGATCAGCGTCACCGACTTCGAGCGAAAAACGCTGTACGCGCGTATCGGCGGCATCCTGCGCGTAGCGGCGATGGTCGACATGGTGGGTGAGGACCTGCGCCACGATCCCAAGCGGGTCGAGGGCCTGACACGGCTGGTGCGCGACACCATGCCGCGCGCGGCCGATTACTCGAAAATTGCGGTCTGGACCGGCTTGCGCCCGGCCACGCCGAGCAGCGCGCCGATCATCGGCGCCACCCGCTACGCCAACCTGTGGCTGAACGTGGGCCACGGGCCGCTGGGCTTTACCTTTGCCTGCGGCAGCGCCAGCCTGCTGACGGACCTGGTGCAGGGCAAGGCGCCGCCGTTCGCGCTGGACGGGTTGACGCTGCGGCGCTGACTTGCCCGATCACCGGCAAGGGAATGGCGCGGGCGTTCATCGAGCGCATGCGCACCGCATGACCGCCATCGGCGAAATCGCGGATAATTGCCGCCATGTCCACCCGTCCCACCTCGCCCTGCCCCTGCGGCGGCCCCGACTTCGCTACCTGCTGCGGCCCGTACCTGGCCGGCACGGCGCTGCCGCCCACTGCGCAAACCCTGATGCGCTCGCGCTATACGGCGTTCACGCGGACGGATGAACCCTATCTTCTTGCTACCTGGCATCCGAGCACCCGGCCCGCCGAACCGCTGCTCGATGCGCATGACGCCACCCGCTGGCTCGGCCTGGAAATAAAATCTGCTTTACGTTTACGTCAACGTAAAGCAGAATTGCCGGACGATCCAGACCAGAACCCGGACCGCGATACCGTCGAATTCGTCGCCCGCTTCAAGATCGGCGGCCGCGCGCAGCGCCTGCACGAGGTAAGCCGCTTCGTGCGCGAACCCGGCCCCGACGGCGTGCCACGCTGGTTCTATCTGGACGGCAGTTTTCCTGACAAGAAATCCAGCTGAACAAGAAGGACGGCACATGCCCCAGATCGAAAGCAAACTGAATCCGCGCAGCGACGACTTCAAGGCCAACACCGCCGCCATGCAGGCCGTGGTGGACGACCTGCGCGCGCGCGTCGCTCGCATGGCGCAGGGTGGTGGCGAGGCCGCCTGCGCAAAGCACGTTGCACGCGGCAAGCTGCTGCCGCGCGAGCGCGTCGAACACCTGCTCGATCCGGGCACGCCCTTCCTCGAATTCTCGCAACTGGCGGCCTACGAGATGTACGACGGCGCCGCGCCCAGCGCCGGCATCATCACCGGCATCGGCCGCGTGTCGGGCCAGGAATGCGTGATCGTCTGTAACGACGCCACCGTCAAGGGCGGTACCTACTACCCGATGACGGTCAAGAAGCACCTGCGCGCCCAGGAGATCGCCGAGCAGAACAACCTGCCGTGCATCTACCTGGTCGATTCGGGCGGCGCCAACCTGCCGAACCAGGACGACGTGTTCCCCGATCGCGACCATTTCGGCCGCATCTTCTATAACCAGGCCAATCTGTCGGCCAAGGGCATCCCGCAGATCGCGGTGGTGATGGGATCGTGCACCGCCGGCGGCGCCTACGTGCCGGCGATGAGCGACGAATCGATCATCGTCAAGGAACAGGGCACCATCTTCCTGGGCGGCCCGCCGCTGGTGAAGGCCGCGACCGGTGAAGTGGTGAGCGCCGAAGACCTGGGCGGCGGCGACGTCCACACCCGCCTGTCCGGCGTGGCCGACCACCTGGCGCAGAACGATCCGCACGCGCTGGCGCTGGCGCGCACCATCGTGTCGAACCTGAACCGGGTCAAGCCGGTGCAGGGCGCGCGGCGGCCGTCGCTCGAGCCCCATTATGCGGCGCAGGAACTGTATGGCGTGATTCCCGTGGATACCCGCAAGCCGTTCGACGTGCGCGAAGTGATCGCGCGCGTGGTCGATGCCAGCTGCTTCGACGAGTTCAAGGCGCGCTATGGCACGACGCTGGTGTGCGGCTTTGCCCACATCTTCGGCATGAAGGTCGGCATCATCGCCAACAACGGCATCCTGTTTTCGGAGTCGGCCTTGAAGGGCGCCCACTTCATCGAACTGTGCTGCCAGCGCAAGATCCCGCTCGTCTTCCTGCAGAACATCACCGGCTTCATGGTCGGCCGCAAGTACGAAAACGAAGGCATCGCCCGCAACGGCGCCAAGATGGTGACCGCGGTCGCCACCGCCGCCGTGCCGAAATTCACCGTCATCATCGGCGGCTCTTTCGGCGCCGGCAACTACGGCATGTGCGGGCGCGCGTTCTCGCCGCGCTTCCTGTGGATGTGGCCCAATGCGCGCATCTCGGTGATGGGCGGCGACCAGGCGGCGTCGGTGCTGGCGACCGTCAAGCGCGACGGCATCGAGGGCAAGGGAGGTACCTGGTCGGCGCAGGAGGAAGCCGCCTTCAAGCAGCCGATCAAGGACCAGTACGAGCACCAGGGTCACCCGTATTTCGCGTCGGCGCGCCTGTGGGACGATGGCGTGATCGATCCGGCCGACACGCGGATGGTGCTGGGCCTGGGCCTGTCGGCGGCGCTCAACAAACCGATCGAGGATACGCAGTTTGGCGTATTCCGGATGTAAATGCGCGCATGTACGCTACGAAACTAAGCTCAGCAAACAAGCCACGAAAGAGACCATGGATTTCAAGACCCTGACCGTATCGATCGCCGACACCGTCGCCACGATCACCCTGAACCGTCCCGACGTGCGCAACGCCTTCAACGAAGAAGCGATCGAAGACCTGGCGGTCGCCTTCGAAGGCCTGGGCCAGACCGACACGGTGCGCGCCATCGTGCTGGCCGCGACCGGCCCGGCGTTCTGCGCCGGGGCGGACCTGAACTGGATGAGGAAGATGGCCGGCTACTCGGATGACGAGAACCAGCAGGACGCGATGCGCCTGGCGAACATGCTGCGCACCATCTACCTGTGCCCGAAGCCGACCGTGGCGAAGGTGCAGGGCGACTGCTACGCCGGCGGCATGGGCCTGGTGGCGGCCTGCGACATCGTGGTCGGCAGCGACGCGGCCAGCTTCTGCCTGTCCGAAGTGAAGCTGGGCCTGATCCCGGCGACCATCTCGCCATACGTGATCAAGGCGATGGGCGAACAGGCCGCGCGCCGCTACTTCTTGACGGCGGAACGCTTCGATGCACGCGAAGCGCATCGCATCGGCCTGCTGCACGAAGTGGTGGCGCCGGAAGCGCTGGACGCGCAGGTCGCCGCCATCGTCAAGGCGCTGGTGGCCAACAGCCCCAACGCCGTGCAGCAGGCCAAGGCACTGGTGCGCGAGGTCGTGGGCCAGCAAATCGACGACACGCTGCTGGCCAACACCGCCGGGCGCATCGCCGACATCCGCGCCTCGCACGAAGGCCGCGAAGGCGTGGCGTCCTTCCTCGAGAAACGCAAGCCGTCATGGCTGCATTAACCGATTTTGTATTGGAAACAGTGTGAAGCAATCGACATCCTCCGAATGGATCGCGCGCAGCCTGCGCAGCGTCTGGCATCCCTGCACCCAGATGCAGCACCACGAGGAGGTGCCGCTGATCGCGGTCAGCCACGGCAAGGGCCCGTGGCTGTTCGACTATGACGGCAAGCGCTACCTGGATGGCATCAGTTCATGGTGGGTGAACATGTTCGGCCATGCGAACCCGCGCATCAACGCCGCATTGAAGGACCAGCTGGACAAGCTCGAGCACGCGATGCTGGCCGGCTTCACGCACGCGCCGGTGGTCGAACTGGCCGAGCGTCTCGCGGCGCTCACCGGCCATGCGCTGGGCCACGCCACTTTCGCGTCCGACGGCGCGTCGGCGGTCGAGATCGCGATGAAGATGAGTTTCCATTACTGGCGCAACGCCGGCCATTCGTCGAAGCAGGAATTCGTGTGCCTGCAGGGGAGCTATCACGGCGAGACCATCGGCGCGCTGTCGGTCACCGACGTCCCGCTGTTCAAGGATGCGTATGGCCCGCTGCTGCGCGCCGCGCACGTGGTGAGCGCACCGGATGCGCGTAACGCCGGCGAAGGCGAAACGGCGCAGGATGTCGCGCGCCGCGCCATCGCCGAGGTGAAGGCACTGTTCGAACAGCGCGCCGACAGGATCGCCGCCATCATCGTCGAGCCGCTGGTGCAGTGCGCGACCGGCATGGCGATGTACGACCCGCTGTACCTCGAACTGCTGCGCGAGCTGTGCGACCAGCACCATGTACATTTGATCGCCGACGAGATCGCGGTCGGCTGCGGACGCACCGGCACCTTCTTCGCCTGCGAGCAGGCCGCCATCTGGCCCGATTTCATGTGCCTGTCGAAAGGCATCAGCGGCGGCTACCTGCCGCTGTCGCTGGTGCTGACCACCGATGCGATCTACGGGGCCTTCTACAGCGAAGACATCACGCGCGGCTTCCTGCACTCGCACTCGTACACCGGCAACCCGCTGGCCTGCCGCGCGGCGCTGGCCACGCTCGACATCTTCGAGCAGGACGACGTCTTGAACCGCAACCGCGCGCTGGCCACGAAAATGACGGTCGCGCTGGCCCCGCTGGCCGAGCACGAACGCACCCGCCACTTCCGCCAGCGCGGCATGATCTTCGCGTTCGACGCGATCGAACCGGACAGCGACCGCGCGGCGACCTTCTCGCGCCGCTTCTTCTCGACCGCGGTCGAACACGAACTGCTGCTGCGCCCGATCGGCCGCACCGTCTACCTGATGCCGCCGTACGTGCTGGACGACGAGGAAGTCGAGGGCCTGGCCGCGCGCACCCGCACGGTGTTCGAAGCGGTGATCGCGGGTTGATGAAGCAATGAGCATGGACCTGATCGCCGCCATCGACCGCAAGCTCGACACGCTCGCAGCGGGCAGCCTGGTACGCCGCCGCCGCGTCACCGATGGCGCCTGCGCGCCGCGCCAGGTCGTGGACGGCCGCGCGCTGCTGGCCTTCTGCAGCAACGACTACCTCGGCCTGGCCGCGCATCCGCACGTCATCGAGGCGCTGCGCGAGGGCGCCCGCCTGCACGGCGCCGGCAGCGGCGCTTCGCACCTGGTCTCGGGCCACGGCCGCGCCCATGCGCTGCTCGAAGAGCGCCTGGCCGAGTGGATGGCGCCACACCTGGAGCAGGCGCGCGCGCTGACGCTGTGCACCGGCTACATGGCCAACCTGGCGATCCTGACCGCGCTGGGCCAGGATGCCGATGCCATGATCTTTTCAGAGGCGCTGAACCACGCCTCGCTGATCGACGGGGCGCGCCTGGCCAAGGCCGGCGTGAGCGTCTATCCGCATGGCGACGTGGCGGCGCTCGAGGCCCAGCTGGCCGCCAGCGGCGCGTCCACCAGGATCGTCGTCACCGACAGCGTGTTCAGCATGGACGGCAACCTGGCCCCGCTGCCGGCGCTGCTCGCGGCATGCGAACGGCATGGCGCCTGGCTGGTGGTCGACGATGCCCACGGCTTCGGCGTATTGGGCGCCCACGGCCGCGGCGCGCTCGAACACTTCGGCCTGCGTTCGCCCAACCTGGTGTACATGGGCACCCTCGGCAAGGCCGCCGGCGTGGGCGGCGCCTTCGTCGCGGCGCACGCCAGCGTGATCGAACTGCTGGTCCAGCGCGCCCGCCCCTACATCTACACCACGGCGACGCCGCCGGCGCTTGCCCACGCCCTGCTCGCCAGCCTTGATATCATGGGCGGCGCCGAGGGTGCGCGGCGACGCGCCCACCTGGCGGCGCTGGTCGAGCGCCTGCGCGGGTCGCTGCGCTTGCGGCGCTGGACGCTGGCGGCGTCGCACACCGCGATCCAGCCCGTCATCATCGGCAGCAACGACGACGCGCTGCGCGCATCGAGCGCCCTGCATGAGCAGGGCCTGTGGGTGCCGGCGATCCGCCCGCCGACGGTGGCGCCGGGCACGGCGCGCCTGCGTGTTACCTTGTCCGCTGCCCACAGCATGGACGATGTGGCGCAGCTGGCGCAGGCGCTCAACGAACTGGAACAAGCACAATGAAGAACCTGAACGACATCGACGATCCCGTCGCAGCGCCACCGGTGCTGACCCCGCTCCCGGATGTGGATGCGGATGCGCCCGACCTGGCCATGGAGCCCGAACCGAGCGTCATCGAGAGCCTGCCGATGCGCTTTTCGTGCTTCGTCACGGGCACCGATACCGAGATCGGCAAGACCCTGGTGTCGAGCGCGATCCTGCACAAGCTGGCCTCGACCGGCCAGCGCGCCTGCGGCATGAAGCCGGTGGCGGCCGGCGCCGAACTGCGCGACGGCCAACTGCACAACGACGACGCCGATATGCTCATTGCCGCCGGCAACGTGCACCTGCCCGCTTCGCTCACCACGCCCTACATGCTGCGCGAACCGGCGGCGCCCCACATCGCCGCCGCGCTCGAAGGCGTGACCATCGAAGCGGTGCCGATCATCGCCGCCTTCGCCGAGATCCAGGCCGCATCCGACGCGGTCGTGGTCGAGGGCGTGGGCGGCTTCCGGGTGCCGTTCAACGACGCTTTCGACAGCGCCGACCTGGCCGCACAACTGAATCTGCCGGTGATCCTGGTGGTAGGCATGCGCCTGGGCTGCATCAGCCACGCGCTGCTGACGGTGGAAGCGATCGTCAACCGCGGCCTGGTGCTGGCCGGCTGGGTCGCCAACACCGCCGACCCTGACATGCGCTTCGAGCGCGAGAACATCGAGGCGCTGGCACAGCGCATCCCGGCGCCGCTGCTGGGGCATGTGCCGCGCCTGCAAGAACCGACGGCCGCCGCGGCGGCCGAATTCATCGACCTCGCTGGACTGCCGGGATGGCCGTCCACGCGAGGCCAGTCCTGAAGGAATAGAGAAATGACCAATATGAATACCGTCGCCCTGCACCGCCCGGCGGCGCCGATCAAGGAACGCGACAACGCTACCTGGCCGCTGGCCGACGTGCTGGCGCTGTTCGAGCTGCCATTCACGGAACTGATGCACCGCGCATCGAGCCTGCATCGCCAGCATTTCCCTGACGGCGACGTCGAACTGGCCACCCTGCTGTCGATCAAGACCGGCGGCTGCGAAGAAGACTGCGGCTACTGCCCGCAGGCGGCGCGCTACGATACCGGCGTCGAAGCCAAGAAGATCCTCGACATCGACACCGTGCTCGACGCGGCGCGCGCGGCCAAGGCCAGCGGCGCAACCCGTTTCTGCATGGGCGCGGCGTGGCGCAGCCCGAAGGAACGCGACATGGAAAAGGTCGAGACCATGGTGCGCGAAGTGAAGGCGCTGGGCATGGAAACCTGCGCGACGCTGGGCATGCTCGAAGAAGGCCAGGCCGAACAGCTCAAGAAGGCGGGCCTCGACTACTACAACCACAATATCGACACCGCGCCGGACTTCTACAACAACGTCATTTCGACCCGTGAATACCAGGACCGCCTGGACACGCTGGGCCGCGTGCGCCAGGCCGGCCTGAAGGTCTGCTGCGGCGGCATCGTCGGCATGGGCGAGACGCGCGAACAGCGCGCCGGCCTGATCGCCCAGCTGGCCAACCTGAACCCGTACCCGGAATCGGTGCCGGTCAACCACCTGGTGCAGGTGGCGGGCACGCCGCTGCACGGCATGGACAAGCTCGACCCGATCGAATTCGTGCGCACCATCGCGGTGGCGCGCATCACGATGCCGGAAGCGCGCGTGCGCCTGTCGGCGGGCCGCCGGGAACTGGGCGAAGCGGTGCAGGCGATGTGCTTCATGGCCGGCGCCAACTCGATCTTCTACGGCGACAAGCTGCTCACCACCGACAACCCGGAAGCCGACGACGACCGCGTGCTGCTGGAAAAGCTGGGCCTGAAAACCCGCGCCGCCACGCTGCAATCGGCGCCGAAGGAAGCCTGCGGCTGCTGAACGACCACCGTCATTCCCGCGAAGGCGGGAATCCAGGTTTGCATGCTGGCCCGCTGCGTTCGAGATGACTGGTACGCAACGGACCTGGATTCCCGCCTGCGCGGGAATGACGGTACAAGCGGTAACCAAGGAAGGCGGCCGGGGAGACACGGACGCATCCAGCACTGAACAACCATAAGCGAAAGATAACGCGCATGTTCACCAAGATCCTCATCGCCAACCGTGGCGAGATCGCCTGCCGTGTCGCCGCCACCGCGCGGCGCATGGGTATCAAGACCGTTGCCGTGTATTCCGAGGCCGATGCCGGAGCGAAGCATGTCGCGGTGTGCGACGAGGCGGTCCTGATCGGCCCCGCTCCCGCCAGGGAAAGCTATCTGCGCGGCGAGAAGATCATCGAGGTGGCCCTGGCCACCGGCGCCCAGGCGATCCACCCCGGCTACGGCTTCCTGTCCGAGAACGCGGGGTTCGCCGACGCGGTGCAGGCCGCGGGCCTGGTATTCATCGGCCCGCCGGCGGCGTCGATGCGGGCGATGGGATCGAAATCAAGCGCGAAACAGCTGATGGAATCGGCCAGCGTGCCGCTGGTGCCCGGCTATCATGGCGATGAACAGGATCCGGCGTTTCTCCGTCGGCAGGCCGACCGCATCGGCTACCCGGTGCTGCTCAAGGCCAGCGCCGGCGGCGGCGGCAAGGGCATGCGCGTGGTCGAGCGTTCGGAAGACTTCGAAAGCGCACTGGCCTCGTGCCAGCGCGAGGCGATCGGCAGCTTCGGCGACGACAAGGTGCTGGTCGAGAAGTACCTGATCCGTCCGCGCCACATCGAGATCCAGGTGTTCGCCGACAGTCTCGGCAACTGCGTCTATCTGCACGAGCGCGACTGCTCGGTGCAGCGCCGCCACCAGAAGGTGCTGGAAGAAGCGCCTGCCCCGGGCATGACCCCGGAGCGCCGCGCCGCCATGGGCGAAGCGGCGGTCAACGCCGCGCGCGCGGTGGGCTATGTCGGCGCCGGCACCGTCGAATTCATCGCCAACCAGGACGGCTCGTTCTACTTCATGGAGATGAACACGCGCCTGCAGGTCGAGCATCCGGTGACCGAGATGATCACCAGGCTGGATCTGGTGGAATGGCAGTTGCGGGTCGCCTTCGGCGAAGCGCTGCCCGGACAGCAGCACGAACTGGCCATCCACGGCCACGCGATCGAAGCGCGCGTGTACGCCGAAAATCCCGAGAAGGGCTTCCTGCCGTCGATCGGCACGCTGCGCCACATGGACCAGCCGCGCGCGGTCGCTTTCGCGCTGGGCGCGGACGGTGTCAACCCGGCCGCGGTGCGGATCGACTCCGGCGTACGCGAAGGCGACACCATCTCGCCGTTCTACGACCCGATGATCGCCAAGCTGATCGTCTGGGGCGCGGACCGCACCCAGGCGCTGGCGCGGCTGTCGCAGGCACTGGCCGAGTTTCGCATCGTCGGCCTGGCCACCAATATCGCCTTCCTCAAGCGCCTGGTCGACGGCCAGGCCTTCTCCACCGCCGACCTGGACACCGGCCTGATCGAGCGTCACCACGACGCCCTGTTCCCGGCCCCCGCGCCGGCGCCGCTGGGCGCACTGGCGCTGGCCGTGCTGGCCTTGCTGCAGGACGAAGGGACGCCCGGCGCGGACGCCGATCCGTGGACCCAGGCGCGCGGCTGGCGCATGAACGGCGACTACCGCCGCGTGCTGTCCTTCACCGACGAGTACACCACCTACCGCGTCGGCCTGCGCTACCGCCACGACGGCTGGGAGATCGACCTGGACGGCCAGGGCGCGCCGCTGGCACTGGTCTCGCACGACGGCGCGGCGTATGCCGTGCGGCTGGGCGAATCGGCCCTGCACGGCAGCGTGCGGCGCGACGGCGAGCAGTTCCACGTGTTCAGCGGCGGGCGCCATCTCGCCCTGACGTACAATGACCCGATGGCGCATGCGGGCGAGCACGAGGCTGCCGGCGGACGCCTGACCGCGCCGATGCCGGGCAAGGTGGTCGCGGTGCTGGCGCAGGCCGGCCAGGACGTGAAAAAAGGCGAGCCGCTCGTCATCATGGAAGCCATGAAGATGGAGCACACCATCGCCGCGCCGAGCGACGGGCTGGTGGAAGAAGTGCTGTACGGCGTCGGCGACCAGGTCGCCGACGGCGCGCCGCTGCTGGCATTCAAGGCAGCGGCCTGATTCAGTAAGCAGACCAGACACACCCTGATAAAAACCGAGGGGGAGACACATGCGTATTGTCCTGTACCGGGGCGATGGCGTCATCGAGCCGTGGGAACGCGAGTTCACGGCCGTGATGCCAGGCGTCGAAACGGTCACGTGGAAGGAAGGCCAGCTGCTGGCGCCGTGCGATTATGCGGTGCTGTGGAATCCGGCGCCGGCCCTGCTGGTCCAGCTGGCCAATGTGAAAGCCATCTTCCTGATGGGCGCCGGCGTCGACGCCGTGCTCAAGTTCGGCGAGGCCCTGCCCGACGTGCCGCTGGTGCGCCTGGGCGACGCCGGCATGGGCGTGCAGATGGCCGAATACGTGGCGCACGCGGTGCTGCGCTACTTTCGCCGCTTCGACGAATATGAACAGCAGGCCCGCCACGGCGCCTGGAACCCGCTGCCCCAGCATCCCAAGGAGAGCTTCACGATCGGCGTCATGGGCCTGGGCCGGCTCGGCATGCCGGTGGTCGAGGCGATGCGCCACTTCGGCTTTCCGGTGCGTGGCTGGAGCCGCGCGCCGCGCGACATTCCCGGCGTGCCGACCTTCGCCGGGCTCGAGGCACTGGACGACTTCTTGCACGGCACGCGCGTGCTGGTGTGCCTGCTGCCGCTGACCCAGGACACCGCCAACCTGCTCGACCGCCACCGGCTGGGCAAGCTGGCGCCGGGCGCTTACCTGATCAACGTGTCGCGCGGCGCCATCCTGGCCGAGCCCGACCTGATGACGCTGATCCGCTCCGGGCACATCGCCGGCGCCACGCTCGACGTGTTCCGCCATGAGCCGCTGCCGGCCCAGCACCCGTTCTGGAACGAGCCGCGCATCGCCCTCACCCCGCATATCTCGGCGCTCACCATGCGCCAGGACGCCGTGCGCCAGATCGCCGACAAGATCGACCGCTTCGCGCGCGGCCTGCCGGTCGCCGACCTGGTCGACCGCGCACTTGGATACTGATTTGGATACCCGCCATGAATAACCATTCCGTGCTGCCGCAAAAGGTCAAGATCGTCGAAGTGGGCCCGCGCGACGGCCTGCAGAACGAAAAAGAGGCGCTCTCGCCCGAGGTAAAGATCGAACTGGTCGAGCGCCTGGCGCGTGCCGGTTTCGTCAACGTCGAGGCGGCCGCCTTCGTGTCGCCCAAATGGGTGCCGCAGATGGCCACCAGCCTCGATGTGCTGGCGCGCATCGAGCGCCGCCCCGGCACCATCTACTCGGCGCTGGTGCCGAACATGCAGGGCTTCGAGGCCGCGCTGGCCGGCAAGGCCGACGAAGTGGTGGTGTTCGGCGCCGCCTCGGAAGCGTTCTCGCAAAAGAACATCAACTGCTCGATCGCCGAATCGATCGCGCGCTTCGAACCGGTGGCCAAGGCCGCGAAGCAGCACGGCCTGCGCCTGCGCGGCTCGATCAGCACCGCCTTCGGCTGCCCCTACCAGGGCGAGGTGCCGCTCGATGCGGTGGCCGACGTGGTGGCGCGCATGCGCGACCTCGGTTGCGACGAGATCGACATCGCCGACACCATCGGCGTGTCCACCGCGCGCAAGACCCAGGCCGTGATGCTGCGCGCGGCGCGCGAATTCCCGGTCGAGCGGCTGGCCGGGCACTTCCACGACACCTACGGCCAGGCGCTGGCCAACATCTACGCGGCGATGGAAGTGGGTGTGGCGATCTTTCATTCGTCGGTGGCGGGCCTGGGCGGTTGTCCGTATGCCAAGGGCGCGACCGGCAATGTGGCCAGCGAAGACGTGCTGTACCTGATGCAGGGGCTGGGCATCGCCACCAATGTCGACCTCGACCAGGTGGTGGATGCGGGCCTGTTCATTTCGCAGCAGCTGGGCCGCAAGAGCATCAGCCGCGCCGGGAATGCGATCGCGGCGAAACGGGCGGGATAATCCTGGCACGACCGGCGAAGGAGGAGCGGCGAAGGGGGAGCGGCGTACAGCCGCCCCGCACGAAACCGGCGCGGAAAAGAAAAAAGCCGACAACTTGCGTTGTCGGCTTTTCTCATTCATGCTGGTCGGAGTACAAGGATTCGAACCTTGGACCCCCTGGTCCCAAACCAGGTGCGCTACCGGGCTGCGCTACACTCCGAAGAAGCAAGATAATACCGGGCTGGCGAAATCCGGTCAAGGCTTGTGGCGAAATAATTTATTCAGTGCATGGCCGAACGGTGTCCCCATGTGGGGTGGACGGGTTTCCCGTCCACGCGTTCAACCGGCGGAGAATAGCCAACGAATCGATGTGCAGGCGGTATTCGAACGCGTGGACGGCAT
>Ga0265797_10000308_pt1 | contig 90767 bp, 81 predicted proteins | sample P2T30metagenome_FD_192433 | JGI IMG/M metagenome (GOLD analysis project Ga0265797, IMG submission 192433) | Plant litter microbial communities from East Loma Ridge, Irvine, California - P2 T30 | ecosystem: Environmental > Terrestrial > Plant litter > Unclassified | place: USA: California... | reverse complement strand
CTCAGCCCCAGCTCGGTCGCCCGCAGCGCGGCGGCGTAGCCGCCGCTGCCGCCGCCGAGCACCACCAGGTCAAAATTCTGTTCCGACACCCAGCAACTCCCTCGTGCGTTCGGAGGTACCCCGCGGGACGGCGGTGCTGCGGCGTCGTGGTGACGGCGTCGTGCACCCGGTCTCTCCCCTGCTCTGCAGAGGGGTGGCTCGTCGTCCGGGGGACCGATCTCGGCGGGTTTCTCCCGCCCCCACGACCCTACTACGAGGCCGAAAAGACGGCGGCCAGCTCCAGGAGAGTTCTCACCGAGACGCCGGTCGAGCCCTTGCCCGTGTAGCCGTAGCCGCCGCCCTTGTTGTTCGACGGGCCGGCGATGTCGAGGTGCACCCACGGCAGCGGGGCGTCGGAGCCCTCCCGGCGTCCGACGAACTCGTTCAGGAACACCCCCGCGAGCAGCATGCCGGCGGCCGTGTTGCCGGGGGTCGCGTTGACGAGGTCGGCGACGTCCGACTTCAGGCGGGCGCGCAGCTCCGACGGGAGGGGCATGCGCCAGAAGGTCTCGCCGACGCGGTCCGCGATCGCGACGACCTCCGACGCGAGCTCGTCGTTGCCCATCACGCCGACGTAGCGGGTGCCGAGGGCCACGACCTGGGCACCGGTCAGCGTCGCGACGTCCACGACGGCGTCGGGCTGCTCCTCGCTCGCCGCCACCAGTCCGTCCGCCATCACGAGGCGGCCCTCGGCGTCGGTGTTCGTGACCTCGACCGTGGTGCCGCCGCGGATCGTCAGGACGTCGTCGGGGCGGATCGCCGTGCCGCTCACCATGTTCTCGGCGATGCAGAGCCAGGCGGTGAGCCGGACGGGGAGCTGCAGGCGGGCGGCGGCGACCGTCACGGCGAGCACCGTGGCCGCGCCGGTCATGTCGTCCTTCATGCCCAGCATGCTGGCGGCGGGCTTCAGCGACAGGCCGCCCGTGTCGTAGGTGATCCCCTTGCCGACGAGGGCGAGGTGCTTCACGTCGCCCTCGGGCCGGTACTCCACCTTGACGAGGCGGGGCCCGCGGCTCGAGCCCTGGCCGACCCCGAGGATGCCGCCGAAGCCGCCCTCGCGCAGCTCGTCCTCGGCGAGGACGGTCACCGTGAGGGGGAGGCCCTCCGCCCGGGCGACGGCCTCGTCGGCGAGCGCCTGCGGGAACATCTGCTGCGGAGGCGTCGTGGCGAGGTCGCGGACGGTGTGGACCGCCTCGGCGACCACCGCGGCCCGGGCGACCAGCGCCTCCTCGAGCTCCACCTCGGAGACGAGCACCAGGTCACGGGCGTGGCGGCGGGACTCGCTGGCGGACGCCGACCGGAACGCGTCGAACTCGTAGGAGGCGATGGCCGCGCCCTCGAGGACCGCCAGGCCCTCGGCCGGGGTCGACGCCGGCAGGGCGAGCGCGACGCGGTCGACGCCGGTCAGCTGGCGGACCGCCGATCCGGCGGCCCAGCGGAGGGACTCCTCGTCGACGACGTCGCCGAGGCCGACGAGGGCGACGACGGAGGCGGCGACCCCGGAGGCCGGGACGCGCACGACCTCGTCGCGGGCCCCGCTGACGCCGAGCACGGAGAGGTCGGAGGGGAGCCCGTCGAGGGCCGGGACGACCGTCGGGCCGTCCGCTCCCTGCAGGACGCCGACGACGAGGACGTCGGCGGGGATCTCGGCGGGTGAGGTCAGGACGGCGGAGAGGGTGAGGTCGGTCATGCCCACGATGCTACCGAGGCGGGTGTTCGCTCTCGGCATGCCGGGGCCGGCCTCCGCGGGCCGCCGCGGTGCCTAGGCTTGGGGGATGCACGACCCTGCCGGACTCTACGACCTCGCACCCGACGCCGACGGGGTGCCCGAGGGGCTGCCCCTCGTGGCCGGCCTGACCGGCTTCGCCGACGCCGGCTCGGCCGTCAGCCAGCTGGGGCAGTACGTCCTCGACACCCTCGACTCGACGCTGGTCGCCACGTTCGACCCCGACGAGCTGCTCGACTACCGGGCCCGGCGACCGGTCTTCACGTTCGACCAGGACCACGTGGCCGAGATCACGACGTCCCCGTTGTCGCTCCACCTCGTGCGCGACGACGTGGGTCAGCCGTTCCTCTTCCTGTCGGGGTTCGAGCCCGACTTCCAGTGGCGGCGCTTCACGGAGGCGGTGCTCCAGCTCGTCGAGCGCTACCGCGTGTCGACGACGACCTGGGTGCACTCGATCCCGATGCCCGTCCCGCACACGCGGCCGCTCGGCGTCACGGTGAGCGGCAACCGCTCCGACCTCATCGAGTCGCTGTCGGTCTGGCGTCCTGTCACCCAGGCCCCGGCCAACGCCCTCCACCTGATCGAGAAGCGGCTGCACGACGAGGGCCACCCGACGGCGGGCTTCGTCCTCCTCGTGCCCCACTACCTGGCCGACACGGAGTTCCCCGACGCCGCCGTGACCGCGCTGTCGAGCATCAGCGCCGCGACGGGGCTCATCTTCCCGACCGACTCCCTGCGGTCCGAGGGCCGGGACTTCCTGGTCAAGGTCGACGAGCAGGTGCACGGCAACCAGGAGCTCTCCCGTCTGGTGTCCACCCTCGAGGAGCGCCACGACACGTACATGGAGGGCAACCCCCTCCCGTCGCCGCTCACCGACCAGGACGGGCAGGTGCCCTCCGCCGACGCTCTGGCGGCCGAGCTCGAGAAGTTCCTCGCGACGCGTCGCCCCGACGACGAGGCCTGACCGCCTCGGCGGGCGACCGGTCGTCGTCGCCGCCGTCGGGTAAGTTCGGAGGGTGAACTCGACGCGTGCCTGGCTCGTCTGGGGCAGCGCCGTCGTCGCCTACGTCGTCGCCGTGCTGCAGCGGTCGTCGCTCGGCGTCTCCGGCGTGGAGGCACAGCAGATCTTCGGCATCAGCGCGGCGACCCTGTCGACCCTCGCGGTGGTGCAGCTCGCCGTCTACGCCGGTCTGCAGATCCCCGTCGGGGTCCTGCTCGACAGGGTCGGGCCCAAGGCGCTCATCGTCACGGGCGGCGTGCTCCTGGCCACCGGTCAGGTCGTGGTCGCCCTGGCGCCGCCGGAGATCGGCGTCGCGATCGTGGGTCGCGTCCTCGTGGGCGCAGGCGACGCGATGACCTTCATCTCGGTCATGCGCCTCCTCCCGTCCTGGTTCCACGGGCCGATCCTCCCTCAGGTGTCGCAGTGGACCGGCAACATCGGGCAGGCGGGCCAGGTGCTGTCCGCCGTGCCCCTGTCGCTGGTGCTGCACTCCGCGGGGTGGTCGCCAGCGTTCCTGAGCGCGGCCTCCCTCTCCGTCCTCGCGGTCGTGCTCGTCGCGGTGGTGGTGCGGGAGTCCCCGGCCGGGCGGATCGCCACCGACGCGACGGCGACGTGGCGCGACGCCGGTCGGCAGCTGGGGGAGAGCATCCGCCGCCCCGGCACCCGGCTCGGCTTCTGGTCGCACTTCGTCACGCAGTCCTCGGGCACGGTCTTCAGCCTCCTCTGGGGAGTCCCGTTCCTGGTCGGCGGTCTCGGCTTCAGCAGCGCACAGGCCTCGGGCATGCTGACGATCCTCGTCGTCTCGGGCGTCGTCGCGGGTCCTGTCCTCGGCGTGCTGGTCGCGCGGTTCCCCCTGAGGCGATCGAACCTCGTGCTCGGCATCGTCGCCGCGCTGGCGGTCGTCTGGACCGTCGTCCTCGCGTGGCCGGGCGTGCCTCCCCACTGGCTCGCTTACGTGCTCGTCGTCGTGCTCGGGGTGGGCGGCCCGGGGTCGCTGATCGGCTTCGACTTCGCCCGCACCTTCAACCCGCTGCGCAGCCTCGGCGTCGCGAACGGCGTGGTGAACGTCGGCGGCTTCCTCGCGAGCTTCGTCATGATGTTCCTCGTGGGGGTGGTCCTCGACCAGCTCGACGCCGCGCGCGTCGCGTCCGGGCAGCCGAGCGACCTGTTCGCGTTCGAGTCGTTCCGGATCGCCTTCCTCGTCCAGTACGTCGTCGTCGGCGGAGGAGTCGTGGGCTTGCTGCTGGCGCGCCGCGGCACGCGTCGCCGGCTCCGGCTCGAGGAGGGCGTCGAGGTGGCGCCGCTCTGGATCGCGCTCGAGCGGAGATGGCGGAGGCGCCGCGGTCGCTGAGCTCGGGGAGGGCTCCTCGGCGAGCGGCGGCGGGAGCGGCCGGGTGGCACGCGGCCCGGTCGGATCGTGCAATAATGAGGTAAGGACCCGTTCACGTCCTCTGCACCGCCGGTCAGGCTCACCCGCTCGTCCGTCCGCCACAGGGACTTGACATGGGTCCTAGTACTGCCCGAAAACGACGCGTCCCGCCCGCGAGGCGCGCCCCGGGGAGTCCGCCTGCGGGCGGGCGCCCTGCCCGAACCACAGGCCGACCGACATCAGGACGCCGGTCAGCACGTCGAGACGCCGCCGAAGTCAGCGCACATCCTCGACGCAACCGAGAACGGAAAGGTGTTCGCATGGCTACCCGCAGCAAGGCGACCGCGGCCCCCGAGGCCGTGTCCGACGACGCGGCGCTCGAGAACGAGCCCACGACGACCGAGGCGCCGGTGAAGGCCGCCGCGAAGGCACCGGCCAAGGCGCCCGCCAAGAAGGCCGCCGCCAAGGCACCGGCCAAGAAGGCCCCCGCCAAGAAGGCCGCCGCGAAGAGCGACGACGACGCCGACGAGGCGGAGCCCGCCGAGGTCGTCGCCGACGTCGAGGCCGACGCGGAGGGCGACACGGACTCCGACGCCCCCGCCGCGGCACCCGAGGTGCTGCCGAAGGGCGCCCTCGTCATCTCGCAGGACGACGACGACGAGATGCCCGTCTACTCGACGACCATCACCGGCGCGACCGCCGACCCCGTCAAGGACTACCTCAAGCAGATCGGCAAGGTCGCCCTGCTGAACGCCGCCGAGGAGGTCGAGCTCGCCATGCGCATCGAGGCGGGCCTCTTCGCCGAGGACAAGCTCTCGAACAGCACGGGCCTCAGCAAGGAGCTCGAGCGTGAGCTGCGCTGGGTCTCGCGCGACGGCCAGCGCGCCAAGAGCCACCTGCTCGGCGCCAACCTCCGCCTCGTGGTCAGCCTGGCGAAGCGCTACACGGGCCGCGGCATGCAGTTCCTCGACCTGATCCAGGAGGGCAACCTCGGCCTCATCCGTGCGGTCGAGAAGTTCGACTACACCAAGGGCTTCAAGTTCTCCACCTACGCCACCTGGTGGATCCGCCAGGCCATCACCCGGGCCATGGCCGACCAGGCCCGCACCATCCGCATCCCGGTGCACATGGTCGAGGTCATCAACAAGCTGGCCCGCGTCCAGCGGCAGATGCTGCAGGACCTCGGCCGGGAGCCCACGCCCGAGGAGCTGTCGCGCGAGCTCGACATGACGCCCGAGAAGGTCGTCGAGGTCCAGAAGTACGGTCGCGAGCCCATCTCGCTGCACACGCCCCTCGGCGAGGACGGCGACAGCGAGTTCGGCGACCTCATCGAGGACACGGAGGCGGTCGTGCCGGCCGACGCCGTCGGCTTCACCATGCTGCAGAAGCAGCTCGAGTCGCTCCTCGACAGCCTGTCGGAGCGTGAGGCCGGCGTCATCCGCATGCGCTTCGGCCTCGGCGACGGCATGCCGAAGACCCTCGACCAGATCGGCGACACCTTCGGCGTGACCCGCGAGCGGATCCGCCAGATCGAGTCCAAGACGATGGCGAAGCTCCGCCACCCGTCCCGGTCGCAGTCGCTCCGCGACTACCTCGAGTAGACCGATGAAGTACCTGGTCCCCGTCCTCGCGGGTCGACTCGTCCGGGCCGCCGCGCGCCTCCGTGGCGGCGGCTCGGCGTACCCGGGCCGCACCGTCCTGACGCTGGCCCCCGACTTCCTGAGCCACGTGGCGTCGCAGTTCGAGCAGGGGGTCGTCTTCGTCCTCGGCTCGAACGGCAAGTCGACGACCACGATGATGCTGACCGAGACGCTGCGCGCCCACGGGCTGTCCGTCTTCACGAACCCGACCGGGGCGAACCTCCCGCAGGGCATCGCCTCCGCGTTCCTCCGCGAGGTCACGGCGTTCGGCCGCGTCAAGCACGACATCGGCGTCATCGAGGTCGACGAGGCGTTCGCCGTCGAGCTGACCCGGTCGCTGCATCCGTCGACCGTGCTGATGCTGAACGTGCAGGTCGACCAGCTGTACCGGTTCTTCGAGACCGAGCGCGTCGGGACGATGATGACCGACACGGCGGCGCTCGCCACCCGAGCGGTGGTGACGAACCGGGACGACCAGCACCTCGCGCCCTACGAGGCGGGCGAGGGGCAGACGGTGACCCGTTTCGGAGCCGCTCCCGACGTCGTGTCGGCGTCGCCGAACGGGCTCCAGAACGCGCACGACTTCAGCCGCGAGGCCGACGGGGGGCGCACCGCGGAGAGCGAGGTCGTCGCCTTGTCGGGCGATCGCGCGACCATCGCCGTCGGCGGGGTCGAGGTCGAGGTGAGGCTCCCCGCCCGCGGGCTGCACTACGCCGTCGACGCCGCCGCGGCCCTCCAGACCGCCTCCGTCGTCCTCGGCCGGACCGTCGACCCGTCGGCGGTCGCGACGGCCTTCGAGACCATGAAGCCCGCCTACGGGCGAGGCGAGCGCATGTCCCTTGGCGACGACGACGCCGAGTTCATCATGTTCAAGAACGCTGCGAGCCTCCAGCTGAACCTCGATGCGCTGCCCCAGGACGTCGAGCAGGTCATGCTGGCGATCGACGAGGGCACGCCCGACATCTCCTGGATCTACGACATCGACTTCTCGCACCTCGACCACGTCGACGTCCTGGCCGGCGCGAAGGCCTGGCAGCTGGCCCTCCGCCTCGAGCACGAGGGCATCCCGGTGCACCACATCGAGGAGGACATCGCCAAGGCCATCCGCCTCATGCGCCGCCTCCCGTCCCCGAGCGACCACACGAAGCACTTCGTCACGAACTACGAGCAGATGATGCTCGCACGACGGATCCTCGGCCACCCCGACCTGGAGAAGACCGCGTGAGCAGCGACACCCTCCGCATCCTGCACCTCTACCCGGAGGAGCTCGGCGTCAGCGGCGACCGCGGCAACGTGACCACGCTGGCGGTGCGGGCCCGTCGGGCCGGCATCGAGAGCGAGGTCGTCGAGTACCGCGTGGGCGACGAGGTGCCGACGGTGGCCGACGTCGTCCTCCTCGGGCACGGGCCGCTGTCGGGCGTCCGTGCCGTGAGCGCGGACGCGCAGCGTCTCCGCGACGCCCTCGAGGGCTTCTCCGCGTCCGGCGTGCCCGTCGTCGGCGTCGGCGGCGGCCTGGAGCTGCTCAGCCGAGGGGTGGTCACCGTCGAGGGCGAGACCGTCCCGGGCGTCGGCTACTTCGACGCCACGGTCACGCGCGGGGCTCCGCGCCGCACGAACTACTTCCAGGTCACGACCGACCACCTCGGCGACGAGATCACCCTCTTCGGTTTCGAGGACCACGCGTCGCACCTCGAGCTCGGCGCCGGTGCGGAGCCGTTCGCGCAGGTCGTCCACGGCGGGGGCAACGGCACCGCGGGCGCCGAGGGCGTGCGTCGCGGCGCGTCGTTCGGCACCCAGCTGAAGGGGCCGCTCCTGCCGCTGAACCCGGCGCTGGCCGACCGAGTCCTGCGGGCGGCGCTCACCCGACGCAGCATCTCTTACCACCCGTCGGAGGCGCACGCCAAGCTCGATGAGTACGCCGCGGCGTCGCAGAAGGTCATCTCCGACAACCTGGAGCGCTCGTTCAAGGCCATGTAGCGCCGCCCGACGACGAAGGGCCCGCCTCCGAGGGAGGCGGGCCCTTCGTCGTCTCAGGCCCGGGGGCCCGGAGGTCGGGTCGAGATCAGCTGTCGGTCAGGCGCGAGCTCTCGTCGAGCCACTCGATGGCGTTCGGCTGGAGCTTCTCCTTGAACTTCGCGCCGTGGTGGGCGCAGAAGAGGAGCTCGCCGCTGGCCATCGTCGCCCGGACGTACGCCTGGGCTCCGCAGCTGTCGCAGCGGTCGGCTGCGGACAGCTGGTACCGGGAGCCGAGCTCGTCGACGGCGGTGTTGTCGGTGGCCATCTGAGTCATAGGGTGCTCCTCCGAACGGTGGTGCTGCGGGTGGGTGACACTCATCAAAACACGCCCGCGGGTCGCGCGGGTGCTGATCCGGGGGATTTCGCTCATCGCGTAGCGAACGGGCGGGAGGAGGAGTGTCGGGCCGACCGTGTCGGCGGCCCTCGTTACGATGGAACCCGTCCACCGCCTCCGGAATTCCCTGGTCGTGCGTGGTCTCGCTCGTCTGGAGATCTCCTTGGCCACGTCTGACTACTCGGCTCGTCACCTGTCCGTCCTCGAGGGCCTCGAGGCCGTCCGCAAGCGTCCGGGCATGTACATCGGGTCGACCGACTCCCGCGGGCTGATGCACTGCTTGTGGGAGATCATCGACAACTCGGTCGACGAGGCCCTCGGAGGCCACGGCGACGCGATCGACGTCGTGCTGCACGCCGACGACAGCGTCACCGTCCGCGACACCGCCCGGGGCATCCCGGTCGACATCGAGCCGAAGACCGGGCTCACCGGCGTCGAGGTCGTCTTCACGAAGCTGCACGCCGGCGGGAAGTTCGGCGGCGGCTCGTACGCCTCCTCCGGGGGCCTCCACGGCGTCGGCGCCTCCGTGGTCAACGCTCTCTCGGAGCGCCTCGACGTCGAGGTCGACCGCGACGGCACGACGTGGGCGATGTCCTTCCGCCGTGGCGAGCCCGGCACGTTCGACGACTCCGGCGACCCCACGCCCGATGCCCCGTTCACCCCCTTCGTGTCGGGCAGCGTGCTCCGCAAGGTGGGGAAGGTGAAGAAGGGCATCACCGGCACGCGCATCCGCTACTGGGCCGACCGGCAGATCTTCACCCGCGGAGCGAGCTTCCAGCCCGACGAGCTGTTCGGTCGTGCCCGGCAGACGGCCTTCCTCATCCCCGGCCTCGCCCTCCGCATCCGCGACGAGCGACCCGGCTCCCTCACCGACGGCGGCTTCCCGCTCGAGAGCACCTTCCGCTTCGACGGCGGCATCAGCGAGTTCGTCGAGTTCCTCGCGCCCGACACCGCGGTCACCGACACCTGGCGGATGACCGGGCGGGGCAGCTACACCGAGACCGTGCCCGTGCTCACCGAGGGCGGCGCGATGGTGGCGACCGAGCTCGAGCGCGAGTGCGAGGTCGACATCGCCCTGCGGTGGGGGAGCGGCTACGAGACGGTCTTCCGCAGCTACGTCAACATCATCGCCACGCCCAAGGGCGGCTCGCACCAGGCCGGCTTCGAGGCCGGGCTGCTCAAGTTCCTGCGACAGCAGGTCGAGCAGAACGCACGCCGCCTCAAGGTCGGCAGCGACAAGGTCGAGAAGGACGACGTCCTGGCCGGTCTCACCGCCGTGCTGACCGTGCGGCTGCCGGAGCCGCAGTTCGAGGGGCAGACGAAGGAGATCCTCGGCACGCCGGCCGTGCGCTCGATCGTGGCCAACGTCGTCGCCTCGCAGTTCGGCGAGCTCTTCACGTCGACGCGGCGCGAGGACAAGGCGCAGACGGCCCTCGTGCTCGACAAGGTCGTCGCCGAGATGAAGTCGCGCATCGCGGCCCGCGCGCACAAGGAGACCCAACGGCGCAAGAACGCGTTGGAGAACTCGTCGCTGCCCGCCAAGCTCGTCGACTGCCGGTCGAACGACGTCGCGGCCAGCGAGCTCTTCATCGTCGAGGGCGACTCCGCCCTCGGCACGGCGAAGCTCGCCCGCGACAGCGAGTTCCAAGCCCTGCTCCCGATCCGCGGCAAGATCCTCAACGTCCAGAAGGCGTCCGTCAGCGACATGCTGTCGAACGTCGAGTGCGCCTCCATCATCCAGGTGCTCGGCGCCGGCTCGGGCCGCTCCTTCGACCTCGACGCCGCGCGGTACGGCAAGGTCATCATCATGAGCGACGCCGACGTCGACGGCGCTCACATCCGCACCCTGCTGCTCACCCTGTTCTTCCGCTACATGCGCCCGATGATCGAGGAGGGGCGGGTGTTCGCCGCCGTCCCGCCGCTGCACCGGGTCGTTGCCATCAACGCCGGCAGCAAGCCCAACGAGACGATCTACACGTACTCGGAGCAGGAGCTGAAGGGCGTGCTCGCGGGCCTGAAGCGGAGCGGCAAGCGCTACCAGGACCCCATCCAGCGGTACAAGGGCCTGGGCGAGATGGACGCCGAGCAGCTCGCCACGACCACCATGGACCGGCGGGGTCGCATGCTCCGCCGGGTCAAGGTCGACGACGCGGAGAACGCCGCTCGGGTCTTCGAGCTCCTCATGGGCAACGAGGTCGCCCCGCGCAAGGAGTTCATCATCGACGGAGCCGGGCTCAGCCGGGACCGCATCGACGTCTGACGCGGAGCGCGCCCGCCGACCGGGAGGCGGGCATCGCGCAGTGCTCGCCGCCCCGTGCCGACGGCGGCTCAGGCGGTCTCGGCGGGCTCGGCGCCGGCGTGCTGGCCGGTGGCCGAGTCCGCGATGTGCGCCAGGGACGCCCCGATCGACCCCACCGCCGCATCGAGCGGGGTGCCCGAGGCGTCGCGGCGCACGAGGCCCTCGGGGAGGGTCCTGACCGCGCCGTCCGCACCCACGGCTCGGGCCGGGGCCGGGCCCGCCCAGGCGAGGGCCAGGCCGTCCTCGCCCTTCAGCAGGGCGTGCGCCCGCACGCCGCCCGTCGCTCGTCCCTTCGCCGGGAACTCGTCGAGCGAGCTCGTCTTGGCTCGCCCGGGGTCGGTCCCCTCGAGCGTCGAGGTGCTGGTCGAGACGGTCGTGACCACCGCCTCCTGCCCCACGGGCACGGCACCGAAGAACAGCACGCGTGCGCTGTCGGGGAGGGCGACGCCCGCGACCCCGCCGCCCGCCGGACCTTGCGGACGGACCGAGGAGGCGGAGAAGCGCAGCAGCTGGGCCGCGGAGGTGACGAAGACGAACTCGTCGTCGTCGCCTCCCTGGGCCACGCCCACGACGGTGTCGCCCTTCTTGAGCGTGACGACGGGGAACTCCGGCTTGCTCGGGTACTGGCCGGGAGACACGCGCTTGACGACGCCGCGGGCCGTGCCGAGCGCGATGGGCCGGTCGGCCGTCAGCGACACGAGCGCGAGCACGCGCTCCGAGCGGTCGGCGAGCCCGAGGTAGTCGCGGACCGGCACGCCGGCTCCCAGCTGCACGGCCGTCGGCGGCACCGAGGGGAGATCGACCGGAGTGAAGCGGATCAGCCGCCCCGTGGTCGTGACGGCCCCGACCTCGGAGCGCGTCGTCGTGTCGATGGACGACAGGATCGCGTCGTGCTTCGTGCGGCGCGCGGGGGGCGCGGGAGCGTCCGAGCCGGGCTCCGGGTGGTCGACGCGCAGGAGGCGGCCCGTCGTCGAGAGGAACACGCGCGTGGGCGTGTCCGCGATCTCCAGCACGGGCGCCTTGCGGCTGCGCGCGGACGTCGCGACGCTCGGCGCTGCCTCGGTGAGCAGGGTGCGACGCGGCGTGCCGAACTGCTCGGCGATCTCGGCGAGCTCGGTGGAGACGAGGGCGCGGAGCCGCGCCGGGTCGGCGAGGAGGGCGCGGAGCTCGTCGATGGCGGCGAGCAGCTCGTCGCGCTCGGTCTCCAGCTCGATGCGGCTGAACTTGGTGAGCCGGCCGAGCCTCAGGTCGAGGATGTACTCGGCCTGGATCTCGCTGAGGTCGAAGACCTCGCGGAGCCGCGCCCGCGCCGCGGCCGGGTCGTCGCTGGTGCGGATGACCTGGATGACCTCGTCGATGTCGAGGATCGCGACGAGGAGGCCCTGGACCAGGTGGAGGCGGTCCTCCTTCTTGCCGAGACGGTAGCGGCTGCGACGCGTCACCACCTCGAGCCGGTGGCCGACGTAGACCTGCAGCATCTCCCGCAGCCCCAGGGTGCGGGGCTGGCCCTCGACGAGGGCGACGTTGTTGATGCTGAAGCCGTCCTCCAGCGGGGTGTAGCGGTAGAGCTGCTGCAGCACCGCCTCCGGGCTGAAGCCCGTCTTGATGCCGATGACGAGGCGCAGCCCGTGGGTGCGGTCGGTGAGGTCGGTGACGTCGGTGATGCCCGTGAGCTTCTTGGCCTGGACGCCGTCCTTGATCTTCTCGATGACCTTCTCCGGCCCCACGAGGTACGGGAGCTCGGTGACGACGAGGCCGGACTTGCGGGCCGTGATGCTCTCCACCTGGACCCGGGCACGGGTCTTGAAGGAGCCCCTGCCCGTCGCGTAGGCGTCGCGCACGCCGGCGAGCCCGGAGATGGTGCCGCCCGTCGGCAGGTCGGGTCCCGGCACGAAGGCCATGAGGTCGTCCAGGGTCGCGTCGGGGTGGTCGATGAGGTGACGCGCAGCCCCCACCACCTCGATGAGGTTGTGCGGCGCCATGTTCGTGGCCATGCCGACCGCGATGCCGCTGGCGCCGTTGACCAGCAGGTTGGGGAAGGCCGCCGGGAGCACCTCCGGCTGCATGAGCTGGTTGTCGTAGTTGGGCACGAAGTCGACGACGTCCTCGTCGAGGCCGCGCGTCATGGCGAGCGACGCCTCTGCGAGACGAGCCTCCGTGTAGCGGGGAGCGGCGGGGCCGTCGTCGAGCGAGCCGAAGTTGCCGTGCCCGTCGATCAGCGGCACGCGCATGGTGAACGACTGGGCCTGCCGCACCATGGCGTCGTAGATCGCCGTGTCGCCGTGCGGGTGGAGCTTGCCCATGACCTCGCCCACGACGCGTGCGCTCTTGACGTGCCCGCGGTCGGGCCGGAGCCCCATCTCCGACATCTGGTAGAGGATGCGGCGCTGGACCGGCTTCAGGCCGTCTCGGGCGTCGGGGAGGGCCCTGGAGTAGATGACGGAGTAGGCGTACTCGAGGAACGAGCCCTGCATCTCCAGCGAGACGTCGATGTCCTCGATGCGCCCCTCGTCGGGGCTGGTGGTGTTGTCGGTCGTCGTCATGGGCTTCTCGGGAAGGAGGCGCGGGGCGCCTCGGCGGGGCCGGCACCCGACTCCGGGGCGGCGGGACCGGCCCCGGCACGCTGTGCCAGACTGGTGCCGATGACGACCATCGTACCGGCGCGGCCCACGGCAGCGGTGAGCCTGGCCGACGTCATGGGGTCCGTCCTCGCCTCCCTCACCGGTCGCCCCGGCGCCGTCCCGCTCCGTCCGGTCCGCGCCGCGGTCGTGCTGCTGGTCGACGGGCTCGGCTCCGCCGCCCTCGGTGCGCGCAAGGGGCACGCCCGGACCCTCGCCGGGGCCGCTGGCAGCATCTGGTCCGGCTTCCCGACGACCACGGCCGCGGCGCTGACGACGTTGACCACGGGCGCGCTCCCCGGGCAGCACGGCCTGGTCGGCTGGTCCGTGCTCGACGCGGAGAACGACCGCGTGGTCAAGCAGCTCTCAGGCTGGGACGACCGCATGCAGCCGTCGACCTGGCAGCGCCGACCCACCGTGTTCGAGTCCGCAGCCGGCGAGGGCGTGCCGTCGTACGCGGTCGGTCCCCAGCGCTACGCGGCGTCCGGCCTCACCGAGGCGATCCTCTCCGGGGCGCGCTACGTCGCTGCGGAGTCGGTCGCCGACCGCTTCGCGACGGCCCGGGCGCTGCTGGCAGCACCCGGCGCCTCCCTCGTGTACCTCTACGTCCCCGAGCTCGACATGATCGCCCACCGTGCCGGATGGGAGTCCGACGAGTGGACGGCCGCCCTCGAGTCGCTCGATGCCGAGGTGCGGCTCCTCGACCAGGCCCTCGACGGCGACGAAGGCCTGCTGGTCACGGCCGACCACGGCATCCTCGACGTCTCCGAGAGGGGGCGCATCGTCTTCGGCGGTCGTCCAGCCCTCGTCGACGGGGTCCGGCACGTCGCGGGGGAGCCCCGGTGCCTGCAGCTGCACTTCGAGCCGGACGCGTCGCAGGCCGTCCGCGCCGCCACGGTCGACGCCTGGCGGGCGGACGAGTCGGCGCGTTCCTGGGTCGTGACGCGCGACGAGGCGATCGAGGCAGGGTGGTTCGGGCCGGTCGACGACGAGGTCGTGCCGCGCATCGGCGACCTGCTGGTCGCAGCGCGGAAGGCCGTCGCCTACTACGACGGACGGACGACGGGCGGCCAGCCCGGCCGCATGGTCGGCCAGCACGGGTCGTGGTCGAGCGAGGAGACGCAGGTGCCCCTGCGGACGTTCGGGGCCTGGCGGCGCTGACGGTCAGGACGCAGGTCGTCCCCGCGCCGGTGCCGGTGCGCCCTCGGGCCTAGGCGCCGTCGTCGTCCGACCGGGCGCCGAACACGATCTCGTCCCAGCTGGGCATCGAGGCCCGCCCTCGGCCCTTCTTGGGGGAGGCGGTCGTGGCGGACGTCGGGATCGGCTCCCGCCCGCCGCGGCCACGGGCAGGACGAGCAGAACCGATCGGCCTCGGCTCCGGCACGCCGGCGGGTGCCTCGTCAGCCGTGGGGGAGGAGTCGCCGTCGCGGTCGCCCGACTGGCCCTCCGGCAGGCCGAAGTCGTCGAGCGGGACGTCGATGACCCGCAGCGAGGCGGTGGAGGGGTGGGAGGCACGCTCGTCGTCCGTGAACCGGGCGGCTTCCCGTTCGCCCCGGCGTCGACGGAGCGCCTCCAGGAGATCGGCCGTCTGCGCGTGGGAGGACGGGCCCTCGTCGGAGGGCTCCCGGTTGGTGGCGGCCAGGGACGCAGCCGACCGGGGGTCGGCCCGGAACGCCTCGGCGCCCGGCAGCTCGACGACGGTGTCGTCGACGGGGTCGACCGGGCCGAGCTCGACGGCGAAGGCGCCGCTGTCGAAGCGACCCGATGCGTCCTCGCCCGTCGCGGAAGCCTGGTCGACCGCGCGCAGCCTGGGCACGAGGGGGCCGACGTCGGCGGAGTGCCGGGAGAGCGCGTGGGCGTCCCCGGCGTGGGGAGCCAGCGCGGACGTCTTCGGGTCGAAGCGCCACGTGGCGTCCCGCTGCACCTCGCCGGTGAGGTAGGAGACCCGCACCATCCAGCCGTGCTCGGCGTCCTTCAGGCTGGTCCAGGTGCGCTCCGACGCGTCGGCACCGTCGAGGCGAGACTCGATGACGGCTCCGAAGGTGGAGCCCCCCGCCTCGGGCGCGACGTCGGTGGCCACCGAGACGCTGACCCGCAGGGCGCTCTCGAGCACGAAGGCGCGCTCGGCCAGGACGGGGCCCTCGAACCGGTGGACGAAGTCGATGTCGGCACCGGTGAGCTCGGCGACCTGGGCGGGGGAGAGGCCGGCGCGGATGTGCGCCTGGATCGCCCGGGGCGGTGCCTTGCGCTCCGGGGGAGCCGTCTCCCCGGCTGCGGCGCGCAGCTGGGAGCGGAGCGAGTGGGTGACGGGGAGGCGGTACTCGCCGCCGGCGTCGGTCGCGACGAGCAGTGCTCCGCTCTCGACGCCGATGACCCTCAGATCCTGCATGTGCCACGCCTTTCACCGTCGTGATTCCAGGAGAAGAATCGCACGTCAGAGGCCGTCTGCCGGGAATGCGACGGGCGTGCCGCGAGTTGCACCGGAGCGGCCGAGAGGCCCCCCGCGGCGGGTTTGCTATTCGACAACGAGTGATGCAAACTGTGCCCGCCGAATCGGGCAACGATCAACACGAAGACTGGATGGGCATGGCCACCGACTACGACGCACCTCGCAAGAACGACGACGACTCGGAGTCGATCGAGGGGCTCAAGGAGCGGACTCCGGACAAGACGACCGGCGTCATCGACGACGACGCCGACAACCCCGGTTCGTTCGAGCTCGCGGGGCAGGACCTCTCCGACCTCGACCTGGACGTCGTCGTCCTCCCTCCCCAGGTCGACGAGTTCACCTGCGTCGAGTGCTTCCTCGTGAAGCACCGCTCGCAGCTCGACCACGAGACCAAGCTCGGCGCTATCTGCCGGGAGTGCGCCGCCTGATCTCCTCCAGCCGACTCACGACCTCCTCAGGTCGTCGCGTCGACACCAACCAGTAAGGGGCGGGGTCCGTCTCGTCGACGAGGTCGATCTTGACCACCGGCCCCACCCAGCCTCTGAAGAGGGTCCAGGCTCGCGCATCGAGCCGGGGCCCTCTCTCTGCTGTCGCGGCCGAGCCAGTGAACCCCTCGGCCCTCCCCATCTCGTGCGGGTGGAGATGCGCGCGCCCCGCGTGCAGCCCCTCGTCGTCGACCCGGACGACCGGCGAGCTGACGACGAGGGCCACGACGGCCGCGACGTAGAAGAGGATCGCGACCACCACGCCCACGACGGGGTCGATGGGGAGGAAGACGAGCAGCGTCGCGGGGATCAGCAGGGCCGACGCGAGGAAGACGGTGAGCGGCGGGAGGAGCCGTTCGCGGTAGGGGTTCATGGGTCCATTCGACCAGACTTCTGCACTAGCCTCGACACGTGACCCAGACCCTCGACGTGCTCCTCGCTGCCCAGACGTCGCTCGTCGACCCGGCCACGGGCGAAGCGGTCGTCGACCTCACCCCCGTCTACGCCCACCCGGGCGACGCCGGAGCCGACCTCCTGGCCGCGGAGGCGCTCGTGCTGCGCCCCGGGCGCCGCGCGTTGGTCGCGACGGGCGTCTCGATCGCCCTGCCCGACGGGTTCGCGGCCTTCGTCGTGCCGCGGAGCGGCCTCGCCGCCAAGCACGGCATCACCGTCGTCAACAGCCCCGGCACGGTCGACGCGGGCTACCGTGGCGAGATCAAGGTCACCCTGCTCAACACCGACCTCGAGGCCGAGCACCGCGTCGAGGTCGGCGACAAGATCGCCCAGCTGATCGTCATGCCGGTCGTCCGCGCCGTGTTCGTGCCCGTGGAGTCCCTCCCCGGCAGCGCGCGCGGCGAGGGCGGCTTCGGCTCGACCGGCTACGCACACACCACCGGAGGCACCGCATCATGAGGAAGTCGAAGCGCGAGGCGCAGCAGCTGGCCACGACGGAGGTCGAGGTCGAGACCGCCGACCTCGACGACGTCGAGGTCGACATCGAGTCGCTCGAGGCCGCCGAGGTCGAGGTGTTCGACGACTCCAAGTCGGCTCCGGCCGACCGGGCCGACAGCGGCCCCCTCGACGAGACCGAGGCCAGCCCGGTCCGTCCCTACGTCGACCTGGGCGGGGTCAAGATCCTGCCGCGAGACGGGCTCCACCTCCGTCTCGAGGTCGAGGAGGGCAGCAAGCGGGTCGTCGCGGTCGGCCTCGACTTCGCGAAGTCGACGCTGCAGGTGCAGCCGTTCGCCGCGCCGCGCAGCACGGGCCTCTGGAACGAGATCCGCGAGCAGATCACCGAGCAGATCCTCCGCCAGGGCGGGACCACGTCGGAGGTCGACGGCCCGTTCGGGCCCGAGATCCGGGCCGAGATCCCCGTCATGGGAGGCGACGCGTCGACGACACGCCTGGCTCGCTTCATCGGCGTCGACGGCCCTCGCTGGTTCCTCCGCGGCGTCATCGCCGGCGACGCGACGGTCGACCCGGAGGCCGCCGAGAAGATCGAGGAGCTCTTCCGCAGCGTCGTCGTCGTCCGGGGCACCGCCCCCATGGCACCGCGCGACCTGATCCCCCTCACCATGCCCAAGGCCGGACCCACCGACGCTCCGGGCACGACGCCGTCGCGCGTCTGAGCCCGGGCCGACGATGACCCCCTCGTCCACCGGGCCCGACGACGAGTCGCCGCTCGACGACCCGCGCGTCTCGCTGTCAGCCCAGCTCCGCAGCGCGGCGCAGCGAGCAGGCATCGGTCAGGTCGCTCCCGGCGAGGTGCCGACGGCCTCGGCGCTCCTCGGCGCGATCGGGGGCGTCCGCGGTCTCGTGGAGTCGATCCTCCCGGGCCTGGGGTTCGTCGTCGTCTACACGCTGACGGCCGACGTGCTCCCGTCCGTGCTCATCCCGGTCGGGGTGGCCGTGGTCTTCGTCGTCGTGCGAGCCCTGCAGCGCGGGCCGGTGGCCCAGGCCCTCGCGGGCGTCCTCGGCATCGCGCTCTCCGCGGCCATCGCCCTGCTCAGCGGGCGCGCCGAGGGCAACTTCGTGCCCGGGCTCGTGATCAACGCGCTGTCGGTCCTCGTCCTCCTGGTCAGCATCGCGGCACGCTGGCCCCTCATCGGCGTCGTCGTCGGCCTGCTCACCAACGAGGGAGGCGCGTGGCGCGACGACCGCGCGAAGAGGCGCGTCCTCGTCCTCGCGACGTGGATGTGGGCCGGGTTGTTCGCCGCCCGTCTCGCCGTGCAGCTGCCGTTGTTCGCGGCGGGCCAGGTCACCGCCCTGGCGGCCGCCAAGCTCATCATGGGGGTGCCCCTCTACGCCGGCCTCCTCTGGGTGACCTGGCTGCTCGTGCGGACGGTGTACCGCGGCCGCGCGGAGGCCGACGCCGGCCCGGACGAGGCTCCGGCGCGCTGAGGGCGACCTCCGGCTCGGCGTGACCCGCGACTCCGGGTGGTAGGTTTGTCTCGACATCGAGATAGATCACCGCCACGGTCCGTCGTCGGGGTCGACGACTTAGGCTGGCCTCGCTGGTGCGGCGCCGAGTCGTCCGGCCATGATGAGGGCGTAGTCAGCAAGGGAGACGGCACGTGTCTGCAATCAACAGCTTCAGCTCGAAGGACCAGCTCACGGTCGGCGGGACCGCGTACGAGATCTACCGCATCGACGCGGTGGAGGGCTCGGCGAGGCTCCCGTTCAGCCTCAAGGTCCTGCTCGAGAACCTGCTCCGCACGGAAGACGGCGCGAACGTCACGGGCGACCAGATCCGGGCCCTCGGCTCGTGGCAGCCCTCGGCCGACCCGGACACCGAGATCCAGTTCACCCCGGCCCGCGTCGTCATGCAGGACTTCACCGGCGTGCCCTGCATCGTCGACCTCGCCACCATGCGCGAGGCGGTGTCGGCCCTCGGTGGCGACCCGACCAAGATCAACCCGCTCGCCCCGGCCGAGCTCGTCATCGACCACTCGGTCATCGCGGACCTCTTCGGCAGCGAGAACGCCCTCGAGCGCAACGTCGAGATCGAGTACGAGCGCAACGGCGAGCGGTACCAGTTCCTCCGGTGGGGCCAGACGGCCTTCCAGGACTTCAAGGTGGTGCCGCCCGGCACCGGCATCGTGCACCAGGTCAACATCGAGTACCTCGCTCGCGTCACCTACAGCCGCGACGTCGCGGTCGACGGCGGCGGCACGGTCCTGCAGGCCTATCCCGACACCCTCGTCGGCACCGACTCCCACACGACGATGGTCAACGGCCTCGGCGTGCTGGGCTGGGGCGTGGGCGGCATCGAGGCCGAGGCGGCGATGCTCGGCCAGCCCGTCTCGATGCTCATCCCCAAGGTGGTCGGCTTCAAGCTCCGCGGTTCCATCCCCACGGGCGTGACCGCCACCGACGTCGTCCTGACGATCACCCAGCAGCTGCGCCAGCACGGGGTCGTCGGCAAGTTCGTCGAGTTCTACGGAGACGGCGTCGCCGAGGTGCCGCTCGCGAACCGGGCCACCATCGGCAACATGAGCCCGGAGTTCGGGTCGACGGCCGCCATCTTCCCCATCGACGACGTCACCCTCGACTACCTGCGCCTGACCGGCCGCACCGACGAGCAGATCGAGCTCGTGGAGAAGTACTCGAAGCTCCAGGGCCTGTGGCACGACCCCGCCGTCGAGCCCGTCTTCAGCGAGTACCTCGAGCTCGACCTCGCGACGGTGGTGCCGTCGATCGCCGGGCCGAAGCGCCCGCAAGACCGCATCGAGCTGACCGAGGCCAAGGGCCAGTTCGAGGTCGACCTGGCGAACTACGCCACCACCGACCACTCCCACGTCGACGCCGCCGTCGAGGGGACCTTCCCCGCCTCCGACCCCATCGGCTTCACCGCCGAGGACGACGACGAGGCCCAGCCGCACTCGGTGTCGCACACGTCGCACGCTCCGGCCAAGGTCTCCAAGCCGACGTCCGTCGCCCTGGGCGACGGGTCCACCTTCACGCTCGACCACGGAGCCGTGGCGATCGCCGCGATCACGTCGTGCACGAACACGTCGAACCCGTCGGTGATGCTCGCGGCGGGCCTCCTCGCGCGGAACGCCAGCCAGAAGGGCCTCAAGGCCAAGCCGTGGGTCAAGACCACCCTCGCGCCCGGGTCGAAGGTCGTCACGGACTACTACGAGAAGGCCGGCCTCACGACCTACCTCGAGGACCTCGGCTTCTACACCGTCGGCTACGGCTGCACCACCTGCATCGGCAACTCGGGCCCGCTGCTCGACGAGATCTCGACCGCCGTCCAGGACAACGACCTCGCCGTCACGGCCGTGCTCTCGGGCAACCGCAACTTCGAGGGCCGCATCAACCCCGACGTGAAGATGAACTACCTCGCGAGCCCGCCGCTCGTGATCGCGTACGCCCTCGCCGGATCCATGAACTTCGACTTCGAGAACGACGCGCTCGGCACCGCGACCGACGGCACCGACGTCTACCTGCGCGACATCTGGCCCGACGCGGCCGAGGTCCAGTCGACGATCGACTCGTCGATCGACACCGGCATGTTCACGCACGAGTACGCCGGGGTCTTCGACGGCGACGAGCGGTGGAGGTCGCTCCCGACGCCCACCGGTGCCACCTTCGAGTGGGACCCGGAGTCCACGTACGTGCGGAAGCCCCCGTACTTCGAGGGCATGACCCTCGAGACCACGCCGGTGACCGACATCACGGGTGCCCGGGTGCTCGCCAAGCTCGGCGACTCCGTCACGACCGACCACATCAGCCCGGCCGGCTCCATCAAGGCGGACAGCCCCGCGGGCCACTACCTCGCCGAGCACGGCGTCGACCGGAAGGACTTCAACTCCTACGGGTCGCGTCGGGGCAACCACGAGATCATGATCCGCGGCACGTTCGCGAACATCCGCCTCAAGAACCAGCTGCTCGACGGCGTGGAGGGCGGCTACACCCGTGACTTCACCCAGCCGGAGGCGCCCCAGTCGTTCATCTACGACGCCAGCGCCCGGTACCAGGAGCAGGGTACGCCCCTCGTCATCCTCGGCGGCAAGGAGTACGGCTCGGGATCGTCGCGCGACTGGGCCGCCAAGGGCACCAGCCTCCTCGGCGTCAAGGCGGTCATCACCGAGAGCTTCGAGCGCATCCACCGCTCGAACCTCATCGGGATGGGCGTCGTCCCCCTGCAGTTCCCGGCCGGCGAGAGCTGGGGGTCGCTCGGCCTCGACGGCACCGAGTCGATCAGCATCACGGGCCTCGAGCAGCTCAACGAGGGCACGACCCCGAAGACCGTGCACGTCGTCGCCGAGCCCACGGAGCACTCCGCCGCCGGTGCCACGACCGTCGAGTTCGACGCGGTGGTCCGCATCGACACTCCTGGCGAAGCGGACTACTACCGCAACGGCGGCATCCTGCAGTACGTGCTGCGCAGCCTGGTCTGAGCCTGCCCGGAAGCCCCCGCCACCGCGTCCCGGACGCGGCGGCGGGGGCTTCCGGCGGTTCTCGCAGGACGACGCATAAACTGGACCCGGCTGCCTCCGGGTAGGCGGAAAGGAAGCCAGCATGAGCATTCTCGAGACGATCCACGGTCCTCGCGACCTCGATGCGCTCACCCCCGACGAGATGGTGGACCTCGCCGTCGAGATCCGGGCGTTCCTCGTGGCGGAGGTCTCGAAGACCGGCGGTCACCTGGGCCCGAACCTCGGCGTCGTCGAGCTGACGCTCGCCATGCACCGCGTCTTCGAGTCGCCGCACGACGCCTTCATCTTCGACACCGGGCACCAGTCGTACGTGCACAAGCTGGTCACCGGCCGTCAGGACTTCAGCGCCCTGCGGCTGCGCGGCGGCCTCGCCGGCTACCCGCAGCGCTCTGAGTCCGAGCACGACATCGTCGAGAGCTCGCACGCCTCGAGCAGCCTGTCGTGGGCCGACGGCATCTCGCGAGCCTTCCAGCTGACCGGCCAGTCCGACCGGCACGTCGTCGCCGTGGTCGGCGACGGGGCCCTGACCGGGGGCATGACCTGGGAAGCCCTGAACAACATCAGCGACGACAACGACCGGCGGCTGATCATCGTCGTCAACGACAACGGTCGCTCGTACGCTCCGACGATCGGCGGCATGGCCCGGTTCCTCAACACCGTCCGCACGCGCAGCACCTACCGCGACATGCACCGGGGCAGCCAGGCCGTGTTCGACCACCTGGGGCACCCCGGTCGCGCCTTCTACCGCGGCGTCCGCGGCGGGCTGCACGGGTTCCTCAGCCGGTTCACCAACAACGAGGCCCTGTACTCGAACCTCGACATCAAGTACGTGGGCCCGGTCGACGGGCACGACCAGGCGGCCATGGAGGAGGCGCTCCGTCAGGCGAAGAACTACGGCGCCCCGGTCATCGTCCACGCCATCACGGAGAAAGGCCGGGGCTACGACCCCGCGCGCGCCGACGTCGCCGACCAGTTCCACGCGGTCGGGCAGATCGACCCCGAGACGGGCGAGCCCCTCGAGACGACGAACTCGCCGTCGTACACGAGCGTCTTCGCCGACGAGATCGTCAGGATCGCGGAGCGCGACGAGACCGTGGTGGGCATCACCGCAGCGATGCTGCGGCCCGTCGGGCTGCACAAGCTCGCCGAGCGGTTCCCCGGTCGGGTGCTCGACGTGGGCATCGCCGAGCAGCATGCCGTGACGTCGGCCGCCGGCCTCGCCTTCGGCGGCCTGCACCCCGTCGTCGCCCTCTACGCGACCTTCGTCAACCGCGCCTTCGACCAGGTCCTGATGGACGTCGGCCTGCACCGCGCCGGCGTCACGTTCGTCCTCGACCGTGCGGGGGTGACGGGCCCCGACGGGCCGAGCCACCACGGCATGTGGGACCTCGCCCTGCTCCAGATCGTCCCGCACATCCGGCTCGCGGCGCCCCGTGACGCGTCGCGACTCCGCGAGGAGCTGCGCGAGGCCGTGGCCGTCACCGACGCCCCGACGGTGGTCCGCTTCTCGAAGGGCAGCGTCGGCGTCGAGCACGAGGCCGAGACGCGACTCCCCGACGGCGTCGACGTCCTCGCCAGCGACGAACGCCGCGACGTCCTCCTCGTCTGCGTGGGCCCGATGGCGACGGTGGGCCTCGACGTCGCCGAGCGCCTCGCCGCCCAGGGCATCGGCGCGACCGTCGTCGACCCCCGCTGGGTCGTGCCCGTGCCGAGCTCGGTCATCGAGCTCGCAGCCGACCACCGTCTCGTCGTCACGCTCGAGGACGGCGTCCGCGTCGGCGGGATCGGCACCCGCGTGCGGCAAGACCTGCGAGACGCCGGCGTGGACACGCCGGTGACCGAGCTCGGTCTCCCCGACGAGTTCCTCGACCACGGGTCGCGGGCCCAGATCCTCGAGGAGGCGGGCCTCACCCCCCAGCACATCGCACGTGACGTCGTCGCGCAGGTCCTCGGGAGCAAGATCCCGGTCGCACGCCCCCTCGACGCCGTCGAGCGGCGCGTGGACGCGCAGCACGACTGACGGGTCGCGATCGCGACCGGACCGTCACGCTGCGGCGTGGCGCTCACGGCGATCGACGGCCAGAGCCCCGACGACCACGAGGTCGTCGGGGCTCTGGCCGAGCAGGAGCCGGTCAGCCCCGATGCTCCGGGCCCACCACCAGCGGGTCGTGGAAGGCCACGCCCCTCACGCGCTGCGACGCGCCGACGCGGTCGAGGTAGGGCGTGACGCCGCCCATCTGGAACGGGTAGCCCGCACCGAGGATCAGGCAGAGGTCGATGTCCTCCGCCGCGGCCACCACGTGGTCGTCGAGCATGCGGCCCACCTCGTCGGCGAGGCCGTCCTCGATGCGGCGGCGCAGCTGCTCGTCGGTGAGCGGCGTGCCCGAGCCCCCCACGAGGGCGACGGCCTTCTTGTCGAAGCCCTTGCGCCGGCCCTTCGCGTCGCGGTCGAGGATCCGCCCGTGCTCCGCGAGCCGGTGCAGGGACTCGCTCGCGTGGAATCGGTCCGGGAACGCGGCGTGGTGGGTGTCGAGCACGTGGGCCCCGACGGTCAGGCCGACGAGCTCGAGCAGCTCGAACGGGGTCATCGGCAGGCCGAAGGGTGCGGTGGCGCGGTCGACGACCTCGAACGGCGTCCCGGTCTCGACGGCGTGCATCGTCTCGCCGAGCAGCTTCGCCAGGATCCTGTTGACGACGAAGCCGGGGGTGTCGGTGGTCACGACGGCGTTCTTCCGGAGGGCCTTGGCCGTCACCATGGCGGTGCTCAGCGTGGCGTCGTCGGTCGCGGCCGTGCGGACCACCTCGACGAGCGGCATGACCGCGACGGGGTTGAAGAAGTGGAAGCCCACCAGGCGCTCAGGGTGCGCCAGGCGGGCCCCGATCGCCTCGACGCTGAGCGACGACGTGTTCGTCGCGAGCACGGCGGTCTCCGACACCACCGCCTCCACCTTCTCGAAGACCTCCTGCTTGACGCCGAGCTCCTCGAAGACCGCCTCGATGACCCAGTCGGCGTCGGCGAAGTCGGCCAGGTCGGTGGTGCCGGTCACGAGGGCCGACAGGCGGTTCGACTCGTCGCCCGAGATGCGGCCCTTCGTCGCGAGCTCGACGATCTCGGCCCGGATGCGCTCGACCCCCGCGTCGACGCGGGCCTGGTCGATGTCGGTGATCACGACGGGCACGCGCAGCCGACGGACGAACAGGAGCGCGAACTGGCTCGCCATCAGCCCGGCCCCGACGACGCCGACCTTGCCGATCGGGCGGGCGAGGTCGGGGGAGGGGGCCCCCGCCGGCTTCTTCGCCCGCTTCTGCACGAGGTCGAAGGCGTACATGCTCGCGGAGAACTGGTCGCCCGAGACGAGCTCGGCGAGAGCCTCGTCCTCCGCCGCGAAGCCGGTGGCGCGGTCGGTGCTCCGCGCCGCCCGCAGCAGCTCCAGGGCGGCGTAGGGCGACTTGGCCACGGTGCCGATCTTCTGCTCCAGCGACCTGCGCGCGATCGAGACCGCCGCCTCCCACTTCACGGCCCGCTCGAGCCTGCCGGGCACGTTCGGCCGCGACACGGTCGTCCGCCCGGAGACCACGCCGTCGGCCCAGCGGATCGAGTCCTCCAGGAACGCCGCAGGGCCGAACATCGCGTCGACGATGCCGAGCTCGAGGGCCTGGGCGGGCTTCAGGGTCCGGTTGTTCTTCAGCGGGTTCTCGACGACGACCCGGAGGGCGCCCTCGATGCCGATGAGGTTCGGCAGCAGCCACGCACCGCCCCACGCCGGCACGATCCCGAGGAAGACCTCGGGCAGGGCGAGGGCCGCGGCCGAGGAGTCGACGGTCCGGTAGTCGGCGTGCAGGGCGATCTCGAGGCCTCCGCCCAGGGCGAGCCCGTTGACGAACACGAAGGTCGGCACGCCGGCCTCGTGCAGCTTGCCGAGCGCCGAGTGGCCCAGCCGGGCCAGCTCCCGGCCGACGTCGCGGCTCGGGATCTGGCTGACCTTGCTGAGGTCGGCGCCCGCCGCGAGGAAGTACGGCTTGCCCGTGACCGCGATCGCGGCGACGTCGCCCCGGGAGGCGCGCTCCCGGAGGCCGTCGAGGGTCGCGCTGAACTCGGTGAGGGTCGCCGGGCCGAGCGTGCTCGGCCGCGTGTGGTCGCGGCCGTTGTCGAGGGTGACGAGGGCGAGGACCCCGCCGGAGGGCAGGGGGACGTCCTGCACGAACGAGTGCGTGACGACCTCGTCGGCGCTGAGGTCGAGCAGCTGCTGGCGGACGTCGCTCATGCGCGGGCCGCCTTCCGCGACCAGCTCGGGTTCTCCCAGACGACGCTGCCGCCCTGGCCGAGGCCCACGCACATGGCCGTGAGGCCGTACCGGACCTCGGGGTGCTGCTCGAACTGGCGGGCGAGCTGGATCATCAGGCGGACGCCCGACGACGCGAGCGGGTGGCCGACGGCGATCGCGCCTCCCCAGGGGTTCACCCGGGGGTCGTCGTCGTCGATGCCGAAGTGGTCGAGCAGCGAGAGCACCTGCACGGCGAACGCCTCGTTGAGCTCGAAGAGCCCGATGTCGTCGATCGTGAGCCCGGCCTTGCGCAGGGCCTTCTCGGTGGAGGGCACGGGGCCGATTCCCATGATCTCCGGCTCCACGCCGGCGAACGCGAAGCTCACCAGGCGCATCTTCGGGGTCAGGCCGTACTGCTCCGCCGCTCCGGCCGAGGCCAGCAGGCTGACGGTCGCGCCGTCGTTGAGGCCGGAGGAGTTGCCCGCCGTCACGCGGCCGTGGGGTCGGAACGGGGTGCGGAGCCCGGCGAGGCCCTCCATGGTCGTCTCGGGGCGCGGCGCCTCGTCGCGGGTCGCGAGCCCCCAGCCCTCGGCCGTCTGCACCGCGACCGGCACGAGGTCGGGCTGGATCTGACCGGCCTCGTAGGCCGCGGCCAGCTTCTGCTGCGACCGCATGGCGTAGCGGTCGGAGCGCTCCTTCGTGAGCTGCGGGAAGCGGTCGTGGATGCGCTCCGCGGTGTCGCCCATGTTGAGGGCCTCGCCGCTGACGAGCTTCTCGGTCAGGAACCGGGGGTTGGGGTCGGCCGCGAACCCCATGGGGTGCCGCCCCATGTGCTCGACGCCGCCCGCGATGGCGACGTCGTAGGCGCCGAAGGCGATGCCGCCCGCGAGCGTGGTGACGCTCGTCATGGCTCCGGCGCACATGCGGTCGATCGCGAAGCCCGGCACCGACTGCGGCAGGCCGGCCAGGAGGGCCGTCGTGCGGCCGAGGGTCAGGCCCTGGTCGCCCTGCTGGGTCGTCGCGGCGATGGCCACGTCGTCGACCCGGTCGAGGGGGAGCGAGGGGTTGCGCTCCAGGAGCCCCGTCATCGCCTTGACCACGAGGTCGTCGGCCCTCGTGCCCCAGTACATGCCTTTCTCGCCCGCCCGGCCGAACGGGGTGCGGACCCCGTCGACGAAGACGACTTCTGTTCTCTCGGCCACGTTGCCTCCAGTTGTCGGAACTGGTCCGATCCTAGGGAGACGGCCTCGGCCGACGGAATCCTTCGCGGATTGCTACGAAGGGTCGGCGGACGGCGTCTCGGGCTCTTGGTGAGCGTCGACAAACGCCTCGGCCAGCGGGGCGGCGACCGCCTCGACCTGCCACGGACGCGCCCCCAGCTCGGCGAGGGCGTCCTCGAGGGTGGCCGGGTCGAACGGGATGGGCGGCTCCCAGCACAGGCGGCGCAGCAGCTCGGGCGTGAGCAGGTTCTCGACGGGGAGGTCGAGCCGCTCCGCGATCTCCTGCACGACCGGACGGGCGTGGCGGTACCGCGCGTCGGCCATCGGGTTCTTGTCGGCCCAGCTGCGGGGCGGGGGCAGGGTGTCGCCGGCCGGACCGCGGTGCGACGGCAGGTCGTCGGTGGCGTTGCCTCGCTCGATGGCGCTCCACCAGCGGTCGAGCTCGCTGCGGCTCGCGCGGCCGACGAACTCCCTCAGGCCCGCCAGGGCCCGCTTGTCGGCGGGCTGGGCCTTGGCGGCCGCCACCAGCGAGGTGTCCGGCACGAGACGCCCGGCCGCGGTGTCGACCTGGCGGGCGTACTCGTCGCGGGCCAGCCACAGCTCGCGCGCGACGGCGAGGCCCCGGGAGCCCCGCACGGTGTGCAGGCCGGTGAGGCGCCTCCACGGCTCCGGCTTCGCGGGCTTGACCTCGCGGGCGACGGTCGCGGCGAACTCCTGCCGGGCGATCTCGAGCTTGCCGGCGCCGTCGAGCAGCTCGGCCATGGCGTCGCGGAGGTCGACGAGCAGCTCGACGTCGAGGGCGGCGTAGACGAGCCAGCTCTGGGGGAGGGGGCGCGTCGACCAGTCGGCGGCCGAGTGCTCCTTGGCGAGGTGCACGCCGAGCAGCTGCTCGACGACGGCGCCGAGCCCCACCTTGGGCAGCCCCGCCAGGCGGGCCCCGAGCTCGGTGTCGAAGACGAGGGCGGGGTCGAGACCGACCTCGCGGAGGCAGGCGAGGTCCTGGCTCGCGGCGTGCAGCACCCACTCCTCCTGGCCGATGACGGCCTGGAGCTCGTCGAACCGGCCGATGGCCGGGGGGTCGAACAGGAAGACGCCGGCGCCGCGACGGAAGACCTGGATGAGGTACGCGCGCTGCGAGTACCGGTAGCCGGAGGCGCGCTCGGCGTCGATCGACACCGGTCCGTGGCCGGCGGCGATCGCCTCGACGGCCTCGAGGTAGGAGGCGCGGTCGGCGACGACCTCGACGGCGCCGTGGACGGAGTCGGCGGTCGCGACGACGGGCGACACGGTCACCGAGGGGGAGGCGGGGGTCGCCTCGGTCGTCGTGCCGTCGCGCTGGTCGGGGGTGGCGGAGTCCATGTCTCGGTGGTCCTGTTCTCGGGTCGCGGGGGTTCTCGGGGCGCTCAGTCGCGCCCGACGCGCCGGGACGCCAGCAGCGTGACGCCCTCGACGGTCGGCGGGAGCCCCGCGAGGGTGCAGATGAGCTCGCTCCACGCCTCGAGGTGCGGAGCGAGGTCGGTCGTGGTCGGGGTCCAGGAGGCGCGGAGCTCGAGCTGCGCGCCGTCGCCCTGGCTGGCGAGCTCGCCGTAGCCGGTCGACAGGACCTTGGTGGCGGTGCCGGAGGCGGAGTGGTGCGCGGCGCCCCTCGCCGCGAGGGAGTCGACGAGCCACGACCAGGCGACGTCGGCGACGAAGGGGTCGAGGGCGAGGTCGGTCTCGAGCGGCGCCTGCGCGAAGCAGACCACCCGGAACGCGCCTCCCCAGGCCTCGGGCTCCGACTCGTCGTGCAGCAGCACGAAGCGGCCGGTGCCGAGCTCGGCGTCGGCGCGGCCGGACGCCCCGACCACGTCGCCGGCGAGGGCCAGGGCCCGCGGCGCGAGCCCGCCGGGCGCCGGCATCTCGCTCACGGACAGGTCGTCGCGGGTCGAGGCACGCCGCACGGACTCGACCGCTGCGGCGAACGCGGACGGGATCGTCGTCGAGGGGGTGTCGGACACCCCAGCAGACTAGGCTCCCAGCAGATCATGAGGTGAGCGGCACGCCGCGACCCGGGAGCGTCCACGCCGTCGCCGCGGGGAGCCCGGTGCTCCGTCCCGGTCGTGCCTCCCCGTGCTCGCGCCCGTCCCCGTCGATCGGAGCCCCGTGTCCCGTCTCCCCGTCCTCCGTCCGCGCGGCGCCCGCTCGCTCACCGTCGGCCAGGTCTCGACCGCCGTCGGCGTCGCCGCGGGGGCCACCGCGGCCGCCGCCGTCCTCGCCCTCGTCGGCGGCGCCGTGGTGATGACGGGCAAGGTCGTCACGCCCGCTCGGCGGCGGACCGACGACGTCCGGCTGCTCGCCCACGAGCCGGGAGGCCCCGACGGGCCCGGCACCGTCACGCTGACCTCGACGCCCGACACGCGCCTCCCGGGCCGGTACAGCTTCTGGTTCGGGCTCGGCCGCGGGCACGCCCGCGTCGGCGACGTCCTGCACGACGACGGCCGCCGGGTCGTCCGCGAGCTCGAGGCGGTCGACGCCGGCGACCTCGCGGCCGCTCGGGCGGGCCGGGTCGGGGGGACCCTGTGGCGGACGCCCGCGGACGCGGGCCTGCCCGTCGAGGACGTCGTCGTCGAGGCCCCGGTCGGCCCCGCGCCGGCCTGGCTCGTGCCGGCCGAGGGCGGCACCGGCGGCCCCTGGGTGGTCAGCGTCCACGGCCGGGGCGTCGACCGGTCCGAGACGGTGCGTGCCGCCCCGGCGACGCGGCGGGCCGGCTGGACCTCGCTGCTGGTCTCGTACCGCAACGACGGCGAGGCCCCTGCCTCCGCCGACGGGCGGTACGCGCTCGGCGACGAGGAGTGGCTCGACGTCGAGGCGGCCGTGCAGTTCGCCCTCGACCACGGGGCGACCGAGGTCGTCCTGCTGGGCTGGTCGATGGGCGGGGCGGTCGTCCTCCAGACGGCGACGAGGTCCGCGCTCCGGCACCACGTCGTCGGCGTCGCGCTCGAGTCGCCGGTCGTCGACTGGCGCACCACGCTCCGCTACCAGGGCCGCGCCATGCACGTGCCGACGGTCGTCCAGGAGCTCGCGCTCCGCCTCCTCGGGTCGTCCGCGGCCGCGCGGCTCGCGCGCCGCACGGGCCCCATCGACCTCGACCGCCTCGACCTCGTGGCCCGCGCGGGGGAGCTCGCGGTGCCGGTGCTCCTGCTGCACAGCGACGACGACGGCTTCGTGCCCTCGACGGCGTCGCACGCCCTCGCCGAGGCCCGCCCGGACCTCGTGCAGCTGGAGGTCTTCGAGGTGGCCCGCCACACGAAGCTGTGGAACTACGACCCGGAGAGGTTCGAGCGCGTCATCGAGACGTGGCTGGGCGAGCGTCGACGAGCCAGCGCGCGTACAGAGCGCTCTGGTCGTCCATCAGCAGCTGGCTGAGGGTCAGCCGCGACGGGTCGAACCGCTCCCGGCCGAAGACCGGCAGGCCGCTCCCGATCACGACGGGGGAGGTCGAGAGGCACAGCTCGTCGACGAGGCCGTCGCGGAGGAACTGCCCGGCCAGCGACGGGCCGCCCTCGCAGACGAGCGAGAGGAGGCCGTGCTCGCGCAGACGGCGGAGGAGCGCGTCGGGCGCCACCCTGCCCTCGACGTCGTCGACGACGAGCACGGTGGCCGCGGAGGCGACGCCCGGGCCGAGCGTGCGCGCCACCTCGTCCGTCGCCGACGCGGGGCAGACCACGACCACGCGCTCGGCACGCTCGGGGTCCATGCGGTGCCCCGAGAGGTCGCCCGACGAGGTCACGACGACGAGGCGCGACGAGCGCGGCACCCGGTAGCCCTCCGCCCGGACGCTCGCGGCACCCACCACGACCCCGTCGGCCAGCTCGCGGACGACCGCGAGGATCGCCCGGTCGACGTCGTTGCTGAGGGTGTCGGACGTGCCGTCCTCTCCGGCCGCGTCGCCGCTCACCGCCGCGATGAGGTTCAGCCGGAGCCAGGTGGCCGACGGCGGGGCGTAGAGCTCGCGCAGGGCCCCCCGGCGGCCGTCGGCGTCGGCCGCCGTGGGCACGACCGCACCGGCCTCCGCCACGGACGACGGCGCGGACGTGTGGAGGACGCGCAGGCTCACGCGGCGGCGGTCTTCTCGCGCACCTGGCGCTTGGCTCGACCGAGGAGCGCGGTCATGCCCCGCACGCGCAGGGGACTCACCGCCTCGACCAGCCCGATGGTCTGCGGGTAGTCGTCGGGGACGTCGTCGAGCACCTGCGACACGGTGAGGCCGGTCAGCCCCTGGGCGAGGATCGACGCGAAGCCCCGGGTGGTCGGCGCCTCGCGGGGAGCGGTGGCGTGCATGGCCACGAGGCCGTCGCGGACCTCGACGAAGATGAAGACGGGCGACTGGCATTCCTCGACCCGCTCGAGCAGGTCGGGGTGGCCCTCGTACTCGGCGGGCAGGGCCGGCAGCTCGTTCGAGAACTCCAGGAGGAGCTGCAGCCGGTCGCGCACCTCCAGGGCCAGGAACTCGTCGCGGATCTCGGAGAGCGACGCCGGGAGGTCGCCGGGGGCGGTGGTGTCGGTCACGGGCCTCAGCGCCCCGGGACGGTGCCGGGCTCGGTGCCCTGCACGATCGGCACGCGCACGGCGCTGCCCCACTCGGTCCACGAGCCGTCGTAGTTGCGGACGTTCTCGAATCCGAGGAGGTGCTGCAGCACGAACCAGGTGTGGCTCGAGCGCTCCCCGATGCGGCAGTAGGCGACGACGTCGTCGCCGTCCACGAGCCCGGCGCCGTCGCGGTAGATGGCGTCGAGCTCGGCGCGGCCGCGGAAGCGCCCGTCGTCGGCGGCCGCCTTGCCCCACGGGACGTTCTGCGCCGTCGGGATGTGCCCGGCACGGAGGGCGCCCTCCTCCGGGTAGGAGGGGGCGGTCGTCCGCTGTCCCGAGTACTCCTCGGGCGAGCGGACGTCGATCAGGGGCGAGCCCAGGTGGGCGAGGACGTCGTCCTTGTACGCACGGATCACGCTGTCGTCGCGCTCGACGACGGGGTAGTCCGTCGGAGCGGGGGCCGGAGCGTCGGTGGTGTACTCGCGGCCCTCCGCCTCCCACGCGGCCCGGCCGCCGTCGAGCAGGCGGACGTCGTCGTGGCCGAAGAGCGAGAAGACCCACAGCGCGTAGGCGGCCCACCAGTTGTTCTTGTCGCCGTAGATGACGACGGTGCTGTCGCGGGCGATGCCGCTCCGCGACATGAGAGCGGCGAAGCCCTCGCCGTCGACGTAGTCGCGCTGGACGGGGTCGTTGAGGTCGAGGTGCCAGTCGATCTTCACGGCGCCGGGCACGTGCCCGGTCTCGTAGAGCAGGACGTCCTCGTCGGACTCGACGACGACGAGGCCCGGCGTGCCGAGGTGCTCCTGCAGCCACTCGGTGCTGACCAGGCGCTCGGGGTGCGCGAACTGGGCGAACTGCGGGGACGTGTCGTGCTCGACGACCATGGGTTACCTCCTGTGTGTCGCTCCGCTCGGGAGGGCGGAGAGCCGCCGTCGTGGGCGGGTGGCGTGGTGCGGGGGCGGCGCCCGGGCGCCGTCGGGCGGGTGCCGCGGCCCGGTGGCTAGACTCGGGCTCGGATCACGGTCGAGGCTACGCACGTGGGGTGAGCGTCGGCCGGGTCCCCCCAGACTCTGACACACATCGCGGCCCCGGCGTCCTGCCGGGGCGCCGCGCCGCCCCAGGTCCCCCGCAGCGAGGTCACGCCGATGTCACCCGATCCCGTCCGCACCGTCGTGGCGCTGACCGACCGCACCCCGACGATCACCGGCGCGGAGATCGTCGCTGAACTCGTGCCTCCTCGGCAGTTCGACGGGGCGTCGCTCGAGAACTACCGGCCCGACGACGAGTTCCCGTCGCAGGCCGAGGCCGTGGAGGCGGTGGCCGGCTTCGGCGCGACCGCCGAGCGACCGGCACGACGCGGCCTCTTCCGCCGGCGTGCGGAGACCCCGGAGGTGCTCCCCGGCCTGTACCTCGACGGCGGCTTCGGCGTCGGCAAGACGCACCTGCTCGCCGCCCTCTTCAACCGCACGCCGGGTCGCCGCTACTTCGGCACCTTCATCGAGTACACCGCCCTCGTCGGGGCCGTGGGCTACGCAGGGGCGGCCGAGCAGCTGCGCGGCGCGGCGCTCGTCTGCATCGACGAGTTCGAGCTCGACGACCCGGGCGACACGATGATGATGACCCGACTCCTCGGCGACCTCGCCGAGGACGGCACGCGCATCGCGGCGACGTCGAACACGCCGCCCAACGCCCTCGGGGAGGGGCGCTTCGCCGCGGCCGACTTCCTCCGCGAGATCCAGGGCCTCTCCGACCGGTTCCGCACCCTCCGCATCGACGGGAACGACTACCGGCGCCGGGAGGCGGAGGCCAGGGCGCACACGGTCGACGACCTCGACGCCGCCGTGGCCGCCCTGCCCGGGACGGTGTCGGTCGACGACTTCGCCGCGGTCGTCGCCCACCTCTCGACGGTGCACCCGAGCCGCTACGTCAAGCTCATCGCGGGCCTCGACGCCGTCGCGCTCCGCGACGTCCGCCCCTTCACGAGCCAGACCGACGCGCTCCGCTTCGTCGCCTTCGTCGACCGTCTCTACGACGCCCAGCTCCGGGTCGTGGCGACCGGCACCCCCCTCGACTCGGTCTTCGGCGACGAGATGCTCGCCGGGGGCTACCGCAAGAAGTACCTCCGGGCGACGTCGCGACTCGTCGCCATGACCTCGCAGGGCTGACCCACAGCGGGCCAGGAGCCCGTCCGGAGCCTGCCGAAACGCGTTGTTCACCTGAGCGCCGGACGTGTTACATCCCCGAAACACGGGTGCACTCGAGCCGAAACCTGTCGCCACGACACTGAGGACCGCACCACCGCCGCGTCTCCCGGCACAGCCCGTGGCACCCACCACGGTCGGGACCGGTCGGTGCCTCCCTGTCTGAACTCGAGAGGTGACACACACATGGATCAAGGCAACACCGCCTTCATGCTGATCTGCGCGGCACTCGTGCTGCTCATGACGCCGGGCCTGGCGTTCTTCTACGGAGGCCTCGTCAAGGCCAAGAGCGTGATCAGCATGATGATGCTGAGCTTCGGGGCCATGGGCCTGATCGGCGTCCTCTGGGTGCTGTTCGGCTACTCCATCGCGTTCTCGAACGGGCCCCAGGGCCCCGCCGGCACCGACACCTACATCGGGTGGGACGGCGTCTTCGGCTTCGACCCCTCGATGTTCAGCCTGGACTCGCTGTTCCAGGAGAGCGCCGACCCGCAGGGCGCCTACCCGACCATCGCCTTCGCGGCCTTCCAGGCCACGTTCGCGATCATCACCGTCGCACTGATCTCCGGCGCCATCGCCGACCGAGCGAAGTTCGGCGCCTGGATGATCTTCGCGGGCGTCTGGGCCACGGTCGTCTACTTCCCCGTCGCGAGCTGGGTCTTCAACTTCACCCTCGGCGACGACGGCTCCGTGGTCGACGGCGGCTGGATCGCCAGCATGGGCGTCATCGACTTCGCGGGCGGCACGGCGGTGCACATCAACGCGGGTGCCGCAGCCCTCGCCCTCGCCCTGGTGCTGGGCAAGCGCGTCGGCTTCGCCAAGGGCGCTGACAAGCCGCACAACCCGCCGTTCGTCCTCCTCGGCGCCGGTCTCCTCTGGTTCGGCTGGTTCGGGTTCAACGCCGGCTCCGAGCTCGCTGCCGACGGCGTCGCCGCCCTCGCCTTCCTGAACACGATCGCGGCGCCCGCCGCGGCCATCCTCGGCTGGCTGGTCGTGGAGAAGCTCAAGGACGGCAAGGCCACGTCGATCGGAGCAGCGTCGGGTGCCGTCGCCGGCCTCGTCGCCATCACGCCGGCCTGCGCCGCCCTCTCGCCGTTCTGGGCCATCGTCCTCGGCGTCGTCGCGGGTGCCGTGTGCGCCCTCGCGATCGACCTGAAGTTCAAGCTCGGCTTCGACGACTCGCTCGACGTCGTGGGCATCCACCTCGTCGGAGGCCTCATCGGCACCCTGTACCTCGGCTTCTTCGCCAACGGCTCGGGCCTCCTCTTCTCGGGTTCGTTCGAGCAGCTCGGCATCCAGGCGCTGTCGGCCCTGGCCGTCATGCTCTACTCCTTCGTGCTGGCCTTCCTCATCGGGCTGGCGATCGAGAAGACGATCGGCTTCCGCGTCAAGAACGAGGACGAGGTCGCCGGCATCGACCTGGCCCTGCACGGCGAGGAGGGCTACGTGCTGGAGAACTCCCGCCAGTAGCTCGCCCCGTTCCACCGCCACGACGGCCCCGGTCACACGACCGGGGCCGTCGTCTGCGTCTGGGCGGGTGGATGGGTGCCGCCGGTCGCGACGGCACGGCGGGGAGCCCCCGAGAGCCCCCCGCCCCCGGAGGCACAGCACGGCCAGCGAGGACTCCAGGAGGCGCGAGGTCCATACGAGCAGAGGAGGAGCTCGTCACGAGGCGACGGGGCTCGGGCAGCCCCGTGCCGAGACGACTCGCGCGGCGGCTCGACGCACGGTGCGAGAGCGGGCGTCCAGGGCTGGGACCGTGCCGGAGCCAGCCGTGCACCGCGGACGTCTCCCGCGAGCGAGGGAGTCCCGGGAACGGGGGAGTCCCAGGAGCACGGGAGTCCGGGAACGGGGGAGTCCCAGGAACGGGGGGAGTCCCGGGAACGACGAAAGCCCCCGGCGAACCGGGGGCTTTCTGTGTGTGAGCGATACTGGGATCGAACCAGCGACCTCTTCCGTGTCAGGGAAGCGCGCTACCGCTGCGCCAATCGCTCATGTCTGTCGCCGAGGCGACGTATTCAGTTGATCACGACATCATAGACCGAAGGTCTGGACGCCATGGAGGTGGAGACGGGATTTGAACCCGCGTGAACGGCTTTGCAGGCCGGTGCCTCGCCTCTCGGCCACTCCACCATACGAGCAGCTCCCAGAGGGGGAGCCACCAGTCGGTGGACCACCCTCTGGTGAGCATTACACTCGAGCGGATGACGAGATTCGAACTCGCGACCCTCACCTTGGCAAGGTGATGCGCTACCACTGCGCCACATCCGCATTTCGCTTTGCATTTCTGCGTGCAAAAGAACAATACCCAGACCCGGGGCAGAAAACAAATTGAGTCAACGTCGTGTCTTCCCGGGCCCCTGGAGGCGACCTCGGGGAGGCGCTCTCGGTGCCTGGGCAGCCCGTCCTCTCGGGCCTCGGGCCTAGCGGCAGGCTCCTGCACGGCGAGCGCCGCGAGGCAGCCCGAGCGCCGCCCGCCGGGGGCGGGCGTGGCCGAATGGCGCCGAGGCGCCGCCATGCACTAGCATCGACGAGTCCCACACGGGCGATTGGCGCAGTTGGTAGCGCGCTTCCTTCACACGGAAGAGGTCATCGGTTCGAGCCCGGTATCGCCCACCACGATCACGCATGACGAGAAGAGCCCCGGGGCGACCCGGGGCTCTTCTCGTCCCTCCGGCGCCTCCGCAGTCCCGCGCACAGGGCATCCACCGGCTCGTTCCTCGGGGGCGTCCGCAGCGTGACCCGACCGTCTCCCGCGGCTGAGCCTCAGAACGACGACGAGGCGAGCAGGGCCAACCCGAGCACGGCCAGCCACAGCAGCCCCAGGGCGAGGCCCGCGCCGCCGAGGGCCACGCCGGCCCGGGCGAAGCGCCGTGAGGGGACCGTGCCCGCTCCGACGTCGCGGAGGCCGCGGACGACGGCGGCGACGGCCAGGACGACGCACGCCGTGGCCCAGATCTCGAGGAGGATGCCGAGGCTCGAGAACGAGGAGCCCGACATCGTCACGGTCGCGACCACGGCCGCCACGACCAGCAGGACGGGGCCAGAAAGGCTCAGCCAACCCCAGAGCCAGGCCCGCGACGTCTCGGTCGGCCGGGTCGCAGCCGTCACGGTGGTCGTGCTGGGTCGATCGTCGTCCATGTGGTCCCCCTGCCGGGACTCTACCCAGATCGCCGACGCCCACGCGAGGTCCGGGCGCGGGACGGCCGGCCCCCTCGTGCCCGCCAGCTCACCGGCGACCGTCGTCGTCGCCTCCGCCTTCCCCCTGCGGGGACGACGAGCGCGGGTCGGCAGCCTGCCCCGACGACCTGCGCCGCGCCAGCCAGCCGCGGGCCGTGAGCACGGTGTACACGGCGCCCACGACGGCGCCCACGACGAGCGTCACCCACGACCGGTCGGGGGAGGCGATCCCGTCGACCAGGATCGCGAACCCGAAGACGGCGAGCGCGGCGGTGATCGCGAGCGACCGGGTGGTGGGGACGGGCTTCTCGGTCATGGGGAGACCGTACCGGGCGCACGCCGGACGATCCGGGCGACGACCGGGCTCGTGTGGCATTGTCGATGCGTACGCAACGACTGAGGGGGACTCATGACTGAACGACGTGCCGCAGCTGCTCCGGGGTGGTACCCCCACCCCGAGGACGAGTCCAAGCTCGCCTGGTGGGACGGCGACGACTGGTCGCGCCACACCACCCCGGCCGCCCTGGGCGTGCCGAGGCACACGTTCTGACCCGACGAGCGGGGCGGGCACGACGAGCGTGGGGCACCATCGGGGCATGAACGCCGCCCCCGTCCTCCCGCACCGCCCCGTGACGCAGCACGACTGGCGCGACGTCGTGAGCCTGCACTGGCGGGTCGACCCCGTCGAGGTGACGTCCCTGGTGCCGCGGGGCACGAGACCCGACGAGCACGACGGCTCGGCGTGGGCGAGCCTCGTCGCCTACCGCTTCCTCGACAGCACGGTGCCGCCCCTGCCACGCCTCGGCCGCCTCGGCTCGATGACGGAGATCGTCGTCCAGGTCCCCACGATCGACGACGAGGGCCGCCGGGGCGTCGGCTACCGGTCGATCGACACCCAGCACGCGCCCGCCGTCGTGGCGGCCCGCCTCATCGGCCTTCCCTACGTCTGGGCGCGAGCGGGGTCGCGCATCCGCCCCGACGACGTCGCCCACCGCACCGCACGTCGCGGGGGAGGCGCGGGGTCCGCCGTGCGCGTCGCCGTCGGCCCCGGCACGGTCGAGCCGGACGCCGCCCTGCGGTTCCTCGACGACAGGTGGGGCGTCCACACGGGCCGGCGCGGCCGGACGAGCTGGTGGAGGCGCGCCCACGACCCGTGGACCTACCGCGAGCACGAGGACGTCCGCCTCGACGACCAGCTGCTCGCGGCGGCGGGCCTGCCCGGCCTGGCTGCACGTCCCGCCGACCTGACGTCGTTCTCGCCGGGCGTGGTCGTGCAGTACTCGCTCGGCTGAGCCGGGCTCAGGACGAGGCGGGCGCGTCCCCGGACTTCTTCGCCGCGATCGCGTCACGCTCGCCACGCAGCGACTGCACGGTCTCCGGGTCGAGGAAGTCGACGAACGGGTTCGGCTGACCCGTCTTGTCGGCGACGACGAGCGTGTACTCCGCGGCGGCCTGACGGACGCGCTCGGTCGCGCGGCCCGCCTTCTTCGCCGAGAGGGGCCGGTCGCCCATCACCTCGCCGTGGTGCTCGAGGGCCTTGACGAGGGTCTTGAGGGCTGCATCGATCTTCTTGCTCACGGGGGCATGGTGGCACACCGAGGTGAACGGGCGGACCGCCTCCCGTCGGGGGCGCCGAGGGCGGTCGACGGCGCCTCGTGCTCCCGTCCGAGATCAGCTCCTCCCGCGTCCTGGTCGTCCCCGTCGTCGTGCTCGTGCTCCGGCTGCACCAGCGGGTCGACGACGCGCGCGTCCGGGCAGCGTCACGGCACGACGAGCCGGCCCGTCGCCAGGACGGCGTCGAGCACGAGCCGTGCGACGTCGTCCTTCGACCCGGCCGTGCTGCCGACCACGTCGCCGGACGCGTCGAGCACCATGGCATCCGACTCGTCCGAGCCGAATCCGTGCGACCAGCCGACGGGGTTGAGCACGAGCAGGTCGCACCCCTTGCGGGCGAGCTTCCGCCGGCCGAGGTCGAGCATCTCGTCCGGCGAGCCGGCCGTCTCGGCGGCGAAGCCCACGACGACCTGGCCGTCGAGCCGCGACGCGCTGAGCTCGGCGAGGACGTCCGGGTTCCTCACCAGCTCGAGGGTCAGCACGTCGCCCTGCTCGTCCTTGCGGATCTTCGTGTCGGCGATCGACCGGGGCCGGTAGTCGGCGACGGCCGCCGCCATGACGACGACGTCGGCCCCGGAGGAGGAGGCGACGGTCGCCTCCCGCAGCTCCTGGGCGGTGCCGACCTCGACGACCCGGACGCGGACGAGGCTCCTCGCCTGCCGGGCGACGTCGTCGTCGAGGTGCGCGGCCACGAGCGTCACGTCGGCCCCGCGCGACGCCGCGGCCCGGGCGAGGGCGAGCCCCTGGCGTCCGCTCGACCGGTTGCCGAGGAACCGCACGGGGTCGAGCGGCTCGCGGGTGCCGCCCGCCGTGACGACGACCCGTCGTCCTGCGAGGTCGCGCGGGGGAGCCCCCGCCGCGCTCGACACGACGGCGAGCGCCGCCGCCACGATCTCGTCGGGCTCCGTGAGGCGGCCGGGGCCGCTGTCGCCTCCCGTGAGCGGGCCGTCGTCCGGGCCGACGACGACCACGCCGCGGCTCCGCAGCAGCTCGACGTTCGCTGCCGTCGCGGCGTTCCGCCACATCTCGGTGTGCATGGCGGGGGCGACGACGAGCGGGGCCGTGCTCGCGAGGATCGTCGTGCCGAGCAGGTCGTCGGCGAGACCGTGGGCGATGCTCGCCAGGGTGTGCGCGGTGGCGGGGGCGACCACGACGAGGTCGGCGGCCTGGCCGAGGGCGACGTGGCGCACCTGGGCGACGTCGTCGAACACGGAGGTGTGCACCGGGTTGCGGCTGATCGCCTCGAAGGTGGGCAGGCCCACGAAGCGGAGCGCCGCCTCCGTCGGCACGACGTGCACGTCGTGGCCGAGCTGCGCGAACCCTCGGACCACCGAGACGGCCTTGTAGGCCGCGATGCCGCCCGAGACGCCCACGACGACGGTCAGGCGACGGGACGGGGGCGCGTCGGAGCCCTGCGTCGTGGGGTGGTCGGCTCGCTCGGTCGGTGCTGTCACGGTGCCCTCCGTGGTCGGGGGCCGCGGGGGAGTCCGGACGGCCCGGTAGCGTTGCAGCCTCCACGATGCCCCATCCCCGGCGGCGTCGTGCCGTCTCGACCGGCGCGGGTCCTGCCCGCCTGCGGTCGCGTCCTGCGCCGGCCCCGCCCGGCGCCCCCGAGCAGAGGAGCCCGACCGTGTGCACCGTCGTCGTGTCCGTCTCGCCGTCGTCCGACTGGCCCGTCGTCGTCCTCGGCCTCCGCGACGAGGCCGCCGACCGCCCGTGGGACCCGCCGGCGGCGTGGTGGCCCGAGCTCGGCGACCGCGTGCAGGGGCTCCACGACCGCGAGGCCGGCGGGGCGTGGCTCGCCACGGCGACCGGCCCGGCCCGCGCCTCCGTCGTCCTGAACAGGCACGAGCAGCCCGAGGCGCCCGAGGGCGGCTGGGAGACCCGCGGCGCCCTCCCCCTGCGGGCGGCGGCGACGGGGGAGCAGCCGACGGGCCGGCCCCGGCAGCGCCCCTTCACCCTGCTGACGGCCGACGTCGACGGGGCGCTGGTGACGTCGTGGGACGGCCGGCGGCTCGAGAGCGACCGCCTGCGTCCCGGCGTCCACGTGCTCACCCACGGCGCCGTCGACGATCCGTCGGTGCCGCGGGTGGCGCGGTGGATGCCGCGGTTCCGCGCCGTGGACGCCCCGTCCGGGCCGCCGCCGTCGGAGACCGGCAGCCTCGAGGGCGCCGCCCGGGCGGAGTCGTCGTGGCGACCCTGGCTGGAGGTCCTGGCCGAGAGCACGTCCCTGCCCGAGCGCGACCCGGAGGCCCTGGTGCGCTCCGACCTGCTCGACGGACGGTGGCTCGGCTCGCTCTCGCTCAGCCTCGTGGCGCTCGCCCGCGACGACGTGCGCCACGAGCACGTGCGCCTCGACGACGCAACCCGGCGTCATCGGGAATCACCCGGCGCAGCCCGGGGTTAGGGTCGGGAGGCTCGCCCGACCGGGGCGACGCCGCCTCCCCGACCCAGGAAGTCCGACGTGAAGACCACCGCGCCCCGCACCCGCCTCGCCCGCACCGCCGCCCTCACCGGCGTCGTCGCCGCCACCGTCCTCGGGCTGAGCGCCTGCGCCCCCGCGTCGACGGACGGCGTGGTCAGCGCCCCCTCGGGCAGCAGCACGGCCGCGGCGGGCGAGGGCACGACCCTCGCCGACGTCCAGGACGCCGGGAAGCTCGTCGTGGGAACCGAGGGCACCTACAAGCCCTTCACCTTCCACGACGGCGGCTCGGGCGACCTCACCGGATACGACGTCGACGTGATCACGGCGGTCGCCGGGAAGCTCGGCGTCACGCCCGAGTTCCAGGAGACCCAGTGGGACGCCATCTTCGCGGGCCTCGACGCGGGCCGCTTCGACCTCATCGCCAACCAGGTCTCGATCACCGACGAGCGCGAGGCGAAGTACGACTTCTCCGCGCCGTACACGGTGAGCCACGGCGTCGTGATCGTGCCGGCCGACGACACGTCCATCACCTCGCTGGCCGACCTCGACGGCAAGACCACCGCGCAGTCGCAGTCGAGCAACTGGTACGCGACCGCGAAGGACGCGGGCGCCGACGTGGAGGTCGTCGAGGGCTGGGCCCAGTCGATCGCGCTGCTCGAGCAGGGCCGCATCGACGCCACGGTCAACGACGAGCTGACGTACCTCGACTACCAGAAGACCGACCCGGAGGCGGCCGCGGCCGTCAAGGTCGGCGCCACGACCGACGACGTCTCCGAGAGCGCGTTCGTCGTCGCGAAGGGGTCCGACGACCTCGTCGCCGCGATCGACGACGCACTCGACGAGCTGCGGGCCGACGGCACGCTGGCCTCGATCTCGGAGAAGTACTTCGGCAGCGACGTCAGCGAGTAGGGCGTGCCGTCGTCGCTCGACCTGTTCTGGCGCTCCCTCTGGCCGATCGTGTCGGGGGCGCTCGTCGCGTCGATCCCGCTCGCCCTCGCCTCCATGGCGATCGGGCTCGTCCTCGCCCTCGTCGTCGCGCTCATGCGCCTGTCGGCCACGCGGTGGCTGCGCTGGCCGGCGCGGGTCTTCGTGTCGGTCATCCGGGGCACGCCGCTCCTGGTGCAGCTGTTCGTGGTCTTCTACGGGCTCCCGTCGATCGGCGTGCGCCTCGACCCCTGGCCGAGCGCGATCATCGCGTTCTCCCTCAACGTCGGCGGCTACGGGGCCGAGGTGATCCGCGCGGCGATCCAGTCCGTGCCCCGCGGGCAGTGGGAGGCGGCGCACACGATCGGCATGTCGAGGTCGCTCGCGCTGCGGCGCGTCGTCCTGCCCCAGGCGGCCCGGGTGTCGGTGCCGCCGCTCTCGAACACGTTCATCTCCCTCGTGAAGGACACCTCGCTCGCGTCGCTGATCCTCGTCACCGAGCTGTTCCGCCAGGCCCAGCAGATCGCGACGGTCTCGAACGAGTTCATGCTCCTCTACCTGGAGGCCGCCCTGGTCTACTGGGTGATCTGCCTCGTCCTGTCGACCGGCCAGGGCGCCCTCGAGAAGAAGCTGGACCGCCATGTCGCCCGCTGACGCCTCCGCCGCCCGTCCGGCCCGCGCCTCCTCGTCGGACGCCGCCGTGCTGACCGTCCGCGGCCTCACCAAGTCGTTCGGCGCCACCCCGGTGCTCCGGGGCATCGACCTGACGGTGCGTCGGGGGCAGGTCGTCGCGATCATCGGCCCGTCGGGGTCGGGCAAGACGACCGTGCTGCGGTCGCTGAACAGCCTCGAGGTGCCCGACGGCGGCACCGTGGCCCTGTCGACGGGCCAGACCCTCGACTTCGGGGCCGGTGCCTCGAAGCGCGACCTGCTGGCCCTCCGCGACCGGTCGTCGATGGTCTTCCAGCACTTCAACCTGTTCCCGCACATGACCGTCCTGCAGAACGTCGTCGAGGGGCCGATCCGCGTCCAGGGGCGAGACCCCGAGGAGGCGCGGGCGGAGGCACGGCAGCTGCTCGCGCGCGTGGGCCTGGCCGAGCGTGCCGACGCCTACCCGGTGGAGCTCTCGGGCGGTCAGCAGCAGCGTGTCGGGATCGTCCGGGCCCTCGCCCTGCGCCCGGAGCTGCTGCTCTTCGACGAGCCGACGTCGGCCCTCGACCCCGAGCTGGTCGGCGACGTCCTCACCGTGGTGAAGGAGCTCGCGGAGGAGGGCTGGACCATGATCGTCGTCACGCACGAGCTCGAGTTCGCCCGCCGCGTGGCCGACGAGGTCGTCTTCATGGACGACGGCGTCGTCGTCGAGCGGGGCACTCCCGCCGACGTGCTGAACAGGCCCCGCGAGCGTCGCACGCAGCAGTTCCTCCGACGGGTGCTCAAGCCCCTCGACGACTGACCGGCGGGCGAGGCCGGTCCCGCGCCTCCGGAGCCCAGGAGGCGCGGCCCGGGTCAGCCGAAGAGGCGGTGGCTCGCGAGACGGGCGCCCTCGCCGAGGGCCGCGAGCTTGGCGACGGCGATCTGCGGGTGGATCCGGCCGCCGAGGCCGCAGTCGGTCGAGGCGACGACCCGCTCGGGGCCGACGACCGACGCGAAGCGCTCGATCCGGTCGGCGACCAGCTCGGGGTGCTCCACGACGTTCGTGGCGTGGCTGACGACGCCGGGGAGGATCCTCTTGTGCGCCGGCAGGTCGAGGTCGCTCCAGACCTTCCACTCGTGCTCGTGCCGCACGTTCGCGGCCTCGAACGAGTACGCCCCCGCGGTGATCTCGAGCATCAGGTCGGCGATGTGGCGGAACTCGACGTCGGTCGTGTGCGGGCCGTGCCAGCTGCCCCAGCAGAGGTGGAAGCGGATCTGCTCCTCGGGGAGGCCACGGAGGGCGTGGTTGAGCGCCTCCACCCGGATGCGCGTGAAGGCCCGGTAGTCCGCCACGCTCGGCTCGGGGGTGATCTGGTCCCAGTTCTCGGCGATCGAGGGGTCGTCGATCTGCACCGTGAGGCCGGCCTCGACGATCGCGACGTACTCCTCGCGCAGCACCTCGGCCCAGGCCCAGATGTGCTCCTCCTCGGTCGCGTAGTGGTCGTTCGCGATTCGGGCGCCGCTGCCGGGCGAGAGCGACGTGACGAAGCCGCGGGACGGGTCGAGGCCGGCGGCCGTGAGCCCGGCCTCGAGGTTCGCGATGTCGGAGGCGATCGCCTCCTGCCCGACGTAGCGGAGGGGGCCCACCGTGCTCGGGAACGCCGTCGCCGCGCTGCCGGTGCCGATGCCCGACGTCGGGTCCCGGTAGGCGTCCGCGAACAGCGTCCAGTCGCGGCGGTCGGGGAACGACGTCAGCCGGACGTCGCCGGGCGACGAGCGGACGGGCTGCTGGGAGAAGACGTCGGCCCCGGTGAGCGACAGGCCGGCGACGCGCTGGAACGAGTACGACCACCAGGCGCCGTAGTCGACGGCGCTCGTCATGGCCTTGCCGTACTCGCCGTCGCCGACGAGGGAGATGCCGAGCTCCCGCTGCCGGCGCACGAGGTCGACGACGGCGGCGGTGAGGAGCTCGTCGAACTCGGGCGTCCGCTCGAGCGTGAAGCCGTCGTCGGCGAGCCGGCGGGCGTCGTTCGCCGCGATCAGCTCGGGCGTCCGCGGCAGGCTCCCGGCGTGGGTGGTCTCGATGCGGGTCGTGGTCATCTCGGCTCCGTTCGTCAGGAGGCTCCATCGTGGACCGACCCGCGCCTCCCCGTCGCGGCGGCGGTCACGGGACGTCACGTCGGAGCGCGACGCCGCCGAGCGGGAACACCGGCGGCTGCCGGCTCGTTGCAGGTCGGTGTCGTCGGTCGCCCCTCGTTACGATCGACGCGGAGGGACACCGACATGCAGACCACCCCGCACGCCACCGCCCGCTCGGCCGCCGAGCGCGGCCCGCTGACCGACGCCGAGGTCGTGCGCCTGCGGGCCGACTTCCCGGCCCTCGCGCAGGAGGTCTCCGGCGAGCCCCTGGCCTACCTCGACTCGGGCGCGACGGCCCAGCGGCCGACGGCGGTCCTCGACGCCGAGCGCGCCTTCCTCGAGACCACGAACTCCGCCGTGCACCGCGGTGCGCACACGCTGGCCGCGCTCGCCACGGAGGCGTTCGAGGAGGCGCGCGAGACGGTGGCCCGGTTCATCGGCGCGCAGGCCGACGAGGTCGTCTGGACGGCCAACGCCACGGACGCGATCAACCTCGTGGCCTACGGCATGGCCAACGCCACCCACGGCCGAGGAGGGGAGGCGGCGCGTCGCCTCGCGCTGCGGCCGGGCGACGAGATCGTCGTCACCGAGGCCGAGCACCACGCCAACCTCGTGCCCTGGCAGGAGCTCGCCGCGGTCACCGGGGCCGTCCTCAGGGTCGTCGCGGTCGACGACGACGGCGTCTGGACCTCCGCCGACCTGGCCGCCGTCGTCGGCGACCGCACGCGCGTCGTCGCCCTCGCGCACGTCTCGAACGTCACGGGCCTCGTCGCCCCCGTCCAGGAGGTCGTCGCGATCGCCCACGCGGTCGGAGCCGTGGTCGTCCTCGACGCGTGCCAGTCGGTGCCCCACCGGCCCGTCGACGTCCGGGCCCTCGACGTCGACTTCCTGGCCTTCTCGGGCCACAAGATGCTCGGGCCGACCGGGATCGGCGTGCTCTGGGGCCGGGCGGAGCTGCTCGGAGCCCTGCCGCCCTTCCGCACCGGGGGCTCGATGATCACGACGGTGACCCTCGAGGCGTCGGAGTACCTCCCGGCCCCGCAGCGCTTCGAGGCGGGCACGCAGCCCGTGTCGCAGGCCGTCGCCCTGGCCGAGGCCGTGCGGTACCTCGAGCGGGTCGGCCTCGACCGCGTGCAGGAGCACGAGGAGGCGCTGGCCGAGCAGCTGGTCGCCGGCCTGTCCGCCCTCCCCGGCGTGCGCGTCGTGGGGCCTCCCGCGCACGTGGCGCGCTCGGGCCTCGCCAGCTTCGTCGTCGACGGCGTCCACGCCCACGACGTCGGGCAGTTCCTCGACGCCCGGGGCATCGCCGTGCGCGTGGGCCACCACTGCGCCCAGCCCCTGCACCGGCGCCTGGGCGTCACGGCCACGACCCGTGCGAGCACGTACCTGTACACGACCACCGCCGAGGTGGAGCGCCTGGTGGCGGGCGTCGCCGCCGTGCGGGCCTACTTCGGCGCCGACGACCCGGAGGTCGCCCGATGAGCACGGCCCTCGACTCCCTCTACCAGCAGGTCATCCTCGACCACGCGAAGTCGCGGCACGGCGACGGCGAGCTGCCCGGCGCCGGTGCCGAGCACTACGAGCGGAACCCCACCTGCGGCGACGAGATCACCGTGCGGGTCGCGCTGGAGCCCGGCACCGACCGGATCGCCGCGCTCCGGTGGCAGGGCGCCGGGTGCAGCATCTCCATGGCCTCCGCGTCGGTGCTCGCCGACCTGGCTCCGGGCCTGACCCTCGACGAGCTCGACGAGCTCGTCGGCGCCTTCCGCGAGATGATGCGCTCCCGCGGCGCGGGGGAGCCCGACGACGAGGTGCTCGGCGACGCCGTCGCCTTCCACGGCGTCTCGAAGTTCGTGATGCGCGTCAAGTGCGGGATGCTCGCCTGGGTCGCGGCCGAGGCGTGCGCGGCCGAGCTCGCGGCGTCGTAGCCGGAGGGGCCGGCGGCCGCCGCTAAACTGGCGCGCGTCCCTCGAACGTTATGGAGCACACGACCGTGTCTGACCAGCCAGCCCCCGACGCCACCGTCACCGCCGACCGACCTCAGAGCGTCGAGGTGGCCGAGACGACGACGGGCTCCGAGCTGTTCACCGACAAGTCCGTCGTCGCCCTCCGAGTCGCCGGCGAGCTCCGCGACCTGGCGGCCGAGGTCCAGGCCGGCGACGTCGTCGAGCCCGTGCTGATCGACTCGCCCGACGGCCTGGCGATCCTCCGGCACTCCGCCGCGCACGTGATGGCGCAGGCGGTCCAGGCGATCAACCCGGAGGCCAAGCTCGGCATCGGTCCGCCCGTCGTCGACGGCTTCTACTACGACTTCGACGTGGCCGAGCCCTTCACGCCCGACGACCTCAAGGCCATCGAGAAGGGCATGGAGCGCATCATCCGCCAGGGGCAGCGCTTCCGCCGCCGCGTCGTCACCGACGCCGAGGCACGCGAGCTGCTGGCGAGCGAGCCCTACAAGCTCGAGCTCGTCGGCCTGAAGGGCGGCACGGACGGCGAGGGCGTCGGCGACGACGGCGAGTCCGTCGAGGTCGGCGGGGCCGAGCTCACCGTCTACGACAACGTCGACCCGAAGACGGGCGACGTCGTCTGGTACGACCTCTGTCGCGGTCCGCACCTGCCGAGCACGCGCCTCCTGGGCAACGCCACGAAGCTCATGCGCGTCGCCGCGGCCTACTGGCGCGGATCGGAGAAGAACCCCCAGCTGCAGCGCATCTACGGCACGGCCTGGCCCACGAAAGACGAGCTGCGCGCCTACCAGGCTCGCCTCGAGGAGGCCGCGAAGCGCGACCACCGCAAGCTCGGCGTCGAGCTCGACCTGTTCTCGTTCCCGGACGAGATCGGCTCCGGACTCGCGATCTTCCACCCGAAGGGCGGCATCATCCGCCGCGAGATGGAGGACTACTCGCGTCGGCGCCACGAAGCCGCGGGCTACGACTTCGTCTACACGCCGCACATCACCAAGGCGAGCCTGTTCGAGACCTCGGGCCACCTCGGCTGGTACAAGGACGGCATGTTCCCGGCGATGACGCTCGACGAGGCGCGCAACGAGGAGGGCGAGATCACCCGCCAGGGCGCCGACTACTACCTCAAGCCGATGAACTGCCCGATGCACATCCTCGCCTACCGGTCGCAGCCGCGCTCGTACCGCGACCTGCCCCTCCGCCTCTTCGAGTTCGGCACGGTCTACCGCAACGAGAAGTCCGGCGTGATCCACGGCCTCACGCGCGTGCGCGGCATGACGCAGGACGACGCGCACATCTTCACCACGCGCGACAAGATGAAGGAGGAGCTGACCGGCACGCTGAACTTCGTGCTCTCGCTGCTGCGCGACTACGGGCTGACCGACTTCTACCTGGAGCTCAGCACGAAGGACCCGGAGAAGTTCGTCGGCGACGACGACATGTGGGAGACCGCGACGGCGACGCTCCGCGAGGTGGCGGAGGAGTCCGGCCTCGACCTGGTGCCCGACCCGGGCGGCGCCGCCTTCTACGGCCCCAAGATCTCGGTCCAGGCACGCGACGCCATCGGGCGCACCTGGCAGATGTCGACCGTCCAGCTCGACTTCAACCTGCCCGAGCGCTTCGAGCTCGAGTACGCCGCGGCCGACGGCACCCGCCAGCGACCGGTGATGATCCACCGTGCGCTCTTCGGCACCATCGAGCGCTTCTTCGGGGTGCTCACCGAGCACTACGCAGGGGCGTTCCCGGTCTGGCTGTCGCCCGTGCAGGTCGTGGCGATCCCGGTCGCCGACGAGTACGGCGACTACCTCGACGGCGTCGTCGCGCAGCTGAGGGAGAAGGGCGTCCGCGCCCAGGTCGACCACGGCGACGACCGCTTCCCGAAGAAGATCCGGACGCACACGAAGTCGAAGGTCCCCTTCCAGCTCATCGCCGGCGAGGAGGACCGCGCCGCCGGCGCCGTCAGCTTCCGCTACCGCGACGGCTCGCAGGAGAACGGGGTCCCCGTCGCCGACGCGATCGCGAAGATCGTCGAGTCGATCGAGACCAAGGCCCAGGTCTGACCGTGACCCCGGAGCAGCCGACGGGGCCGGTCGACGCGGCCCCGTCGGCCGGCGAGCAGGCAGCGGACTTCGCTGGCGTGCCGGACGCCTTCCAACGGCTCTGGACCCCGCACCGCGCGGTCTACGTCGCCGGGGGGCAGTCGGCCCACGACGACGCCTGCCCGTTCTGCCGTGCTCCGTCGCAGGCCGACGAGGAGGCGCTGGTGGTGGCCCGGGGCGAGCACGCCTTCGTCCTGCTCAACCTCTACCCCTACAACCCCGGCCACCTGCTCGTCTGCCCGTACCGCCACGTCTCCACCTACGACCTCGCCACCCCGGAGGAGGTCGCCGAGGTGGCCTCGCTCACCCAGACGGCCATGCGGGTGCTCCGCGAGGTGTCGCACGCGCAGGGGTTCAACCTCGGGATGAACCAGGGCGCCGTGGGCGGGGCGGGCATCGCGGCGCACCTGCACCAGCACGTCGTGCCCCGCTACGCGGGCGACTCGAACTTCTTCCCGATCATCGCGGGCACCAAGGCCGTGACCCAGCTCCTCGGCGACGTCCGGGCCGCGGTCGCCGCGGCCTGGCCGGCCGACCGGTCCACTTCGGCACCGGCGGCGTCGCCGGGCACCACGGCGTGACGAGTGCGCCTAAACTAGGCGCATCATGAGCGACAGCACCCCCGCCTCCGTCCCCACCTCCGCCCCGTCCTCGTCGTCGAGCACGACCGGGTCCGACCGCGTCAAGCGCGGCCTCGCCGAGATGCTCAAGGGCGGCGTGATCATGGACGTCGTGAACGTCGAGCAGGCGAAGATCGCGGAGGAGGCCGGCGCCGTCGCCGTCATGGCCCTCGAGCGCGTCCCCGCCGACATCCGGTCGCAGGGCGGCGTCGCCCGCATGAGCGACCCCGACATGATCGACGAGATCGTCGCGGCCGTCTCGATCCCCGTCATGGCGAAGGCACGCATCGGCCACTTCGTCGAGGCGCAGATCCTGCAGACGCTGGGCGTCGACTACATCGACGAGTCCGAGGTGCTGAGCCCCGCCGACTACGTCAACCACATCGACAAGTGGAACTTCACCGTGCCCTTCGTCTGCGGCGCGACGAACCTGGGCGAGGCCCTGCGTCGCATCACCGAGGGCGCGGCCATGATCCGCTCCAAGGGCGAGGCAGGCACGGGCGACGTCTCCGAGGCCACCAAGCACATCCGCACCATCTCGAAGGAGATCGCCCAGCTCAAGGGCCTCAAGGCCGACGAGCTCTACGTCGCCGCCAAGGAGCTCCAGGCGCCCTACGAGCTGGTGGCCGAGATCGCCGCCACCGGCAAGCTCCCCGTCGTCCTCTTCACCGCCGGCGGCGTCGCGACGCCCGCCGACGCCGCGCTGATGATGCAGCTCGGCGCCGACGGCGTCTTCGTCGGCTCGGGCATCTTCAAGTCGGGCAACCCTGCCGAGCGCGCCGCCGCCATCGTCAAGGCCACCACGTTCTTCGACGACCCCCAGGTCGTCGCCGACGCCTCGCGCGGCCTCGGCGAGGCCATGGTCGGCATCAACGTGCCCGACCTGCCCGCGCCGCACCGACTCGCCGAGCGTGGCTGGTAGCCCCTCGGGCCAGGCGTCCGCCCCACGGGTGGGCGTCCTGGCCCTCCAGGGCGACTTCCGCGAGCACCTCGCGGTGCTCACGTCTCTCGGGGCTGAGGCTGTCGCCGTGCGCCGTCCGGAGGAGCTGGCCTCCGTCGCGGGGCTCGTGATCCCGGGAGGCGAGTCGACGGTCATGGACAAGCTCTCCCGCACGTTCGGCATGGCCGAGCCGCTCCGCGCCGCGGTCGATGCCGGGCTCCCGATGTACGGCACGTGCGCCGGGCTCATCATGCTCGCCGACCGCATCGTCGACGGCTCGGCGGGGCAGCGCAGCATCGGCGGGCTCGACGTCGCCGTGCGTCGCAACGCCTTCGGCAGCCAGAACGACTCGTTCGAGACCGACCTCGACGTGCCCGTGATCGGGGGCCCGCCCGTGCACGCGGTGTTCATCCGGGCTCCCGTTGTCGACGACGTGGGGCCGCTCGCGACGGCCGTCGGCGTCCTCGACGACGGTCGGGTCGTGGCGGTGGAGCAGGGCAACCTGCTGGGCACCTCCTTCCACCCGGAGGTCACGGCCGACTACCGGTTCCACGCCCGCTTCCTCGACAAGGCGAGGGCCTTCGCCGCGCGCTGACGGCCCCCGTGCCCGCCTGCCGGTACACTGATCCGGATCATCTGCCGTAGGTAAGGAGCACCGTGTCCGGGCATTCCAAGTGGGCCACGACGAAGCACAAGAAGGCCGTCATCGACAGCCGTCGCGCGAAGTCGTTCGCCAAGCTCATCAAGAACATCGAGGTCGCGGCCAAGCAGGGCGGCGCCGACATGTCGGGCAACCCGACCCTCGTCGACGCGGTGCAGAAGGCCAAGAAGACCTCGGTCCCCAACGACAACATCGACCGCGCGATCAAGCGCGGGGCCGGCCTCAGCGGCGAGGTCGTCGACTACCAGACGATCATGTACGAGGGCTACGGGCCCAACGGCGTCGCTCTGCTCATCGAGTGCCTCACCGACAACAAGAACCGCGCGGCGGCCAACGTCCGCACGGTCATGTCCCGCAACGGCGGCACCATGGCCGACCCCGGCAGCGTGGCCTACAACTTCAGCCGCAAGGGCGTCATCGCGGTCATGAAGACCGACGAGCTCACGGAGGACGACGTCCTGGCCGCCGTCCTCGACGCCGGCGCGGAGGAGGTCACCGACCGCGGCGAGGGATTCGAGATCGTGACCGAGCCCTCCGACCTGGTGCCGACCCGCTCGGCTCTGCAGGAGGCCGGCATCGACTACGACTCCGCCGACGTCGAGTTCGTCCCCGGGCTCAAGATCGAGGTCGACCTCGAGACGGCCCGCAAGGTGTTCAAGCTCGTCGACGCCCTCGACGACGACGACGACGTGCAGAACGTGTACGCCAACTTCGAGGTCCCCGCCGACGTGCAGGCCGCTCTCGACGACGAGGACTGAGCACCGAGTGGCGCTCCGGGTGCTCGGCATCGATCCCGGCCTGACCCGCTGCGGGGTCGGCGTGGTCGAGGTCGACGCCACCCGGCGTGCCCGGCTCGTCGCGGTCACCGTCATCCGGTCGGCCGTCGACGACCCGCTGGAGCAACGCCTCCTCACCATCGGTCGCGGCATCGAGGCCCTGGTCGACGAGCACCGGCCCGACGCCATGGCCATCGAGCGGGTCTTCGCCCAGAACAACCTCCGCACCGTCATGGGCACCGCTCAGGTGAGCGGTCTCGCGTTGCGCGCGGCGGCGGAGCGGTCCATCCCCGTCGCCCTGCACACCCCCTCCGAGGTCAAGGCCGCGGTCACGGGCTACGGCTCGGCCGACAAGGCACAGGTCGGGGCCATGGTGGCCCGCCTCCTCGGCCTGGCCGAGGCCCCGAAGCCCGCCGACGCGGCCGACGCCCTCGCGCTGGCGATCTGCCACGCGTGGCGTCGAGACGGCGCGACGACCCGCGTCCCGGCCGGCTCCGCCTCGGGGCAGGGCCTCACTCCGGCCCAGCGGGCGTGGCGGGAGGCCGAGAGGGCCAGGGCTCCTAGGCTGGGCGCATGATCTCGTCTGTCCGGGGAACCGTGCTGTCCGCCTCCGGCACCAGCGTCGTGGTCGAGGTCGGGGGAGTGGGCCTGCGGGTCGCGGTCACGCCGCAGCTGGCCCTCACCCTCCGCGTCGGCGACGTCGCCCTGCTGCACACCGCCCTCGTCGTCCGCGAGGACGACCTCTCGCTCTTCGGCTTCGCCGAGCAGGAAGAACTCGAGGTGTTCGACCTCCTCCGCAGCGTGACCGGCGTCGGACCGAAGAGCGCTCAGGGGGTGCTCGGCCACCTCAGCCCCGCCCAGGTCGCGCACGCCGTCGCGGACGACGACGACGCCTCCTTCCGCCGCGTCTCCGGCATCGGGCCCAAGACGGCCAAGCTCATCGTGCTGTCCCTGGCCGGCAAGCTCGACGTCGCGCCCTCCGCGCCCTCCGTCACGGCCGCCTCCACCACCGCCTCCGACGTGCTCGTGGCGCTCGTCGGCCTCGGCTGGTCCGAGCGCGAGGCGCAGTCGGCCATCGAGTCCGTCGTGGCCGAGCGCGGGCCCGACGTGGCCGTCGCGGTGCCGATGCTCCTCCGTGCCGCTCTCGGGCACCTCGGTCCGCAGAAGTCGGCCGGCGCCCGCTCGTGACCGACGACGACCTCACCCGCCCCACCGTGGAGTCGGAGGCGGAGCTCGCCTTCGAGGGCGCGCTCCGGCCCACCTCTCTCGGCGAGTTCGTCGGGCAGAAGAAGGTCCGGGGGCAGCTGGAGCTGCTGCTCCGCGCCGCGGCGATGCAGGGCCGCTCGCCGGACCACATCCTGCTCGCTGGCCCTCCCGGCCTCGGCAAGACCACGCTGGCGATGATCGTCGCGCACGAGAGCGGTCGTCCGCTCCGGATGTCGTCGGGGCCCGCGATCCAGCACGCCGGCGACCTCGCCGCCGTGCTGTCGGCGCTCGTGCCCGGCGAGGTCCTCTTCGTCGACGAGATCCACCGCATGGCCCGCTCGGCGGAGGAGATGCTCTACCTCGCCATGGAGGACTACCGCATCGACATCATGGTCGGCAAGGGAGCCGGGGCGACCAGCATCCCGCTCGAGCTGTCTCCCTTCACGCTGGTGGGCGCGACGACCCGCAGCGGCATGCTCCCGAACCCGCTCCGCGACCGCTTCGGCTTCACCGCGCACCTCGAGTTCTACGAGGAGTCCGAGCTCGCCGAGGTCCTTCGCCGGGCGGCGGCCCTGCTCGGCGTCGTGATCGACGGGGAGGCGCTGGCCGAGATCGCGGGACGGTGCCGCGGCACGCCCCGCATCGCCAACCGCCTGCTGCGTCGCGTCCGCGACTACGCCCTGGTCCACGGCCGCGACGCCGACCTCGCGACCGTGCGCGAGGCGCTCGACCTCTACGACGTCGACGACCTGGGCCTCGACCGGCTCGACCGCGAGGTCCTCCGCACGATCCTCACGCGCTTCGACGGCGGCCCCGTCGGCCTCGGCACGCTCGCGGTCTCGGTGGGCGAGGAGGCGGACACGATCGAGTCCGTGGTCGAGCCGTTCCTCGTCCGGGTCGGCCTGCTCATCCGCACCCCTCGCGGGCGCGTGGCCACTCCGGCGGCCTGGCGGCACTTCGGGCTCGCGCCTGGTTCAGGGGCGCTCTTCGACGATGAACTATGATCTCGGGAGGTCGGTCGGCCCGGGGCCCGCAGGGAACCGCCGCCGATGACATCCCCCTAGCTCCGAAAGGCAGTTCCGCATGGACGCCACATCGCTCATCATGGTCCTCCTCCTCGTGGTCCTCGTCTTCTTCATGTTCCGCAACAAGAAGAAGCGCGACCGTCAGCAGGCCGAGCTCCAGACCCAGCTGGTCCCCGGCGTCGAGGTCATGCTGACCTTCGGCGTGTACGGCACCATCGTCGCCATCGACGACGAGGCCAACGTGGCCGAGGTCGAGGTCTCGCCCGGCACGGTCCTCAAGGTCCACCGCCAGACGCTCGGCCGCGTCGTCCAGCCCGTCGTGGTCGACGCGGCCGACGAGTCCTCCGTCGACGAGCTCGACGCGCGCCCCGCCGACGCCGGCGTCGACCTCGCGAAGCCCGCCTACGGCGAGCGTTCCGACGAGCCGCGCCTCGACACCTCGTCGTCCTCGGACGACGACAAGCCCCGCACCGTCTGACCGCCGTCACCCGGCCGCGACGCGGCCGGGCCTGATCCCCGGCGCGCGCTCCCGACCGAGCGCGCGCTCCCATGAGAAAGCAGAGTTCCTCCGTGGCACGCTCGACGCCGGTCAAGAAGGCCCTACGTTCCCTGACCTGGTTGTTGGTCATCATCGCGGGCCTCACGGCCCTCAACGGCACGGCCACCCTGCTGAACGGCAAGGCCGACTGGGCCGCGGGAGCCAGCTGGGTCCCTGAGCTCGCGCTCGACCTCCAGGGCGGCACGCAGATCACGCTCGCGGCCCAGCTGGCCAGCGGCGAGAGCGTGTCCAGCCAGCAGCTCGACCAGGCGGTGACCATCATCCGCCAGCGGATCGACTCCGCCGGCGTCTCGGAGTCCGAGATCACCCGCCAGGGCTCGCAGAACATCGTGGTCTCGATCCCCGGCCGCCCCGACAACGCGACGCTCGAGCGCATCGAGGCCTCGGCCAAGCTGACCTTCCGCCCGGTGCTGTACACGGAAGCCGTGAGCAGCGCCGCCGTCGGCGGCGACGCGGCCGACGGCGCGAGCGCGAGCCCCTCGGCCACGCCCTACACGCCGAACCCGGCGCTCAACTCGACGCCCACGGCGTCGCCCACGAACGCCTCCGACCTCTCGTGGATCACGGAGCAGCTCGCCGACGAGTACACGAACTACCAGTGCTCGGCCGAGAACGACCTCGCGACCGCCCCCGACGACCAGCCGCTCGTCACCTGCAGCACCGACGGCACCGCCAAGTTCATCCTGGGGCCGGTCGAGGTGCAGGGCAGCGACATCAGCGACGCGACGAACGGGCTCGCCACCGACTCGCAGGGCAACTCCACCAACACCTGGGCCGTCAACCTCGAGTTCAACGGGCAGGGATCGCGGCAGTTCAGCGACGTGACGTCGCGTCTCGTCACGCTCCAGGCGCCGCAGAACCAGTTCGCGGTGACCCTCGACAACCAGGTCATCACCGCTCCCTCCGCGAACGCCGCCATCACCGACGGCAAGGCCCAGATCACCGGGTCGTTCACGCAGGACTCGTCGAAGACCCTCGCCGACCAGCTCAAGTTCGGCGCCCTGCCGATCAGCTTCTCGGTCCAGAGCAACGAGAACATCACGGCCACCCTCGGCCAGACGCAGCTGATCAGCGGCCTGATCGCAGGATTGATCGGCCTGATCCTGGTCGTCCTGTACTCGCTGGTCCAGTACCGCGCGCTGGCGTTCGTCACCATCCTGTCGCTCGTCATCGCCGCCGTGCTGACCTACCTGGTGATCTCGATCCTCTCCTGGCGCGAGGGGTACCGACTCTCGCTCGCCGGGGTCACGGGGCTGATCGTCGCCATCGGCATCACGGCCGACTCCTTCATCGTCTACTTCGAGCGCATCCGCGACGAGCTGCGTGACGGCCGCATCCTCGAGTCCGCGGTGGAGTCCGGCTGGCGCCGCGCGATCCGGACCATCATCGCGTCCGACACGGTCAACTTCCTCGCCGCGATCACGCTCTTCATCCTCGCGGTCGGCAACGTCAAGGGCTTCGCCCTCACCCTCGGCATCACCACGGTGATCGACCTGGTCGTGGTCGCGCTCTTCACGCACCCGATGCTGCAGCTCATCGCCCGCACGCGCTTCTTCGGCGAGGGGCACCGCCTCAGCGGTCTCGACCCGAAGGCACTCGGCGCCGTCTACCGCGGCCGGGCCCAGTTCCGGACCCCCGCCCCCGTCGGGGCGAAGAAGGGCGCCGGCGGTCGCGAGGCCGTAAAGCGCCAGACCATCGCGGAGCGCAAGGCCGCCGAGAAGAACGGCGATCGTGTCGACGACACGACGCGCATTGACGGGAAGGACTCCTGATGGCCAGTTTCTCGAAGTTCGGGAACGACCTCTACACGGGAGCTCGCTCCTACGACATCGTGGGTCGCCGACGCACCTGGTACTGGATCGCCGTCGTCGTGCTGATCGTCTCGGCCACGGTGCCGTTCCTCCGGGGTGGGTTCCACTTCGGCATCGAGTTCACCGGCGGCTCGGAGTTCCAGGTCGCGCAGCCGGCCTCCCTCGACCAGGACACCGCGACGGAGGCCGTCGACGAGACGGTCCCCGGCTCCCAGCCCCGGGTCACCCAGGTCGGCAGCGACACGATCCGCGTGCAGACGTCGCAGCTCGAGGCCGCGCAGACCAACGACGTCGCGGACGCCCTGGCCTCGGCCTACGACGTCCCGGCCGACCGTGTCACGTCCTCCTTCATCGGCGCCTCCTGGGGAGCCGACATCACGGGGCAGGCCGTCAAGGGCCTGGTCATCTTCCTCATCCTCGCCGCCATCGGCATGACGCTCTACTTCCGCACCTGGAAGATGTCCCTCGCGGCCATGGCGGCGCTGCTGCACGACCTCGTGCTGACGGCAGGCATCTACGGCATCGTCGGCTTCGAGGTCACCCCCGCCGCCGTCATCGGCTTCCTCACGATCCTCGGCTACTCGCTCTACGACACGGTGGTCGTGTTCGACAAGATCCGAGAGAACACGACGGAGGACGGGGAGGGCTCGCGCCGCACGTTCGGGCAGTCCATCAACCTGGCCATCAACCAGACGCTCGTCCGATCGATCAACACCTCGGTCGTGGCCCTCCTCCCGGTCGCCGCGATCCTCTTCATCGGCGCCTTCGTGCTGGGCGCGGGCACGCTCCGCGACATCTCGCTGGCCCTCTTCATCGGCATCCTCGTGGGCACGTACTCGACCATCTTCATCGCGTCGCCGCTCTACGCGACCCTGAGGCTCCGCGAGCCCGCCATCCGGGAGCGCGACGAGAAGAAGACCGCGGCTGCGGCCGAGCGCTCCTCCGCGGCCGAGGCGGTCGCCTCGTGACCGCCCCGCACTCGTCCGACTTCCCCGACGTCTCCGCCGGGGAGGCCGTCGCGCTGGTCGCCGACGGCACGTACCTCATCGACGTCCGGGAGCAGTCCGAGTGGGACGCGGGCCACGCGCCCCAGGCCGTCCTGCTGCCCCTGTCCGAGCTCGCCGACCGTCTCGACGAGGTCCCGACGGACCGCGACGTCCTCGTCGTCTGCCATGCGGGGATGCGGTCGATGAGGGCGTCCGCGGCCCTCCGCCGCTCGGGCCGTCGTGCAGTCAACGTCGAGGGCGGCATGCTCGCCTGGCGTGACGCCGACGGCGAACTCGTCAGCGAGACCGGTGCTCCCGCGTCCGTCGACTGATCCCGAGACGGTAGCGTTGACCGCACGGGTCCCCGACACGACCAGCAGCCACCCGACGGTGCCGGACGGACCCCTGGACGAGAGCGAGGCGCGGTCGTGACCGAGATCACCACGAGGAACGACGCGTCGCCCGAGCAGAGCGGCAACACCGCCTCCCTCCGCACCCTCCTGCCGCGCCTGTTCTCCCGCAGCCAGCCGGCCGGGGCGGTCGACCGTCTCGTCAAGACGGTCCGGCTCCATCACCCTCGGGCCGACCTCGTGATCATCGAGAAGGCCTACAGCGTCGCTGAGCGGGCCCACTCGGGCCAGCTCCGCAAGAGCGGCGAGCCGTACATCACCCACCCCGTCGCGGTGGCGCAGATCCTGGCCGACCTGGGCATCGGGTCGAAGACCATCGCGGCGGCCCTCCTCCACGACACCGTCGAGGACACCGACTACACGCTCGACATGCTCCAGCGCGACTTCGGCGACGAGATCGCCATGCTGGTCGACGGCGTGACGAAGCTCGACAAGCTGAAGTACGGCGACAGCGCCCAGGCCGAGACGGTCCGCAAGATGGTCGTCGCGATGTCGAAGGACATCCGGGTGCTCGTGATCAAGCTGGCCGACCGCCTCCACAACGCCCGCACGTGGGGCTTCGTCGAGTCGGCCTCCGCCACCCGCAAGGCCACCGAGACGCTCGAGATCTACGCGCCCCTGGCCCACCGCCTCGGGATCCAGGCCATCAAGTGGGAGCTCGAGGACCTCTCCTTCGCCGTGCTGCACCCCAAGCTGTACGTCGAGATCGACAACCTCGTCCGCCAGCGCACGCCGCAGCGCGAGCAGTTCGTGCAGAACGTCATCGACGCGGTGAAGTCCGACCTCAAGTCGACGAAGATCCGCGGCGACGTGGTCGGCCGGCCCAAGCAGTACTACTCGATCTACCAGAAGATGATCGTGCGCGGTCGCGAGTTCGACGAGATCTACGACCTGGTGGGCATCCGCGTGCTCGTGAACTCGCTGCGCGACTGCTACGCCGTGCTCGGCTCCATCCACGCCCGGTGGAACCCGCTGCCGGGCCGGTTCAAGGACTACATCGCCACCCCGAAGTTCAACCTGTACCAGTCGCTGCACACGACGGTCATCGGGCCGAAGGGGCGTCCGGTCGAGATCCAGATCCGCACGCACGAGATGCACCAGCGAGCCGAGTTCGGCGTGGCTGCCCACTGGAAGTACAAGCAGCGCATGAACGGGGGCCGGGACGACGCGGCCACCGGCACCCGCACCGAGACCGACATGGCCTGGCTCGCGCACATCTCCGACTGGCAGGCGGAGACCGCCGACCCGGGCGAGTTCCTCGACAGCCTGCGCTTCGAGATCGGCGCGAAGGAGGTCTACGTCTTCACGCCCCAGGGCAAGGTCATCGGCCTGCCCTCGGGCGCCACCCCCGTCGACTTCGCCTACGCGGTCCACACCGAGGTGGGGCACCGCACCATGGGCGCCAAGGTCAACGGTCGCCTGGTGCCCCTGGAGAGCGTGCTGTCGAGCGGCGACGTCGTCGAGGTCTTCACGTCGAAGAACCCCGACTCCGGCCCCAGCCAGGACTGGCTGATGTTCGTCAAGAGCCCCCGCGCCCGCAACAAGATCCGTCAGTGGTTCACGAAGGAACGCCGCGACGAGGCGATCGAGCAGGGCAAGGACGCCATCGCGCGTGCCATGCGCAAGCAGAACCTGCCGCTGCAGAAGCTGATGAACCAGGACTCCATCGCCGAGGTCGCGTCGCAGCTCCGTCACGACGACGTGTCGAGCCTCTACGCCGCGGTCGGCGAGGGCCACATCTCCACGCAGTCGGTGATCGAGAAGGTCCTCGCGGCGGTCCAGCAGCAGAACGAGGTCGACGAGGGCGAGTTCGAGTTCCCCAGCAAGGGAGTCGCGCGCCCGCTGCGGAACAGCGACTCCGGCGTGCTCGTCCGGGGCGCTCCCGACATCCTCGTCAAGCTCGCCAAGTGCTGCACGCCCGTGCCGGGCGACCAGATCGTGGGCTTCGTCACGCGGGGCCAGGGCGTCAGCGTGCACCAGGCGAGCTGCCACAACGTGCAGGGGCTCCTCAAGGAGCCCGAGCGCATGATCGAGGTCGAGTGGGCGCCCTCCTCGAAGAGCGTCTTCCTGGTGCAGATCCAGATCGAGGCCCTCGACCGCAGCGGGCTCCTCTCCGACGTGACCCGGGTCCTCTCCGAGCACCACGTGAACATCCTCTCCGCCAGCGTCTCGACCTCAGACGAGCGGCTGGCCCTCAGCCGGTTCGTCTTCGAGATGGGCGACACCACCCATCTCGACCGGGTGCTCAACGCCGTCCGCCGCATCGACGCCGTCTACGACGTGTACCGGGTCAGCGCCGGCTGACCGCGGTCAGCACGGCACGGGGTCCACGAGCGCCGCGAGGCGCACGGAGGCGTGCGCGCGGCCCGGGGCGGCCGGGCGCCGCCGCGAGAGCCGCAGCACCTCCCGCGCGTCGACCGCGTGCTCGACGAGCACGGCCAGGGCGAGGCGCTCCATGGTCGGGCTCCAGTCGAGGCCCCGCAGGAGGTCGAGGACGGTCCGAGCGGGCGACGTGACGAGCACGTCGCCCGGCAGCCGGACGACCTCGTCGACGTCGATCTGCACCTCGCTGACCCTCGCTCCGGCGGGAGGCCCGCCTCCCCGCGAGGTCGATGAGACGACGCACTCCAGGGTGCGGGGGGCCTCCGCGCAGCCGCCCCAGATCCACGCGGCCGTCCTCCGGGCCGCGATGGTCCGGGACCCGGCCGTCGACATCACCGAGTGTGCCCGGGCCCACGCGTCGTCGACGTCGGCGACCGACGAGAACCGGTCTCCGACGGCGTACAGCTCCCCGTCGAGGACCGCCGCTCGCAGCTCCGGCTCCGGCAGGTCGTCCGACGACAGGAGGCGGGGGAGTGGACGGCGCATCGCCACAGCCTGCCCGACCGCGGCCCGGACGACCGACCGCCCGCCGCCTCCTGTGGAGAGCGACGGGCGGTCGAGCCGGTCGGAGCGGCTGCCGGGTCAGGAGCCGAGTGCGTCCAGCCACACCTTGCGGGCAGCCAGGGCCTCGCGTGCGTCGGCGACCTTGCGGGCGTCGCCGGTGGCCTCGGCCGCCGCGAGCTCGTCCTCGAGCTTGCTGATGGCGTCCTGCAGCTGGCTGGCGAGCCCCTCGGAGCGCGCCTTGCGCTCCGGGTTGTTCTTCTCCCAGAACTGCTCGTCGAGCTGCCGGACGTGCGACTCGACCTTCCGCAGGCGATCCTCGACCGTGCGGAGCTGCTCGCGCGGCACCCGGCCGATCTCGTCCCACCGCAGCTGCACCGAGGTCAGCTGCTCACGGGCGGCGACGCGGTCGGTCACGGCGAGGATCTTCTCGGCCTCGTCGAGCAGCTCGAGCTTCTGCGCCAGGTTGGCCTCGTACTCGACGTTGTCCTGCGCGGCGACCTCGCCCTTGGCGGCGTACAGCACGTCGCCGGCGCGCTTGAAGCGGGCCCAGAGGGCGTCGTCGTACTTCTTGCCCGCCCGGCCGGCGCGCTTCCAGTCCTCGAGCAGGCCCCGGTACTCGGGGATGCCGTCGGCCCCGCGTGCCGCGAGGCCGTCGGCGGCCTCGACGAGGGCCTGCTTGCGCTGGCGAGCCTCGCGGTGGGTCGAGTCGAGCTCGGCGTAGAAGGCCTTGCGGTGCTGGTCGATGGTCGACCGGGCGGCGCGGAAGCGCTTCCAGAGGTCGTTGCCCTCGCCCTTGGGGATCCGGGGTCCGTCCTGCTGGTGCTTCTGCCAGCGGGCGAAGATGTCGTCGACGGAGGCGGTGACCTGCTTCCACTGCACCCGGGCCGGGTCCTGAGCGGCGAGCGTCTCGGCCTCGACGACGAGCGACGTGCGGTAGGCGACGGCCTCGGCCAGCGCCTCCTGCGCCTCGGCGCTCTGCTTCTCGGTCAGCTCGCCGACCGTCGAGTCGAGGGCCGCCACGCGCGTGCGGAGGGCGTCGAGGTCGCCGACGGCGCTCGGCTCGGCCAGCTGCTGGTGCAGGGCCTTCACCGTCTTCGCCACGTCGGAGGCCGACGCGCCGCGCTTGACCCGCTGCTCGAGCAGGGTCACCTGCCCGTTGAGCTCCGTGTACTTGCGCTCGTAGTAGGCGAGAGCCTCGGCGGGGGTCGCGTCGGGGTACTGCCCCACGGCGCGCTCGCCCTCGCCCTCGCGCACGTACACGGTGCCGTCGTCGTCGACTCGGCCCCAGGGTGCCTGATCGTCAGTAGCCACTGTCATCCCTTGCTGGAGGTGCTCGTCGCGGCGCCCAGGACGAGCCCCCGCGATGGGTGCCCAGCCTATTGCACGCGGAGCCGCGGGGGGCTACTCGACGGTGAGGCTCGTGATCGTCGTCGGCACCACGGGCGCGCCGTCGTTCGCGTCCCTGCCGGGAGTCAGCCCGGCGTCGGTGATGCGGGAGGTCAGCTGGTCGAGCCCGCTCGTGACACGGCCGACGATCGTGTACCCGCCCGTCGACGCGTCGAGGTAGGTGTCGGCGTAGGTCACGAAGAACTGGGTCGACTGCGAGTCGGGCTGCTCTCCCCGGGCCATGGCGATGCTCCCGGCGGGGTAGAGCCCGTCGGCAGGCACGTTCTCCAACGGGCCGAACGTGAACCCGGCGTCGCCCGTGCCGTCGCCGTTCGCCGATCCGCACTGCAGGAACTTCGCCGAGTCGGCGTCGCTCATCCGGTGGCAGGTCGTGCCCGTGTAGAAGCCCTTGCCCGCGAGGTCGACGATGACGGAGGTGGCCTGCGGTGCGGCGGCCCCGTCGAGCTCGATGCCGAGCTGGACGTCGGAGTTGAGGTCGAGCTGCCCCGTCCAGGTGCGGCCCTCGGCGATGTCGGAGCTCGGCACGTCGCCCGTCGCGGTCGGCGAGGAGGCGCTGGGCGACGCCGTGGGGGAGGCGGCGCCCGGGTCGTCCTGCGCCCAGACCACCTGCGTCAGCACGGCGAGCGTCACGACGACGACGACCCCGACCGCGGCGAGGACGTCGTCACGGCGACGACGTGAGACCTGGGCGGCGTGGACCTGCTGCCGGGCGGCGTAGCGCCGCAGGCGGTCGCGGGCCTCTCGGTCGTTCTTCGTCGGTGCCACGCGTGTCCTCCATGCTCGGTCGTCGCTCGCTCGACGACGACTGTAGCGCCGGAGCAGTCCCGGTCCGTGTCGGGGGCCCGGTCTAGCATGGGTGCCCATGAGCCCGCTCCCGCAGAGCTCGACCCCACTCGCGGTCCGCATGCGCCCCACCAGCCTCGACGAGGTCGCCGGCCAGCGGCACCTGCTGCGCCCGGGGTCGCCCCTCGTCACCCTCGCCTCCGACACGACGGGGGAGCAGGGCGCCGTGTCCGTGATCCTCTGGGGGCCTCCCGGCACGGGCAAGACGACGCTCGCCCAGGCCATCGCCCACAGCTCCGGCCGCCAGTTCATCGAGCTCTCGGCGGTGACGGCGGGCGTGAAGGACGTCCGCCAGGTCATGGAGAAGGCCCTCACGAACCGCGATCTCTACGGCACGACGACCGTCCTGTTCCTCGACGAGATCCACCGCTTCACCAAGGCGCAGCAGGACGCGCTCCTCCCCGGCGTGGAGAACGGCTGGGTCATCCTCATCGCCGCGACGACCGAGAACCCCTCGTTCTCCGTCATCACGCCCCTCCTCTCGCGGTCGCTCCTGCTGACGCTCGAGCAGCTGAGCGACGACGACCTCGGCGACCTCGTCCGCCGGGCCGTGCACGACCCCCGCGGGCTCGGCGACCGCGTGGTCCTCGACGACGAGGCCCTCGCCACGATCGTGCGCCTCGCGTCGGGCGACGCGCGTCGGGCGCTGACGGCCCTCGAGGCGTCGGCCCACGCGGCGACGGCCACGAGGGCGGAGCTCGGCCCCGCGGCCGTCTCGTCGGCCGACGTCGACGACCTCGACCTCGACGCCGACTTCGACCCGGAGGCCGACTACGCCGACGGGGGAGACGACGAGCGTCCGGTCATCACGGCCGAGACCGTCGCCCAATCGGTCGACCGCGCCCTGCTGCGCTACGACCGCAACGGAGACGAGCACTACGACGTCATCAGCGCCTTCATCAAGTCGGTCCGCGGCTCCGACGTCGACGCCGCGCTGCACTACCTCGCCCGCATGATCGAGGCGGGCGAGGACCCCCGCTTCATCTGCCGGCGCATCATCGTCTCCGCGTCGGAGGACATCGGCATGGCCGACCCGAACGCCCTGACGGTGGCGGTCTCCGCGGCGACGGCCGTGCAGATGATCGGCATGCCCGAGGGGCGCATCCCGATGGCCGAGGCGGTGGTCTACCTGGCCACGGCGCCCAAGTCGAACCGGTCGTACAGCGCGCTCGACGCGGCGATCGCCGACGTCCGGGCCGGAGGCGCGGGCCGGGTCCCGAAGCACCTGCGCGACGCCCACTACCCGGGAGCCAAGCGCCTCGGGCACGGCAAGGGCTACAAGTACGCGCACGACTCCGAGTTCGGCGTGGTGGAGCAGCAGTACCTCCCGGACGAGCTCGTCGGCCGCACGTACTACGACCCCACCGCGAACGGCAACGAGCGCGACGTCGCGGCCCGGCTCGAGAAGCTCCGCCGGATCACGCGGGGCGGGTAGCCGTCAGGGGGAGACGCGCCGGTCCCCGAGACCTGTCGCCGACGCGCGTCCTCTCCTGTATGCTCGGGGGGTTGCCTGGAGATCGGGCGTCGATGCGCGGCTGCTGATGACGTCCCGACCGAGGTGCGACGACCTGTAGCCGGTCGCCACCGTGGCACTCACCCCTCTTGTTACGCCTGCCGGCGCTCACGCGCTGGGCAGGCACACCATCTGTCGTCGACAAGAACAGGAAACCCGTGTCCACCAAGTCACGTACCCGCAGCAAGACCCGTCTGTCGCGTGCCCTCGGCATCGCGCTGACCCCGAAGGCCGCCCGCTACCTCGAGAAGCGTCCCTACGCTCCCGGCGAGCACGGCCGCACCAAGCGGAAGACCGACAGCGACTACGCCGTCCGTCTGCGCGAGAAGCAGCGCCTGCGTGCCCAGTACGGCATCCGCGAGGCTCAGCTCCGCATCGTCTTCAACGAGGCCCGCAAGGCCTCCGGCCTGACCGGTGAGAACCTGGTCGAGCTGCTCGAGACCCGTCTCGACGCCCTCGTCCTGCGTGCCGGCTTCGCCCGCACCACGGCGCAGGCCCGCCAGATGATCGTGCACCGCCACATCCTCGTCGACGGCAAGCTCGTCGACCGTCCGTCCTTCCGCGTGAAGGAGGGCCAGATGATCCACGTCAAGCCCAAGAGCGAGACCATGGAGATCTTCCAGGTCGCCGCGGCCGGCGGCCACGTCGACCTCCTCCCCAAGGTGCCCGCGTACCTCGAGGTCGAGATCGACAAGCTGCAGGCCCGCCTCGTGCGTCGCCCCAAGCGCGTCGAGGTCCCCGTGACCTGCGAGGTCCAGCTGGTCGTCGAGTACTACGCCGCCCGCTAGTCCTCAGCACCACCGTCGAGGGAGCGCGTCACGTCGAGTGACGCGCTCCCTTCGTCGTCCCCGGGTGCCGGCCTGCGTCCCGAGGTGCCGAGCATCACGAAGTAAGCTGACGTGTCGTCTCGTGCGCTCGGCGCGCGACCCTCGTGAGGAGCACCCGTGAAGAGCCTGATCCTGCTGTCCGTCGGAGTCGTCCTGGGCTTCGCGGCCGCTCACCTCTACAACAAGACGCCGGAGGGCCAGCGGCTGTTCGGCGAGATCGACGGCAGCGTGAAGTCCTTCAGGGCGGCGGTCGTCGACGGGTACAAGACCCGCGAGGCCGAGCTCCGCCACACGACCGACCCCACGACCGAGGGCTGACCGGCCGACGGCCCCGCGCCTCCTCGTCCCGCCCCGCACCCACCGCCCCACCCCCTGGGAGAACCATGCAGACCGCAGAGATCCGCCGCCGTTGGCTCGACTACTTCGGCGATCGCGGACACACCGTCGTCCCCTCCGCCTCGCTCGTCAGCGACGACCCGTCGCTGCTCTTCACGGTGGCGGGCATGGTGCCCTTCATCCCCTACCTCACGGGACTGGTGCCGACTCCCTACCCGCGCGCGACGAGCGTGCAGAAGTGCATCCGCACGAACGACATCGAGGAGGTCGGCAAGACCCCTCGGCACGGCACCTTCTTCCAGATGAACGGCAACTTCTCGTTCGGCGACTACTTCAAGGACAAGGCGATCGAGTACGCCTGGGGCCTCCTGACCTCCAGCGAGGAGGACGGCGGCCTCGCGTTCTCGCCGGACGACCTGTGGGTCACCGTCTACGAGGAGGACGACGAGGCGATCGAGCTCTGGAAGTCCATCGCCGGCCTGCCCGACGAGCGCATCCAGCGACTCGGCAAGGACACGAACTACTGGCACACGGGTCAGCCCGGGCCGGCGGGGCCGTGCTCGGAGATCTTCTTCGACCGGGGGCCGGCCTACGGCGTCGACGGGGGCCCGGCCACCGACGACGACCGGTACGTCGAGATCTGGAACCTCGTGTTCATGCAGTACCAGATCGAGAACGTCCGCTCGAAGGTGGACTTCGACATCGTCCGCGAGCTGCCGGCCAAGAACATCGACACCGGCATGGGCCTCGAGCGCGTCGCGTTCCTCAAGCAGGGCGTCGACAACATGTACGAGATCGACCAGGTCCGCCCGGTGCTCGACGCCGCGGCTGAGCTGTCAGGTCGACGCTACGGCGCCGTCCACGACGACGACGTGCGCATGAGGGTCATCGCCGACCACGTCCGCAGCGCTCTCATGCTGATGTCCGACGGCGTCCGTCCGTCGAACGAGGGGCGGGGCTACATCCTGCGCCGCCTGCTGCGTCGCGCCGTGCGCTCGATGCGCCTCCTCGGGGTCGAGGGAGCGACCTTCCCGACGCTCTTCGCCGCCTCGCGCGACGCCATGAAGGCGGCCTACCCCGAGGTCGAGACCGACTACGACCGCATCTCGCAGCTCGCCCTCGGCGAGGAGGAGACCTTCCTCCGCACCCTCGCGGCCGGCACCGACATCCTCGACATCGCCGTCGCCGACACGCGTCGGCAGACCGCGGGGGAGGCGTCGCCCCGCCTCGCCGGCGACACCGCCTTCCTGCTGCACGACACCTTCGGCTTCCCCATCGACCTCACGCTCGAGATCGCCGAGGAGAACGGCCTCACGGTCGACCGTGAGGCCTTCGACCGGCTCATGAGCGAGCAGCGCGCCCGCGCGAAGGCCGACGCGAAGTCGCGCAAGACGGCCCTCGCCGACCTCAGCGTCTACAGCGCGTTCCGCGCACGGGGCGAGACCGTCTTCACGGGCTACGAGGTGCTCGACACCGAGACCACGGTGCTCGGCATCATCGTCGGCGGGGTCTCCGTCGACCGGGCCGTCGCGGGCGACATCGCCGAGGTCGTGCTCGCGGAGACCTCGCTCTACGCCGAGTCCGGCGGCCAGGAGGCCGACTCCGGCAGCATCGTCGGCACCGGCTTCGACCTCGAGGTGCTCGACGTGCAGAAGCCGGTCAAGGGCCTCGTGAGCCACCGGGTGCAGGTCCGGTCGGGCGAGGTCGGCGTCGGCGACGCCGCGACGAGCGTCGTCGACCCGGCCTACCGCCGGGGCGCGACGCAGGCGCACTCCGCGACGCACCTCGTGCACGCGGCTCTCCGCGAGGTCCTCGGGCCGGAGGCGCACCAGGCCGGGTCCTACAACAAGGCCGGCTACCTCCGGCTCGACTTCAACTGGAACCAGGCCCTCAGCCCCGCCACCCGCTCGGAGATCGAGGAGATCGCCAACCGGGCCATCCGGGACGACCTGCAGGTCGTCACCCGGGAGATGCCCCTCGACGAGGCTCGCGCGATGGGCGCCATGGCCCTCTTCGGCGAGAAGTACGGCGAGACGGTCCGCATGGTCGACATCGGCGGCCCGTGGTCTCGGGAGCTCTGCGCGGGCACGCACGTCTCGACGAGCTCGCAGGTCGGCCTCGTGAACCTCGTCAGCGAGACGTCGGTCGGCTCGACCAACCGCCGCGTCGAGTCCCTCGTGGGTCTCGACGCGTTCCGCGAGTTCGCCTCGGAGCGCGCGATCGTCGCCCAGTTGACCTCCTCGCTGAAGGCTCCCCGCGAGCAGCTCCCGGAGCGCGTGGGCGACCTCGTCGCGAGCCTCAAGGCCGCCGAGAAGCGCATCGCCGAGTTCGAGTCCGCGCAGCTCGCGACCCGCGTGCCCTCGCTCGTCGAGAAGGCCGCCCCCGTGGGCGACCTCATGGTCGTCGCCGAGGACGTCGGTCAGCTGAAGTCGACCGACGACCTCCGGTCGCTGGTGACCAGCGTGCGGGAACGCCTCGGCGCCTCCTCGTCCTCGGTCGTCGCCCTCGCGGCAGACGTGGGCGGCAAGCCCGCCGTCATCGTCGCCACGACCGACGCGGCCCGTCGGGCCGGCGTCAAGGCGGGCGTGCTCGCACGCTCCGCGGCCGCGACCCTCGGCGGCGGAGGCGGCGGCAAGGACGACCTCGCCCAGGGCGGCGGGTCCGACGTGACGGCCGTCGGCGACGCACTCGGCGGCATCCTGGCCGCCCTGCGCGCCTGAGCGCCGACGTGCGTCGCGGAGTCCGGGTGGGCGTCGACGTGGGCAGAGCCCGCATCGGCGTCGCTCGCACCGACCCGGACGGGCTGATCGCGACGCCGGTGGAGACGGTGGCGCGCGTGACGACCGGCACCGCAGACGTCGACGCGATCCTCGGCCACGTGCTCGAGCTCGACGCCCTCGAGATCGTCGTCGGGCTGCCGCTCTCGCTGTCGGGCGGCGACACGCTGTCCACGGCCGACGCTCGCGCCTTCGCGGCGACCCTCGCCGCGCGGAGCACGGTCCCCGTCCGGCTGGTCGACGAGCGCCTGTCGACGGTGAGCGCCCAGGGAGCACTGCGCGCCTCGGGGCGCAAGGGCCGTTCACAACGATCCGTGATCGATCAAGTCGCCGCTGTTATCATCGTCCAGCACGCGCTCGACCTCGAGCGGTCGAGCGGTCGCCCGCCCGGTCACCTCGTGGGCGCACCCGGCACCGACGACGGCTCCGGGGCCCTCCCCGATCCCGACGAAGGACGATGACCGTGGCCGACGATCCCCAGTGGGACGACCTCTTCACGTCGCAGCCCCCCACCACGCCTCGACGCGACGACGGCGCGGGCGCCCGGTCGGAACGCCCCGCCCGCGGCGGACGCACCGCCACCCTCGACGACGCTGAGGCGGAGGAGGCGCCCGCGGCGTCCCGTCGCGAGCAGCGCGAACGTGAGCGCCCACGGCGCGAGCGCCGCAGCCGCAAGGGAGGGGTGGTCCTGCTGGTCGTCCTCCTGGTCGTGGTCGGCGGCGGCGCCGCCGGCGTCGCCGCAGCCTGGGGAGCGGTCGCGCCCCTCGTCGAGAAGCTCCAGGGGGAGCCTGCCCCGGAGGACTACTCCGGCTCCGGCAACGGCACGGAGGTCCAGTTCGCGGTCACGAGCGGGGAGAACGGCTCCGACATCGCCACGAACCTGAACGACGCGGGGGTGACCAAGAGCTACCAGGCCGCCTACTCGCTGATGCTGGCGGACCCGACGCTCACGTTCCAGCCGGGCACGTACACCCTGCAGCAGGAGATGAGCGCGTCGTCGGCTCTCTCCGCCCTGCAGGACAGCGCGAACCGCGTCACCGACAGGGTCGTGATCCCCGAGGGCACCGCCGCCGTCGACGTCTACGCGATCCTCGCGGACGCCACCGCCATCCCGCTCGACCAGGTGCAGGCCGCCGCCGCCGACCTCGCCTCGTTCGGCGTGCCCGCCGAGGCGACGAGCCTGGAGGGCTGGCTCTTCCCCGCGACCTACGAGCTCGACCCGGGCCTCGACGCGCACGGCTACCTGCAGCAGATGGTCGACACCATGAAGCAGCGCCTGACGACGGCCGGCGTGCAGCCCGCCGACTACCAGCGGGTCATCGTGTTCGCGTCCCTCATCCAGCGCGAGGCCGGCCTCGCCGCCGACTACCCGAAGGTCGCTCGCGTGTTCCAGAACCGGCTCGACCAGGGCATGCTGCTGCAGTCCGACGCCACGGTCGCCTACGGCACGGGCCAGACGCACCGGGTCACGACGACCGACGAGGAGCGCGGCGACGAGTCGAACCCCTACAACACGTACCAGCACCTGGGCCTCCCGGTCGGTCCCATCTCGAACCCGGGCGACCTGGCGATCGACGCCGCCGTCGCCCCGGCCGACGGCTCCTGGCTCTACTTCGTGACGACGAACCTCGACACGGGCGAGACGACGTTCTCCACGACGCTCGCCGAGCACGAGGCCGCGGTGAAGGTCTGGCAGGCGTGGATGCGCGACCACCCCGAGTACCAGTAGCGACCTCGGGCTCCGGGGGCGACGTCTCGCTCCCGGACCCTGTGGGAGGATTGGCCCCATGCTTCGTTGGTTGACCGCAGGGGAATCTCACGGCCCCGAGCTCATCGCCGTCCTCGAGGGGCTGCCTGCCGGCGTCCCCGTGTCGAAGGAGGCGATCCAGGCCGACCTTGCGCGCCGGAAGCTCGGCTACGGCCGCGGCTCCCGCATGAAGTTCGAGCAGGACGCCCTCGAGGTCTCGGGCGGCGTGCGTCACGGCCTCACGATGGGCAGCCCCGTCGCCCTCCGGGTGGGCAACACCGAGTGGCCGAAGTGGGCCGAGGTCATGAGCCCCGAGCCAGTCGAGGTGAGCGACGCCTCACGAGGCCGGAGCGCCCCCCTCACGCGTCCGCGTCCCGGGCACGCCGACCTCGTCGGCATGCAGAAGTACGACTTCGACGAGGCTCGACCGGTCCTCGAACGGGCCAGCGCGCGCGAGACGGCGGCTCGGGTGGCCCTCGGGGCCGTGGCGCGCTCGTTCCTGTCGCAGCTCGGCATCGAGCTCGTCAGCCACACCCTGTCCATCGGTCCGGTGCGCGTCCCGGAGGGCTCCGCGCTCCCGGGGCCGTCCGACGTGGCGTCGCTCGACGCCGACCCGCTGCGCTGCTTCGACCCGGCGACGTCCGCGCGCATGGTCGACGAGGTCGACGCCGCGAAGAAGGACGGCGACACCCTCGGCGGCGTCGTCGAGGTGCTGGCCTACGGCGTCCCGCCGGGCCTCGGCTCGTACGTCCACTGGGACCGCCGGCTGGACTCGCAGCTGGCCGCCGCCCTCATGGGCATCCAGGCGATCAAGGGCGTCGAGGTCGGCGACGGCTTCGAGACGACCCGTCGCCGCGGCTCGGTCGCGCACGACGAGCTGCACCGCACCGAGGGGGTCATCTCCCGCGACACCGACCGCGCGGGCGGCACGGAGGGCGGCATGAGCACCGGCACCGTCCTGCGCGTGCGCGCCGGCATGAAGCCGATCGCCACCGTGCCCCACGCCCTCGCCACCGTCGACGTCGCCACGGGCGAGGAGAGCAAGGCGCACCACCAGCGCTCCGACGTCTGCGCCGTGCCGGCCTCCGGCGTCGTGGCCGAGGCCATGGTCGCTCTCGTCCTCGCGAACTCCGTGCTCGAGAAGTTCGGCGGCGACTCCGTCTCCGAGACGGCTCGCAACCTCGCGGGCTACCTCGCCGCGATCCCCGAGACGCTGCGCACCCAGGCGGCCCCCTCCGAGTCGTGACCGTCGACGACGACCCGGTCGGCGCCTCCGACGACCTCGGCTCCCGGCCGGTGGTGCTGGTCGGCCCGATGGGCGCCGGCAAGAGCAGCATCGGCAAGAAGCTCGCGCGTCGCCTGCGGGTGCCGTTCGTCGACACCGACCGCGTCGTGGTCCGGGAGAACGGCCCCGTCGCCGACATCTTCGCGCAGCACGGCGAACAGCACTTCCGTGCCCTCGAGCGCGAGGCGGTGGCCGCGTCGCTGACGACGGCGGGGGTGGTGTCCCTCGGGGGAGGCGCGGTGCTCGACCCCGAGACCCGCGAGCGTCTGTCCCGTGCCCGCGTCGTCTGGCTGACGGTCTCCGCCGAGGCCGTGGAGGCACGTCTCGCCGGCTCCGCCCGCCCCCTCCTCCAGTCCGGCGGCATCGATGCGTGGCGCCGCATCGCCGCCGAGCGCGATCCGCTGTACCGCAGCGTGGCCCACCTCCGCCTCGACACCTCCGACCGGCCCGTCTCGACCGTCGTCGACGACGTGGTCGGCTGGCTCCGAGGAGGCGCGGAGCAGCCTCCGACGACGACCTCGCCGCCGGTCGCCGACCTCGCCCCCGCATCCCCCCGACCCGCACCACCAGCGCCCGAGAGGCAGCCATGACCGACAGCACCGCGACGGCCGACGACGGCACGACCACCATCCGCGTCGGCGGCGACGCGCCCTACGACGTCCTCATCGGCACCGGCCTCGTCCCGCGCATCCCCGGCCTGCTCGGGCCGCAGACGAAGAAGGTGCTGATCGTCCACGCGCCGACCCTCGGGCGCAAGGCGGGCGAGCTGCGGGAGGTGCTGCTCGACGCGGGCCTCGAGGCGATCATCGCCGAGGTGCCCGACGCGGAGGACGCGAAGCGCGTCGAGGTGGCGGCGTTCTGCTGGCAGGTCCTCGGCCAGGCCGACTTCACCCGGAGCGACGCGGTCGTCGGGCTCGGCGGGGGAGCCGTCACCGACCTCGCCGGCTTCGTCGCCGCGACCTGGCTCCGAGGGGTGCAGCTCGTCCAGGTGCCGACCACGGTGCTCGGCATCGTCGACGCGAGCGTCGGCGGCAAGACCGGCATCAACACGGCCGAGGGCAAGAACCTCGTGGGGGCGTTCCACGCCCCGGTCGCGGTCGTCGCCGACCTCGACATGCTGGACACCCTGTCGCGCAACGAGATCCTCGCGGGGTTCGCCGAGATCGTGAAGGCGGGGTTCATCGCCGAGCCCGAGATCCTGGACATCGTCGAGGCCGACGTCGACCGGGCCGTCGACCCGACGACCCCCGAGTTCCGCCGTGTCGTCGAGCTGGCGGTGGCCCTCAAGGCCCGGGTCGTCGGCGAGGACTTCACCGAGCAGGGCCTCCGCGAGATCCTCAACTACGGGCACACGCTCGGCCACGCCGTGGAGCACGCCGAGCGCTACCAGTGGCGTCACGGGGCCGCCGTGTCGGTCGGGATGGTGTTCGCCGCCGAGCTCGCCCGCCTCACGGGGCGCCTGGGCGACGACGTCGTCGACCGCCACCGGCGGATCCTCGAGTCGCTGACGCTGCCGACGAGCTACCCCCTCGGACGCTGGAACACCCTGCTCGCCACGATGCAGCGCGACAAGAAGGCGCGGGCCGGCCTGCTCCGCTTCATCGTCCTGGACGACCTGGCGAAGCCGACGGTGCTGACCGGGCCGGACGCGAGCCTGCTCTACATGGCCTACCAGGAGATCGGCTCGTAGCACCGGGAGGCCCGCACCGGCGCCTCCCCGCCCCGTCCGCGCGCGTCCGGTAGACTCGCACGTCGGCCGCACTCGGCCGCCTCACCCAGAACTCGGAACGGATCCCGCACGCATGGCGACCACCAACGACATCAAGAACGGCGCTGTCCTCAACCTCGACGGCCAGCTCTGGAACGTGATCGAGTTCCAGCACGTCAAGCCGGGCAAGGGCGGGGCCTTCGTCCGCACCAAGATGAAGAACGTGATGTCGGGCAAGGTGGTCGACAAGACCTTCAACGCCGGCACCAAGGTCGACTTCGCGAACGTCGACCGACGCGAGTACACCTACCTCTACGCCGAGGCCGACGGCTACGTGTTCATGGACACGTCGGACTACGACCAGATCAACGTCCCGGCCACGATCGTGGGCGACGCGAAGAACTTCATGCTCGAGAACCAGAACGTGCAGATGGCGCTCCACGACGGCACCCCGCTCTACATCGAGCTGCCGGCCTCGGTCGTCCTCGAGGTCACGTACACGGAGCCGGGCCTGCAGGGCGACCGCTCGACCGGCGGCACCAAGGCCGCCACGGTCGAGACCGGCTACGAGATCCAGGTCCCGCTGTTCCTCGAGACGGGCACGAAGGTCAAGGTCGACACGCGCGACGGCAGCTACCTCGGCCGCGTCGCCGACTAGCCGGGTCCCCTCCACCCCGTGAGCGCACGCACCAAGGCGCGCAAGCGCGCCCTCGACATCCTCTACGTGGCCGACGTCCGGCAGATCAGCATCAGCGACGCCCTCGTGGCCGAGACGACGAGGGCGATGGCCCAGCCCGAGCGCAGCTCGAGCTGGGGCTACGCCCGCGACCTCGTCCAGGGAGTCGTCGAGAACGCCTCCGAGATCGACGAGCTCATCGAGACGTACTCGCAGGGCTGGCCGCTGAAGAGGATGCCCATCCTCGACCGCGGGATCCTGCGGATCGCCCTCTTCGAGCTGCTCCACGCCGACGACATCCCGGACCACGTCGCGATCAGCGAGGCGGTCGAGCTGGCGGAGTCCCTGAGCACCGACGACTCCGCCACCTTCGTGAACGGCCTGCTGGGCCGCATCGCCACCAGCCGCTAGGCTGACCTCGCGGCTGGCCCCGGCCGGCCGCGAGCACCACCCCGACGTCCTTTAAATTCCGTCCCGAGAGGCGGGGAAGGAGGTCCGATTGAGCACCCGAACCGTGCTGAGTCAGGCTGACATCACGCGCGCCCTGACGCGCATCTCCCACGAGATCCTCGAGTCGAACCGGGGCCCGGACGGCCTGGTCGTCCTGGGCGTGCCCACCCGTGGGGTCGCTCTCGCCGAGCGTCTCGGGTCGACGCTGTCGAGCATCTCCGGCGTCGACGTCCCGGTCGGCGCCGTCGACGTGACGATGTACCGCGACGACCTCCGCCGGAACCCCTCCCGGGCCAGCCAGCCCACCACGGTGCCGCCGGGCGGCATCGACGGGGCGACCGTCGTCCTCGTCGACGACGTCCTCTACTCCGGCCGCACGATCCGCGCCGCCCTCGACGCCCTCAGCGCGATCGGTCGTCCTCGGGTCGTCCGCCTCGCCGTGCTCGTCGACCGCGGCCACCGCGAGCTCCCCATCCGGGCGGACTTCGTCGGCAAGAACCTGCCGACCTCGGCCGCCGAGCGCATCTTCGTGCGGCTGTCCGAGGTCGACGGCGACGACCAGGTCGCCATCCAGGGAGGCGCGTCCGACGACGAGGCCGCCGCCCCCGCCGGGGAGGCACGCGCATGAGGCACCTCCTGAGCACGGCGGACCTGAGCCGCGACGAGGCCGTCCGCGTCCTCGACGTCGCTGAGGACATGGCCGACGTCGCCACGCGCCAGGTGAAGAAGCTCCCGACCCTCCGGGGCACGACCGTCGTGAACCTCTTCTACGAGGACTCGACCCGCACCCGCATCTCGTTCGAGGCGGCGGCGAAGCGCCTGAGCGCCGACGTGATCAACTTCGCGGCCAAGGGCTCGAGCGTCTCCAAGGGCGAGTCGCTGAAGGACACCGCCCAGACCCTCGCGGCCATGGGGGCCGACGGCATCGTGATCCGGCACCCCGCCTCCGGAGCCCCGCGCGTGCTCGCCGACAGCGGCTGGGTCGAGGCCGGCATCGTCAACGCCGGCGACGGCACGCACGAGCACCCGACGCAGGCCCTGCTCGACGCCTTCACGATGCGGCGGAGGCTGCACGGGGCCGGCAGCCGCGGGCGTGGCCTCGACGGGGTGCGGGTGCTCATCGTCGGCGACATCCTGCACTCGCGGGTGGCCCGCTCGAACGCCTGGCTGCTCCGCACGCTCGGGGCGCACGTGACGGTCGTCGCGCCCCCCACGCTGCTGCCGGTCGACCTCAGCCGCTTCGGCGTCGACGTGCACGTCGACCTCGACGAGGCCGTCGCCGCCGTCGACCCGGACGTCGTCATGATGCTCCGCATCCAGCAGGAGCGGATGCACGAGGCGTTCTTCCCCAACGCCCGCGAGTACGCCCGCTCCTGGGGGCTGGGCGCCGCGCGCTTCCGCACGCTGCCGGAGCGCACGCTCGTCATGCACCCCGGCCCGATGAACCGTGGCCTCGAGATCAGCGACGAGGCCGCCGACTCGCCCCGCTCGACCGTGCGCGACCAGGTGGCCAACGGCGTCGCCGTCCGCATGGCCGTGCTCTACCTGACCCTCGCCGGCGACCGGGAGGACTCCCTGTGACCACCAGCACCGCTCACCTCATCCGCTCCGTCGAGACCGTCGACGGCACCCGCACGGACGTCCTCGTCCGCGACGGGGTCGTCGCCGAGCTCGGCACCGGGCTCAGCCACCTCGGCGCGCGCGTCGTCGACGCCGACGGGCTGCTCGTGCTCCCCGGGCTCGTCGACCTCCACACGCACCTCCGCGAGCCCGGGGGCGAGGGCAGCGAGACCGTCCTGACCGGGTCGCGGGCCGCTGCGGCGGGCGGCTACACGGCCGTCAACGCGATGGCCAACTCCTCGCCCGTCGCCGACACGGCGGGCGTCGTCGAGCAGGTCCAGGCGCTCGGCGAGCGGGCCGGCTACGTCACCGTGCGGCCCATCGGGGCGGTCTCGCAGGGGCTCGCCGGGACGCACCTCTCCGAGATCGGCGCCATGGCCCGCTCCCGGGCTGCCGTGCGGGTGTTCTCCGACGACGGGCACTGCGTGTCCGACCCCCTGCTCATGCGCCGCGCCCTCGAGTACATCAAGGGGTTCGGGGGCGTCCTGGCCCAGCACGCGCAGGAGCCCCGGCTCACCCAGGGCGCGCAGATGAACGAGGGCGCGCTGTCGGCCGAGCTCGGACTCGGCGGCTGGCCTGCCGTGGCCGAGGAGGCGATCATCGCGCGCGACGTCCTGCTGGCCGACCACGTCGGGGCTCGCCTGCACGTCTGCCACGTGTCGACCGCCGGCAGCGTCGAGGTGGTCCGGTGGGCCAAGTCTCGGGGCATCGCCGTCACGGCCGAGGTGACCCCGCACCACCTGCTCCTCACGGAGGACCTCGTCGCGGGCTACGACTCCCGGTACAAGGTCAACCCTCCGCTGCGGCGCCAGGAGGACGTCGAGGCGCTCCGTGCCGCCCTCGCCGACGGCACGGTCGACATCGTCGCCACCGACCACGCCCCCCACGCCTCGGAGGCGAAGTGCTGCGAGTGGGACGCCGCCGCCAACGGCATGGTCGGCCTCGAGTCCGCCCTCTCGGTCGTGCACCGCACGATGGTCGACACCGGCCTGATCGGCTGGTCGGACGTGGCCCGGGTCATGTCGACGGCACCGGCCGCCATCGGCCAGGTGGCGGGCCAGGGCCGTCCGCTGGCGGTGGGGGAGCCCGCTGAGCTCACCCTCTACGATCGAGGGGTGACCCGCACCTTCGGCCTCGAGCACCTCGCGGGCAAGAGCTCGAACTCGCCGTTCCTCGGGCACGAGCTGCCCGGGCGGGTGCAGGCGACGTTCCACCGCGGCTACGCGACGGTCGTCGACGCGGCCGTGGTCGACTCCGACGTCGTCGCCCGCTCCGCGGCCGAGGTCGCCGCGCACCACGTCCTCGGCCGGTCCGAGGGGGCGACCTCCCGGTGACCTACTGGCTGATCGGCGCTGCCGTCCTCGTGCTCCTGGGGCTGCTCATGGGCGTCATGGCGAGGTCGTGGCGTGCCCGCGGCCGCCGCCAGTCCGGCGTGCCCGCGCCCGAGCCCGCACCGGCCGTCCTCGGCCCGGCCGTCGTCGAGAGCGACTGCTTCTACGTCGCCACCACGAGGGCGGGCGACCCCCTCGACCGCCTCGTCGTGCACGGGCTCGGCTTCCGGGGCCGCGCCGTGGTCTCGGTCCACCCCGAGGGCGTGCGCCTCGAGATCGCGGGCCAGCCCGCGGTCCTCGTCCGCGCCTCCTCGATCCGGTCCGTCGACCGGGCCACCTGGACCATCGACCGGGTCGTCGAGACCGACGGCCTCGTGCTCGTGGCCTGGGCCCTCGGCGACGTCGACGTCGACACCTACCTGCGCGTCACCGACGACCCCCGTCCGGTCGTCGACGCCCTGCGCTCCATCGTCCCCCCGGCCGCCACGGCCGGCACCCCCACAGGAGAGAAGACCATTGACTGACGCGACGAACACCTCCCGGGCCGTCCTCGTGCTCGAAGACGGGTCCCGCCACGTCGGCCGCGCCTACGGCGCCGTCGGGCGCACGCTCGGCGAGACCGTCTTCGCGACCGGCATGACCGGCTACCAGGAGACCCTGACCGACCCGTCCTACGCGGGGCAGATCGTCGTGATGACGGCGCCCCACGTCGGCAACACCGGCGTCAACGACGAGGACCCCGAGTCCCGACGCATCTGGGTGTCCGGCTACGCCGTCCGCGACGCGAGCCGCGTGGTGTCGAACCACCGCGCCCAGGGCAGCCTCGACGACCAGCTCGTCGGCGACGGCGTCGTGGGCATCCGGGGCATCGACACCCGTGCGGTCACGCGTCGCCTGCGCGACGTCGGCTCGATGCGCGGCGGCATCTTCAGCGGTCCCGACGCCGACCTGCCGGAGGCCGAGCAGCTCGCCCTCGTGCGCGACTCCGCCGACATGCGCGGCCTCAGCCTGTCGAGCCAGGTGTCCACCACCGAGAGCTACGTGCTGGAGGCCGAGGGCGAGCCCGTCGGCTCGGTCGCGGTGCTCGACCTCGGCGTCAAGACCTCGACGCTGCGGTACCTCGCCCAGCGCGGCTTCGAGGTGCACGTGCTCCCTCAGGACACCACGCCCGAGCAGCTGCGCGCCCTCGCCCCCGACGCGTTGTTCTTCTCGAACGGGCCGGGCGACCCCGCGGCCAGCGACGCCCAGGTCGAGCTCCTCCGCGGCGCCCTCCGCGACGGCGTGCCCTACTTCGGCATCTGCTTCGGCAACCAGCTCTTCGGCCGGGCGCTCGGCTTCGACACGTACAAGCTGCCCTTCGGCCACCGCGGCATCAACCAGCCCGTCCTCGACAAGACCACCGGCCGGGTCGAGATCACGAGCCAGAACCACGGCTTCGCGGTCGACGCTCCCATCGAGGGCGTGATCGACTCGCCCGCCGGGTTCGGTCGGGTCGAGGTCAGCCACTTCAGCCTGAACGACGAGGTCGTGGAGGGCCTCCGCGCCCTCGACATCCCCGCCTTCTCGGTGCAGTACCACCCCGAGGCGGCAGCGGGGCCGCACGACAGCAACCACCTCTTCGACCGCTTCCGCGAGGCGGTCGTGGCCCGGAAGTCCGGCCAGCCCGTCGACTTCGGCTCCGACCTGGAAAGCAGCAACTGATGCCCAAGCGCGCAGACATCAACTCCGTCCTCGTGATCGGCTCCGGGCCGATCGTCATCGGCCAGGCCGCCGAGTTCGACTACTCCGGCACCCAGGCCTGCCGCGTGCTCCGCGAGGAGGGCGTCCGGGTGATCCTCGTCAACCCGAACCCCGCGACGATCATGACCGACCCCGACTTCGCCGACGCGACCTACGTCGAGCCGATCACCTCCGAGGTGCTCGAGGCCATCATCGTCAAGGAGCGCCCCGACGCGATCCTCCCGACGCTCGGCGGGCAGACCGCCCTCAACGCCGCGATCGCGCTCGACTCCGAGGGCATCCTCGCGAAGCACGGCGTCGAGCTCATCGGCGCCAAGGTGGAGGCGATCCAGAAGGGCGAGGACCGCCAGCTCTTCAAGGAGCTCGTGCTCGAGTCGGGCGCCGACGTCGCGAAGTCGTACATCGCGCACACCGTCGAGGAGGCGGTGGACTTCGCCGAGGACCTCGGCTACCCCCTGGTGATCCGGCCCTCGTACACCATGGGCGGCCTCGGCTCCGGCTTCGCCTACACCCGCGAGGAGCTCGTCCGGATGGTCACCGACGGGCTGCACCAGAGCCCGACGACCGAGGTCCTCCTGGAGGAGAGCATCCTCGGCTGGAAGGAGTACGAGCTCGAGATGATGCGCGACACGGCCGACAACACGGTCGTCGTCTGCTCGATCGAGAACGTCGACCCGGTGGGCGTCCACACCGGCGACTCCATCACCGTCGCCCCCGCCCTCACGCTGACCGACCGCGAGTACCAGAACCTCCGCGACATCTCCATCGACATCATCCGCCGCGTCGGGGTCGACACGGGCGGCTGCAACATCCAGTTCGCGATCGACCCGAGCAACGGCCGCGTGATCGTGATCGAGATGAACCCGCGCGTCTCCCGCTCGAGCGCCCTCGCGTCGAAGGCGACGGGCTTCCCGATCGCCAAGATCGCCGCCAAGCTCGCTCTCGGCTACCGCCTCGACGAGATCCCGAACGACATCACGAAGGTGACCCCCGCCTCCTTCGAGCCCACCCTCGACTACGTCGTCGTCAAGGTGCCGCGCTTCGCCTTCGAGAAGTTCCCCGCCGCCGACACGACCCTCAGCACGACGATGAAGAGCGTCGGCGAGGCCATGGCGATCGGCCGCAACTACACGCAGGCGCTGCAGAAGGCGCTGCGGTCGCTCGAGAAGCGCGGGTCGAGCTTCCACTGGGAGGGCGAGCCGGGAGACGTGGAGGCGCTGCTCACGCTCGCCCACACGCCCACCGACGGCCGCATCGTGACCGTGCAGCAGGCTCTCCGTGCCGGCGCGACGGCGGAGCAGGTCTTCGACTCGACCGCGATCGACCCGTGGTTCATCGACCAGATCGTGCTCGTCAACGAGATCGCGGACACGATCGCGGCGGCGCCCGAGCTCGACGCCGACCTCTTCGCCGAGGCGAAGGACCACGGCTTCAGCGACGCCCAGATCGCGCAGCTGCGCGGCCTCGGCGAGGAGGAGGTGCGGCAGCTGCGCTGGTCGCTCGGCGTCCGCCCGGTCTACAAGACCGTCGACACCTGCGCCGGCGAGTTCCCCGCGCTCACGCCTTACCACTACTCCAGCTACGACGTCGAGACGGAGGTCGCACCGAGCGACCGCCGCAAGGTGGTCATCCTGGGCTCGGGGCCGAACCGCATCGGCCAGGGCGTCGAGTTCGACTACTCCTGCGTGCACGCGAGCTTCGCGCTGAGCGACGCCGGGTACGAGACGATCATGGTCAACTGCAACCCCGAGACCGTGTCGACCGACTACGACACGAGCGACCGGCTCTACTTCGAGCCGCTGACCCTCGAGGACGTCCTCGAGGTGGTGCACGCCGAGCAGCAGAGCGGCGAGCTCGTCGGCGTCGTCGTGCAGCTCGGCGGCCAGACGGCCCTCGGCCTGTCGAAGGGCCTCGAGGCGGCGGGGGTGCCGATCCTCGGCACGACGCCCGACGCCATCGACTCCGCCGAGGAGCGCGGTCTCTTCTCCGCCATCCTCGACGAGGCCGGCCTCCTGGCTCCGCGCAACGGCACGGCCACCGACTACGAGAGCGCCGTGGCGGTGGCGGAGGAGATCGGCTACCCCGTCCTGGTGCGTCCGTCGTACGTCCTCGGCGGGCGCGGCATGGAGATCGTCTACGACAGCCCCTCGCTGGCCGACTACTTCGTGCGCGTGAGCGACCAGGCGATCATCGGCCCCGACGCGCCCCTCCTCGTCGACCGGTTCCTCGACGACGCGGTGGAGATCGACGTCGACGCCCTCTACGACGGCACCGAGCTCTACGTCGGCGGCATCATGGAGCACATCGAGGAGGCCGGGATCCACTCCGGCGACTCCAGCTGCACGCTGCCCCCCGTCACGCTGGGCAAGGGCGAGATCGACCGGGTGCGGGAGGCCACGCTCGCGATCGCGCAGGGCATCGGCGTCTCGGGCCTGCTCAACGTGCAGTTCGCCATCGCGGCCGGCGTGCTCTACGTGATCGAGGCCAACCCCCGGGCCAGCCGCACCGTGCCGTTCGTGTCGAAGGCGCTGGGCATCCCGCTGGCGAAGGCGGCGTCGCTCGTCATGGTCGGGCAGAGCATCCGCGAGCTGGTCTCGAGCGGCCTGCTGCCCGAGCAGGACGGCTCCGACGTCCCGCTCGACTCGCCGATCTCCGTCAAGGAGGCCGTCCTGCCCTTCAAGCGCTTCCGCACGAAGGAGGGCCAGATCGTCGACAGCGTCCTCAGCCCGGAGATGCGCTCCACCGGCGAGGTCATGGGCATCGACCGTGACTTCCCGCGCGCCTTCGCGAAGAGCCAGACCGCGGCCTACGGCGGCCTGCCCACGTCGGGCACGGTGTTCGTCAGCGTCGCCGACCGCGACAAGCGCGCCATCGTGCTGCCCGTGCTCCGGCTGCAGCAGCTCGGGTTCCGCATCCTCGCGACGGAGGGCACGGCGACCGTGCTCGTCCGCAACGGCATCGCGGCCGACACCGTGGCGAAGTTCAGCGCGGGCGGCGAGAGCGTCGTCGACCTCATCAACCGCGACGAGGTCGACATCGTCATCAACACGCCGAGCGGCTCGAGCGCCCGAGCGGACGGGTACGAGATCCGGGCGGCCACCGTCGCGGCCGACAAGGCGCTCTTCACCACCATCGCCCAGCTCGGCGCCGCGGTGGCGTCGATCGAGGCCGTCCACTCCACCCCCGAGGTGACGAGCCTCCAGGACTACGGCCTCGCCCGGGCGGCGCGTCGATGACACCCGGCGACGGGGCTCCGACGTTCGGCGACCGCCTCGCGGCGGTCATGGCGGAGGTCGGCCCGTTGTGCGTCGGGATCGACCCGCACCCCTGGCTGCTCGACGAGTGGGCGCTGCCCACGAGCGCGGCCGGGGTGCGGGAGTTCGGCCTGCGCGTGGTGGAGGCGGCCGCGGGAGGCGCGGGCGTCGTGAAGCCGCAGGTCGCCTTCTACGAGCGGTGGGGCTCCGCGGGGTTCGCGGCGCTCGAGTCCGTGCTCGAGGCGGCCCGCGACGCGGGTCTCCTCGTGATCGGCGACGCGAAGAGGGGCGACATCGGCAGCACGATGGACGCCTACGCGGCCGCGTGGTTCGCGCCCGACTCGCCCCTGCGCGTCGACGCGCTGACGGTCTCCCCGTACCTCGGCTACGGGGCCGTCTCCGGGACGATCTCCCTCGCACGTGCCTCCGGGGCCGGCGTGTTCGTGCTCGGCGCGACCTCCAACCCGGAGGCCCGCGACGTGCAGGGCGCGACGACGCCCGCGGGGGGCGGACGCGGCCGATCGGTCGCGGGCGGTATCGTCGACCACGTGCTCGACGACAACCAGACCGCGGGGGAGACCCGCCTCGGCTCGGTCGGACTGGTGCTCGGCGCCACGGTCGACCTCCCCGCCGCGGGCATCGACGTGGCCCGCCTGACCACCACGCCCGTCCTCGCGCCGGGCTTCGGCCACCAGGGCGCGCGGTACGACCAGATCCGCGAGCTCTTCGGGCCGTCGGCGCGGTCGGTCGTCGTGTCCGCCTCGCGCGGCATCCTCGCGGCGGGGCCCTCGGGCGTGTCCGCCGCCGTCCGTCGCCACGCCGAGGAGGTGCGCTCGTGCCTCGCATGACCCCGCCGCCGGTCGACCGCGCGGCCGCCGCGCGCGCCGCCGTCGCCGCCCGCCGCGCCCGCGCCGCCGTCAAGGCCGCCGTCGCCGAGCGGAGTCGCACCGCGCTCGACGTGGCGGAGTCCGCCTGGGCGGGCGAGTCCACGCAGCCCGAGGCCACGCTCCGGGTGCGCGAGCTGCTCACGAGCATCCCCGGCATCGGACCCACGCGGGTGGCGCGCATCATGGCCGACCTCGGCATCGCCGAGTCCAAGCGCGTCGGCGGCCTCGGCGTGCGGCAGCGTCGCATCCTCGGCGACTGGCTGGCGCACCGCGAGGCCAAGGGCCGTCAGCGCTCCCGCCTCGTGGTCCTCGCGGGCCCGACCGCGGTCGGCAAGGGCACGGTGTCGTCGTACATCCGCGACACCTACCCCGAGGTCCACCTGTCGATCTCCGCCACGACGCGCTCGCCCCGGCCCGGCGAGGTCGACGGCGTGCACTACTACTTCGTCGACGACGCCGAGTTCGACCGCATGATCCGCGACCGCGAGCTGCTCGAGCACGCGACCGTGCACAACTCCTACCGCTACGGCACGCCCCGGCCCCCGATCGACGCGGCGCTGCAGGAGGGCCGGAGCGTCCTGCTCGAGATCGACCTGCAGGGCGCGCGCCTCGTCCGTGCCGCGATGCCGGAGGCCGTGCTGGTCTTCCTGCTGCCGCCCACGTGGGACGAGCTGGTCCGCCGGCTCATCGGTCGCGGCACGGAGGACGCGGCCGAGCAGCAGCGCCGGCTGGAGACCGCCAAGGTCGAGCTGGCCGCCCAGGACGAGTTCGACGTGAAGGTCGTGAACCACGACGTGGCCGAAGCGGCCCGGGAGGTCGTAGAATTGATGACTGCGCCCGACACCGGCCGCACCCGCGCGTGATGCGCGCCCCGATCTCCACGTCGCTGCCCCTCGCGGGCCGGGACGTCTTCCCCCACCTACACGAGGAGTAACCATGGCCGACAAGAACAAGGGCATCATCGATCCCCCCATCGACGAGCTGCTCTCGAAGGTCGAGTCGAAGTACGCGCTCGTCATCTTCGCGTCCAAGCGCGCCCGCCAGATCAACGACTACTACGCCGACCTGCACGAGGGCAGCCTGTTCGACAACGTCGGCCCGCTCGTCGACAGCACCATCGACGACAAGCCCCTCTCGGTCGCCATGCACGAGATCAACGAGGACAAGCTCGAGGTCAAGCCGCTGGCCGTCCCCGCCGAGTAGCTCGGCGCCACGACCGCCGCTCCGTCGGTGGTCGGTCGTAGCATCAGACGAGGCCCCGCAGGAGTCGATCCGCGGGGCCTCGCCCCGTCCCGGCGCGCCGGGCGACGGTGGGCGCGCCTCGGCGTGCTCCGGTCGTCTCGCCCCCGCCGGGCCGCACCGCATCGCACCGCATCGCCTCGCCGATGCACCCCGACCCCGGAGAGCTCCGTGACCCTGACCGACGAGACCACCCCCACCGCGACGACGAGCGCGACGAGCCTGCGGCTCTTCACCTCCGAGTCCGTCACGGAGGGGCACCCCGACAAGATCTGCGACCAGATCTCGGACGGCATCCTCGACGCCCTCCTGGCCGTCGACCCGGCCAGCCGCGTGGCCGTCGAGACGATGGTCACGACCGGTCTCGTGCACGTCGCCGGCGAGGTGACGACCAAGGGCTACGTCGACATCCCCACGATCGTGCGCGACCTCATCGTGGGCATCGGCTACGACTCGAGCGCGGTGAGCTTCGACGGCCGCACCTGCGGCGTCGAGGTCTCCATCGGCTCGCAGTCTCCCGACATCGCCCAGGGCGTCGACACGGCCCTGGAGGCGCGGGTCGGCACCTCCGACGACGCCCTCGACCGGCAGGGGGCCGGCGACCAGGGCATCATGTTCGGCTACGCGACCAACGAGACGCCGCAGTACATGCCCCTCCCCGTGTGGCTGGCGCACCGCCTCGCGGAGCGGCTGACCGCGGTCCGCAAGTCGGGGGAGCTCGACTACCTCCGCCCCGACGGCAAGACCCAGGTCACCGTGGGCTACGACGGCGTGGTGCCGAAGACCGTCGACACGGTGGTGGTCTCCACCCAGCACTCGCCGCTCGTGTCGATGGAGCAGCTCGAGGCCGACGTGGTGGCCCACGTGGTGCGTCCGGTCCTCGACGAGGCCGGGCTCGACTCGAGCGCCACCCGCTTCATCATCAACCCCACCGGCCGGTTCGAGATCGGCGGGCCGCAGGGCGACGCCGGCCTCACCGGCCGCAAGATCATCGTCGACACCTACGGCGGCGCCAGCCGTCACGGCGGCGGGGCCTTCTCCGGCAAGGACCCGTCGAAGGTCGACCGCTCGGCGGCCTACGCCATGCGCTGGGTGGCGAAGAACGCCGTCGCCGCCGGGCTCGCCGACCGCATCGAGCTGCAGGTCGCGTACGCGATCGGCCGTGCCGCGCCGGTCGGGCTCTACGTCGAGACGTTCGGCACCGGCCACGTGCCCGACGAGACGATCATCGCCGCGGTCGGCGAGGTCTTCGACCTGCGGCCGGCCGCCATCATCCGCGACCTCGACCTGCTGCGTCCGATCTACGCCGCGACGTCGACCTACGGCCACTTCGGCCGCGAGCTCCCCGAGTTCACCTGGGAGGCCCTCGACCGCGTCGACGCCCTCCGGGCCGCCGCGGGTCTCTGACGGCACCGGTCGTGACGGCGGCGCCGGGGGAGGTCGAGGGGGCGCAGTCCGCCCCCGGGACCCGCTCCGTCGTGCGCGTCCTCGTCGAGTCGCCCCTCCCGCAGCTCGACCGGCTCTTCGACTACGCGGTGCCGACCCACCTCCGCGACCGGGTGGCTCCGGGCATCCGCGTGCGGGTGCCCCTGCGGTCGGCCGGCCGCATCGCCGACGGCTTCGTCGTCGAGGTGGTGGCCTCGAGCGACCACGTCGGCGAGCTCAGCGAGGTCGACGACGTCGTGTCGACGGTCTCGGTGCTCGCTCCCGAGGTCTGGCGCCTGGCGCGGGCCGTGGCCGACCGGGCGGGCGGCTCCGCGAGCGACGTGCTGAGGCTCGCGGTGCCGCCCCGCCAGGCGCGGGTCGAGAAGGCGTTCCTCGCCGCCGCCGAGGAGGCGGACACCGACACCGGCACCGGCACCGACCCGACCGTCGGCGACGGCGACGCCACGACCGGGGAGCCGGTCGTGGCGTCGCCCGTGCACGGCTACCGCGCCGACGCCCTGGCCGACCTCGTCCCCGCGCGCGGACGCGCGGCCGTCGACGCCGTCCCCCTGCTCGCCGAGCTCCCGGACGGCTCCTGGGTCGGCCGCTGGGCCGTCACCGCGGCCGAGCTCGCGACCGTGGCCGTCGCGGCGGGCGACAACGTGATCGTCGCGGTGCCCGACCACCGCGACGAGGACCAGGTGCTGAGGGCGCTGGCGGCGCTCCTGCCCCCCGAGCGCGTCGTCCGGCTCGACTCCCGCCAGTCGAACGCCGACCGCTACCGCGCCCTCCTCCGCGCACGCGGCGACCAGGCGACGGTGCTCGTGGGCAACAGGTCGGTGCTGCTGGCGCCGTCGGCACGACTCGGGCTGATCATCGTCTTCGACGACGGCGACCCCCTGTTCTCCGAGCCCCTGAGCCCGTACGTGCACGCGCGCGACACGGCCCTCCTGCGCCAGGCGCAGCAGCAGTCGGCGCTCGTCTTCCTGGGCCACACGCGCAGCACCGACGTGCAGCGTCTCGTCGAGATCGGGTTCCTCGCCGAGGTCCGGCCCGACCCGCGGTACCAGCCCCGGGTCGTCCCCACGTCGCAGCAGGCGGCCCGTGACGGCTTCGCCGCGCAGGCTCGCATCCCGTCGGCCGCCTGGTCGGAGGCGCGGGCTGCGGTCGAGCACGGACCCGTGCTGATCCAGGTCGCCCACCCGGGCTACTCGCCGCGGCTCGCGTGCACCGAGTGCGGCGACACGGCTCGCTGCCAGCGGTGCGGCGGTCCGCTGGTGCAGCGGTCGCAGGGCGCCCAGCCGGCCTGCTCGTGGTGCGGCGCGCTGGCCGTGGGCTGGCGCTGCCAGACCTGCGAGGGGACGGCGATGAAGAGCGTCGGCACGGGCGCCTCCCGGACGGCCGACGAGCTCGGCAAGGCGTTCCCGGGCGTCCGGGTCGTCGTCTCCGACGGCAGCCGCCGGGTGACGCACGTCGACGCCGAGCCGGCGATCGTCGTCGCGACCCGGGGGGCCGAGCCGCTCGCCCCCGGAGGCTACCGCGCCGTGCTCCTCCTCGACGGGGAGCGCATGCTCGCGAGGGAGAGCCTCCGGGTGGCCGAGGACTGCCTCCGCTGGTGGGCGAACGCCACGGCCCTCGCGGCGCACCGGGCGCCGGTCGTCTTGGTCGGGGTCGGCGGCGCGATCGCCTCCGCCCTCGCGACGTGGGAGCTGGCCCGCTACGCCTCCGGCGAGCTCGCCGACCGCCGCGAGCTGCGGTTCCCGCCGGCCGTCCGGGTCGTGACCGTCACCGGCACCGTCGACACCGTGTCGCGGGCCCTCGACGAGCTGCCGGACGACGTCCGCAAGGAGACCCTGGGGCCCGTGGAGGTCCCCGACGCCGGGGTGCGGGCGATCGTGCGGTTCGACTTCGCCCGCGGCCACGACGTCGCGGGCGTCCTCCGGTCGCAGGTGATCCGCGCCGCCACCGACCGGCGCAAGGCCCTCGCGGGTCGACGCGGGCGGGCGCTCCCTACACTCAGGGTGCGGTTCGACGACGTCGAGCCCTTCAGCGACTGACCCGTCCTCCCGCGGCTCGCGCCGCTCCTCCCCGTCCTCCTCCTGCCCCCGCCCCGCCAGACCGACCCCCAGGAACCCCCGTGCGCCTCGTCTTCGCCGGCAGCCCCGCTGCCGCTGTCCCCTCGCTCCGAGCCCTCGCCGCCGGCGAGCACGACGTCGTCGCCGTCCTGACCCGCGACGACACGCCCCAGGGCCGTCGCCGTGTGCTCACGCCGACGCCGGTCGCCGTCGAGGCCGAGCGGCTGGGGCTGCCCGTCGTCAAGGCGCGGCGGATCACCGACGAGGTGGCCGACCGCCTCCGGGAGCTCGACGCCGACCTGGGCGTGATCGTGGCCTTCGGGGCGCTCCTCCGCGAGCCCGTCCTGTCGACGCCGCGGCTCGGCTGGGTCAACCTGCACTTCTCCCTCCTCCCGCGCTGGCGGGGTGCGGCGCCCGTGCAGCGCGCGCTCATGGCGGGCGACCGGGTCACCGGCGCCGCGGTCTTCCAGCTCGTGCCCGAGCTCGACGCCGGCGACGTCTACGGCGTGCACGAGCATCCGCTGCGGGGGGACGAGACGGCCGGCGAGCTGCTCGACGAGCTCGCCGCCTCCGGTGCGGGGCTCCTCGCCCGCGTCGTCGACGACCTCGCCGAGGGCCGCGCCGTGGGCGTCGCCCAGGCCGGCCCCGTGACGACCGCCCCGAAGCTCACCCTCGACGACGGCGCCCTCGACCTCGACCGTCCCGCCGACGAGGTGCTCGACCGGCACCGGGGGGCCACCCCCGAGCCCGGCTCGCACCTCCCGCTCGGCAGCGGCCGCCTCAAGGTGCTGGAGGCGCGCGCCACGAGCGACGACGAGCCCGGTCTCGAGCCCGGCCGGCCGGAGCTCCGGGGCCGCCGCCTCGTCGTCGGCACCGGCACCCGCCCCGTCGAGCTCGTCCGTGTCCAGCCGCCGGGCAAGAAGGCCATGGCCGCGGCCGACTGGTGGCGGGGGCTGCCGGGCGACGCCGCCCCGGTCCTCCTGCCGGAGCCGCCCGCCCTGCCCGGCGTCCCCGCCTCGACCCCTCCCGGAGCCCCCGCATGAGCCGCGTCCAGCCCGCCCGCCAGATCGCCCTCGACGTGCTCCGTGCCGTCGAGGAGGACGACGCGTACGCCAACCTGCTGCTCCCGCAGCGCATCGCCCGGGCGCGTCTCGACCCGAACGACGCCGGCCTCGCGACCGAGCTCACGTACGGCACGCTGCGCCTCCGCGGCTACTACGACCGGGTCATCGTGCTCGCCGCCCGCCGCCCCACGGTGAAGATCGACCCGGCGCTGCTCGACGTCCTCCGCCTCGGCGTCCACCAGCTGCTCTCGACGCGGGTGGCGGTGCACGCGGCGGTCGACGAGTCCGTGGAGCTCGCCCGCTCGGTCGGCAGCCGCTCGGGCACCGGGTTCGTGAACGGCGTGCTGCGCACGGTCTCCCGGTCGACGCCCGAGGAGTGGCGTGCGCGCGTGCTCGACGGCACGACGAGCGACGACGAGCGCCTCGCCGCCGAGTGGTCGCACCCCGAGTGGGTCGTGCGGGCCCTCCGCCGGGCGCTCTCGGCCGAGGGGCGCGGCGACGAGCTCGTCGCCCTCCTCGCCGCCGACAACGACGCGCCTCGCGTCAGCCTGGTCGCCCTCCCCGGTCTCGCCGAGCCGAGCGAGCTCGGTCCGGCGTCGGGTCGCCTGTCGCCCCTCGCCGCGACGAGCGCCGGGGGAGACCCCTCCCAGCAGCCGGCCGTCCGCGAGGGTCGTGCCCGCGTTCAGGACGAGGGCTCCCAGATGGCGGCCCTGCTGCTCAGCCGGCACCACGCGGCCGTCCCCGGCGAGCGGTGGCTCGACCTCTGCGCCGGGCCGGGGGGCAAGGCCGCGCTGCTCGGCGCGGAAGCCGCCAGGGCGGGCGCGACGCTGGTCGCCAACGAGGTCGTCCCGGCCCGGGCGGGCCTCGTCCGCCAGGCGCTGCAGGCCGTGCCCGGCGGGGTCGAGGTGCGCGAGGGCGACGGGCGGCTGATCGGGACCCAGGAGCCCGGCTCCTACGACCGGATCCTGCTCGACGCGCCCTGCACGGGCCTGGGGGCGCTGCGCCGCCGGCCCGAGGCCCGCTGGCGGAAGCAGCCGAGCGACGTGGGGGAGCTCGCCGCGCTCCAGGGAGAGCTGTTCGCCAGCGCACTCGACGCGCTCGCGCCCGGCGGCCTGCTCGCGTACGTCACGTGCTCGCCCCACGTGGCCGAGACCCGGTCCGTCGTCGAGGCCGGCACCCGCCGTCGCGACGACGTCGAGGTGCTCGACGCGACGACGACCCTCGACGCGGTCGCCGGCAGGTCGGTCGACCTGCCGTCCGGGCCGTACGTCCAGCTCTGGCCGCACCGGCACGGCACCGACGCGATGTTCATGGCCCTCGTGCAGAAGGGGGCCTGACCCGCGGGAGGCGCGGGGTCGCGACCGCACCGGCACCGCGCCTCCTCGGGCCGGTAGGCTCGTCGGGTGCCCGTTCGCATCAGCCCCAGCATCCTCTCGGCCGACTTCGCCAACCTCGAGCGCGACCTGCAGCGCATCGCCGACGCCGACCTCGTGCACGTCGACGTGATGGACGGCCACTTCGTGCCGAACCTGACGCTCGGGCTCCCCGTCGTCGAGCGCCTGCAGCAGGTCAGCCCCGTCCCGCTCGACCTGCACCTCATGATCGACGACGCCGACCGGTGGGCCCCCCGCTACGCCGAGCTGGGCGTCTTCTCCGTCACCTTCTCCGCCGAGGCCGCCGCCGACCCCGTCGCGACCGCGCGGGCGATCCGCAGCTCGGGCGCCCGGGCGTCGATCGCGCTCAAGCCAGGCACCCCGGTCGAGCCCTACCTCGAGCAGCTCGACGCCTACGACATGATCCTCGTGATGACCGTGGAGCCCGGCTTCGGCGGTCAGCCCTTCCGAGCCGACACGATGCCGAAGCTGGCCCGTGCCCGCGACGCCGTCCGGGCCTCGGGGCTCGACGTGTGGCTCGAGGTCGACGGCGGCATCGACGAGCAGACGATCGTCACGGCCGTCGAGAACGGCGCCGACACGGTGGTGGCGGGGTCGGCCGTCTACGGCGGCGATCCCGCCCAGCGCATCGCCGCACTGC
>Ga0265797_10000307_pt1 | contig 90926 bp, 75 predicted proteins | sample P2T30metagenome_FD_192433 | JGI IMG/M metagenome (GOLD analysis project Ga0265797, IMG submission 192433) | Plant litter microbial communities from East Loma Ridge, Irvine, California - P2 T30 | ecosystem: Environmental > Terrestrial > Plant litter > Unclassified | place: USA: California... | reverse complement strand
AACGGTGCGAGATGACGGCGGTGTAGCCGGCGCGCTTGGCCATCTCGATGGCGGCGAAGGTCTCGGTCAGGGTGCCGATCTGGTTGATCTTGATCAGGATCGAGTTGGCGATGCCCTTCTGGATGCCCTCTTTCAGGATCTTGGTGTTGGTGACGAACAGATCGTCGCCCACCAGCTGCACCTTCTTGCCCAGCGCTTCGGTCAGGATCGCCCAGCCGTCCCAGTCGCCTTCGTGCATCGCGTCTTCGATCGAGATGATCGGGTACTTGTCGACCCAGGTCGAGAGCATGTTGGTGAAGTCGCGTGCCGACAGGCGCAGGCCGCCTTCGCCTTCGAGCACGTACACGCCGTCCTTGTAGAATTCGCTGGCCGCGCAATCCAGGCCCAGGGCGATGTCCTGGCCGGGCACGAAGCCGGCCTGCTCGATCGCCTGCATGATCAGCTTGATCGCTTCTTCATGGTTGGCCACCGACGGGGCAAAGCCGCCTTCGTCGCCAACCGCGGTGTTCAGGCCCTTCGAGTGCAGGATCTTCTTCAGGGTGTGGAACACCTCGGCGCCGTAGCGGATCGCCTCTTTGAACGACGGTGCGCCGACCGGGATGATCATGAATTCCTGGATGTCCAGGTTGTTGTCGGCGTGCGCGCCGCCGTTGATGACGTTCATCATCGGCACCGGCATCTGCATCGCGCCCGAACCGCCGAAGTAGCGGTACATGATCGCTTCGGAGATCTCGGTGTTGATATTCTCGCAGGCTTGCAGCACGCCCTTGCCGAAGTAACGCTTGGCGTCGCCGTCGCGCAGTTCGATCGCTTCGCGCGAACCGGTCGAGGCGCCCGATGGCACCGCGGCGCGGCCCATCACGCCCGATTCGAGCAGCACGTCGCATTCGACGGTAGGGTTGCCGCGCGAATCCAGAATTTCGCGGCCGATAATATCAACGATAGCACTCATGTAGTCAGTCTCCGATAGGGGTGTGGAACGTGATGCGGCGCGCGCCCAGCCACAAGGGGCGCGCCGATGATGCTGTTACTTGAAGCGGGTTTCCATGAAACCGGTCTTCTTGACGATGCGGTCGATGTCGACCAGCGTGCTCAAGAGTTCTTTCATGTGCGCCAGCGGCACCGCATTGGGGCCGTCCGACATGGCGTTGGCCGGGTCGGGATGGGTTTCCATGAACAGGCCGGCGATACCGGCCGCCACGGCCGCGCGCGAGAGCACCGGCACGTGTTCGCGCTGGCCGCCCGATGAGGTGCCCTGGCCGCCCGGCAGCTGCACCGAGTGGGTGGCGTCGAACACGATCGGGCAATTCGATTCGCGCATGATCGCCAGGCCGCGCATGTCCGAGACCAGGTTGTTGTAGCCGAACGAGGCGCCGCGGTCGCAGGCCATGAAGGTGTCTTCTTCGAGGCCGGCCTCGCGCGCCGCGGCGCGCGCCTTGTCGATCACGTTCTTCATGTCGCCAGGGGCCAGGAACTGGCCCTTCTTGATGTTCACCGGCTTGCCCGAACGGGCGCAGGCGTTGATGAAATCGGTCTGGCGGCACAGGAAGGCCGGCGTCTGCAGCACGTCCACAAAAGCGGCCACGTGCGGGATCATCTCGGCGTCATGCACGTCGGTCAGCACCGGCACGCCGATTTCGCGGCGCACGTCGGCCAGGATCTCGAGGCCCTTGTCCATGCCGGGACCGCGGAACGAGGTGCCCGACGAGCGATTGGCCTTGTCGAACGACGACTTGTAGATGAACGGGATGCCCAGCGCACTCGTGATTTCCTTGAGCGTGCCGGCGGTGTCCATCGCCATCTGGCGCGATTCGATCACGCAGGTGCCGGCAATCAGGAAGATCGGGTGCTCGAGGCCAACGTCGAATCCGGCGAGTTTCATGCTGCGTCTCCTTGGAGGGCGGCGCGGTCAACATTGGCCGCGGTGTTGGTGTTCGATGCCTGGTGCGCCAGCGCCGCCCTGATGAACGACGTGAACAGCGGGTGGCCGTTGCGCGGGGTCGACTTGAATTCTGGGTGGAACTGCACGCCCATGTACCACGGGTGCGCGTTGGCGCCGGTGCGCGGCAATTCCATGATTTCGCACAGGTCTTCGTTCGGGGTGCGCGCCGACACGGTCAGGCCCGCAGCTTCGACCTTCGGCAGGTAGTAGTTGTTGCCTTCGTAGCGGTGACGATGGCGCTCGGTCACGACGTTGCCGTAGATCTCGGCGGCCAGCGTGCCCGGGTTGACGGCGCAGGTCTGCGCGCCCAGGCGCATGGTGCCGCCCAGGTTCGAATTGGTGTCGCGCTTCTCGACCTTGCCGTCGTGGTTCTGCCACTCGGTGATCAGGGCCACCACCGGCTGGTCGGTTTCGGGATCGAACTCGGTCGAGTTGGCGTTCGGCAGGCCGGCCATATTGCGCGCGTATTCGATCAGCGCGACCTGCATGCCGAGGCAGATGCCGAGGTACGGGATCTTGTTTTCGCGGGCATAGCGCGCCGCCATGATCTTGCCTTCGACGCCGCGCTTGCCGAAGCCGCCCGGCACCAGGATGGCATCGTACTTGGCCAGATGGTCGCAGCCGCGCGTTTCGATTTCTTCGGAATCGAGGTACTCGATATTGACCCGGCTTTCGGTGTGGATGCCGGCGTGACGCAGCGCTTCGGTGAGCGACTTGTACGATTCGATCAGGTCGACGTACTTGCCGACCATGCCGATCGTGACTTCGTTCTTCGGATTTTCGAGCGTGTGGATCAGCTTGGTCCACATCGACAGGTCGGCTTTTGGCGCCTCGAGGCCGAGCGCTTCCAGGATGATGTCGTCCAGGCCCTGGTCGCACAGCACCTGCGGCACCTTATAGATGGTGTCGACGTCCCACACCGAAATCACGGCCTGCTCTTCGACGTTGGCGAACAGCGAAATCTTGGCGCGTTCGTCGTCCGGGATCGGGCGGTCGGCGCGGCACAGCAGCGCATTGGGCGAGATGCCGATCTCGCGCAGCTTTTGCACGCTGTGCTGGGTCGGCTTGGTCTTGAGTTCGCCGGCCGAGGCGATGAACGGCACCAGGGTCAGGTGCACGAAGGCGGCGCCCTTGCGGCCCGAGCGCAGCGACAGCTGGCGCGCGGCCTCGAGGAACGGCAGCGATTCGATGTCGCCCACGGTGCCGCCGATTTCGACCAGCGCCACGTCGACGCCTTCGGCGCCGCGGCGGATGTAATCCTGGATTTCGTTGGTGATGTGCGGAATCACCTGCACCGTCTTGCCGAGGTACTCGCCGCGACGCTCCTTGCGGATCACCGATTCATAGATCTGGCCGGTGGTGAAGTTGTTCACCTTCTTCATGCGGGTGCTGATGAAGCGCTCGTAGTGGCCCAGATCGAGGTCGGTCTCGGCGCCGTCGTCGGTGACGAAGACTTCACCGTGCTGGGTCGGGCTCATGGTGCCCGGATCGACGTTGATGTACGGATCGAGCTTGAGCATGGTGACTTTGAGGCCACGGCTCTCGAGGATGGCGGCGAGGGAGGCGGCTGCAATCCCTTTGCCCAGGGAAGAGACGACGCCGCCAGTGACGAATACGAATTTGGTCATTTGCTGATGGTGCCGAACGGCACACGCGGGAAATCGAAATTATACCTTAATCGTGCAAAAACCGCCTCATGTCAAGCTGCCAACAAAGAGGAAATCGGTGTCTCCACCGGGTCACAAACTCACTATTTCAGGTGCATTTTTGTTTCAGCTCGGCAATAATTAGTGCTATTCGCGCCCTTTCTTAAGCAATTGATAACAGCGGCAGAGACATTCCATGTGCAACCCGCATCTGGTCGCCGTCCCCTCACACCTCCTACTAGAACACAATGGGTAACTTCATCAAACTGAACATTGGAACGCGCCTGGCCGCCGGCTTTGCCCTGACTCTCCTGATGACCGTCATCATCGCCACCGTCGGCAGCTGGCGCCTGAACCAGGTCGCGCAAGAAACGCGCGACATCCTGGCCGAGCCGCTGGCCAAGGAACGCATGATCGCCGAGTGGTACACCCAGATCTTCGCCGCCGTGCGCCGCACCGCGGCCATCGTCAAGAGCAGCGACGGTTCGCTGACCGCCTATTTCAAGGAAGACGCCGCCGCCACCGGCAAGCTGTCGGCCGACCTGGTCAAGCAGATCGAACCGTTGATCAGCGGCGCCGATGAAACCGCCCTGTTCAAGTCGGTGATGGAACACCGCAAGGCCTACAGCGCCGGGCGCGACGACGCCGTCAAGGCCAAGGCCGCAGGCAATGTCGAACTGGCCGACCAGATCCTGGAACAGAAGTTCACACCAGCCGCCAAGGCCTACCAGGAACGCGTCAAGGAACTGCTCGACCTGCAGCAACAGCGCATCGCCGCCAGTAGCGCCGCCATCGACGCCTCGGCCAAGCGCGGCAACCTGGTGATCGGCCTGCTGGCGGGCGGCGCCCTGCTGCTGGGTGCCGCCTTTGCCTGGCTCCTGACGCGCTCGATCACCCATCCGCTGCGCCAGGCCGTGCGCGCCGCCGAGCAAGTCGCCGCCGGCGACCTGACCGTGCGCGTGGACAGCAAGGCCACCGACGAAACCGGCGCCCTGCTGCGCGCGCTGGGCAATATGAACGACAGCCTGGCCCGCATCGTCAACGAAGTGCGGAGCGGCACCCAGACCATCACCGGCGCCTCGACCGAAATCGCGGCCGGCAGCTTCGATCTGTCGAGCCGCACCGAACAGCAGGCCGCCGCGCTCGAGGAGACCGCGGCCTCGATGGAAGAGCTGACCGGCACCGTGCGCCAGAACGCCGACAATGCGCGCCAGGCCAACCAGCTGGCAATTGCCGCCTCGAGCGTCGCCAGCCAGGCCGGCAGCGCGGTCGAGCAAGTCGTCGCCACGATGGGTTCGATCAACGAATCGTCGCGCAAGATCGTCGACATCATCAGCGTGATCGACGGCATCGCCTTCCAGACCAACATCCTGGCGCTGAACGCCGCCGTGGAAGCGGCGCGCGCCGGCGAACAGGGCCGCGGCTTCGCGGTCGTGGCCTCCGAAGTGCGCACCCTGGCGCAGCGCTCGGCCGCTGCCGCCAAGGAAATCAAGGGACTGATCGGCGACTCGGTCGAGAAAGTCGATACCGGCACCAGGCTGGTCGACCATACCGGCGCGACCATGCGCGAAGTGGTCGACTCGATCCGGCGCGTGACCGACATCATGGGCGAGATCTCGTCGGCCAGCCAGGAGCAGATTACCGGCATCGACCAGGTCAACCAGGCCATGGGCCAGATGGACAACGCGACCCAGCAGAATGCGGCCCTGGTCGAGGAAGCCACTGCCGCCACCGCCGCCCTGCAAGAGCAGGCGCAGCGCCTGGCGCAGGTGGTGGATGTGTTCAAGCTCGATCCGCGCCATGAAGGCGCACTGGCGACCAAGGCGGCTGCAACGCCTGCGGCGGCCAAGGCTGCGCCGGTGCGCGCAGCGCTGACCGTCAGCGTGCCTCCGGCTGCTGCTGCAAAGCCAACTACAAGGCCTGCAGCAAAGCCAGGCGCAGCACCGGCTGCCAAGCCAGCGTCCAAGCCATCGGCAAAACCGGTCGCGCCGGCCAAGGTTGCCGAGAGCGAGTGGGAAGAGTTCTGATGTTCCTGCCGGGGCGCCGACCGTCCCGGCACGCACGTAAAAAGCCGCCGTCCCCGTTTCCGGGCACGGCGGCTTTTTCAATTCAGGCAGGCAGATGCAGCATCCTGCGCGTCGTGCTCATGGCCGAATCGAACGGCGCGGCCCCGCGCACGATCTTGACCATGACGCTGGCGCCCAGCCACAGCTGGTACAGGCTGGCAGCGACCTGCCCGGGCGTGTCGTCGATGACCAGCGAACCGTCGGCGGCGCCTTCTTCGAGGGCCGTCGCCAGCCGGGCGATGATCGCCGCCGTCCCGCTGTTCAATACCGCGCGCATGGTTTCGGACAGGTCGGCCACTTCCGCCGCCAACTTCACCGCCAGGCACTTGCCCTGGCAATCCATGAACGACTGGTTGGCGCGCCATGCGTCGAAATACGCCGTCAGGCGCGCTGCCAGCGGTCGGCCGGACTGGCCCAGGATCGTGTCCATCTCAGCCAGGTAGTCATCGAAGTAGCTCGACAATAACGCTTCGCCGAACGCGTCCTTCGAGCCGAAGTAATGGTAGAACGAACCTTTCGGCACCTTGGCTTCGGTCAGGATTTCATTCAGGCCGACGGCCGAGAATCCTTTGCCGGACATGATGCGCTGTCCGACCGCGAGTATCGTCGAGCGAACGTCGGTCGACTGGTTGGCGCTGTTTTTGGTCATGGCAGCACTCTAGCGCTAATTAGACCAGTCGCCTAGCTGCCAGCGAAAAATTTTTGCTGGCAGCCAAGCCGCAACTGGTGCTAACGAGCGATCAGCCCAGCTGCTTGAGCAGCAGCGCCGCCGCCTCGGCCGACGAGGCCGGATTCTGGCCGGTAATCAGCAAGCCATCCTGCACCACATACGAACCCCAATCGGCGCCTTTCGAGTACACGCCGCCATGCGCCTTGAGCTGGTCTTCGACCAGGAACGGCACCACGTCGGTCAAGCCGACACCCTCCTCTTCGGTGTTGGTAAAGCCGGTAACGCGCTTGCCTTCAACCAGCGGCCGGCCGGCAGGCGTTTGCACATGGCGCAGCACGCCCGGCGCATGGCACACCAGCGCAACCGGCTTGTTCGCCGCCAGGAAGGCTGCGATCAGCGCAATCGAATGCTGGTCTTCGGCCAGGTCCCACAACGGACCATGGCCGCCCGGATAGAACACCGTGTCGAAATCGGCCTGGTCGACGCTATCGAGGCGCACCGTGGCGGCCAGCTGCGCATTGGCGGCGGCATCGGCTTCGAAGCGGCGCGTCAGGTCGGTCTGGAACGACGGCTCATTGCTTTTCGGATCCAGCGGCGGCTGGCCGCCCAGCGGCGAGGCCAGCACGATCTCGGCGCCGGCGTCCTTGAAGGCGTAATACGGCGCAGCCAGCTCTTCGAGCCAGAAGCCGGTCTTGCGGCCGGTGTCGCCCAGTCGATCGTGCGAGGTCAGGACCATCAGGATTCTTTTCATGGGTATTCTCCAATAGGGTTTGTTCGAGAGTTCAAGATAACACCGAGTAGACCAGTCGTCTAGTAAAACTTTGCAGCTCTGTATCGTCGCCTGTTTGACATCACCATGCCTCAGCGGCATACTGGGAAAAGATGTTAGCGCTACCAACTAAAAAATAAACATCCGGAGACAACCATGCTCGACAAAGCGCTGGAAACGGCGGGGGCTGCGCCGCCTGCCGCGCCACCCATCACGCGTGCACCCGATGCCGTCCTTGGCATGCGTGAAAAGCTCAGTTATGGCGTGGCCGATATGGGATTCAATTTCTATTGGGCCAATATCGCCACCTTCCTGCTGATCTTCTACACCGATACCTTCGGCATCTCGGCTGCGCAGGCGGCCACCCTGCTCGCTTCGATCAAGCTGATCAACGCCTTCACCGACCCGCTGATCGGCGCCGTGGCCGACCGCACCAGCACCCGCTTCGGCAAGTTCCGCCCTTACCTGGTATGGATGTCGATCCCGCTCGCGGCGGCCGCCGTGCTCACCTACACCACGCCCGACCTCGACGCCGACGGCAAACTGCTGTGGGCCTATGGCAGCTACCTGGCGATGATGGTCTGCTACACCTGCGTCAACATTCCCTACAACGCCTTGTCCGGCGTGATGTCGCCCGACCCGCAAGAGCGTTCCACCATCAACGGCCTGCGCTTCATCTTCGCTTTCGGCGGCAGCACCCTGGTCACGGCGGCGACGCCGGCGATGGTGAGCTGGCTCGGCGCCGGCAACGACGCGCGCGGCTGGCAACTGACCATGCTGGCCTGGAGCGTGGCGGCTTCGCTCCTGTTCCTGATCACCTTCCTCAACACCCGCGAGCGGGTCGCGCCGCCGCCCAACCAGAAGAGCGACGTGCTGCGCGACATCCGCGACCTGGCCGGCAACCGCCCGTGGGTGGTGCTGTTCGTGCTGGCGCTGGTGATCATGGTGACCATCACGCTGCGCACCACGACCTCGGCCTATTACTTCAAGTACGTCGTCGAGCGCCCCGAACTGATGGCGACCTTCGTGCCCACCTATATGGTGTTCGCCGCCATCGGCGCCGCCTGCACGCCGCTGTTGACGCGCTTCATCGACAAGAAGCTGTTGATGATCGTCCTGATGAGCGCCACCGCGCTGCTCTCGAGCGCCTTCTTCCTGATCCCGGCCGAGCGCATCGACCTGATGTTCGTGCTGCAGGCGGCCCTCGGGCTGGTACTGGGACCGAAGTCGCCGCTGGCGTTCTCGATGTATGCCGACACCGCCGACTACAACGAATGGGCCACCGGCCGCCGCGCCACCGCGATGACCTTCGCCGCCGCCACCTTCTCGCAAAAGCTCGGCACCGCGGTCGCCGTGAGCGTGATCGGCGCCGTGTTCACGTCGCTCGGCTACGTGCCGAATGCGGCGCAAACGATCGGTTCGCAAGCCGGCATCGTGTGGCTGATGTCGTTCGTGCCGGCCGCCTTTGCGCTGCTGGCGGTGCTGGTCATGTGCTTGTACAACCTCGACGCCCGCCTGCTGGCGCGCATCCAGCTCGAGCTGGCCGCGCGCAAGGCCGCTCCATGAAAATACCGGAGACACCATCCATGCTGCACCCGCAAGACGACCGTTATGTGCTGACCAGCCCCACCGCCATGCCGCAGGCCGCCGGCTTCCTGTGGAACCGCCGGATGATGATCCAGGTGACCTGCCGTGGCTACGCCACCGCCCAGTTCATGCAGCCGGAGCCGGCCAAGTATTCGCATGCGCCGAACCTCGAAGCGAAGTCCTTCATGCAGCCCGAGCAGGCCTATTATGCGCACCATCCGGGCCGCTTCTTCTACGTCAAGGATGAAGACACGGGCGAACTGTTCTCGGCCCCGTACGAGCCGGTGCGCGGCGGCGTCGACCGTTTTGAATTTTCACTCGGCCAGCAAGACCTGCGCTGGACGGTCGAGAAATTCGGCATCCGCATCGCGCTCACGCTGGCGCTGCCGATGGACGACGTGGCCGAGCTGTGGACGTTTGAAGTGACGAACCTCTCTAGCCGCGCGCGCCGCATCAGCGTCTATCCCTACTTCACGATCGGCTACATGTCGTGGATGAACCAGTCGGCCGAATACCGCCACGACCTGGGCGGCATCGTCGCGTCCTGCGTGACGCCCTACCAGAAGCTGGAAGATTATTTCAAAAACCGCGACTTCAAGGACAAGACGGTGCTGCTGTGCGAACAGGCGCCGGATGCGTGGGAAGTCAACCAGGGCGCGTTCGAAGGCGAAGGCGGCCTGCATGCGCCGTCGGCGCTCGCTGCCGACACCCTGGCCGGCGGCGATGCGCGCTACGAAACGCCGGTCGGCGTGGTGCAGTATCGGCTCGCGCTGGCGCCCGGCGCCAAGGAAACGCGGCGCCTGCTGTTCGGCCCCGCTTTTGATGATGCCGAGGTGGCGCAGCTGCGCGCACGCCACTTGAGCGAAGCCGGTTTTGCCAGCGCCGCGCGCGCGCAGCAGGCTTACGTGCGCGAAGGCGCCGGCGTGCTGGCGATCGCCACGCCCGACCCGGAACTCGACAACTTCGTCAACCGCTGGCTGGCGCGCCAGGTGTTCTATCATGGCGACGTCAACCGCCTGTCCACCGATCCGCAGACCCGCAACTACCTGCAGGACAATATGGGCATGGCCTACGTCAAGCCGGCGTCGGCGCGCGCCGCCTTCCTGCATGCGCTGAGCCAGCAAGAGTCGAACGGCGCCATGCCCGACGGGATCCTGCTGTTCAAGGGCGCCGAGCTCAAATACATCAACCAGATACCGCACACCGACCACTGCGTGTGGCTGCCGGTGTGCCTGCGCGCCTATCTCGACGAAACCGGCGACGACGCCATCCTCGACCAGCCAGTCACCGCCAGCGACGGCAGCGTCAAGAGCGCCTTCGAGCGCATCACGCTGGCAATGGACTGGCTGCTGCACAAGCGCGATGCGCGCGGCCTGAGCTACATCGAGCAGGGCGACTGGTGCGATCCGATGAACATGGTCGGCTACAAGGGGCGCGGCGTATCGGGCTGGCTGACCGTGGCTGCCGGCTATGCGCTGAAGCTGTGGGCCGACGTCTGCAGCGCGCGTGGCGACACGGCGCTGGCGGCGCGCATGCGCGCCGGCGTCGACGACTTGAACCGCGCCGCCAACACCCACTTGTGGGACGGCGCCTGGTACGCGCGCGGCATCACCGACGACGACGTCAGGTTCGGCGTGGCGCAGGATACCGAAGGCCGCATCTACCTCAATCCGCAAAGCTGGAGCTTCCTCTCTGGCGCGGCCAGTACCGAACAGCAGGCGGCGATGCTGGCCCAGATCGACGCGCAGCTGGCCACGCCCTATGGCGTGCAGATGTTCGCCCCGCCCTACAGCAAGATGCGCGACGACGTCGGGCGCGTTACGCAAAAGCATCCGGGGTCGGCCGAGAATGGCGCGGTGTACAACCACGCGGCCGTCTTCTACATCTACAGCCTGTACGCGATCGGCGAATCCGGGCGCGCCTTCGACGCGCTGCGCAAGATGATTCCCGGGCCCGACCCGGACGACTACCTGCGCCGTGGCCAGCTGCCGGTGTTCATCCCGAACTACTACCGCGGTGCCTACAAGGAGTACCCGCGCACCGCCGGGCGTTCGAGCCAGCTGTTCAACACCGGCACCGTGGCCTGGGTCTATCGCTGCGTGATCGAGGGCTTGTGTGGCTTGAAGGGCGATGGCGATGGCCTGGCGCTGAACCCGCAACTGCCGGCGCACTGGCCGGGCATGTCGGCCAGGCGGCGCTTCCGCGGCGCCACGTTCGACGTTGCGATCAAACGTGGCGCGGTGGATGGCGCGACGGTGCGCTGCGACGGCGTGCTGCTGCCGGCGGCCCGCATCGGCAACATCGAAGCGGGCCGCACTTATACCGTCGAAGTGACGCTGCCTATTGCATCGTGATGGCCTGCTGCGTGGTATCGACCGCAATCCCCTGCGCCGCATTCCAGTACGTGAACCAGTAGCGCACGGTGTCGCCGATCTTCAGGCCGCCCGCCGTGTAGCTGTTGTTGCTGCCACTGAGCTGCATGCGCACGTTCTGCTGCGGCCCGTTGTTGACCGTGTAGTGCACGTCGGCCCAGCTTCCGGTGGTGGTGGCAAACGTCAGCATGGTGCTCGAGGTCTGGGTCGCCGAGGTCGGCCCGCTGTTCTGCGGCGGCGGCGTGGTGCTGCCGCCACCACCGGACTCCCACACGATGTCGTCGATCGCGAACTGGAAGCTCGATCCCGGCAGGCTGCCGTCGATACTCGAAATCATGAAGATGTCGCTCAGCGACTGCGCCGCCACCAGTGAGCCGAGCAGGGTCGAGACCGGGATCGAAGCCTGCGCCCACTGGCCATTGCGGGTCAAACCATAGGCCGTGGTATTGGCCGGGAAGTTGACCCAGTTCTGGTTGGTGTAGGTGTCGCCAACGCCGATCCGGAACCCCACATTGGCCGGGATCTTGATCCTGAACTTGACGCTGCCGTTGCTGCGGTAGTTGCTCAGGTCACGCGCCTGGCGCGCCTGGATGCCGCCGCCGAACCACTGGCCGGGCGTGGTGTAGTTCCAGGCGATCACGTTGCCGCCTTCATATGGCGTGCTGTTGCCGGCGCCGGTGGAAGCGGTATTCCACAGGAAGATGTCGGAACTGGTGCCCGCCACCAGCTTGCTGTTGACGGCCGTGGTATCGGTGAACACGCCGAACTTGCCGGCCACTTCAGGCGCCGTCTGGTTGCCCAGCTTGACCTGCCCCTTGCCGTCCAACTGGTACACGCGCACGTAGTCGACATACATCGTCCCCGGCAGCGGCGCCGTCACCTGGCCCGGGCTGGCCGCGTCGGTGAAGTTGCCGCCCACCGCCATGTTCAGCAGCAGGTAGAACGGCGCCTGCAGCGCGCTCGAATTGACCGGCAGCGGCGCGTTGTACATATTGTGCTCGACGCCGTTGTCGACCGTCGTGAAGCGCATCTCGCTCTCGGTCCAGTAGAAGCGGTAGGTGACGAAGCGGTTCGCCAGCGAGGCCGATGGCACGTACCAGTTCTTGGTCTGCCACGCGGTCGACGCCGCGCAGCTCTCGTTGCCCGTCACGCAGGCCGCCTGCTGCCAGGTGATCACGTTCGAGCCGACGAAGTGGTTCGACGACGGCGCCCCGCCCTTGGCCCGTTCGGCCGCCTTGTGCCCCATCTCCATCACGTCGATCTCGCCATTGCGCGGCCAGGTCTGCGAACTGGTGCCGAGCAGCCAGGCGGCCGGCCACAAGCCGCTGCCCAGATTTGGCGTGGCGATGCGGAACTCGACCATCCCGTACTGCACCTGCACCTTGCCGCGCGTGTCGAGCCGCGCCGAGGTGAACACGTTGCTGCCGATGGTCTGGCTGCGCGCCTGGATCGCCAGCGCGCGCGTGCCCGACTCGAACGGCACGTTGACGACCGAGGCGTTGTTGGGGCTGTAGTACTGCAGCTCGGCGTTGCCGTAGCCGCACAGGCCGATCTGGCAGCCGTTGCCGTCCTGCAGATTCCAGGTGCCGGTGTTGACGCTGTTGCCGTTGAACTCCTCGGACCACAGCAGTTGGCCGATGGCCGGGTTGCTGACGCTGGCCGAGGCCTGCACGCTTGCCGCCAGCAAGATGCCGGCGGCGAGCGCGCGTGCTGCGTTGCGCGTCGAACGATTGGTCGGGCGATGATTGATCACATTGGCTCCTCTGTTTTCACTGTTTTCACTGCAATGAATGTGGCGATGCCACGCTGCGCCAACTTGGGGTTGGTCTCGAATGATTTGATCAAAAGCCGGGTTGGAAACCTTTCCAATCGTGTCTGCAAAATATAGTCCGATTCATCGCTGCGGTCAAACAGTCGAGGACGGTGTGTGTGGCGTTACCCCACATGCATGGATGCCACGACGCACCGCGCCGAGCGCCGACTCAGCCCGATTCCGTGTTCGCGCGCACGATGCGCTCGACGATCTGGTCTGGCGTGTCCTGGATATCGAGCGTGATTCCCGCCTCATCCGGCGCGAGCGGCTCGAGCGTGGCCAGTTGGCTGTCGAGCAGCGACAGCGGCATGTAGTGGCCGGCACGATGCCCCATGCGCTCGGTCAGCAAGGCGCGGCTACCGGACAGGTGCGCAAAACGCACATCGGCGGCGCCACTCCTGAGCACGTCGCGGTAGGCGCGCTTGAGCGATGAGCAGCCCAGCACCACGCCGCTGTGCGCGTGGCGCGCGATCTCGTCGCGCAGCGCCAGCAGCCAGTCGCGCCGGTCGTCGTCGGTCAGGGCGACGCCGGCCGACATCTTGTCGACGTTGGCCGCGCTGTGGAAGGCATCGCCTTCGATGAATGGCACACCCAGCCTGGTCGCCAGGCGTGCGCCGATGTGGCTCTTGCCGCAGCCGCTCACGCCCATCACCACCCAGGTGACGGCGCCCCGCGAATCGTGCTGATCGGTTGTCATGATGCTCTCCTGATAGCGCTAACAAAACCATCGATTGTAACGCGTTGATCGTGAATGTAAACCGCAGCGGCGCCTGTCACCGCACTGCGCTGCAGGGCCACGACCGTGCGCCTCAGGCGCTCTCGCGCTCCTGCAGCGTGAAGCCGAGATCGATACGCCGCTGCTGCGGCGCCTTGCCCTTGATGAGCTGCATCAGCAGCGCCGCCGCTTCGAAGCCGATCTGGTAGCGCGGCGTGCCGATCGTGGTCAGCGAAGGCATCATCCAGGCCGATGCCGGCAAGTCGTTGAAGCCGCATACCGCGACATCCTGCGGGATGCGCACGCCATGGCGCTGGCAGTGGAAGATGGCGCCGTGGGCCAGGTCGTCGTTGCAGCAGAACACGGCGTCGCAGTCGGGCGCCTGCGCCATCATGCGCCCCATCAGCTCGGCGCCGAGGGCGATGGTGGACGGGTCTGGCACCATCAATTCGAGCTGCGGATCGGTCAGGCCGGCGTCGCGCATCGCCTGCCGGTAGCCGTCGGCGCGGCGCAGCGTGCGTTCGTCGAGCTGGGCGCCGATGAAGCCGATGCGGCGGTAGCCACGCGCAATCAGGTGGCGCGTCATGGTCATGCCGGCATCGAGTTGCGAAAAGCCGACCGACAGCACGTTGGGGTCGTCGGACAAATCCATCATCGATACCGCCGGCACATTCGACGCCGCCAGCATCGTCGCCACCGCCGGGCTGTGCGACAGGTTCGACAGCAATATGCCGTCCGGGTTCGACTGCAGATAGGTGCGCAGCAGTTTTTCTTCTTCGGCTTCGGAGTAATGGGTGTTGCCGATCAAAAGCTGGTACTGGCCCGGCCCCACCGCCTCGTGGATGCCTTCGAGCACCGCCGTGAACACGGCGTTCGACAGCGACGGCACCAGCACCGCGATCACGTGCGACTGGCTCGACGCCAGCGCGCGCGCCGCGCGGTTCGGCACATAGCCCAGCTGCACCACCGCCTGCTCGACCTTGGCGCGGGTGGCGTCGGACACCATCTGCGGCTGGCTCAGCGCGCGCGAAGCGGTCATGATCGACACACCGGCCACGCCCGCCACTTCCTCGAGCGTCGCGCGTCCCGTCCCCCTGCCCCTGGTCTTCCCCTGGCCCCGGCTGAGCTTGTCCATCATTCTCCTGTCGATCAGTAATCTTGCCTTGCCGCCCACGACAAGCCGAGGCACAGCATACCACCGGCCGTGCCGGTTCTGAAGTAGCTGAACTACACGATGCACCAGTCGGGTGCGCGATCCTTGACGCATGCGCGGCCCTCGGGCAGAGTGCCAGCCATTGCCTTCAAGCACAGCCGCCAGGCTGCCAACGCGCCCATGCCCGTCGATTTCTACCAGCCTCCCGCCAGCCAGAGCAGCGCCGCCGCGCCTGACGCCGGTGTCTCGTTCGACGCCGCCTATGCGCGCGCCAGAGCGCACGCCAACAGCGGCCAGAGCGCGCTGGCGCTGTCCGAGTACGACGCCCTGCTGGCGCGCGCGCCCGGCAACGTCGACGTGCTGCTGGGACGCGGCATCGTGCTGTCGCGCCTGGGGCGCTGGCCCGAGGCCGAAGCCGACCTGACCACTGCCGCGCAGGCGGCGCCCGAGTACGCCGACGTGTGGGCGGCGCTGGCCGATCTGTACCGCTGGAGCGGGCGCCAGGCGCAAGCCGTCGACGCCTACGAGCGCCTGATCGCGCTCGAACCCGACGCGCCGGCCCATCGCCTGGCGCGCGCTGCGCTGTTGCCACAGGCCGGGCGTTCGCTCGACGCGCGCGCCGCCAGTCCCGACGCCGTCGCCGCCGGCTACCGCTGGATGGCCAACCTGTCCTCATCCTGGCGCGACGTCGGCGCCGGGCCGCGCTGGAACGAGCAGACCGTCAGCGTGCGCCACTACCTGCGCGGCGCTTCGCTCGCCTTCGAGTCCCTGCGCGCGCAGCGCCTGGCGCAGACCGGCCACGCCTGGGCGCTGGACGGCTACCTCGACCTGTGGCGCGGCGCCTACGCCAACCTGCGCTACCAGCGCGCGCCGGGCGCACGCCTGTTCCCCGCCAACGCCGGCCGCGTGGAGCTATACCAGGCGCTCGGCCAGGGCTGGGAACTGGCGCTCAGCGACGACCTGCTGGGCTTCGATTCGCGCGTCAACATCTACGGCGTCGGCCTGGCCAGATACAGCGGCAACTTCTATGTCCAGCTGCGCCACCAGAAGATCGTCTCGAGCGGATCGAACGCATCGAATGGATCGCACGGCTCGGGCGAGCGGCTGCTGGGCCGCTACTACTACCGCGGCGACGCCGACAGCTACATCGAGCTGCGCGTCAATCGCGGCCGCAGCGACGATGCGCTGTCGCTCAATGGCGGACGCACCCGCTCGGGCGGCGGCGGCGTCGACCTGCTGCACTACTTCACGCGCGACTGGGGCGGTCGCATCGGCGCCAGTTTTTCGCGCGCTGGCGACGCCAATGGCGGGCCTGAGCGCGGCTTGTCGTTCGCGCTGTATCGGCGGTGGTAGGCGCGGTGGTGCAGCCGCCGCGGCGCGTCATCGGCGCACTGGCCCACGCCCTTGCCGCGCTGCCGGCGCTGGCCGCCGCCTGGCTATGCCTGCGCGTCGTTGAAGGCCTGCACGCGGGCGCCGCCGGGCTGCCGCAATCGACCCTGTTCGGCGCCGCCATCGGCAACGATGCGCTGGCGCTGCTGCGCTACGCTTTCATCCTGTTGCTGGCCGCGCTGCCGTTGGCAGTGACCACGTCGCGGCGCGCGCGTACGCTGTTGCTGGGCTTCGGCTGGAGCGCCTTGCTGTGCGCGCAGGCGGCGCTGCTGCACTACCAGTGGACTGCCGGCGTGCCGCTCGGCGCCGACCTGTTCGCGTATTCGCCCGGCGAGATCGGCGCCACCGTGGCCGCCAGCACCGCGCCGGGCACGCCGCTAGCGGGCGCGCTGCTGCTGGCGCTGGCCGTGCTGTGGACGCTGCTGCTGTTCATCGAGCGCCGCGACTGGCCGCGCGCCGGCCGCCGCGGCGTGCTGGCGGCATTGATCGTCAGCGTGGCGGCCTTCATCCTGCTGCCCGGCCACTACGCGCCGCGCGTGGTGGCCAGCGACGCCGAACTCGGTTTCATCGTCAACAAGAGCGCCTGGTTCGCCGACCGCAGCCTGGCCTGGCTGGCCGGCAGCGCGCCGGCCCAAAAAGCCGAGCACCGCCCGGGACGCGCAGCCTGGGAAGGCGCCGACGCGCGCTATCCCTTCCTGCGTCCCGAGCGCACGCCCGACACGCTCGGCCCCCTGTTCAAGGCCGGCGCCGGCGCGCCGCCCAAGCTGGTCCTGATCATCGTCGAAGGCTTGGGCCGCAGCTTCTCCGGACCCGGCGCGCGCCTCGGCAGCTTCACGCCCTTCCTCGACGATCTGGCCACGCGCAGCCTGTACTTCGAAAACTTCCTGGCGCCGCAAGGCCGCACCTTCGGCGTCCTGACCTCGGTCCTGGGCTCGCTGCCGTTTGGCGAGAACGGCCTGGCGGCGCTGGGCGAACGGATTCCGCGCCACGCGTCGCTGCCGTCGGTGCTCAAGGCGCAAGGCTACGCCACCCGCTTCTACACCGGCTCGAACCTGGCCTTCGACAACGAAGCCGCGGTGCTGCGCGCGATGGGCGTGGACAGCACCGTCAGCGAACGCGATTTCGGTCCGTCCTTCGTCCGCGCCAACGAGTGGGGCTATGGCGACCGTGACCTGATGCGCATGGTGCTGCAGCGCGAACGCGGCCTGGGCGCCGCACCGGCCTTGACCATCGTCCAGACCAGCGGCATGCACAACCCGTTCACCTTCCCCGGCCAGGATGGATATCGCGCACGGGTGGCGCAGCACGTGGCCCAACTGAAGCTGCCGGCGCTGCCGCTCTACACACAGCAGCGCGACATCTTCGCCAGCATCCTGTACCTGGACGACGCGCTGCGCGCCTTCTTCGACGAGGCGGTAGTACTGCCCGGCTACGCCAACACGGTCTTCATCATCACCGGCGACCATCGCCTGCCCGAACTGGCGATGGACAGCCGCCTGGAACGCTATCACGTGCCGCTGATCGTGTATTCGCCCTTGTTGAAGGGGCCGCGCGCGATCAAGTCGCTGTCGTCCCAGTTCGACCTGGCGCCGTCGCTGCTGGCCTACCTGGCCAACCGGCACGGCATCAAGACGCCGGCGCAGGTGACCTGGCTCGGCACCGGGCTCGACACCGAGCCGGCGCTGCGCAACCTGCACGCGCTGCCGCTCAAGCAGACCAAGACCGAACTGAGCGACTTCATCTCGGGCACCGCCTACCTGGCGCAAGACCGGTTGTATGCGATCGGCGACGGCATGACGCTCGATCGCCTCGACGACGCGGCCCTGCTCGACCGGGCGCGCGCGCAGTTCTCGTCGTTCGTGCGCGCCAATGCCACAGCCGGGAGCGCGCAAGCGCTGGCGCCGGACGGCATCGCGCTGCTTGCCTACGGCGGCGAGCGCAGCCTGCGCAGCGCGCCGCTGGTGGCCGAAGCCGGCGCCATCGGCGTGACCGATGTGCGGGTGCGGCCAGGCGCGGGCCGGCTGACGATCGAGGCCACCGTCACCAACCACGCGCAGCAAGCGTCGCTGCCGTTCGCGCCGCTGCTGGTGCTCAGCGATGAACGCGGCGCCGAGCTCGGCGAGACCGCCCTGCCGGCGCGTGCGCTCGGCGCAGGCCAGGCGGCGCGCATCGCGCTGCAGGCGGCGGTAGCGACGCCGGCGCCGGGCGTCTATTACGTGTCGGTGATCCCGTCGCATCCGGTAAGCGGGCGCGCGGTCGGCGCCGGCCAGTATCGCGTGCGGGTGCAGCTCGATTGAGCGCCCGCTGGGGTCGGCCTGAGCGCATGCGCGTTCAACAAAAATCGCGGCTGCGCGTATCCAGCCCGCCCAGCAGGTGCGACAAGTCCACCAGCCGCTTGGCCACCAGGTGGCGCACCGCGCCTTCCTTCTGCCACACGCCATACACCCCCAGCAGCGGCGCACCCAGCACCTCGCGCCGCTGCTGCTCGACCAGCGACGGCCACACGATCACGTTGATGTTGCCGGTTTCGTCCTCGAGCGTCATGAACAGCACCCCCTTGGCGGTGCCGGGACGCTGGCGCACGGTGACCAGGCCGCAGGCGCGCGCCAGCTGGCCGTTCTGGAAATCCATCAGGGCCGACGCCGGCATGAAGCGCTGCTTGAGCAGTCGCTCGCGCAGCAGCGCCAGCGGATGGCGGCCCAGCGTCAATCCCTGCGCCCGGTAGTCGCCCACGATGTCTTCGCCTTCGCTCGGCGCGACCAGCGAAGGCGTGTCTTCGCGCGGCACGGTCGGGCGCAGCAAATCCTTGTCGGGCGCCGCGCCCGAGGCCTGCCACAAGGCTTCGCGCCGGTGCCCGGCCAGCGGCGCCAGGGCGTTGGCCGCTGCCAGCACCTGCAGATCGCTGCGCTCGAGCGCTGCGCGCCGCGCCAGGTCGGCTACGCTGTCGAACGGTTGCGCCGCGCGCGCCTGCTCGATGCGCTCGGCCGCGTCCTGCTTCAATCCGCGCTGGAGCGAGAAGCCGAGCCGCACCGCCGGCTGGCGCGAGCGATCGCAGGGGTCGTATTCTTCCAGCGCCGAATCCCAGCCGCTGACCGTGACGTCCACCGGCCGCACCTCGATGCCGTGGCGGCGCGCGTCCTGCACCAGTTGCGACGGACTATAAAACCCCATCGGCTGGCTGTTGAGCAGCGCGCAGAGGAACGCGGCCGGCTCGTGGCACTTGAGCCAGGAACTGGCATACGCCAGCAGGGCGAAGCTGGCCGCGTGCGATTCGGGAAAACCGTATTCGCCAAAGCCCTGGATCTGGCTGAAGATGGCCTCGGCGAAGTCGAGCTGGTAGCCGCGTTCGAGCATGCCGCCGACGATCCGGTTGTAGTATTGTTCCAGGCCGCCCTTGCGCTTCCAGGCCGCCATCGCCCGGCGCAGCTGGTCGGCCTCGCCCGGGGTGAAGCCGGCCCCCAGGATCGCCACCTGCATCACCTGCTCCTGAAAGATCGGCACCCCCAGCGTGCGTTCGAGCGCCACCCGCATCTCGGGGCTCGGGTAGTGCACCGGCTCCAGACCCTGGCGGCGGCGCAGGTAGGGGTGCACCATGCCGCCCTGGATCGGGCCGGGCCGCACCACCGCCACCTCGATCACCAGGTCATAGAAGCGGCGCGGCAGCATGCGCGGCAACATGCTCATCTGCGCGCGCGATTCGATCTGGAATACGCCCACCGTATCGGCCTGGCAGATCATGTCGTAGGTGGCGCTGTCGTCGGCCGGGATGTCCTGCATCTCGAACACCTCGCCGTGGCGCTGGCCCACCAGTTCCAGGCCGCGGCGCATCATCGACAGCATGCCCAGCGCCAGCACGTCGACCTTCATCAGGCCCAGTTCCTCGAGGTCGTTCTTGTCCCACTGGATCACGCTGCGGTCAAGCATCGCCGCGTTCTCGATCGGCACCAGGCGTGACAGCTTGCCCTTGGCGATCACGAAGCCGCCCGGATGCTGCGACAGGTGGCGCGGAAAATTGAGCAGCGACTGCGCCAGCGTGGCCCACTGGCGCGACAGCGGCGCTTCCGGATCGAGCCCGGTCTCGGCCAGGCGTCCCAGCAGGTCGGCGCGGCTGTCGAACCAGTGGTGGGTCTTGGCCACCTTCTCGACGATGGCCAGGTCGATGCCGAGCGCGCGCCCGCTGTCGCGCAGCGCGCTCTTGGGCCGGTAGCTGATCACCACCGCCGCCAGCGCGGCCCGGTCACGCCCGTATTTGTTGTAGATGTACTGGATGACTTCTTCGCGCCGCTGGTGCTCGAAGTCGACGTCGATGTCGGGCGGCTCGTTGCGCTCTTTCGAGATGAAGCGCTCGAACAGCAGGCTGGCGCGCGCCGGGTCGACCTCGGTGATGCCGAGGCAGTAGCACACCGCCGAGTTGGCGGCCGAGCCGCGGCCCTGGCACAGGATGTGCTGCGACCTGGCAAAGCGCACGATGTCATACACGGTCAGGAAGTAGTGCTCGTAGCGCATCTCGGCGATCAGGGCCAGCTCGTGCTCGATCTGGGCCTGCACCTTGGCCGGGATGCCGGCGGCAAAGCGGCGGTGGGCGCCGATCCAGGTTTCGCTGCGCAGGTAGCTGGCCGCGTCGTGCCCGGGCGGCACCACTTCATCCGGATACTCGTAGCGCAATTCGTCGAGCGAGAAGGTGCACAGGCGCGCGATGCGCACGGTTTCTGCGAGCGCCTCGCGCGAATACAGGTTGGCCAGGCGCAGGCGCGCGCGCAGGTGCTGCTCGGCGTTTTGCGCCAGGCCGTAGCCGCAGGCCGCCACCGGCTTGCCGAGCCGGGTGGCGCTGAGCGTGTCCTGCAGGGGTTTGCGCGAGCGCACATGCATGCACACGTGGCCCAGCGCCACGATCGGCAGGCCATGCTGCCAGCCCACCTCTTCCACCGTGGCGCGGTGGGCGTCATCGAAGGCGCGGTGCAGGATCGTCGAACCGAGCCAGGCGCGCCCGGGAAAGGTCGATGCGATCCACGCGGCCTGCGCATGCAGGCGGTCGACGTCCTGCGCTTCGTGGCCCGGGTAAGGCGGCAGCAGGATCGCCAGGCAGTCGGGCATGTGCTGCAGGTGGCGGTTGGGCGGCGCCGGATCGGCCAGGTCGTCCGGGGTCAGGTAGTACGTGCCCTTCTCGCTGCGGGTGCGCCCCAGCGTGATCAGCTCGGACAAATTGCCATAGCCGTTGCGGTTCTGCGCCAGCAGGATCAGCGAAGGCGCCGCCGCGCCGTCAGGACTCTTGAGATGAAAATGGGCGCCGATGATCAGCGGCAGCCCGGTCTTTTTGGCCTCGGCATGGGCGCGCACCACGCCGGCCAGCGAGCATTCGTCGGTCAGCGCAAGCGCGAAATAACCCAGCTGCGCCGCGCGCGCCACCAGCTCTTCGGCATGCGAAGCCCCTTGCAAGAAGGAGAAGTTCGACAGGCAGAACAACTCGGCATAGGGCGGCAGCGCCGAGCTCGGCTCGGCTGATGGCGGCTGGGATGCAGACATGGGCTACAATGCTGACAGAGAGCAAATACTGTATAAAAACACAGTATAACCGACTAGCCAAGCTGACAAGGATTCTCGTGCATATTCATGCCCTGCGCTGCTTCGGCGCCACGCCGGGGGACGGCAATCCGGCCCTGGTGATCGAGGATGACGGTTCGGACGCGCCAGCGCGCCAGGCCTTGGCGCGCGCACGCGACACTACCTGCGTCTGGATCGACCCGGCGCCGCCAGGCGCCGCCGCCACGCTCGACTTCTACTATCCGCACACCCGCAGCCCGCTGTGCCTGCACGCCACGCTGGCCGCGGCGCAGCTGCTGTTCGCGCGGCATGGCGCGCAGGCGCCACTGACGGTGCGCACCGCGATGCATGGACAGGGGCTGGGCCTGGAGCGCGCCGGCGATGCCTTGTTCGTGCGCCTGGCGCGGCAAGTAGTGATGCCGGCGGTGATGCCGGCGGCGCTGGCGCCGGGCCAGGTGGCGCGCCTGCTGCGCGCGCCCGCCGCAGCGTTGGCTGGGCCGGCGCAAGTGGCCTCGGTCGGCAGTCCCAAGCTGCTGGTCGAACTGCGCACGCCGGCCGAACTCCATGCGCTGGCGCCAGACCTGGCGGCCATCCTCGCATGGAGCAAGGATGCTGGCGTGAACGGCATCTATGCCTATTGCCGGCGCACCGATGGCGTGGTCGAAGGGCGCAACTTCAATCATCCCGATCCGCTTCTGGAAGACAGCGCCACCGGCGTCGCGGCCGCCGCCCTGAGCTTGCTGCTCGGGCATGGCCTGACCCTGCTGCAGGGTCGTGCGACCGGGCGCAATTGCCTGATCCAGACCCGGATTGACCAGGATGCGGTACTGGTGGGCGGGCGGGTCGAAGCGCTCGCCTGACCCATTTTTTGTCTGGATCTGTCAACGCTTTGTCAGCGCTTGTGGCCGCTTTATGCAGGGTGCAGAAGGCAAGGCTGCAATGTTGCATTAATGCTACAGTGCGATGGTTATCGAAGGATCAAGCGATTAAACTCCGAATTTCCTACGGAGAAAATCGTGCCTAACCTGAAAATAATGTCTCGCTCGCTGCTGCTCGCCTTCTGCGGCAGCACCGCCCTCGCCGCCTTCCCTGCCGTCGCCCAGAGCACGTCCGCCACCCCCGCCGCTGGCGCCGGCAACGTCGTGCCCAGCGTCAGCGTGGTCGGTTCGCGCCGCGTCGGCGTCGCCTCCGCCACCGACACCCCGGTCGCGGTCGACTTCATCCCGATGACCAAGGCGGCCGAACAGGGCGGCCAGTTCGACCTGGCCCAGGCCCTGGCCACGCTTTCTCCTTCGTTCAACTCGACCCGCCAGACCGGCGCCGACGGCGCCGACCTGGTCGACTCGGCCGCGCTGCGCGGCCTGGGTTCGGACCAGACCCTGGTGCTGGTCAACGGCAAGCGCCGCCATACGGTGGCGCTGGTGAACCTGTTCGGCGCGCGCAACCGCGGCAATACCGGCACCGACATGAACGCGATCCCGCTGCTGGCGATCCGCGAAGTGCAGGTGCTGCGCGACGGCGCCGCCGCCCAATACGGCTCGGACGCGATCGCCGGCGTGATCAACATCGACCTCAAGAAAAACCTGGGCTGCGAATCGGTGCTTGGCTACGGCCAGTACACCGCGGGCGACGGCGAAAACTGGCTGGCCTCGGCCTACTGCGGCATCGCCGTGGCCGGCGGCGTGGTTGGCGTCACCGGCGAATACTATGACCGTGGGCGCTCGAACCGCGCCGACGCCGACAGCCCGCGCATCATTGGCGACACCAAATCGCAGAACCAGACCGTGTACCTGAACGGCGACTTCCCGGCCGGCGAGAGCGGCAAGTTCTACTTCACCGTCGGCGTGCAGAAGCGCGACGCCTCGTCGGCCGCGTTCGGGCGCGAAGGCCTGGGTTCGGAAGACATCCCGTCGCGTAACTCGGCCGCCATGTACCCGGACGGCTTCGTCCCGTTCATCAACGGCGACGTCGACGACCGCTGGGGCACCGCCGGCTACCGCTGGGCGCTGGGAGAATGGAATGCCGACCTGTCGCAGACCTATGGCTACAACCGCCTGAAGTACGACATCGCCAACACCCTCAACGCCTCGATCGCCAATCTCGACCTGAGCAATGGCGGCGCGGGCGTGAGCGCCAGCCGCTTCAATGCGGGCGGCTTCTCGTTCCGCCAGGCCACCACCAACCTGGACCTGAGCCGCTTCTACGGCGACGTCGCCAAGGGCATGAACGTGGCCTTCGGCCTTGAGCACCGCCGCGAGAACTACCAGATCTTCGCCGGTGAAGCCGGCTCCTACATCGACGCCGACGGCGTGGGCGTGGGCGGCAACGCCGGCAGCCAGGGCTTCCCCGGCTTCCAGCCGGGCGACGAGACCGACGCCGACCGCCACAGCAGCGCCGCCTATATCGACATCGAAACCGACCTGACCGAGCGCTTCAAGCTGCAGACCGCACTGCGCCACGAGCGCTATTCGGACTTCGGCTCGACCACCACCGGCAAGATCGCGGGCGCCTACCGCATCAATCCGCAGGTGCTGGTGCGCGCCTCGGCCAGCACCGGTTTCCGCGCGCCGTCGCTGCAGCAGGCCTACTTCTCGTCGACCTTCACCGACTTCGTCAGCGGCCAGCCGCTGGACGTGGTGCTGGCGCCGAACGGCGGCCCGGTGGCCAATGCCGCCGGCATCCCGCAACTCAAGGATGAAGAGTCGAAGAGCTACACCCTGGGCCTGACCTGGGCGCCGACCGGCTCGACCTCGCTCACGGCCGACCTGTACCGGATCGACATCGACGACCGCATCGTGCTGTCGGGCCGCTTCGACGCCGACAACTATCCGGCACTGGGCGCCACCTTGCAGCAGCTGGGCGTGGGCCAGGCGCAGTTCTTCGTCAACTCGGTCGACACCAAGACGCAGGGCCTGGACCTGACGGTCTCGAACCGCTCGGCGCTGGGCGCCGGCCGCCTGAACACCTATCTGGCGCTGAACTTCAGCAAGACCGAAGTGCAGCGCGTGAAGGCGCCGGAAGCGCTGGCCGGTTTCGAGGACGTGCTGCTGTCCGAGCGCGAGCGCCTGTTCATCGAAGAAGGCGCGCCGCGCCGCAAGGCCACGCTGGGCTTCGACTACACCCAGGGCCAGCTCGAGACCTCGCTGCGCGTGATCCATTTTGGTCCGCAGACGCTGGGCACCTTCTCGGGCCAGCCGGTGCCGAACCAGCACTATGAAGCCAAGACCTCGGCCGACCTGTCGTTCACCTGGGCCTTCAGCGACAAGACCCGCTTCACGGTTGGCGGCACCAACATCTTCGACGTCAAGCCGACGCTGCAGGATGCGAACGAGACCGACAACGGCTTCAAGTACGAAAGCGTGCAGTTCGGCCTGAACGGCGCGGCGCTGTTTGCGCGCCTGGCGCACAAGTTCTGATCGAAGTCGCTGTCTGAACACCGCGGCCCGCACTTTTGCGGGCCGTTTTCATTGGCGCGTGCAAAGACGCCGCTTGTGCAAAAATAGCACCCTGCTTACCACCGGCGCGACCAACACCATGCACAAACTGATTTCAGAATTGATGAGGCTTTACCTGCCGATCGGCGCCCTGACGCCCGAACTGCTGGCCCAGCACCTGCAAGGCGAACAAAACGTGCCGGTCAGCCTGACCGGGACTGACGGCCTGACGCGCGCCATGATGATCCCGTTTCGCAAGTCCAAGGGCTCGCACGGCGACGCCCACTGGACCGAACTGTGCGAAGTGGCCAACCTGCTGCAGGAGCGCCTCGGCCTGCCGCCGCCGGCAGTGAGCATTTCGGGCGGCGACGCCTATTACCTGTGGTTGTCGCTGGAAACCCCGGTGCCGGCGGCGCAGGCGCAGGCGTTCCTCGAACGCCTGCGCGACGCCTACTTCCCCGCCACCGAACTGGCGCCCGACGCCGTGCTGGCGCCGGTCGCGCTGCCGCCCTGCCTGCACCCGCGCACCGGCAAGTGGGCCGCCTTCATTCATCCGGGAATGGGCGCTTCGTTCGCCGACGAGCCGGGACTGGAGATGATGCCGCCGGCGAGCGGCCAGGCTGGCTTCCTGGAAAACCTCGAGAGCATCGACGAAGCGCAGTTCGCGCACGCGCTGGCGCTGTTGCAGCCGCCAGGCGATGCACCGCAGGCCAGCCTGGCGCTGGTGCCGGCGCCGCACGCGCCGACCGTCGATTTCGCGCTGGCGCACACGCAAGCCGTGGACGCGCCAGCCGGGGGCCGGCCGGCGGATGGCTTGCTGCTCAAGGACGCCACGCTGGAAGACATCGTGCGTCACCTGCATGCGCGCGATATTGAACCGACCTTCAGGCACCTGCTGCCGGCGCGCCGCTAAGATTGGTGTGGTCTTTCGAACGCCGCCAAAGCCGGCGCTATGCCACACTGGCCTTCATCGACAGTTGCATTACAGGAGGACAGCATGAGCAATCAACAGCAAGCGAACGCGCAGGATCAGGAAACAACGCAGCAGGAAGCACAGCAGCCGCCATCAAACGAAGCCGCGCAGCACCCCGACACCGATGGGCTGAAGGACAAGAAGCCCGAAGAGTTGACGCCCGATGAGTTGAGGTTGATGGCCGATACGATGCCGGGTGAGGGACCGGGGGACTGAGCGGGTTCGTGATGCGCTGCTGGTGCGCATCGAACCCAAGTTGATTCACCTCTGCCGGCGCAGCCGGCAGCACTTCAACATCACCTGGTCACCGCAATCACCGACCGCTTGCCACCCTTGAACCCGTACAGCGTGATCGCCCCATCACGGATATCGCCACGCTCATCGAACGCGATCGTCCCGGTCACGCCCTTGGCCTGAATGCTGGCCAGCAGCGGCAGGTACCTGGCCGGCGCCGCCGATCCGGCCTTCACCATCGCCTCGGCCATGGCCATCACCGCGTCATACGCATACGGCGCATTGATCTGCACATCGATCCCGAAACGCTTCTTGTAATCGGCGCGGAACTTGTCCAGGCCGGCCTTTGCCGCACCCTGCACGCCGCCCGCTTCGGCGCACACCACCTGGCCGTCGACCATGGTGCCGCCCGAGAGCTTGAAGATCTCGTCCGAGCAGATGCCGTCGCCGCCCATCATGCGCACGTTCAGGCCGAGCTGCTTCATCTGGCGCAGCATCGGGCCAGCGGTCGAACTCAGGCCGCCGAAGAACACCAGATCGGGCTTGGTGGCGCGGATGCGGGTGACGATGGCGCTGAAATCGGTCGCCTTGTCATTGGTGAATTCGCGCGCGACGATCGTGCCGCCCTGCTTTTGCAGGCTGCGCGAGAATTCGGTCGCCAGGCCCTGGCCGTAGGCGGTGCGGTCATCCACCACCGCCACCCGGCGCACCTTCATGCTGTCGATCGCGTAGCGGCCCAGCGCCTGGCCCAGCTGCACGTCGTTGGCGATCACGCGAAACGCCGTGTTGAAGCCCTGCTGCGTGTATTTGGGGCTGGTGCTCGATGGCGAAATCTGCGGGATGCCGGCGTTGTAATAGATTTTTGATGCAGGGATCGTGGTGCCCGAGGTCTGGTGCCCGACCATGCCGTTGATCTTGCTGTCGACCATCTTCTGCGCCACCGTGGTGGCCTGTTTCGGGTCGCCCCCATCGTCTTCGGCCACCAGCTGGAACGTCACCTTCTTGCCGCCGATCGTTACGCCGCGCGCGTTGAGCGCCTCGATTGCCATGCGCGCCCCGTTCTCGGTGTCCTTGCCGAAGTAGGCCACCGGGCCGGTGACGGCCGCCGCGTGGCCGATCCTGACAAGCTCTTGCGCCTGCACATTACCGGCTGCACTGCCAGCAACCAGCAGCGCCGCTGCCACCATCGACTTCTTGTTCATCGCTTCCTCGTCAACTTGCATGCAGCGCCCGTGCGCTGCTCAACCGGACATTCTACCGTGCCGCCAAAAGCGTTGCAGGCGACAGACATTAACGAGGTGACAATTGACACTATTCTTACGCAACAACTGCGGTATGCTGCGGCGGCGTTCCGTACAAAAATACACGCCACCAGGCGACAACAATGACAGCAACGGAGACCCATCATCGTTATCCCAGTCCACCTCGCAGCTGCCGGCGCACTTGCCGGCGGCGCGCTGCTGCTATGCGCAGCCCTGCCCGCGCATGCCCTCGATCGGCAACGCAGCCATGTTCACGAACCGGCGCAGATTGCCTGCGTCGTCGGGGCGCCGTGCGACCCGAGCAAACAAGCAGCCCCACGCCGCAAGCCGCTCAAGCGCGCCGCCCTGCGCGAGTGCGCCCGCATCGACACCGCGATCCGCGACAACGAACAGGTCGAGCAGCGCAGCGGTGCGCGCGGGGTGATGGAGTCGCTGCAGCAGGACGCCCAGAGCCTGCGCAAGCGCTATCGCGAACTGGGTTGCTGAGCGCGTTCTAGGCCTTGAAGGTGACGCTGGCTTTCAAGCCGCCCAGGCGTTCGGATTGATTCAGCGTCAGCAGCGCGCCATGCCGATCGGCGATGGCCTTGATGATGGCCAGCCCCAGACCGCTGCCGGCGGCCTCGCTGCCGGCCACGCGATAGAAGCGGTCGAACACGCGTTCGCGTTCTTCTGCCGGGATACCGGGGCCGCTGTCTTCCACTTGCACGACCACCTTGCCGGCTTCGGCATGCACGGCGATGTCGACCGTGCCGCCGGCTGGCGTGTACTTGACGGCGTTGTCGACCAGGTTGCGCAGCAAGATCTGCAGCGCGTCGGGCTGGCCGTCGATGCTGGCCGGGTCGGCCTGCTGCACGCCCAGGTCGACGCCCTTGTTGGCGGCCACGCCGGCCAGGTCGGCCACGGTGCGCCGCGCCAGGTCGGCCAGATCCACCGCGCGCCGCGCCGCGCCGGCCGGGGCGCTGGCTTCCTGGCGCGCCAGCACCAGCAATTGCTCGACCAGGCGCGTGGCGCGGTCGATGCCGGCCGTCAGGCGCCCCACCGCCACCCGGCGCGCCTCGGGATTGTCGGCGCGGTCAAGACTCTGCGCCTGCAGGCGCAGCGCGGCCAGCGGCGTGCGCAGCTCGTGCGCGGCGTCGGCCACGAAGTGCTGCTGGGCGTCGAACGCCGCCTGCACGCGGCCGAACAGGAGATTGAGTTCTTGCACCACCGGCCGCACTTCATCGGGCAAGCCGTTGTCGGACACCGGCGACAGATCGTCGGCCTGGCGCGACGCCAGTTGCGAGCGCACCCGCGCCACCGGTTTGAGCGAACCGCTCACCACCCACCACACCACCAGCATCAGGATCGGCATCATCACCGCAATCGGCCCCAGCGTGCGCAAGGCCAGGTTGCCGGCCATGTTGCGGCGCACGGCCAGGTCTTGCGCCACCTGCACCGTCTGGTTCGCGGCCTGGATCGAAAACACGCGGTAAGTGGTGCCGTTGGCGCGCACATTCGAGAACCCCAGCACCGCGCGCTGCGGCAGGCGCGCGCGCGAGACGCTGTGGAACATCTGCACGCCGTCGGGGGACCACATCTGCACCACCATGTCGTCGTTGCCGCTGGCGCTGTCGGCTTCGGCGCGCGCGCGGCCTTCATTGTTCGACAGCGGCGTGCCGGAACGCAGCGACAGCGCCATCTGCTGCATGTGGTAGTCGAAGATCTGGTCGGCGTCGTGCAGCGCCGTGCGGTAGGCGATCGAGGCCTGGGCGATGGCGGCAAGCGTGATCGCGGCAAGCAGGAACCAGAGCAGGCGCCCGCGCAGCGAGTGCGTCATTTTCATACTTTGGGAACCATATAGCCGACGCCGCGCACGTTCTGGATGACGTCGCTGCCGAGCTTCTTGCGCAGGCCGTGGATATACACCTCGACTGCGTTGCTGGAGACTTCATCGCGCCAGCTGTACAGCTTTTCTTCGAGCTGGGCGCGCGACAGTACGGCCCCGGGACGCGCCACCAGGGCCTCGAGCACCGCCCATTCGCGCGCCGACAGCAGCACGCCGACGCCGTCGACCTGCACTTCGCGGGTGGCGGGATTGACGGTGATGTTGCGGTATTCGAAGATCGGTTCGCCGCGGCCGGCGGCGCGCCGCAGCAGCGCGCGGATGCGCGCCAGCAGTTCGTCGAGGTCGTAGGGTTTGAGAACGTAGTCGTCGGCGCCGGCATCGAGGCCGGCAATGCGCTGCGCGACCGAATCGCGCGCGGTGGCGACCAGCACCGGGGTGCGGTCCTTGCGCGTGCGCATCGAGCGCAGCACTTCGAGGCCATCCTTGCGCGGCAGCCCCAGGTCGAGCAGCACCAGGTCGTAGTTCTGGTTCTGGATCAGGGCGGTGTCGGCCATCTCGCCGTCCTTGACCCAGTCGACCGCGTAGTGCTCGGCCCTGAGCAGGTCGAGCACCACTTCGCCGATCATCGTATCGTCTTCTACCAGCAGCAATCGCATGACATTCCCGTAACTTGAGCGATGCGGAAGAAGGACGCCAGGCTTCCTTAACCGATCCGCACCGGAATGAAGATTTTGTCACTCCCGCGCTGGATCAGCAAGGCCACCGACTTGCTGGCCTTGGACACCAGTGCGCGCACCTGCTCGATCGAGTTCACCGGACGGCCATTGACCGAGATGAGCACGTCGCCCGGCTCGATGCCGGCGACTTGGGCGGCGCCCGAGGCGTCTTCGATCACCAGGCCGGCGGCGATACCGCTCTGGCGCCGTTCGACCGGCTCCAGGGGCCGCAGCGACAGTCCCAGCTTGGCGCTGTTGTCGAGCGCCGCGACTTCTTCGCGCTCGCCGCGCTTGGGGCGGTCGTTGGCGCTGCCCAGGGTCGCATCGATGCGCACCAGCTTGCCCTCGCGCCAGACGTCGAGCGCCACGTGCTCGCCCGGTTTCGACAGCGCCAGCATGCCCGGCAGGTCAGCCGAGCCGACGATGGCCTGGCCGTTGGCGCGGCGAATCACGTCACCCGACTTGAGGCCGGCCTTTTCTGCAGGGCTGCCCCGTTCGATGCTCGAGACCAGGGCGCCTTCGGGCGACTCGAGCTTGAACGAATCGGCAAAGCTCTGGCCGACTTCCTGCACGCTCACACCGAGGCGCGCATGCTCTACCTTGCCGGTGGCGACGATCTGGTCCTTGATGCGCACCGCAAGATCGATCGGGATCGAGAACGACAGGCCCTGGTAGCCGCCGGTCTGGCTGTAGATCTGCGAGTTGATGCCAACCACCTGGCCGCGCGCATTGATCAACGGGCCGCCCGAGTTGCCGGGGTTGACGGCGACGTCGGTCTGGATGAACTGCACCGCATTTTCATCGAGCGAACGGCCGGTGGCGCTGACCACGCCGGCGGTGACGGTGCTCTCCAGGCCAAACGGCGAACCGATCGCCAGCACCCATTCGCCCACCTGCAGCGAGGTCGATTTGCCGATCGGCGTCACCGGCAGGTTCTTGGCGTCGATTTTCAGAACGGCCACGTCGGTACGCGGGTCGGAGCCTAAGACCTTGGCGCGGAATTCGCGGCGGTCCTGGAGCTTGACGGTGACTTCGTCGGCGTTCTGCACGACGTGGGCGTTGGTAAGGATGACGCCGTCCGGGCTTACGATGAAGCCCGATCCGGCGCCGAAAACGGGCGCTTCACGACCGCCGCGGCCACTGTAGCGCGGGTCCTGAAACTGCTTGAAGAATTCATAGAACGGGTGGCTCGGGTCGAGGCTCGGCATGCCGCCGCCTTCGCCGCCGCGACTGGCCGTCTTGGTGCTGCCGACCACGCGGATATTCACCACTGCCTTGCCATTCTGCGCAGCGATGCGCGTGAAGTCGGGCAGTGCAACGGTGGATGCCGGCGCGCCCGCAGCAGCAGCCGGCGCCGGCGCGGGAGCCGCTGCAGGCGTGGCTGCAAGGACGGCCGGCGCGGCCGCTACGGCTTTGACATTATCGTGATTGACGGCGATTGCACCGACCGCGCCGCCAATGACACCCGCGGCGCACAGCGCCAGCGTCAGGCGTTTGGCAGTAATGGCAGTAACGGTACCTTGGTTCGTCATGGTTATGCTCCTGATGAAGTGTGTTGAATCGACGCTGTAGAGCGTCGATGAATGTATCTTCCCGCATGCGCCTTAGACATTACTTAAGTTGAACAGCGGTGTGTATTAGTGCTGACTTAAGGCGCCAGGATGTGGCGCAGACGGGACGCAACAGCATGGCATGGATGTGCAAAGGGCGCCCGAATGAGCGCCCTTTTTTTACATGATCACCGTGCTTTCAGCACGTTGACGCAGCCGGCCTTTCAGGCAGCGCGCTGTTCCAGCGCCTGGACGTTACCGGTGTTGCCGAGCGCATCGCCGATGACGATCTTGCGTGGCTTGAGCGCTTCCGGCACTTCGCGCACCAGTTCGATGGTGAGCATGCCGTTGTCGAACGAGGCGCTGGTGACCTTCACGTGGTTGGCCAGCTGGAAGCGCTGTTCGAAGTCGCGCGCCGCGATACCGCGATGCAGGAAGGTGCGTTGCACCTCGTCTTTCTGCTTGCGGCCGGTGACGTGCAGGCTGTCACGCTCGGTGATGATCTCGACTTCGTCGCGGGTGAAGCCGGCCAGCGCCATCACGATGCGGTATTGGTCTTCGCTTACCAGTTCGACGTTGTAGGGCGGGTAGCTTGGCTGCGCTTCGGCGCGTTGCTCGAGCAGGCTGGCCAGACGATCGAAGCCGATGGCGGAACGGTACAGGGGAGTCAGGTCAAAAGTACGCATGATATTCATATCCTTGTGAAGTTAAGCGATAAGGTAACGGACCTCGTTGAGCATCCGTTGGAACCAATCTAATGCCAAGCTGACGCATTTTCAAGCCATACGAAATACGTATTTTTATTTATTTCATCGAATATCATTTGCATCATGTTTCAGCGGAAATTACATGGAAATGCGCGTTTGGGTGCGTGCTAAACTCGTTCGCTTGTGCCTTCTCTATCCCGAATCTTCTTGCCATGACCGCCTCCCGTAGCCTTCTCGCCCGCGCCGCACGTCCGGCCGGCGCTCTCGCCTTTGCGCTCGCACTCGCCTTCCCGGCCGCCGCCGCCAACGTCCCCGCCGTCGGCAAGGATGCCTATCCGGGCACCATCGCGCTGCACGTCGACGCCTCGAATCTGTCGCAGCAGGTGTTTCGCATGCGCCTGTCGATGCCGGTGCGGGCGGGCGCCATGACGCTCTTGTATCCACAGTGGGCGCCGGGTAACCATGGCCCGAACATTCCGCTGACCCAGCTCGCGGGCCTGAAGTTCAGCGCCGACGGCAAGCCGGTCGAGTGGACGCGCGACCCGGTCAATGTCTACGCCTTCCACGTCAACGTGCCGCAAGGCGCGACCACGCTGGAGGCCGAATACCAGTTCCTGTCGCCGCTCGACACCAGCCAGGGCCGCATCACCATGACCGACGACATCCTCGGCGTGCAGTGGCAATCGGTGGCGCTGTACCCGGCCGGCTACGATGCGCGCCGCATTACGGTGCAGCCGACCCTGACGCTGCCGCAAGGCTGGCAGTTCGCCAGCGCGCTCGAAGTCGAAGGCCGCACTGGCGACGAGGTGCGTTTCAAGCCGCATGATCTCGACACGCTGGTCGATTCGCCCCTGTTCGCCGGCCGCTACTTCAAGCGCATCGACCTGGCGCCCGGCGCCAAGGTGCCGGTGATGCTGAACGTGGTCGCCGACAATCCCGAGAACCTGGACGCCAAGCCGGAACAGATCGCGCTGCACCGCGCGATGGTGGACCAGGCCATCAAGCTGTTCGGCTCACAGCACTACAAGCACTACGACTTCCTGTTCGCGATCTCGGACGACTTCGGCGGCATCGGCCGCGAGCACCAGCAGTCGAGCGAGAACGGCGTCAAGCTTGGCTACTTCAGCGAGTGGAACCGCAACGAGGCCGGACGCGAACTGCTGCCGCATGAATTCGTCCACTCATGGAACGGCAAGTTCCGCCGTCCGGCCGGCCAGAACGTCCCCAACTTCAACACCCCGCTGCAGAACGAACTGCTGTGGGTGTACGAAGGCCAGACCCAGTTCTGGGGCAAGGTGCTGGCCGCGCGTTCGGGCCTGGTGTCGCAGAACCACGCGCGCGACGCGCTGGCGATCGACGCCGCGCGCTACGACAACACGCAGGGCCGCGACTGGCGCGCGATGCAGGACACGGTGAACGACCCGATCATCAACGGCCGGCGTCCGATCGGCTGGGGTAACTGGCAGCGCAGCGAGGATTACTACACCGAGGGCATGCTGATCTGGCTCGACGTCGACACCAAGATCCGCGAGCTCTCTGGCGAAAAGCGCGGCCTGGAAGACTTTGCGCGCGCCTTCTTCGGCGTCGAGAACGGCCGCGTCGAGGCGCTCCACTACAGCTTCGAGGATGTGGTCAAGACCCTCAACAAGATCCAGAAATTCGACTGGGCGCCGTTCTTGCGCGCGCGCCTCGATGGTCATGGTCCGGGCGCGCCGCTCGACGGCCTGGCGCGCGCCGGCTGGAAGCTGGTCTACAGCGACACCCCGAGCGACACCGGGCGCGCGTCCGAAGAGCGCAGCAAGAGCACCGACTTCACCTATTCGCTCGGCTTCTCGGTGCGCCAGGATGGCGGCGTGACCGGCGTGATCTGGGATGGCGTGGGTTTCCGCGCCGGCCTGGCGGCCAACAGCACCATCGTCGCGGTCAACAACCGCGTGTACAAGGGCGATGTGCTCAAAGCCGCGGTGCGCGAGGCCAAGGATGGCAAGGGCCCGATCGAACTGCTGGTGAAAAAGGGGAACAATCTGCGCACCATCACGCTCGACTACAAGGACGGCCTGCGCTATCCACGCCTGGAGCGCATTGCGGGCGCCAGGGATCGCCTGGAGTTGCTGTTCAAGGCGAAGTAAGCGCCTGGTGGTCGGGGCTTGAGGCTCGAGGTGCGCCGCGCCGCATGCGGCGCGTCTTGTGTCACACTGGCCGCACCTGTCGCCACCTGTCACCACCAGTAACCGCGCATGAACAAGTTCGCCGCCAAGCCTTACCTGCAACGCATCTGGCCCGAGTTCGGCAGCGACGTCGACCTCGACGCGTTCCCGTTCAATGTGCCCGCGGTGCGTGAACTGCAGCAGATCGAGTTCCACGCCGACGTCACCTTCTTTGTCGGCGAGAACGGCAGCGGCAAGTCGACCATCCTGGAAGCGATCGCGCTGGCGCTCGGCTTCGGCGTCGAGGGTGGGCCGATGAGCATCCAGCTGCTCGACACGCTGGGCGAACGCTCGGCGCTGGCGCGCCACATCCGCATGTCGCGCAGCATACGGCGCCCGAAGTACGGCTACTTCATGCGCGCCGAAAGCTTCTTCAATGTGGCGACCTATATGGACAAGGAAATCCGCTTGCCGTATGGCGGCAAACAGCTGCATGCGCGCTCGCATGGCGAAGCCTTCATGAGCGTCCTGCTCGACAAATTCAGGAGCGATGGCCTGTACCTGCTGGACGAACCCGAGGCCGCGCTCTCGCCCAACCGCCAGCTGGCGGCGCTGCGCGCGATGCACCAGCTGGTGCAGGAACGTTCGCAGTTCATCGTCGTGACCCATTCGCCGATCCTGCTGGCCTACCCGGGCGCGAAGATCCTGTCGTTCGACGCGGGTGGCATCAGCGAGATCGCCTATGAAGACACCGAACACTTCGCGGTGACGCGTGATTTCCTGAACCACTATCCACGCCGGCTCGAGCAGTTGCTGGCGCCGGATTGACCTTTTGCGCCGTCGATCCAGATCAGACCATCACAGCCACTTGCCGCGCTGGTTGACCAGCGTCTTCTTGCCCTCGGTGACCACCAGGCGCCCGTCGGCGTGCACGGTATAGGTGACGCGTCCCGAGCGGAACACATAGCCCTGGAATGCGCATGGCGTGACGCCGTCGCGGCATCTCGAGTGCATGGTCTGGCCGCGCAGCGTGATCGCCTTGCCGGATTTCTTGCTGGTGCCGGTGTAGCTGACGTCATCGCAGGTAACGTTGCCCTCTTCGCAGTTCTGCGTGATCGTGACCTTGTAGCCGGGGGTGTCGAGCCTCTGCTGCGCTTGCGCGTGGGCATGCGCGGCTGCGGTCAACAGCAATGCGGCGCAGGCGACTGGTAGCGCGGATCGGTTCATGCTGCCTCCATCGGTTGTGGATCATGTCTTTGCTGGCGGCGTGCGCCAACGTGGGAAAGTGTTAGGTATGCTCGGGTTCAGACTGCCGCCTGCACCCTCGGCGGCGAAACGACAATCTGTATCGAGGTAAAACCATGAAAGACGTAAAAGTGGATGTTCGGGTCAATGTCGGTGTCGATGCCGCCAGTGTCATCTTGCTGCTTGGCTCGGCAGCGGCGGCCTTGTTTTTCTACAAGCAAACCAAGCAGGACAAGCTGGCCTCAAGCGCCGCGCAAGAAGCGACAGCGGATGCACAGCGCCCGGCATGACAGCGGCCGTGCAGGCAGTCGCTGCGCTGCACGGCCAGGATACTGAGCGGCCGGCAGAGACGGAAGCGTTGCTTGATTACTGCGAACGCGGCGCAAGAACCGTGGTACGGGATGTGATCACGATGTCAGGCGCGAATGTCAATTTTTCGACATGCCGCTCTACGGTCTCGTCGTCGTGTTGGGTCGCGCCGCCTTCAAAGTGAATGTCGACAACAACAAAACCCTCACCCGTGTTCGACCAGATCTCGCTTACCCGAGGCAGCTTGGCCAGTGTTTTTTCAAGTGGATTGGTGAGTGCCGCTTCGATCCGCTCGGGAGAGTGCCCGGGGACCAGGTAATGCACGGCCACGACAGACGGCGGCGGCTCGCCGGCAGAGACCATCTGAGCGCCCAGCAACAGCCCCGCAGCCAGGACCAAACGCCGTTGCAAACGCACTGGGCGCATCGTCTCACCCCCTCGTTTACTTGACGCGATACAGCGCGCAAAGTTTATTGCCGTCCGGATCGCGTACATAAGCGAGGTGGATCGGGCCCATGCCGCCGTCGCGCAGGCCCGGCGCGTCTTCGATCGAAACGCCGCCATGCGCAACCGCGACATCGTGGAATTGCTGCACCTGTTCTGGCGAGCTGCATTTGAAGCCGACGGTGGCGCCGTTGGCGACCGTCGCTGGCTCATCGTTGATCGGTTCGCTGACGCAGAAGCTGTTGCCGTCGTGCCGATAGAACAGGCGGGTATGGCCGGTGGGCGCCTTGTTGACGATTGGCTCGCCCGCGCCGAGCATACCGAGCACGGCATCGTAAAAACGCTTGGAGCGCTCGATATCGTTGGTGCCGACCATGATGTGATTGAACATTCGCTGTCTCCTTTGGGTGATGTGATTCGCGGCCGGATGGCTTTGCAGGACAAATATAGCACTCGTCAACACGACATCGCACGAGCGTTCATTTTTTTCCTTGGTGGCAGGTGCTGGCAGAGCCGGGCAGCCATTGCTGCCTGGCGCCTGGCGCCCACAGGCGATTTGGCCACGCGCCTACCCGAACAAACCATGCAAGAACCAGCGCGGCGTCGCATCCTCGCCCGAGCCGGTGATGCGCTCGCGATACACCCAGTACAGCGTATGGTCCTTGCCCTCGGCAATAAAATAGTCGCGCGCCTGTGTTTCGCTCCACCACCCTGCTTCGATGCGCTCAGGGTTCGACGCCACCCGCAAGGGCGAACCATAGAACGGGCGGTGGTCGCGCATCAATAGGGCGATCGGCTTGGCCAGCAACCAGCTCGGCCTGGGCAGGCTCTGGAGGTCGGACGGCATCTGCGCCGCGCGCGCCGAGGCGCTGATTTTTTGCTGCACCGGCACCCAGGCGTTGGCGACCTCGGGCCGGTAGTCGGCGTGCGGCAGCGCCTGCAACACATTGTCGGCGCCCAGGCGCGCCACCAGCAATTCGATCATGCGCATGCGGTCTTCTTCGCTGCCGCCAGGGTCGGGGAACAGCGAATCGGTGGGCGGCGCCATGGCCTGCAGCTGCTGCGCCTCGAGGCCGATGCCGATCACCGGCGCGTCGAGTTCGAGCTTGCCCAGGCGCTCGCGCAGCAAGCGCAGCAGGTGCTCGTCGCGCCAGGTGGGCTCGGCCAGCGCCAGCTCGAGCGCGGTGGGCGCACGCGCCACCTTGCCGCGCTCGTGTTCGAGCGACAGGCAGATGCGCTCGACCGCCAGCTGGCGCGCGCACAGCCAGCCGGTCATTTGCAGCAGCAGGTGGTGGGCGCCGGCCAGCAGCAGGTCGGCCTGCTCGACGCGGTCGAACAGTTCGAGCCGCGCATGAAACCGTTCGGGCGGCTGCACCCATTCGAACAGTTCATGGCTGTGACCGTAGGCGGCGTCGAGCACGTCGAGCAGCGCGCGTCCGCAGCGCCGCTGCAGGCCGGGACGCGGCAGGCGACGCAAGGCGTCGAGCCGGCGGCAGCCGATGCCCTCGAACCAGGCCGAGAACGGGCGCGCCGGCAGCAGCAATGTTACCGGCAGGCGGTCGAGGCGGCGCTCGAGCGAGGCCATGCGCATGGTGCGCCCGGCGTTGCGGCGCGCCAGCAGCCAGGCGCCGCGCGCGGTGGGGGCGCAGCTGATGCAGGCGCTGAAACCGAGCGCCTGCAGGTTGGCGCGGATGCGCGCGCACAGGCGCCGGATGCCGCCGAACAGGCGCAGGCTGGCGCCGATGTCGAGCAGCAGCGTGGCTTCTTCGGCCAGCGCCACCTGCGGCGTGTACTGCAGCATCGCCATCGCCGCCGCCTTCAAGGCGTCGGCTTCGCGCTCGTGGCTGCGTTCGACGATGCGCGCCTCGGGCATGAGCATCAGCACGCCGCCGCGGCGCATGCCGATCTGCACGCCGGCGGCGCGCGCCAGCGGCGACATCGCCATCGCCCGTTCTTGTTCCAGCACCACGCTGCCCGCGCCGGCGCCGGCAGCAGGACCGGGGTCAGTGCGCCAGCGTGGGCTGAAGACCTCGAGCGGTAGCTGGGGCAGATACAGGCCGATCCAGAGGCGCATGGCGTTGCAACAATGAAGGAGTAAGGGGCAGGAACAGCGGCGCTTCGCGCAGCGGTCCCCGGCGTTTGACGAAGTCGATATGCATGCCGCCGGCCGCCGGCCGCAGCGCCAGGCGCAAGGGAGCCGGCGACGCGTCTTGCGCCGCGGCCAGCGGGCGCAGCATGAAGAACAGCGTGTCGCCGCCCTGCGCCGCCAGGTGCAGGCGGCGCAGGCTGTCGGCGCGTACGTGGTTGGTCCAGAACAGCAGCGCGCCGCAACTGCCGCTGCGCAACACCTGTTCGGCGGCCCACAGCGCGTCGGCGCTGCGGCTGCTGCGCAGCCACAGCAACTGGGCCGGATCGAGGCCGAGCGCGGCCAGCGCCAGCGCTTGCGGTGGATGGGGCGGCTGCAGCAGCACGATGCGGCGTTCGGCGCAGGCGGCCAGCGCCGGGCGCAGCAGGCGCATCTCGCCGATGCCGGGTTGTTGCAACAACAGGTCGACCATGCTGCCGCTGGGCCAGCCGCCCCCGGGCAACTGGCCGGACAGCGCCGCGTGGCCGGTGTCGATGCAGCGCGTATCGGCACGGGCCAGCTGCGAGGCGCGCCATAATGATGGGTGGACAGCCTCTGGGGCGGCGAGAATGGATGGGCAATTCATGGCATGTTGGCAGACTGATACTGTATAAACATACAGTACTCTTGGAAGCCGGGTTTGGCAAGTTTTTTCACTTTTCACATGCCGTCCGAACCACCTCCTGCATCGGTATTGAGCGCGATTAAGCCGGGATCTGCCCTGTATCAACGCTTGTGTATTGGCGCTTTGGCACCAGATAATTGCTTGCGTCATTCTCAAACAAGGAGCAAGCATGGACGACGACATCCTGGTCCACAAGGCCGCCATCATCGAACGCTGCTGCGCCCGCGCCCGTGAAGAGTTCGACAAGGACCCTGCCACCTTTCCTGACGACGTCACGCGCCAGGACGCGGCCACGCTGAACGTGATCCGCGCCTGGGAAGCGGCGATCGAGATGGGCGACCATGTGATCGGCACTGCGCGCCTGGGTTTGCCGCAGGACGAGCGCGAAGTCATCACCTTGCTGGCCGAGCACGGCTGGATCGCGCCGATCCTGGCCGAAGACCTGAAACGCAGCGGCGAATTCTGCCGCGCCGAGTGGGATTACCAGGCCGCGCCGCTGCCGGCGCTGGTGACGATCGTCAAGCGCGGCCTCGACGATTTCACCGATTACGCGGCGGCCCTGTTGAGCGGCGTTCGTAGTGTCGAGTGAACCAGCCCGGCGACACGACTTGTCAGTGCGCCAACGTCGCCCTAACTGGTATCATGCGCCATTTTCCGGAGTACAGAGCGCCGCGTGTTCGAGACAAGCGTGCGCCAATCCGCATTGATCAGCAAAACAAAAAATGACCACACCAAACAATCTGCCAGGCTTCTTCAGCCGTCTTTCGATCGCCTTCGGCGCCCTGTTCAAGTCGCTGGGCGACGCCGAGTTCGCCGCGCGCGTGCGCGATGACGGCGTCGGCCCGACTGCGGCGCCGGCGCCTGCACCAGCGCCAGCGCCAGTCGCCAAGCCGGCCCCAATGCCAGCTCCGGCAGCGGCCCCGGCACCGGCGCCGCTGCGCGCCCCAACCCCGGATTCGGCCCTGCAACTATTAAGCCTGTTCCAGCGCGAAGCACGCCTGATCGACTTCACCCAGGAAAACCTGGCCGCCTACTCGGACGCCGACATCGGCGCCGCCGCGCGCGTGGTGCACGAAGGCTGCGCGCGCGTGCTGCGCGAGCACTTCACCATCGAAGCGGTGCGCGCTGAAGCCGAAGGCAGCCGCGTCACCCTGCCAGAAGGCTTCGACGCCGCCAGCGTGCGCCTGACCGGCAACGTGGTCGGCAAGGCGCCATTCAGCGGCACCTTGAGCCATCGCGGCTGGCGCGCGTCCAAGGTCACGCTGCCGCAACTGGCCGAGAGCCACGACGCACGCGTGCTGGCCCCGGCGGAGGTGGAACTGTGAGCGAACCACGTTACGCCATTGGCATCGACCTCGGCACCACCCACAGCGCCCTGTCGTACGTCGACCTGCAAGCCAGCGATGGCGAACAGGCGGTCGAATCGGTGCTGCCGATTCCGCAGCTGACCGCGCCCGGCACGGTCGAAGCGCTGCCGCTGCTGCCGTCGTTCCTGTACCTGCCGCACCCGGACGAACTGCCCGCCGGCGAACGCGCCCTGCCCTGGAGCGCCGACCAGGACACCGCGATCGCCGGCTAAATGGCCAGGAGCCGCGGCGCCACCACCCCGATCCGCCTGGTGTCGTCGGCCAAGAGCTGGCTGTGCCACCCGGGCGTCGACCGCCGCGCCGCGATCCTGCCGCAGGACGCGCCAGAAGAAGTGACGCGCATTTCGCCGTTGGCGGCCTCGACCCGCTACCTCGAACACCTGCGCCAGGCCTGGAACGCGGCCCATCCTGAAGCGCCGTTCGAGCAGCAATCGGTGACCATCACCATTCCTGCATCGTTCGACCCGGGCGCGCGTGAACTGACCCTTGAGGCGGCGCGCCAGGCCGGCTTCGCGCCGACCCTGCTCGAAGAGCCGCAAGCGGCCCTGTACAGCTGGATCCAGGGCAGCAACGGCAGCTGGCGCAAGCAGGTCGCGCCGGGCGACATCATCCTCGTGGTCGACGTCGGCGGCGGCACCAGCGACTTTTCGCTGATCGCCATCCTCGAGCGCGACGGCAAGCTCGAACCGCACCGCATCGCGGTGGGAGACCATATCCTGCTTGGCGGCGACAATATGGACCTGGCGCTGGCCCACTTCGTGGCGCGCAAACTGTCGGCCAACGGCACCCAGCTCGACGCCTGGCAGATGCGTGCCCTGACCTACGGCTGCCGCAGCGCCAAGGAAGAACTGCTGGCCAATCCGAACGCCGTCACGCACCCGATCGTGGTGCCGAGCCGCGGCTCGAAACTGATCGGCGGCTCGATCCGCACCGAACTCACGCGCGACGAAGTCACCGCCTTCATTACCGACGGTTTCTTCCCGCGGGTGGAAGCCGGCGCCCGTCCTGCCGTGCGCGCCCGCGCCGGCCTGACCCAGCTTGGCCTGCCGTATGCGCAGGATGCGGCGATCACGCGCCACCTGGCCGCCTTTTTGGGGCGCCAGGCCGGCGCCACCGCCGAACTCGAAGGCTTTTCCGGCCGCGTCAACGCCGAGCACAGCTTCCTGCATCCGAGCGCGGTGCTGTTCAACGGCGGCGTGTTCAAGTCAGGCATCCTGGCCCAGCGCGTGATGGACACCATCAACGACTGGCTGTACATGGAAAGCGCCGAGCCGGCGCGCATGCTCGAAGGCGCCGACCTCGACCTGGCCGTGGCGCGCGGCGCCGCCTATTTCAGCTACGCGCGGCGTGGTGGCGGCGTGCGCATTCGCGGCGGCACTGCGCGTTCGTACTACGTTGGCGTCGAGTCGTCGATGCCGGCAATCCCGGGCATGGAACCGCCACTCGAAGCACTGTGCGTAGCGCCGTTCGGCATGGAAGAAGGCAGCGAACTCGAACTGCCGGGCCAGGAATTCGGCCTGGTGGTGGGCGAGCCGGTGACCTTCCGCTTCTTCGGCTCCACCGTGCGGCGCCAGGACCGCAGCGGCGACCTGCTCGAGTTCTGGGGCCCGGACGAACTGCAAGAGATGAACGAGATCCAGGCTACGCTCTCGCCTGAAGGCCGGGTCGCGGGCGACGTGGTGCAAGTGAAACTGCATGCGCTGGCGCTTGATACCGGCACGCTCGAACTGGCGGCGGTGGCGCGCGACGGCCAGCGCTGGAACGTCGAATTCGACGTGCGCAGCGCGCAGGGCGCGCAGTAAGCCGGCAGCGATCGCGCAGTGACTACCCTCGTCGGCATCGACCTCGGCACCACCAACACGGTGCTGGCCTATGCCGCGCCCGGCCGCGATGGCCCGGGCGCGATCGCGTTGTTTTCGATCGACCAGCTGGTGGCGCCGGGCGAAGTGGCCGGCGCCCCGCTGCTGCCGTCGATGCGCTACCACCCGGGCCATGAAGAACTCGCGCCCGGCGAATTGCAACTGCCCTGGACCCAGCTCGATGTAGCCGGCGTCGAACAGGTCGCCGTCGGCCGCCTGGCGCGCCTGCTCGGCGCCGCCACACCGGGGCGGCTGGTCACCAGCGCCAAGAGCTGGCTGTCGCACCAGGGCGTCGACCGCATGGCGCCGATTCTGCCCTGGGGCGCCGCTGCCGATGTGGCCAAGGTCTCGCCGGTGGCGGCCAGCGCCAGCTACCTGGCGCACCTGCGCGCGGCCTGGAACCGGCGCTTTCCCCAGCAGCCCCTCGAACGCCAGCAGATCGTCCTGACCGTCCCCGCTTCGTTCGACGAAGGCGCGCGCGCGCTCACGCTCGAAGCGGCCAGACTGGCCGGGCTGCCAGACGTGCGGCTGCTCGAAGAACCGCAGGCGGCCTTGTATGACTGGCTGTATCGGCATCGTTTGAGCCTGGCGCACGAATTGGGTGACGCGCGCCTGGTGCTGGTGGCCGATGTCGGCGGCGGCACCACCGATTTCAGCCTGGTCAAGGTGGAGCTCGACGATGGCGAGCCGGTTCTCACCCGCATCGGCGTCGGCAACCACCTGATCCTGGGCGGCGACAATATGGACCTGGCGCTGGCCCACCTGATCGAAGCGCGCATGGCCGAAGCCGATGGCGCCGACGCCCCGCGCACGCGGCTGTCGGCGGCGCGCCTGGCCCAGCTCACCGAGCGTTGCCGCGCCGCGAAAGAGCAGCTGCTGGCAGAGGACGCGCCCGCCAGCGTCGGCGTGACCCTGCTCGGCGCCGGCAGCCGCCTGATCGGCGCCAGCCGCAAGGCCGAACTGCGGCGCGACGACATCGGACGCATCGTGCTCGATGGCTTCTTTCCCGCCAATCCCGAACGCGAAGAGGCGCGCCGCGCGCGCGCCGGCATCGTCGAATTCGGCCTGCCGTATGCCAGCGACGCCGCCGTGACGCGCCATCTGGCGGGCTTCTTGCGCCAGCACGCGGCAGCCGCGCGTGACGCGCTTGGCCTGACGGGCGATGACGCCATTCCGGTGCCCGACACCCTGCTGCTCAATGGCGGCGTGTTCCGCGGCGCAGCACTGGCGCAGCGCCTGGCCGACACGCTGGCCGGCTGGCGCGGCGCGCCGCTGCGCGTGCTGCACAACGAGAATCCCGATATCGCCGTGGCGCGCGGCGCCGTCGCCTACTCGCTGGCGCGCCAGGGCCTGGCGCCGGCAATCGCCAGCGGCGCCGCGCGCAGCTACTACCTGCTGCTGGACGACGGCCGCGGCGCCAGCCTGCAGGCGGTGTGCCTGCTGCCGCGCGGCACGCCGGCCGCGCTCGAGGTGGCGCTGGCCGGGCGCAGCTTCGCGCTGCGCGTCGGGCGGCCGGTGCGCTTCCACCTGGTCTCGACGGTGGCCGATGCCGGCGCCGCGCCGCAGGCCGGCGACCTGGTGCAGCTCGATCCGGCCGAGGTGGTGCGGCTGCCGGCCATCGCCACCGTGCTGCGCCCTGCGCGCGGCGCGGGCAAAGGTGAAACGCCGGCCGAGATTCCGGTGCAGCTGGTGGCAATGCTGAGCGAAGTCGGTTCGCTCGACGTGCATTGCGTGGCCGAACAAGGCGGCCAGCGCTGGCAGCTGGCATTCCAGTTGCGCGGCCAGCAAGATGTTGATGAAAACGCCGAGGACGAATCGCTGGCGCCGCAGTTCGACGCCGCGCTCGAGAAGATCGAACGCGTGTTCGGCGCCCGCTCGAAGGACGTCGACGCGAAAGAAGTCAGGCAGCTGCGCGCCGGCCTCGAACACCTGCTCGGCGCACGCGAACGCTGGAGCACGCCCCTGCTGCGGCGCCTGTTCGACGCCTTGATGGCGCGCGCCAAAGGCCGCCGCCGTTCGGTCGAACATGAACGCGCCTGGTTCAACCTGGCCGGCTACAGCCTGCGCCCTGGCTTCGGCCATCCGCTCGACGAATGGCGCATCGAGCAGTTGTGGGCCATGTTCGAGGGCGGCGTGCAGTACCACAAGGACAGCCAGGTGCGCGCCGAATGGTGGACCCTGTGGCGACGGGTGGCCGGTGGTCTTGCCACCGAGGCGCAGCTGCGGGTACTCGACGATTTCGCCTTCAACCTGCAGGCCGACGCATCCGAACGCGGACGGCGCCCGGTGACGCTGGTCGACGGCAGCGAAGAAGACATGCTGCGCGTGGGCGCCTCGCTCGAGCGCATCCCGTCGGCCTACAAGGCCGAGATCGGGGAATGGCTGCTGGGCCAGATCATGGACGTCAATCCCGGCGCCAGGCCCGACGCGCGCGCAACCGCGCGTTACGGGCGCTACCTGTGGGCGCTGGGCCGGGTCGGCGCACGCCAGTCGTTCCAGTCGAGCGCGCACGAAGTGGCGCCGCCGGACGTGGCCGAACGCTGGCTGCAAACGCTGATGCAGCTCGACTGGCGCCGCATCGAACCGGCCGGTTTTGCCGCCGCCCACATCGCGCGCATGACGGGCGACCGTTCGCGCGATATCGGCGACGCGGTGCGCCTCGAGGTGCTGCGGCGCCTGGCCGCCGCCAGCGCGCCGCCAGCGTGGACGGCGATGGTGCGCGAGGTGGTGGAACTGGATCAGGCGGTCGAGACACGCTTGCTGGGAGATGCCTTGCCGCCCGGCTTGAAGCTGCTGCGCTGAACCTGAAAACTGCCGGGCTGCGCTTGGGGTAGACTGGCCGCTTCGCGCACCCGCACCGCCACGACTCTTTCATGAAACAACCCTATCACCTGCCTGTCTTGCTGGTTGCGCTGGTCGCCGCCGTCATCATCTACGCCTTTACCCAGCGCCCTGCGCCGCAACCGGCCGCCGCGCCGCCGCTGGTGTCGCTCGAGAAAATGGGCCATCTGGTGTCGCTCAAGATGCACTACGCCGATGTGATCGAGTTCACGCAGCCCAACGCGGTCGACATCCCCTGGACCAACAGGGAAGTGCCCCTCGGTTCGACCCGCGTGCTGCTGGTGGCGCGCGGCGACTGCAGCATCGCCACCGACCTGCGCCAGGCGCGCTACGAGAACGTCGACAACGCCGCGCGCACCTTGACCATCGTGCTGCCGCAGCCCGGAGCGCTGCAGGCGCGCATCAACCACGAGTCACGCGACAAGGGTGGCTCGTACTTCTACGCCATCACCGAACACGGACTCCAGAACATCATCGCCGATGCAAAGACCCGCACTGCCGCCATGGACAAGGTGCTCGACACGGCCCAGGCCAAGGTGCAGGCAGCCTGCAGCCAACCGGCCATGCTGTCGACGGCAAGGGACAATGCCGCCACCGTACTGCAGTCCACGCTGAGCGCCACCGGATGGACGCCGCAAATAATGTGGGCGCCGGCCAGGCGCTGACCACACGCGCAGTGACATTGCGCGAGATTTCCAGGTATCTCTGCTGCTTATACTCATCGTTCCTATTTTTCGAAAGAGACGATGAAAACGCTATTCGCTGCCGCCTGCCTGGCCATCGGCCTGTTCCTCTCCGCCCCGCAGCAGGCCCTGGCGCAGACGCCTGCGCCTGACCGCCAGCAAATCGAAGCCATCGTCGAAACCTTCCGCACCTCGCTCATCAAGAAGGACACGGCAACCTTCATGACGCTGTTCCTGCACGAGGGCATCACCTGGTCGGGCGCGTTCACCGACGGCAGCATCGCGCGCTACCAGGCCAGCCAGAAAGACCCGAACGCCAAGCGTCCCAACAAATACTTCAACGGCAGTCCGCGCAAGTTTATCGAAGGCATCGCCAAGGACCCTGCCCCGCAAGAGGAAACGTTCGAGAACGTGCGCATCGACAGCGACGGCGACGTGGCCCAGGTCTGGTTCGACTACAGCTACATCGACGACGGCTACAAGCAGAACTGGGGCAAGGAAAGCTGGCAGATGGTGCGCACCGACAGCGGCTGGAAGATCGCCGCCGTGGTGTGGTCGATGGAAGACAATCCGGTGCCGAAGCCACCGAAAAAATAAGCGTCCTGACCCGATGACGACAACAGCAGCGAGGCCAGGGCAGAATGGCGCCATCCTGGCGCGCCTACCGTTCCACACGCCGCTGCTGGCCGCGATCCCGATCACGCTGTGCATGGTGGTCACGGCCCTTCCCTATGCCGGCAACAGCACCGCCGGCGCCTTCCGCATCCTGTACCTGTGCGCTTTCCTGGCCTGGCTCGCGCCGCTCACCTGGTTCCAGCGCATGCTGTGGCGGCGCGGCCTGGGGTGGAAGGCGACGCTGCCGATTCTGCTGCTGACCACCTATCTGTTGTCGCTGATCGACAGCGTGTTGGGACAGACGCTGGCGATCCGCCTCGGCACCGCGCCCGGCTACCAATGGAGCGCGGTGTTTCGCGGCCTGGATGGCTGCTGGTTGCCGATGATCGGTTACTGCGCCAGTCACGCGGTGGTTGCCTCGTTCGCAGCGCTCGGGCGCGAACAGGTGCGCGTGGCCGAGGCGCAGGCCGGCGCGCGCGACGCCGAACTGCATGCGCTGCGCTACCAGTTGCAGCCGCACTTCCTGTTCAATACCCTCAACGCCATTTCGTCGCTGGTGGCGGACCATCGCAGCCAGGACGCCAGACGCATGATCGCCCAGCTGGGCGACTTTCTGCGCGCGACGCTCGATGGCGTGAACGGCCACGAGCATGCGCTGGCCGACGAACTGGCGCTGACCCAGGGCTACCTCGAGATCGAAAAGGCGCGCCTTGGCGCGCGGCTGGCGGTGCGCATGAAGGTCGATCCGGGGCTGCTCGACGCGCCAGTGCCGTTCCTGATCCTGCAGCCACTGGTGGAGAACGCGATCCGCCACGGCATTGCGCTGCGTGAAACGCGCGGCACGCTGGAACTGGTCATCACGCGCGAAGCCGGCCGCCTGCATATCGGCATCGCAAACGACCTTGCCGCGAATGCCATCGGTGCCGACCCGCTCGGCGCGCGCATTGGCATCGCCAATGTCGGCGCGCGCCTCGAACGCCTGTATGGCGACGATCATGCGTTCAGCGCCAGCCGCAGCGCCGACGGCCGCTTCCAGGTCGCGATCGCCCTGCCCTTGGCGGCCAGCGCGCCGCAGCACAGGATGGCGGCATGATGCGGGTCGCTGTCATCGACGACGAGCCGCTGGCGCGCAGCGGTGTGCTGGCGCGCCTGCGCGCTTGCCCCGGCATCGACGTAATCGCGCAATATGCCGACGGCGGCAGCGCACTGCGCGGCCTCGATGCCGATCCGCCCGACCTGGTGTTTCTCGACATCGACATGCCCATCATGCGCGGCATCGATGTGCTGGCGGCGCTGGCGCCCAATCGGCGCCCGCTGGCGATTCTGCTGACCGCGCACGAACAGTTCGCGGTGCGCGCCTTTGCCCTGAACGCGCTCGACTACCTGCTCAAGCCGATCGACGACGAGCGCTTCGCCGAAGCGGTGGCGCGTGCGCAGACCGCGCATCGCGTCAAGCAGGGCGCGCCCGGCGCGCCGCATCCCTCTCCCGAGCTATTCCTGCGCACCTTCATGGTCCGCCTTGGCAGCCGCACCGTGCTGGTCGACGCCGGCGACGTCGCCTGGATCGAGGCCGACGGCGACTACACCACCCTGCACGCGGGTGGCAAACAATACCTGGTGCGCGAATCGCTGCAGCGCCTGGCCAGACGGCTCGATCCGGCCAGCTTCGTGCGTGTGCACCGCTCGGCCATCGTGCGTATCGACCAGGTGGCCGAACTGCGCGCCCTGCCCAACCGTGACGCCCTGCTGTGCCTGCGCGACGGCACGCCGGTGCGCGCCAGCCGCACCTACATCGAGACGCTCAGCGCCGCACTGGGACATTCGCCGGCCGCCTGACACCGGTTGGGCGCAACAGACCAACGGTTCAGCGCATGGGGCACACCACGGCGTGCTGGCCCGGCTATATTCGCGACGCCACGGCAACGCCGTGTCCTTCCCATACCGACCGAGGACATTCATGCACACCTGTTTCACGCGCCTGCTGCTTGCAGCACCGTCGCTGCTGCTTCTGCTTCTGCTGCTGCTCTGTGGCGCCGCCCGCGCCGACGATATCGACGACCTGGTCAAGGCGCGCATGCGCGAACAGGGCATTCCCGGGTTGTCGCTGGCCGTCATCAGGAACGGCGCCATCGTGCGCGAACAGGCCTACGGCGTAATCGCCAACACGGCGCCGGACGCGGTCACCCCGGCCACGCTGTTCCAGGCGGCCTCGATCAGCAAGCCGGTGACCGCGCTCGCCGCCCTGCGCCTGGTCGAAGCGGGCAAGCTGCACCTGGACGCCGACGTCAATCGCACCCTGCGCAGCTGGAAGCTGCCTGACAACGACTTCACCCGCGACAGCAAGGCCACGCTGCGCGGCATCCTGAGCAACAGCGCCGGCCTGGGCGTGCCGAGCTTTCCCGGCTATGCAGCCGGCGCGCCGCTACCCACCTTGAAGCAAGTGCTGGACGGCGCGGCGCCCGCCAACACGGCCGCGGTGCGGGTCGAGCTGGTGCCGCGCAGCGCCTGGCGCTATTCGGGTGGCGGCCACGCGCTGCTGCAACAACTGATGATCGATGCCGCCGGCCAGCCGTTCGACGCCCTGATGGACGAGCTGGTGCTGAAACCATTGGGCATGGCGCGCAGCAGCTTCGCTCAGACGCCGCCGGCAAATGCGGCGCACGGCCACGTTGAAGGCAAACCGCTTCCCGGCGGCTGGCACGTCTATCCCGAACAGGCGGCCGCCGGATTGTGGACCACGCCGGCCGACCTGGCACGCTTTGCCATCGGACTGCAACGCGCCTACAACAGCAAACCGGGCGAGCCCGGGCCAATCCTGTCGCAGGCTATGGCGCGCGAGGCGATGAACCGCCAGATCGCCAGCGAAGGCCTGGGCCTGTTCGTCATGGGCACTGACGGCCGCGCGCCGAGCCTCTGGCATGGCGGCCGCAATCGCGGCTTCGACGCCTTCCTGTGGTTCACGCCGGCCAATGGCAACGGCATCGTGGTCATGATCAACGCCAACGACAACGCTGCCAGCGTGAATGCGGTGGCGCGGACCATCGCCGCCCACTATGGCATGGAGGCCTTTCCGTTCCCATCACCGGCGTCTGGGGAGCTACGCCGCTGACCACTACAAGTGTTGCAACTGGTACAAACCTGCACTCAAATCGCATTGCCTCTGGTGTAAAATCGTTTCAGCAGGTTATCGGCATAACTGCGCGACTAAACCGCACGAACGCCCCAGCACAACAATCAACTATAAAGGTGACACCTCCATGCGCGTCTTCCCGTCCAAAGGAAAATCCCTCGTCTTCGCTTTCGCAGCGACCGTCCTCTCGGCCAGCGCCTTGGCGCAGAACTGGCCTGACAACACCGTGACCGTGGTCGTGCCATGGCCGGCTGGCGGCCCGTCGGATATCGCGGCGCGCCCGCTGGCCAAAGGTCTCACCACCAATCTGAAAGAGTCGTTCGTGATCGATAACCGCGGCGGCGGCGGCGGCAATATCGGCACGGCTGCCGTGACCCGCGCCAAGCCGGACGGCATGACCATGCTGATCACCTCGAGCGCGCCGATCGTGATCAATCCGAGCCTGTACAAGAAGATGCCGTTCGATCCGTCCAAGGATCTGATCCCGGTCACCAACCTGCTGCGCGCGCCGCTGGTGCTGGTGGCTCACCCGTCGGTGCCGGCCAAGAACCTGAAGGAACTGATGGCCTTCATCCAGTCGAAGAAGGGCCAGTTCTCGTACGCGTCGTCGGGCAACGGCACGCCGCAGCACCTGACCGGTGAACTGTTCCGTAACGTGACCAAGCTGGACATGGTGCATGTGCCGTACAAGGGCTCGGCGCCGGCGATTTCGGATCTGCTGGGTGGCCACATCCCGATGATGTTCGACAGCACCATCGCCATCATGCCGCACATCAAGAGCGGCAAGGTCAAGCCGATCGCGATCTCGGGCAACAAGCGCTCGCCGCTGCTGCCGGACGTACCGACCTTCGCCGAAGCCGGCCTGCCGGCCATCGAATCGTACGCCTGGTACGGCCTGTTCGTGCCGGCCAAGACCCCGAAGGCCGTGGTCGACAAGATCAACGCCGAATCGCAGAAGGTCATGAAGTCGCCTGACTTCCAGCGCGTGCTGGCCGACACCGGCACCGAATACGTGGGCGACTCGCCAGAGAACTTCGCCAAGTTCGTCGCTGCCGAAAGCCAGAAATGGTCGAAAGTGGTGAAAGACAGCGGCGCGACCGTCGACTGATTCCTGCTTCCCTGTAAAAAAGGCTGCCGCGCGAAAGCGCCGCAGCCTTTTTTTACGCCTCAGATAGCGCGCCCTGCACACAACCTTCCATCAGCTTCGCGCAGCGAAACAACGGTTCTTTCTGCACAGCTACCGTATGCCATGCCTTTTCGATAACGACTAACATTTTCCTCACCGTCGCGGTTGTCAACCGGCAGCCGCCTACCCCTATCGAGGAGCAAGCATGGATTCGCAAGACAAGAAGCCCGAAGACGGCGTAACCCCATCGCGCCGCCGTTTTGTCAGCACCGTTGCCGCCGGCGTCGCCGCGTCGGCCGCCGCCGTCCCTGCCCTGGGCCAGCAAGCGGCCGGCGGCAACCAGCCGGCCGCCGGCGCCGCGCGCGAGGCCGCCAAGCGCTATCCGCGTCCGCCGTTTCCGAAACAGGAGCAATCCTGGCCGGCGCTGGCCAGCAAGATGACGCCGCGCCCCGACCACGGCGAAACCACCTATCGCGGCAGCGGCCGCCTGACCGGACGCAAGGCCCTGATCACCGGCGGCGACTCGGGCATCGGCCGCGCCGCGGCGATTGCCTATGCGCGCGAAGGCGTGGACGTGGCGATCGGCTACTTGCCGGCCGAAGAACCGGATGCGCGCGAAGTGATGCAATTGATCCGCGCGGCTGGCCGCAAGGCAGTGGCGATTCCGGGCGATATCCGTGACGAAGCATTCTGCAAGAAGCTGGTGGAAACGGCGGTGCGTGAACTGGGCGGCCTCGACATCCTGGTCAATAACGCCGCGCGCCAGCAGAACAATGCCTCGATCCTGGACATCACCACAGAACAGTTCGACTGGACCCTCAAGACCAATGTGTACGCGGTGTTCTGGATCACCAAGGCGGCTATCCCGCATATGGCGGCCGGCAGCGCCATCATCAACACGGCCTCGGTGACGGCCTACGATCCGCCCGAAAAACTGCTCGACTATTCAGGCACCAAGGCGTTCGAGGTGGCGTTCACCAAATCGCTGGCAAAGCAGATGGCGAGCAAGGGGATTCGCGTGAACGCGGTGGCGCCAGGCCCGGTGTGGACGCCGCTGCAATTGGCAGGCGGCAATTCACCGGAAGGCTTGCAGAAATTCGGGGAAGATACGCCGATGAAGCGTCCCGGCCAACCGGCCGAACTGGCGACGATCTACGTCACGCTGGCCTCGGATGAAGCCAGCTACACCACCGGCCATGTGTATGGCGCAGCGGGCGGCAGCGGTCAGCCATAAGGCGCCCCGTCACGTCGATACGCGCGCTGCCCGGCAGCACCGGGCAGCGCCGTCGACCGCTCAGCGGCGCAGCAGGCGCGCCAGCAGCGAAGCGACCGAACGGGTCGGGATCAATTTGCCCAGCGGGCCAGCGTTGTTACAGCGCGACGTAACGGTCATTTTTTGTCTCCTCCGAAATATTACTTGGCAATGTAACCAGAGTCGCTCTGCCGTTCTGTGCGCCAACTCGCTCAGCAGCAACAGTGCGCTACAAACGCGCGCGCCGCGATCTCAATGCGTCCTATGATTTAACCGTGGCCCACTGCCCTGCGGATCGGGCGGCAGCGCCACGCGGATTCATTCTCAACCGACAAGGAGGACGAGATGGGCTACGCAGATCGTGACAAGTACGGTATCTACCGCAACAATGGCAGCAGCAGCGACAGCAGCAGCCCGGGCCCAGGCCCGGCGCTGATGGGCGCCGACACCCTGATCGGCGAAGGTGTCGTCAACGCCGCCGAAGAAGACCTGGGCGACATCAAGGAAATCATGCTCGACATGCAGACCGGCCAGGTGGCCTACGCAGTGCTGGCGTTCGGCGGCTTCCTGGGCATGGGTGAAAAACTGTTCGCCGTGCCGTGGCAGGCGCTGCACCTGGACACGGTGAACAAGCGCTTCGTGCTCAATACCGACAAGGACCGCCTGAAGGGCGCGCCCGGCTTCGACAAGGACGCCTGGCCCGATATGAGCGACATGGACTGGGCAAACGGCGTCCACAGCTTCTACGGCACCGACATGAACAGCGGGGGCGCCCCGAGCATGGGGCCGGGCATGCCGATGGGCGGCATGGTGACCGGCGCCGGCACCGGCAGTTCGACCTATACGGGCGGATCGGCAGGGGCCAGCATGGGCTCCGGTGCAGGCGGCAGCATGGGTTCCGGCGCCGAAGGCAGCAATATGGGGACCGGCGCCAGCGCCGATCCGCGCCCAGGCAACCTGGGCGACGACAAGGATATCAGCAAGATCCGGGGCAGCAATATCGGTTAAGCCGATCCGGGCAACGCAGCGTGGACGGGCATCCCGTCCACGCCTTCAAGCCGCTTGCCCGCTGGCCCGGCTGGCGCATCAGCGCAACATCGATTCCCACACCTTCTGCAAGCGCTTGGCCGACACCGGCATCGGCGTGCGCAGCTCTTGCGCAAACAGCGACACCCTCAACTCTTCGAGCATCCAGCGGAAATCGATCATGCGCGGATCGTTGTTCTTGCCGGCCCCGTTCTTGAGCGTGCGCTGGAACTGGGCGGCCGCCGTTTGCCACTCGGCCATCAACTGCGCATCGCGCGCCGGATTGCCGCGCAGCTTCTCGAGGCGCACATTGATCCCCTTCAGGTAGCGCGGGAAGTGCGCCAGCTGGGTGTACTCGTTGTCCGCGATAAAGCGCTTGTGGATCAGGCCTTGCAGCTGCCCCTGGATATCGGCCGCCACCGCCGGCGGCAGGCTTTGCACGCGTTTCGGCAATCCATGGAACTCGCCCAGGATCTGCCCCGCCAGGCGCGCCACTTCATTGATCAACAGGCCGATGCGGCCCTTGCCTTCATCCTTGCGCTTGTTGAACGAGGCCGCGTCTTTCGGCAGCGGGTCTTGCAGGCAGGCGATGTCGATCGCCTTGGCCACGATCTGGTCGCGCAGGTCTTCCTGCGAACCGATGTTCATGAACTGCATGCCCATGCCCTGCAGGCCGGGGATGTTCTTCTCGGCAAACTTGAGCTGCTCCTTGAACTGCAGCGCGAACAGGCGGCGCAGGCCGATGCGGTGGGTGCGCGCCGCCACGTTCGGGTCGTCGAACACTTCCAGGTCGCAATGGCTGATCTTGTCGACCAGCGCCGGGAAACCGATCAGCGTCAGCTTGCCCTGCGTGATCTCGAGCAGCTCGGGCAATTCGCCGAAGGTCCAGCCGGTAAGGTTGGTGTGCGCGCCCGGTGCGCTCGGCGTCGGCGCCGGGGCCGGTGCGGCGCCCTTTCCCTTGCCCTTGCCGTTGCCCGATGCCGATGCCGATGCCGCAGGCGGCGCTGCGGGCGCAGCCGCCACCTTGGCCACCGGCGCGCGCGCGCCTGCCGCCGCCGGCGTTGCTTCGGCCATCTTCTGGAAACTCTGGCGCGCCTGTCCACCGAGTTCGCCCTGCAGCGTGGCCAGGTTGCGCCCCATCTCGAGCTGGCGCCCATGCTCGTCGATGACCTTGAAGTTCATGGTCAGGTGCACCGGCAGCGTCTCGAGCTTGAAGTCGCCGCTCAGCACCGCGATCCCGGTCTGGGCGCGGATGTCGGCGATCAGCACGTCGACCAGGTCGCCGCGGCCGAAGGCGCCGGCGCCATCGATGCGCTCGACGAAACGCGCCGCGTAGTCGGGCAGCGGCACGCAATGGCGGCGCAGCTTCTGCGGCAGCGACTTGAGCATCAGGTGCACTTTTTCCTTGAGCATGCCCGGCACCAGCCAGGCTGCGCGCTCTTGCGGAATCTGGTTCAGCGCGAACAGCGGCACGGCCAGGGTCACGCCATCGCGCGCGCTGCCCGGCTCGAAGTGGTAGGTCAGGCCCATCTCGATCCCGGTCACGATCATCGTCTTCGGGAACAGTTCGGTGGTGACGCCGGCCGCTTCATGCCGCATCAGTTCTTCGCGGTTCAGGTACAGCAGCTTCGGGTTCTCGCGCGCGCCGTCCTTGTACCACTTCTCGAAGCCGGCGCCGTTGACGATGTCGAGCGGGATCTCGCTGTCGTAGAACGCGGCGATCAACTGGTCGTCCACCAGCACGTCCTGGCGGCGCGACTTGTGCTCGAGGTTCTCGATGTCCTTGACCAGCTTGTGATTGTGGATATAGAACGGCAGGCGCGTTTCGTAGTCGCCCGCCACCAGCGCGTCGCGGATGAAGATCTCGCGCGCCTCGCGCGGGTTGCGCTGGCCGTAGTTGATGCGCCGCGCACCATAGATGACGATGCCGTGCAGCGTTGCCCGTTCGAGCGCCGTGACTTGCGCCTGACGCTTTTCCCAGCGCGGCTCGCCCCACGATTTCTTCAGCAGGTGCGCGCCCACCTTTTCGACCCACTCGGGCTGGATCTGGGCGATGGTGCGCGCGTACAGGCGCGTGGTCTCGATCAGTTCGGCCGCCATGATCCAGCGCCCGGCCTTCTTGCCCAGCGTCGAGCCGGGCCAGATGTGGAACTTGATGCCGCGCGCGCCCAGGTACACGCCGCCCTGCTCGTCCTCGGCCTTGAAGCCGATGTTACCGAGTAAGCCGGTCAGCAGCGCCAGGTGCAGCTGTTCATAGGTGGCCGGCGACTCGTTCAGGCGCCAGCCCTGCTCGCGCACGATCGTCAGCAGCTGCGAATGCACGTCGCGCCACTCGCGCAGGCGCAGCTGCGACAGGAAGTTGGCGCGGCAGTTGTCCTGCAGCTGGCGGTTGGTTTTCTTGTGCTCGATCGCGTCCTCGAACCAGGCCCAGATCTTGAGGTAGCTGAGGAATTCGGATTTTTCGTCGGCGAACTTCTTGTGCTTCTCGTCGGCCTGCTGCTGGTATTCGATCGGGCGGTCACGCGGGTCCTGGGTCGACAGCGCCGAGGCCACGATCAGCATCTCGGACAGGCACTGGTTGTCCAGCGCGGCCAGGATCATGCGGCCCACGCGCGGGTCGAGCGGCAGCTTGGCCAGCTTGCGCCCGAGCGGCGTCAGGTCGTTGTTGTCGTCGACGGCGCCCACTTCCTGCAGCAGCTGGTAGCCGTCGGCAATCGCGCGCCCCTGTGGCGCTTCGATGAAGGGGAAGGTCTCGACATCGGCCAGGCGCAAGGACTTCATGCGCAGGATCACCGCCGCCAGCGACGAGCGCAGGATCTCGGGGTCGCTGAACTTGGGGCGCTTGAGGAAATCCTCTTCTTCGTACAGGCGGATGCAGACGCCGTCGGCCACGCGGCCGCAACGGCCGGCGCGCTGGTTGGCGGCCGATTGCGCCACCGGCTCGATCTGCAGCTGCTCGACCTTGTTCCTGAAGCTGTAGCGTTTTACGCGCGCCAGACCGGTATCGACAACGTAGCGGATGCCCGGCACGGTGAGCGAGGTCTCGGCCACGTTGGTCGACAACACGATGCGGCGCGCGTTGGTGGTGCGGAACACGCGGTCTTGTTCTTCCACTGACAGGCGCGCAAACAGCGGCAGGATCTCGACGTGCGGCGGGTGGTGCTTGCGCAGCGCTTCGGCGGCGTCGCGGATCTCGCGCTCGCCCGGCAGGAACACCAGCACGTCGCCCTGGCCCAGGCGCGACAACTCATCGACGGCGTCGATCACGCCGTCCATCAGGTCGCGCTTTTCGCGCGCCGCCTGCGCCTTGGGCAGCGGTTTGCCGCCATCGACGGCGTTGGCGCCGACCACCTGATCGCGTTCGATCGGCCGATAGCGCACCTCGACCTTGTACAGGCGGCCCGACACTTCGATGACGGGCGCCGGCTTGTCGTTGCTGCCGAAATGGCGCGCGAAACGGTCGGCGTCGATGGTGGCCGAGGTGATGATGATCTTCAGGTCCGGACGGCGCGGCAGCAGTGTCTTGAGGTAGCCGAGCAGGAAGTCGATGTTCAGGCTGCGCTCGTGCGCCTCGTCGATGATGATCGTGTCGTAGTTGCGCAGCAGCGGATCGGTCTGGGTTTCGGCCAGCAGGATACCGTCGGTCATCAGCTTGACCGAGGCGCCCTTTTGCAGGGTGTCGTTGAAACGGACCTTGAAGCCGACGTGCTCGCCCAGCGGCGAGCCGAGTTCTTGCGCGATGCGCTTGGCGGTCGACGAGGCCGCGATCCGGCGTGGCTGGGTGTGGCCGATCAGGCCCTTGCTGCCGCGCCCCAGTTCCAGGCAAATCTTGGGCAGCTGGGTGGTCTTGCCCGACCCGGTCTCGCCCGAGACGATGACGACCTGGTTGTCGCTGATCGCTTTTGCGATCTCGGCGCGCCGGCCCGATACCGGCAGGTCTTCGGGGAAGGTAATCGGCGGCAGCGGGTTGCGCAGCACCGGCGTATCTTCGCGCGGCGCCCGTTCAGGACGCGCACCGGGGCGACGCGGGCCGCCGGGGGCGGCGTCGCCATGATTGGTTGCAGCACGGTTGCTGGGTGCGCGCGCCGGTTGCGGCAAAGGCTTGTTACTCTGTTCAGACATTGATTTTTACAAGGATTTGGTGCGCACGACGCGCAGCGAATTATAATGCGGCAAATGGAAAACCCTACCCAATTCGTCCAGTGGCTGCGCTCGGTCGCGCCGTATATTCACGCCTTCGGTGGCAAGACGTTCGTGGTCGCGTTTCCCGGTGAACTGGTCGCCGCCGGCGCCTTGCCGGTGCTGGCGCACGACCTCTCCTTGCTGGTCGGCCTGGGCATTCGCATCGTGCTGGTGCACGGTTCGCGTCCGCAAGTGGCCGAACAGCTGGCGCTGCGTAATGTCGAAGGCCGCTTCCACAACGGCATCCGCATCACCGACACCGCCGCCCTCGAATGCGCCAAGGAAGCGGCCGGCGAACTGCGCCTCGACATCGAGGCCGCCTTCAGCCAGGGCCTGCCCAACACGCCGATGTCGAATGCCCAGATCAGCATCGTCTCGGGCAACTTCGTGGTGGCGCGCCCGCTCGGCGTGATCGACGGCGTCGACTTCGAACTGACCGGCGTCACGCGCAAGATCGCGGCCGAAAAAATCCACCCGATCCTGAAAACCGAAGACAACCTGGTGCTGCTCTCGCCGCTGGGCTTTTCGCCGACCGGCGAAATCTTCAACCTGACACTCGAAGACGTCGCCGCCTCGGCCGCGATCGCGCTGCGCGCCGACAAACTGATCTTCCTGACCGAATCGTCGATGCTGCAGGACGCCGCCGGCTTCGACATCCGCGAACTGTCGTCGCACCAGGCCGAAGCCGTGCTGCAGGCCGGCTTCTTGCAAGACGCCGCCGCGTTCTACCTGCGCCACGCGATCCGCGCCTGCAACGCCGGCGTCGACCGCGCCCATATCATTCCGTTCGAGATGGACGGCTCGGCCCTGCTCGAGGTATTCACCCACGATGGCGTGGGCACCATGATCACCCACGAGAACCTGGAAAGCCTGCGCCAGGCCACAATTGAGGACGTTGGCGGAATTATCAAGCTCATCGAACCACTCGAGGCCGACGGCACCCTGGTGTACCGCGGGCGCGAACTGATCGAACGCGAGATCGACCAGTTCTCGGTGATCGACCACGATGGCGTGATCTTCGGCTGCGCCGCACTGTACCCGTTCCCCGAAGTCGGGATGGGCGAGATGGCCTGCCTGACGGTCAGTTCGGACGCCCAGACCCAGGGCGACGGCGAGCGCATCCTGCGGCACATGGAAAACCGCGCGCGCGCCGCCGGCCTGTCCAAGCTGTTCGTGCTGACCACGCGCACCTCGCACTGGTTCAAGAAGCGCGGCTTCATGCCGGCCACGGTCGACGACCTGCCGAAGGACCGCCAGCACATGTATAACTGGCAGCGCCGCTCGCAGGTGCTGATCAAGACCTTGTAATCCCGACGCCGGCCAACAGCGCGCCGGGCAAGTCTTTATAATGTCGGCTTCATCAGAACCGCACAACAGGAGTACCACCATGGCCCGTACCGTCAATTGCATCAAACTGAACAAGGAAGCCGAAGGACTGGATTTCCCGCCAGTGCCCGGCGAAATGGGCAAGAAGCTGTACCTGTCGGTCTCGAAAGAGGCGTGGCAGGCATGGCTCAAGCACCAGACCATGCTGATCAACGAAAATCGCCTGAACCTGGCCGATGACCGCGCCCGCAAGTACCTGGCGACGCAGATGGAAAAGCATTTCTTCGGCGACGGCGCCGATGCGGCGGTCGGCTACGTGCCACCGGCGGCGTAAGCAAAAACACGTTCAGAACGTAAAAAAATCCCGCTCGCGGCTGCCGTGAGCGGGATTTTTTCATGGAGCGGCGAAGCATCACATCGCCTTGCACTGCCTTAATTCGCAGCGCGCCATGAACACCTTGCCGTTATCGCACTGCAAGCGATAGACTTCGACCGGACCGGGCGCCGTCACCAGGCCGGCGCCCTGCCCGCCGGTGCATGCCTGCGCCTTCGCCAGGGCCTCGACCGTGGCGGACGACACGCCAATGTTGAACGGCACCCGCTCCACCGCCGCATTGGCGGCGGCGACCGGCGCCACGGCCGGCGCCCGCGCGGGCGCCATCGGGCTTGTGAAAACCGAACAACCGCAGAGCAGGACCGCCACCAGCGCCAGTGCGTGTTTCATGCCTGGCTTCCTTAGAACGTCAGTGTCTTGACGCCTTCGGCGGTGCCGAGCAGGCACACGTTGGCGCCGGCCCTGGCGAACAGGCCGACCGCGATCACGCCGGTGATGCCGGTAATTTCAGTCTCGAGCGCCACCGGGTCGGTGATCGACAACCCGGCCACGTCGATCAGTTCACCGCCGTTGTCGGTGATGTAGGCCTGGTCGGTGCCGGCCTTCAGGCGCAGCTTCGGCTGGCCGCCGAGCGCCGCCAGCTTGCGCATCACCGAGGCGCGCGCCATCGGAATCACTTCGACCGGCAGCGGGAACGCGCCCAGGGTGCCCACCAGCTTCGAGCCGTCGGCGATGCAGACGAATTTCTTGGCCACCGAGGCGACGATCTTCTCGCGCGTGAGCGCTGCGCCGCCGCCCTTGATCATGGCGCCCTGCGCGTCGATCTCGTCGGCGCCGTCGATATACACGGCCATCGACTCGACGTCGTTCAGGTCGAACACGTCGATGCCGTGGCCGCGCAGGCGCGCTGCGGTCGCTTCGGACGAGGCCACGGCGCCCTTGATGCGGTGCTTGATCTTTGCCAGTTCGTCAATGAAGAAGTTGGCGGTCGAGCCGGTGCCGACGCCGATGATTTCACCGTCGACCACGTAATCGATGGCGGCGCGTGCCGTAGCTTGCTTGAGTTCGTCTTGAGTCATGATGCGGATGGTAAGAGGGGAAGCCGCCATTCTAGCGGATGTCCTGTGCCCCGCTCCCAAAAAAAGCAGGATAGGATGGGCATGCATACGCTTCGAACATGCACGCTGCATTTGCCAATCCCGGCGGCGTCGATCACACTCGTCTTTTCGCCCGCCGTGCGTCCCCCGTGAGCTCCATGAAGATCTTTACCCGAAAACGACTCGTCATCGCCACCGCCGTACTGGCCGTCGCCGCTGGCGCCGGCTATTTCCTGAGACCGAAGAGCGACGTCGCGCCGCCGTCGAAATACCGCAGCGCCCTGGTTGACCGCGGCGACATCCACCAGACCGTGACCGCCACCGGCACCATCAACCCGGTGGCGCTGATCAATGTCGGCTCGCAGGTCTCCGGCACCGTGGCCGAGCTCAATGCCGACTTCAACGACCGCGTCAAGAAGGGCCAGGTGCTGCTCAAGCTCGAACCGACCATCTTCAACGCCCAGGTCGCGCAGGCCGAAGCCAATATCGCCTCGGCGCGCGCCAGCCTGCGCCTGTCGCAGGCGACCTTCGAACGCAACGAGCAGCTGGTGGCGCAGAACTTCGTCTCCAGCCTGGCGCTCGACCAGTCGCGCCGCGAGATGGAAGTGGCCGCCGCCAACCTCAAGCTGGCGCAGGCGCAGCTCGACCGGGCGCGCGCCGATTTCAACAACAGCGTGATCCGCTCGCCGATCGACGGCGTGGTGATCAAGCGCACCATCGATCTGGGGCAGACCGTGGCGGCGTCGTTCAATACGCCGAACCTGTTCCAGATCGCGCAAGACCTGACCAAGATGCAGATCGACACCAGTGTCTCGGAAGCCGACGTCGGCCTGCTCAAGGATGGCGTGCCGGCGCGCTTCGTGGTCGACGCCTATCCCGAGCGCGAGTTCAACGCCACCATGCGCCAGTTCCGGCTGGCGCCGACCGTGGTGCAGAACGTGGTGACCTATAACGTGGTGCTCGACGTCGACAACAGCGACGAGTTGCTCAAACCGGGCATGACGGCCCAGGTGCGGCTGGTGGTGGCCAAGCGTGACAACGTGCTGCGCATCCCGACCACGGCCCTGCGCGTGCGCCTGACCGAACAAGACCAGGAGGCCGAGCGCAAGCGCACCAAGGGTGCCGCGCAGGGCGCGCTGCCAGCCGACGACGATGTCGCCTTCCGCAGCGCCAGCGAGACGGCGCGTCTGTTCAAGGTCTACAAGCTCGATGCCCGGAATCAGCCGCAGCCGGTCGACATCCGCGCCGGCCTGTCCAATTTTCGCTACACCGAAGTGCTGTCGGGCGAGCTCAAGCCGGGCGAGCGCATCGTCACGCGCGCGATCGCGGAGCCTGACAAGCGATGAGCGAAGCAGCGGTCAATGCGCTGATCGACATCCGCGGCGTCAGCAAGTCTTACCTGAGCGGCAGCGTCGAAACGCCGGTGCTGCACGGCGTCGACCTGCGCGTCGAGCGTGGCGACTTTGTCTCGATCATGGGCCAGTCGGGTTCGGGCAAATCAACCTTGATGAACATCCTCGGCTGCCTTGACCAGGCCAGCGGCGGCGCCTACCTGCTCGATGGCGCCGACACCCGCACGCTCGACCGCGCGCAGCTGGCCGCTATCCGCAACCGCAGCATCGGCTTCGTGTTCCAGAGCTTCAATCTGATCAAGCGCATGAGCGTGGCCGAGAATGTGGCCCTGCCGCTGATCTATGCCGGCATCGGGCGCGCCAGGGCGCATGCGCGCGCAGTGGCCGAACTCGAACGCGTCGGCCTGGGCGAATTCGCGCGCCGCACGCCGAGCCAGCTCTCGGGCGGCCAGCAGCAGCGGGTGGCGATTGCACGCGCCCTGGTCACCGATGCGCCGCTGCTGCTGGCCGACGAACCGACCGGCAATCTCGATACCCACACCAGCGACGACATCATGACCGGTTTCCAGGCGCTCAATCGCGAACGCGGCATCACCATCGTGCTGGTCACCCACGAAGCCGACGTCGCCGCCTACAGCCGGCGCCTGGTGCGCCTGAAGGATGGGCAGGTGATGTACGACGGGCCGGCGGTCGAAGGCCTGCGCCAGCTCGCGGCCAGCCATGCCAGCCGCGATGGAGCCCGGCCATGAACCTGATCCAGGTACTGATCGAGTCGCTGCGTTCGATGGCGGCAAACCGCCTGCGCACGGCGCTGACCATGCTCGGCATCGTGATCGGCATCGCCTCGGTGGTGCTGCTGCTGGCGATCGGCGACAGCATGCAGCGCTTCATTGGCAAGGAGCTGCAGATGCTGGGCACGAACATGCTGTACGTGATGCCGGGCGGCGACCGCACCGCCGGCCAGCGCGCGCGCGAAGGCAAGGTCGCGGCGCTGACGCTGGACGACGCCGAGGCCCTGAACGCCCTGCCCAGCCTGACCGGCGCGGCGCCGGCGCTGCAGGGCAGCTTCAAGCTCAGCGCCGGCAACGAGACCCTGAACAGCACCGTCAGCGGCGTCACGCCGGCCATGTTCGCGATCCGCAACTGGCAGCTGGCGCAGGGCACGATGTTCGGCGAGGCCGACATCCGCGCCAGCGCGCGCCTGGTGGTGATCGGGCAGAAGGTGGCCGACCAGTTCTTCTATCGCCTCGATCCGCTCGGGCGCTACCTGCGCATCGAGAACGTGGCGTTCCAGGTGATTGGCGTGCTGGCCGGCGAAGGACGCCAGATCGACGGCACCGACCTGTCCGAACTGGTGCTGGTGCCGATTACCGCGGCCAGCGCCAACCTGGTCAAGACGCCGTTTCCGCAGAACGTGCACTATGTCGCCGCGCAGGGCCGCCCCGACGTGGCGCTGCCGGACGCGATCGCCGACATCGAAGACGTGCTGCGCAGCCGCCACCGCATCCGGCTCGACGACCCCGACGACTTCCGCATCCAGAACCTGAGCACCTTCGCCGAGACCGCGAATAAAATCAGCGCCGGGGTGGCGCTGCTGCTCGGGCTGATCGGCGCGATCTCGCTGCTGGTCGGCGGCATCGGGATCATGAACATCATGCTGGTGTCGGTGACCGAGCGCACGCGCGAGATCGGCATCCGGATGGCGATCGGCGCGCGTCCGGGCGACGTGCTGCTGCAGTTTCTGGCCGAGGCGGTGGTGATCTGCCTGGCCGGGGGCCTGGTCGGCATCGCGATCGCGGCCGCCGGCGCGGCGCTCATTACCAGGCTTGCCGACTTCGAGGTCTACCTGACGCTGTCGGCGGTGATCGTGGCCTGCGGTTTCTCGACGGTGGTGGGGATCTTCTTCGGCTTCTATCCGGCCCGACGCGCGTCGCGGCTGCTGCCGGTCGATTGCCTGCGCTACGAATGAGATGCAGTAAACTGGCGCGACTCGGGGCAAAGGACCAACCATGCAACTCGCCGTTCCCACCATTGCAAGGCGCTGCGCCTGGACCGCGCTGCTGTCGCTCGCCGTCCTGACGGGCGCCGACGCTGCCTTGCAGGACACGCACGAGCTTGAACCGGACGCCGGGCAGGCAGCCCAGGCGCCAGCTGCCAGCGACGCCGCTGGCGGCGCGCAGGCCCCGGTCAGGATCAACGCCAGGAAGAACCCGGGCGATTTGTCGTACAAGTCGTTCTTCGGCATCCAGACCTTGCTGCAATCGTTTCTGCCGCCCGAGCCGCGCGTGATCGACTTCAGCTACCGCCTCTCGTTCATGCAACTGAGCGGCGCCGAGCGCGATGCCTACAACCCCGATACCTGGGCCGTGGCCATCGTCGGCGATAGCTTCGACCAGGTGGTGCCGGTGGGCCGCGGCGGCTACTTCGTGCTGCCCGAATCGCGGCAGGCGGTGGACGAGAACGCGACCGTCATGTTCAATGCCCAGACCCGCTGGCGCAGCCTTGACGTGGCCTTCAAGCTGCGCGTGTCGCCGCAGCAGACGCTCAGCTACGCCGATTTCGCCAGGGGAATCGCTGGATTCAAGGCGGTCCAGAACCAGGTGCCGTGGTATCGCTTCGGCCTGCGCGCGGTGCGCACAGCGCGCATACACGGACTGCGCGCGTGCTTTCGCACCTCTGACGCGCGCATCGAGATCGACGGCGTCCCGGCCGCAACCAAGGTCGATGGTGCCTGCCAGGTGCTCGGGTTCGACCCTGCCAGGGCGCGCGCGGGTGCCTCGACGATCGCGTTTATCGGGCAGCTCGATAATGTGACGCTGGACGAATCGGAAAGCTGAATACGTCATCAGAGCGTCACCTGGGCTGGCTAAGATTTGCCGTCTTTCATTTTCGGCAAACGCCATCCCATGACCCCATCGAATCCACGTCGTCACTTCATCCGTACCTTTTCCCTCGGCACCGTTGCCATGTCCACGCTGGCGGCCTGTGGCAGCGATTCCGACGAGCGCGCAGCCAGCTTTGCGCATGGCGTGGCCAGCGGCGATCCGCTGGCCGACCGCGTCATACTGTGGACACGTGTCACGGCAACCGGTAATGGCGATGTCGATGTAGGCTGGGAGATCGCCGAAGAAAGCGACTTCGCCCGTCCGCTCGCCTCCGGCACCGTGCGCACCGGCGCTGCCAGCGACTTCACGGTAAAAGTGGATGCGACTGGCCTTGTCGCCAATCGCAGCTACTACTACCGCTTCGGCTGCCTGGGGGCGCTCTCGCCTGTGGGACGCACCAGGACGCTGCCGACCGGTACGGTGTCGCGCGTGCGCTTCGCCGTGTTCAGCTGCTCGAACTATCCGACCGGTTACTTCAACGTGTATGCCGATGCCGCGCAGTTCAACGACATCGACGTCGGCCTGCACTTGGGCGACTACATCTACGAATACGCGGCGGGTGGCTATGCCTCGCAGAACGCGGCCAGCATGGGGCGCGTCTCGAAGCCGGCCAACGAGATCATCACCTTGTCGGATTATCGCCAGCGCTACCAGCAATACCGCACTGACCCGGATTTGCAGGCGGTGCACGCGCGCATGCCCTTCATCACCGTGTGGGACGACCATGAGTTGTCGAACGACACCTGGACCGGCGGCGCCGAAAACCACGACCCGGCCACCGAAGGCCTGTGGGCCGCGCGGCGCCAGATGGCGATCCAGGCCTATCACGAGTGGATGCCGATCCGCCTGCCGAATGCGGCGCGCCCGGACCGGATCTACCGCTCCTTCGATTTCGGCAACCTGGTGTCGCTGCACATGCTCGACACCCGCGTGATCGGGCGCGACAAGCAGCTGGCCTACGCCAGTTATGTGGGCGCCGACCGCAGCTTCAACAGCGCCGCCTTCGCCGCCGATGCGTCGAACCCGGCGCGCCAGCTGATGGGCGCCGAGCAGAGCGCATGGCTGCAGAACCAGATGGGCAAATCGAGCGCCACCTGGCAGATCCTGGGCCAGCAGGTGCTGATGGCGCGCATGCTGCTGCCGGCACCAATGGTGCTGGGCACGACCGGCTACCCGGCCTATTTCGCGATCGCGGCCAAGGTCAAGGCCGGCACGCCGCTCAGCGCCGCCGAGCAGCAATTGCTGGCGGCCACGCCGCTGCCCTACAACCTCGACGCCTGGGATGGCTACCCGGCCGCGCGCGAGACGGTGCTCAACATGGCGCGCACGCTCAACAAGAACCTGGTGGTGCTGGCAGGCGACACCCACAATGCCTGGGCCAGCGACCTGGCCGACCTGCAGGGCCGTGCCGTCGGCGTCGAATTCGGCGTGCCTGCGGTTTCGTCGCCCGGCTTCGAAGGCTATTTCCCGACCGCCGCGCCAGCCATGGTCGCGGCCGGCATGGAACAGCTGATCGGACCGCTGCAATACGCCGAGACGGCATCGCGTGGTTTCATGGTGCTGACAGTGACGCCGACCGAGACCCGCGCCGAATACCGCTACGTCAGCACGATCGCCTCGAGGACCTACACGGCAGCGACCGGCAAGACGCTGCGTACCTTGCCGGGCGCCGCCAACCGAAAACTCGTGGCGGCTTGACGGTCTCGGTGGTGGGCGCGCGCCGCTCCTGTTGATGGGCAGGACGCGGCAGTGGCGCGCATTGCGGTCTGACGACGCAGGCGCGCCAGTTCATTGGCACCGAACTCCCGTCATCTGATATCGGGAATGAAGACGTCCCGGAAACTGAACGACTATTTTTCAGCGCAAACCATCGGCTGAACTTAACTTGGCGTCTGCCCCTGCGGTCTGCGTCTTCCGGCAAGCTGGTCGGGTATGAAGTCCATCAACCAAATGGGCGATCGCCGCAGCACGGCCAATGGTAACGGTTTCTCACCCATCAAGCTCAATGCTGCGCCAAACCCATCGCGCCGGTGCCCGGCCTTCAGCTCCTTCATGCAAGCCATCAAGAGCGCCTGCATGCCGTCGTACTCGCAACTTATCCCAGTAGAGTCCCAGCAGCCGCCTGAGTAACGTGGCATTGCTGTTGCCGTGCTCGCGGCTCCGTGACGTTGATGACCCGCTGTTTTTGACAATACCGCTTGTCTCATTCCGGCAACACATCTCGTACCACATCGTCAATATGTGATTATTCGCGTATTTTCCTTATAGAAATAGTTGACTAGAGGATACAATTATTTACAGCAACTTTCAGTTTTCTGTTCGCTGCTGTGAACCATAAAAACTCAACCAATACCGATTAGGAATCCAATGAAGGCACGTTTATTTCTAGCGGCAATGGCATTGCCATTTGCCGTTTCGTCCGCTTACGCACAAGACAACGCCGGTGTACGCATCAGCGGTTTCGGCACCGCCGCCCTGACCTGGTCCGACACTGACCAGGCTGAGTTCGCACGCCCGAATCAGGCAAGCGGCGTTAATAAGAAGCCACGTACCGGCGTCGATTCCAATCTTGGCCTGCAGGCGGACTACGCTGTCAACAGCTGGCTGTCGGTGACCGGCCAGGGCCTGGTGCGCAAGGACGGCGAGGATTCCTACGGTGCAGAGCTGACCTGGGCCTTCGCCAAGGCCAAGTTATCGGATCAGCTGAGTGTACGCGTGGGGCGCCTGGTGCTTCCGACCTTCATGATTTCCGAGTACCGCAACGTCGGCTACGCCAATACGTTCCTGCGCCCACCGTCAGAAGTTTATTCACAGGTGCCGCTGAACAGCGTCGACGGTACTGATATCACCTGGCAGCAGGGTTTTGGCGACACCACACTTACCGCCCAACTGGCTTTCGGTCGCAGCAAGAATACTTTGTCGAGCGGTATTAAGGCCGAGCTGACCCGTCTTCGCGCGCTGACACTGACTGCCGAACACGGCCCGTTCACAGTACGCGTTGGTCGCACCGAAACCAGGCTCACCGTCGATGCGCCGCAATTCAACAGCCTGGTGTCGGCACTCAATACCGCCGGCAACAACTTCAGGATCAGCCAGTTGAATGACATGGCGCGCCTGGTCGACAACCACAAGAAAAAAGGCAGTTTCACGTCGGCAGGCTTGGGCATGGACTGGAACAACATCATCGTCCAGACCGAATACGCAAATCGCAAGGTCGATACTGCTTCGGGCTCGACCGATTCCTGGTACGCGCTGGGTGGCTATCGCTTTGGCAAGTTCACCCCCTACTACAGCCACGCCAAGCTGTCGGTGTCGAGCGATTTCGCCAACACCGTCCCGACCGCCTGCGCTGCCGGGTCGCTGGCCGCGTGCACACCAACCGTACGAGCGCTGAACAACGCGTTGGAAGGCCTGCGCGCGGGCACCAATGGCAGTGCGCAAAGCACCGATAGCATCGGCCTGCGTTGGGACTTCGCCAGCTCGGCTGCCCTCAAGTTCCAGATCGACCGCATCAAGCCAGAAGGCAAGGGGCTGTTCGTGCATACAGCACCCGGCTTCAAGGGCCCTGTCACCGTTGGCGCCGTCGCCGTCGACTTCGTGTTCTAAGGAGATTCACGATGAAACAACTAATCAAAGCAAGCGTTGTCGCAGCAATCCTGGCACTGGCCACTCCGGCTATGGCCGAAATCGTCGTCGTGGTGAATCCGAAGGCGGCCGAATCGGCAATGACCAAGGATCAGGTGGCCCAATTCTTCCTCGGTAAATCCAGTGGCATGACGCCGGTCGACCAGCCGGATAACGCGCCAGTGCGTGCCGAGTTCTACAAGAAGGTGACGGACAAGGAAGCGTCGCAGGTAAAGGCCCTGTGGTCCAAGCTGGTGTTCACCGGCAAAGCGACGATGCCGAAGGAAGTCGGCGATAGCGCCGCCGTCAAGAAGGCAATCGCCGCCGATTCGAAGGCCATCGGCTACATCGAGAAAAGCGCTGTGGATGCCTCGGTCAAAGTGGTCTATACCGCGCCTTAAGTCGTCAGGTAAAGTGCACCCGCCCCTGTTTTCACAAGGGCGGTTTTTTGAGTTTCAGGACATGGCAGTCGGCGCACGGAGCGCAAGATCCAAGTTCTTGCGCTCATCGCAAACAAGCCGGATCTCGGCAGCACGGATCATGGCCGAAATCGCGTAAGGTGACTCGCACGCGCGCGTTCAGCGCATACAGGATGGGCCGAGTCGAGAACAGCACTGCCGACAGGCAGACCCGGCGCCAGCGGCAATGTCATCCGGGCCGCTCCGGGCTGGGCTGCGCCGGAACACTGACCCTGGCACGTTCCACAACCTCGAATAGCGCCATGCCGGCAAGCATTGCAATGCAAAACACGGCAGGCTTGGCGCCGCCATACGCAAGCGACGCCAAGGCAGGCCCCGGACAAAATCCGGCCAGGCCCCAGCCGGCGCCGAAGGTCAGTGCGCCCAAGACGAGACGGCGGTCGATCCTGGTCGACGTCGGGAGCGCAATGGGGTTGCCCAGGACTGACTTCGAGCGCTGACGGGCGACGTAAAACGCCAACGCAGCCACGGGCAGTGCGCCGCCCATCACGAACGCAAGCGAAGGATCCCACGCCCCCGCCAGGTCCAGAAAACCGAGAACCTTGGACGGGTTGGTCATGCCCGAGCCAATCAAGCCCCAGCCAAACAGCAAACCGGCAATCAACGCGCTGATCGGGTTCATGTCGACTCCCTCATCCCGCCAGGTGGCGAACGATATAGACGGTCACGAAGCCGGCGCACATGAACGCAATGGTCGCCGCAATCGAGCGAGGCGAGCGGCGCGCCAGTCCGCAGATACCATGCCCGCTGGTGCAACCTGCGCCATAGCGCGTGCCCACGCCCACCAGCAAGCCGGCAATGACGAGCGTCGGATAGCCTGCATCGATCTGTAGCGAGGGCAACTGCGCTACCAGCGTGAACACCAGCGGAGAAATGACCAGGCCGGCGACGAACGCCAGGCGCCAGGAAATGTCGCCTCGCTGAGGACGCAAGAGAGCGCCGACGATGCCGCTGATACCGGCAATTCGTCCGTTAAATAGCAGCAGCAACGCGCTCGCGAGCCCGATCACGATGCCCCCGGACAGCGACGCCCAGGGCGTGAAGTGGAGCCAGTCAATCGTCATTTGCCTCTCCCGGCTTGGGGCAGTACAGTTGATACAACACCTGCAACACAGCCAGCGCCTCGGCACTGGCAATGTTGTAGAAGATTTTCTTGCCTTCGCGGCGCGTGCTCACCAACTGCTCGGTGCGCAGAATGGTCAATTGCTGCGAGAGCGTCGGCTGGCGTATGCCGGTCATGGCTTCAAGTTCGCTCACCGCATACGCGCCCTGTGTCATCTGGCACAGCAACAACAAACGGTCTCGGTTGGACAGTACTTTCAGCAGGTTGCAGGCCGTCCCGGCCGCAGCCTGAATTTGAACCAGGTCAATCGTTGGCGTAACCATGTGGCTCCTTTCAAACATACGCTGCAGGCATCACCATATCAAGTGATAATATATTTTATTGTATATTGTAGTTGACCACTCTGCCCGAGTCACCATCAACTTCCTGGGAGCGATCATGATTTTCAGACAATTGTATGAGCCGCTGTCGAGCACCTATACCTATCTTGTCGGTGACGAAGATACTGGCCAGGCCATCCTGATCGACCCGGTCATCGCAACGATGGAACGCGATCTGGCCGAGGTCCGCCGCTTCGGTCTGACGCTCGCCTATACCGTCGATACCCATGTCCACGCCGACCACGTGACTGCGGCCCTTGAAATGAAGCGTGCTGTCGGCAGCAAGATCGCGGCCCCGGCCTTTGACCGCCTGCCTTGCGTGGACCTCGGCATCGAAGACGGGATCGACTTTCAGATTGGCGCCATCCGCCTGCACCCGCTACACACGCCAGGCCATACCGACGGCCATTTTGCCTTCGTCTGCGGGGACCGGGTGTTTACTGGTGACGCCCTGCTCATCGACGGCTGTGGCAGGACAGACTTCCAGAACGGCAGTGCCGATGCCTTGTACAAGAGCGTGCGCGAGAAATTATTCTCGCTGCCGAACGAAACCCTGGTCTACCCGGCGCATGACTACCAGCAGCGCTTCGTGTCATCCATCGCCCAGGAAAAAGCGCGCAACCCAAGGCTGGGTGGCGAGCGCAGCCTTGATGAATTCAGGACCATCATGGCAGGGCTGAACCTGCCGTACCCCAGGTTCATCGACTATGCCGTGCCGGGGAATCGCGCATGCGGCGTCTGCCCGCCAGACGTGCCGCAGAACCTGGCCCAGTACTGCCAGCAGATGTCGGCCAGCCCCCAGGGTTAGGTGAACTGGAACCCGCTGCATCGCTGACCCGGGCCCGGCCGGGTGGCGGTTCGGGGTTTTTCAGCCAGCGACGACATTGGCTGCCGCGTGCGCCGAGCCTGGCGTGACGGCGCGCAGATTACTGTGCCTGATCCGATTCTGGTTTGATGTGCTGACCGCATTGGGAGCGGCATTGCAGACCAGAACATCACGATCTATCCGCAGGCTTGCAGGAGAGATCGTCCAGCGCATCAAAATACGAACAGCAACGGTGCGCAGCCATCCATCCCAGTCGTGTAGCCTTATCCTCGCCTTCCCAATGCAATGCGGAGTCGATTCATGTCCAGAAGCATCCCCGATAACACTACGCAAGAAAACCTGCGCATCCCCTTAGTCGAGGAGCAATTGACGGTCGGTACTCGTGTCGTTGAATCCGGGCGCGGCGTCCGTATTCACAAGACCGTCCTGGAACAGCCAGTCACCATCGACGAGCGCTTGGCGCGCGACGAGATGACGGTCGAGCATGTGCCTGTCGATCGGATCGTCGCGCTCGACGAAGCACCTGTCACCCGCTACGAAGGCGACACGCTGGTAGTGCCGGTTTTCGAGGAAGTGCTGGTGGTTGAACGCCGCCTGCGCATCAAGGAAGAACTGCGCATCACCCGTATCCGGCATGAAGAACGCTATCAGGACACCGTCTCGCTCAAAGCCGAGCGGATCGAGATCGAGCACTTCGATGATGCCGAAAAGCCGCTTACGCCATGACACCACCATAACGGAGGAACGACCATGCAACATACCCTTGTAGCTGTGTTCGATAATCAGACCGATGCCCAAAGTGCGCTGGACGCATTGCTCGCCTCGGGTTTTTCCCGTGAAGACGCACGCTTGTCCGGCGCTGCGGGCGGCGCCGGCACGAGCGCCGGTAATGCGACGACGACCGGCACCGACAGTGATCCCGGCATCGGGACGAGCATCAAGAATTTCTTCAGCGACCTGTTCACCGATGACGACGACAACAGCCGTGCCAATCGCTATCAAGGCGCTGTCTCGAGCGGAAAGCATGTCGTCACCCTGAGCGCGGATTCCTTGCCCGAAGTCGAGCGCGCCGCCGATATCGTCGAGCGCTTCGGCCCGGTGGATATCGACGAGCATTCGGACGGTGTCGGCCAGGCAGCATCGGGCGGCGCCATGGCGGCCGCAAGCCAGAGCGGCATGCAATCCTATTCGACCTCCGCCCAATCGGCAACTGGCGCCAGCCAGGGGGCGGCGTCCAGCGCCTCGATGCAACGCGATACCGCAACCCAGACCATCCCTGTCGTGCAGGAAGACCTGAAGGTTGGCAAACGTGAAGTGCAGCGCGGCGGTGCGCGCATCTATTCGCACGTGATCGAGACCCCGGTCGACGAAAGCATCGGCCTGCGCGAAGAGCACGTGGACGTGCAGCGTCGTGCGGTCAATCAGCCGATCAACCCGGAAGACGTTACTGCATTCAAGGAACAGACGATCGAAATGCGCGAGACAGCCGAGGAAGCAGTGGTGCAGAAGTCGGCCCGCATTGTCGAGGAAGTGAGCATCGGCAAGCAGGTAAGCGAGCGTCAGGAACAGATCCACGACACCGTGCGCCACACCGAGGTCGAAGTCGAGCGCCTTGGCGAAACCACGACCGACAGCGACGACGACTATCGCAACCACTACCAGAGCAATTATGCGGCGGGCGGCGGTGCATACGATGACTATGCGCCGGCCTATACCTACGGTTCACAGATGCGTAGCCAGTACCCTGGGCGCGAGTGGAACGATGTCGAACCCGGCCTGCGCAGCGACTGGGAAACGCGTCATGGCGGAAACGCTTCTACATGGGAAAAAATGAAGGCAGCAGTGCGCCATGGCTGGGACCGCATGACGAACGATACCGATACACGCCGCTCCTGACTGATTAATTCGGCGGCAAATACAAAACGGCGCAACAGCGCCGTTTTCATTTGGCCCAATCCCCGCCCGCGCTCAGCCAAGCGGCGCATGGGTCGACATGATCGACTGCATCTGCTCTTCATCCTCGCTCGACATCACGGTCAGCACTTCGGCCTCGTCGCAGCCTTCCGGGGTCAGGTAGGCATGCCCCATGCTCGAATCAAAATAGATCGACTGCCCTTGCCTGAGCACCACCGGGTCGTAGAACTCGCTGTGCAGCACCACCGCGCCCTTGAGCACATAGGTGAATTCCTCGCCCGAGTGATGCACCAGCTGGCCGAACTGCTTGACTGACTTGGCGCGGATGCGTGCGATCACCGGGATCATGCGCTTGCGCCGCAACTCGGCGCACAGGTAGTGGTAATCGTAGTTGGGCGTCTCGACCCGCAACGCCGTGTCCAGGCTGCCAAGACTACGCCGCGCCGTCACCGGCGTTTCGGCCTCGCTTTTCTCTTCCGCGAACAATTCCGACATCCGCAGGCCCAGCTTCTGGCTCAGCTGGTACAGCTTGTCGTAGCTCAGCGTCAGCTGCCCATGCTCGACCTTCGACAGCGTCGAGACGGGGATGCCGCTCTTGGCGCTCATTTCCTTCAAGGTCCAGCCCTGGCGGCTGCGCAGGCCACGGATCAGCGCCGCCAGTGTCGGTGAATCAGATGACATGTTTATTTTTCGTGATTGACAAATTATCTTACGAGGTAGATATTTCTCCAATCAGAGAAATAATAACCGGATCAGGCACTATTTTATCGCCCCGATCCGTCGATCGCAATCAACCGTGGAGATGGGGACCGATGAAATTCCTGACGATGATGTTGTTGAGCATGGTCTGCTGGCATGGGGCGGCGAGCGCGCAGCAGGTGCCGGCGCCGCCGTCGACGCCCTTGTCTCCGTTGAAACCGGCCATCAAGCCGCCGGCCGAGACCTCGCAAAGCGCGGTCCCGGGCGGCGCGCAAGGCCAGGCGCCGACGCTCGACAAGACGGATCTGGACGCCTGGCTCGACGGCTACATGCCGTTCGCCCTCAACACCAGCGATATCGCCGGCGCCGTGATCGTCGTGGTCAAGGACGGCCAGATCCTGACTGCGCGCGGCTTCGGCTATGCCGACGTCGACAAGCGCACTCCGGTCGACCCGCTGCGCACGCTGTTCCGTCCCGGCTCGGTGTCGAAGCTGATCACCTGGACCGCCGTGATGCAGCAGGTCGAGCAGGGCAAGATCGACCTCGATGCCGACATCAACACCTATCTTGACTTCAGGATTGCTGCGCACGGCGCCAAGCCGATCACGATGCGCGAACTGATGACCCACACCGCCGGCTTCGAGGAAGCCGTCAAGCACCTGATCGTCTACGACAAGGGCGACTACAAGCCGCTCGGCCCGCTGCTCAAGAGCTGGGTGCCACGGCGCATCTACGATGCCGGCGCCACGCCGGCGTATTCGAACTACGCCACCTCGCTGGCCGGCTACATCGTCGAACGCGTTTCAGGCCAGTCGTTCAACGACTACATCGAACAGCACATCTTCGCCCCGCTCGAGATGAAGAGCGCGAGCTTTCGCCAGCCACTGCCGGCCGCGCTGGCGCCGCGCATGGCCACCGGCTACAGCACGCCGGGCGAACCTTCGCTCGGCTTCGAGATCGTCAATTCGGCGCCGGCCGGCGCGATGTCGGCCAGCGGCGCCGACATGGCCAACTTCATGATCGCGCACCTGCAGGGCGGCCAGTTCAAGGGCCGCCGCATCCTGTCGGCCGCCAGCGCCGCCGCCATGCACGACAGATCGCTCGACAAGGTCGCGCGCTCGTCCCTGATCGGGCCCCTCAACCGCATGGAACTGGGTTTTTTTGAAACCAACGTCAACGGCCGCGACGTGATCGCCCACTTGGGCGACACCGAAGCCTTCCACACCTCGCTGCACCTGTTCATGCGCGAAGGCGTGGGCCTGTACCTGTCGCTCAACAGCGGTGGCCGCGCGGGCGCCTCGAACACGCTGCGCGCCGCCGTGTTCCACGATTTCGCCGACCGCTACTTCCCGTTCACCGGCGCGCCCGATGGCCGCGTCGAGGCCGAACTGGCGAAACGCCACGCGCAGATGATGCGCGGCGCGTGGCAAAACAGCCGTCGCTCCGAGTCGAATTTCTTCGCCCTGTTTGGCCTGCTGGGGCAGGTGAAGGTGGATACCGGCCCCGAAGGCGAACTGGTGATCCCGGCCCTGCTGGGGCCCAACGGGCGGCCGCGCGAATGGGTCGAGATCGCGCCCTTCGTCTGGCGCGACCGCAATGGCGAAGACCGGCTGGCGGCGCAAGTGGTGAACGACCAGGTCGTGCGCTGGAGTATGGATTTCATGTCGCCGTTCATGGTGTTCGACCGCGTCCCGGCCGCCACCAACGCCACCTGGCTGCTGCCGGCGCTGGGCGCGGCGCTGCTGGTGTTCGCGTTCACCATCCTTGCCATGCCGGCCGGCTGGATCGTGCGCCGCCGCTACCAGCTGGCGCAGCGGCATAGCGGCGCCACGCGCAAGACGATCGTGGCGATGCAGCTGGCGGCCCTGGCCAGCCTGCTGGTGCTGGCCGGCTGGGCCGGCGTGGTGACGGCGCTCGAAGCCACGCTCGATAACGCCGCGGACGGTCTTGACGCCTGGCTGTGGCTGCTGCAGATCGGCGGCCTGCTGGCCTTCATCGCGGCGCTGGTGGCCGGCGCCAACAACCTGCGCCTGGCCTTCAAGGCGCACCAAGGCTGGTGGCGCAAGGTGTGGGCGGTGCTGTTCCTGCTCAGCGCCCTGCTGCTGCTGTACGCCGCCGTGCGCTTCCAGCTGGTGTCGATGTCGGTGGCCTACTGATGCAACGCCTGACCCTTTCCGTGACCGCCGAAAGCCTGCGCCTGGCGCAGCCGTTCAGGATTTCAGGCTACCTGTTCGACGCCTTCGAGGTGGTGGTCGTGACGCTCAGCGATGGCCGGCATCGCGGCCGCGGCGAAGCTGGCGGCGTGTACTACCTGGGCGACGACGTGCCGCACATGCTGCAACTGCTGGACCAGGCGACCGACGCCATCGAGGCCGGCGCCAGCCGCGAGCTGCTGCGCGCGCTGCTGCCGCCTGGCGGCGCGCGCAACGCCGTCGATTGCGCGCTGTGGGAACTGGAGGCGGCGCGCGCCGGCGTGCCGGTCTGGCGGCTGGCCGGCCAGGACCCGCCGCGCGCGCTCTGCACCACCTTCACGCTCGGCGCCGCTGACCCGGCGGCGATGGCGCAGACCGCGCGCCGCCACGCGCAGGCGCGCGCCATCAAGATCAAACTGACGGGAGAGCTCGAGCTGGATCTGGCGCGCGTCGGCGCCATCCGCGCCGCGCGCCCCGACGTCTGGCTCGGCGTCGACGGCAACCAGGGGTTTGCGCCGGGCCAGCTCGAAGCCTTGATCGCCGGCCTGCAGGTGCACGACGTAGCCCTGCTCGAGCAGCCGCTGGCGCGCGGCCAGGAAGCGACCCTGGATGGCCTGCGCTCGCCGATTCCGCTCGCCGGCGACGAAAGCATCCTGTCGCTGGCCGATGTCGCGGGCGCGGTCGGCCGCTTCGACGTCGTCAACATCAAGCTCGATAAATGCGGCGGCCTGACCGAGGGCTTGATGATGGTGCACGAGGCGCGCCGCCTGGGCCTGGGCGTGATGGTCGGGAACATGGGCGGCTCGAGCCTGGCGATGGGACCGAGCTTCGTGCTGGGCCAGGCATGCGACATCGTCGACCTGGATGGCCCGATCTTCCTGGCCGCGGACCGCGTGCCCGGGGTCCGCTACGTCGACGGCAATGTGTGGGCCGGTCCTGAAGTATGGGGCGGCGCAGGGGGCGCCCCATGAAAGCGCAGGCCACCTGGTTCGGCCACCCGCGCGGCCTGACGGTGCTGTTCCTGACCAATATGTGGGAACAGTTCTCGTACTACGGCATGCGCGCGCTGCTGGTCTACTACATGACCAAGCAGCTGATGCTGGGCCAGGCCCACGCCTCGTTCGTGTACGGCGCCTACACCGCCTGCGCCTACTTCACGCCGATCCTGGGCGGCGTGCTGGCCGACCGCGTGCTGGGCAAGCGGCGCGCGATCGTGATCGGCGCCTCGGTCATGGCGGCCGGGCACTTCATGATGGCCTTCGACAGCCTGTTCTACCTGGCGCTGGCCACCATCGCACTCGGCAACGGCCTGTTCCTGCCGTCGCTGCCAAGCCAGGTGGGCGACCTGTATGCGCGTGGCGACGCCCGGCGCGGCTGGGCCTTCAATGTGTATTACGTGGGCGTGAACATCGGCGGCTTCCTGGCGCCGCTGATCTGCGGCACGGTTGGCGAGCTGTATGGCTGGCACTACGGCTTCGGCCTGGCCGGCATCGGCATGCTGGTCGGCCTGCTGATCTACGTCGCCGGCCAGCGCCACCTGCCGCCCGAGCTGCCGCGCGCCGATGCCGCAGGGGGCGAGCCGCCGCGCGGCCTGGGACGCCAGACGGTGCTGGTGCTGCTTGGCGTCGGCCTGGCGGTGACGGTGTTCCGCGCCGCCTACGAGCAGGTCGGCAATACGGTGGCCCTGTGGGCCGATACCGGCGTCGACCGCCAAGCCGGCGGGGTCGAGATTCCGATGACCTGGTTCCAGTCACTCAATCCCCTGTTCGTGATGCTGATGACCCCACCGCTGCTGGCCTGGTGGCATCGGCGCGCCGCGCGCGGCGTCGACCAGGCGCCGATGCGGCGCATGGCGTGCGGCGCATTGATCGTCGCCGGCGCCTACCTGCTGCTGGCCGGGGTCAACTGGCAAGGTGGCAGCAGCTGGATCTGGCTGGCGCTGTTCTTCCTGGTGCTGACCTTCGGCGAACTGCTCATCCTGCCCACCGGGCTGGGACTGTTCGCGCGCCTGGCGCCGCGCCACCTGGGCTCGACCACGGTGGCGGCCTGGTTCCTGGTCACCTTTGCCGGCAGCCTGTCGGCGGGCCTGGTGGGCGGACTCTGGAGCCGCATGGAGCACGCCGCCTTCTTCGCACTGCTTGCCCTGCTGGCCGCGCTGTCGGCCGCCATGCTGTGGCGCCTGCACGCGCCGATGCAGCGCGCCGAACCTGCCAACACCGATACCGACACCGCCGCGGCCGCGGCGGCGAATGCATGACCACCTGAACGACACAACAAGACGACGGGAGATTCACATGGCAACTGCAGCAAGCCGTATCGGGAGAACTTCGATTGCATTGACGTCGATGACGCTGGCGGTATCGGGCGCCTTCGCGGCCGGACAACAGGCGCCACGCGACGACACCCAGCAGGTGGTGGTCACGGCGCAGAAGCGCGCGCAGGCCACCATCGACGTGCCGCAATCGATGTCGGTGGTCGGCGGCGACACGCTTGATAAACACCAGGCCACCGGTTTTTCGGATTACCTGAAACTGGTGCCCAGCCTGCAGCTGGTGCAAAGCACGCCGGGCGAAGGCCGCATCGTGCTGCGCGGCCTGGACACCGGCGGCGTGGCTTCCACCGTGGCGGTGTACCTGGACGAGACGCCGTTCGGCTCGAGCAGTGGCCTGGTCAATGGCGCGGTGCTGGCCGGCGACTTCGACACGTTCGACCTGGCGCGCATCGAAGTGCTGCGCGGGCCGCAAGGCGCGCTGTACGGCGCCAGCTCGCTCGGCGGCCTGGTGAAATTCGTCACCAACGCGCCCGACTTCGACGGCTTCTCGATGCGCGCCCGGGTCGGCATCGCATCGGTCGACGGCGGCTCGACCGGCTACCGCTCCAACCTGGTGCTCAATACCCCGATCAGCGACACGCTGGCGCTGCGCATGTCGGGTTCGTACCTGAAGGAGCCGGGCTATATCGATTCGATCGGCACTGCGGGCTCGGACCGAGAATCGAACATCAACGACGCCCGCAACTATGGCGGGCGCGCTTCGCTGCTGTACAAGCCGAACGCCGGGTTCAACCTGCGCCTGTCGGCGCTGGCGCAGAACATCGGGGCCAATGCGCCCAGCGCGGTGGAGAGCGATCCGGATACGCTCGAGACGCTGTATGGCCGCCCCACCCTGTCGCAGTTCGTGCCGACCCGGCGCGACATCCATTACCGCGTCTTCAACGGCACCGCCAACTGGGATTTCGGCGCCGCCAGCCTGACCTCGTCGACCAGCTACAGCACCCAGAAGCAGTTCATCCGCGAAGACGCCACCTTCAACCTGAGCGGCCTGGTGGCAGACGTGTTCGGGGTGCCGAACGAACTGTATCTGGGCCAGGAAGTCGAATCGAAGAAATTCACCCAGGAGCTGCGCCTGAGTTCCAACGAGGGCCAGGCCTTCGACTGGCTGGCGGGCCTGTACTACACCGACGAAGACGGCGCCATCGCCCAGCGCTATCACGCCGTGGTGCCGGGCACGATGGACGCAGCAAGCGGCCTGCCGCTGCTGGCCGACGTCAACCTGCGCTCGAAATACCGCGAGGTGGCGGCGTTTGCCAACACCACCTTCCACCTGGGCCGGCACTACGATCTCGACCTGGGAGGACGCTACAGCCATAACAAGCAGGACGCGCGCCAGCTCATGGACGGGGCCCTGGCCGGCGGCGAAGCCGACTACAACGCCGCCTCGTCCGAAGACGTGTTCACCTATGCGCTCGCGCTCAAGCGCAAGTTCGGTGAACGCACGGCGCTGTACGCGCGCGCGGCCAAGGGCTTTCGTCCGGGCGGGCCCAACGTGCTGCCGCCGAACACGCCGCCCGGCACCCCGGCCACCTACCAATCGGACAGCGTGATGAGCTATGAGGCCGGCTTCAAGACGCAGGGCGCGGACGGCGTGCTGGCGTTCGACATCTCGGCCTTCCACATCAAATGGAAGGACATCCAGCTGCTGGCCGTCGTCAACGACTACGGCGTCAATACCAACGGCGCCGGCGCCGCCAGCGACGGCATCGAATTTACCGCCAGCTACCGGCCGCTGCGCACATTGCGGCTGTCGGCCAATGGCACCTGGGGCAAGGCCGAACTCGATGGCGACACCGATCCGCTGGTGGGCGGCGTGGCGGGCGACCGCCTGCCGTTCTCGCCCAAATACACGCTGGCCCTGATCGCCGATTACCGCTTTACCGTGGGCGCCACCATGCCGGCCTATGCCAGCGTCTCGGGCCGGCGCGTGGCCGGCCAGTACGGCGCCTTCGATGGCGACTACCGCGCCGCGCGCGGCAGCCAGCGCGAGATCCCGTCATACAACGTGTTCGACGCCCACCTCGGCCTCGAACTGGGATCGTGGACGGTGGAAGCCTTCGCCAAGAACATCGGCAACAGCGACGCCAGGACCTCGACCTCGTCGCTGGTCGCCAACGGCGGCTTCAACTTCCCCAACGGCGCCATGAGCACCGGCATCCTCACGCCGCGCACGCTCGGCCTGACCCTGACCAGGGAGTATTGATGAACGCATCGACTGCAGGGTTACAGGTCGGGCGCTGCCTGCTGTTTCTGGCCGACGTCACCGAGGCCGGCTTTGCCAAGACCGCGTTCGGCCTGCGCGACTGGGCCGGCGAGCGCTGCGTCGGTGAACTGCGCCTGCCTGGCGCCAGCGTGTCGACCGGGCTGCCGCAACTGACGCCGGCGCAGGCGGTGGCGCAAGGCGCGCAGGCGCTGGTGATCGGGGTGGCGGCGCCCGGCGGCGGCATTCCCGCGATCTGGCTGCCGGCGCTGCAAGAGGCGCTGGCGGCAGGCCTGGACATCGTCTCGGGCATGCACGTGCGCCTCGATTCGCTGGCGCCGCTGGCCGCTGCCGCCGCGCGCCACGGGCGCCGCCTGATCGACGTGCGCACGCCACCGGCCGCCATCGCCATCGCCAGCGGCCTGCCACGCAGCGGACGGCGCCTGCTCACCGTCGGCACCGACTGCGCGCTGGGCAAGAAGTACACGGCGCTGGCCATCAGCCGCGGCCTGCGCGCCCGCGGCGTCGACGTCGACTTTCGCGCCACCGGCCAGACCGGCATCATGATCGCCGGCGCCGGCATCCCGATCGACGCCGTGGTGTCCGACTTCGTGGCCGGCGCCGCCGAGATGCTCAGCCCCGCTGCCGACCCCGCGCACCTGGACGTGATCGAGGGCCAGGGCTCGCTCTTGCACCCGGCCTTCGCCGGCGTCTCGCTCGGGCTGCTGCATGGCAGCCAGCCCGATATGTTCGTGCTCTGCCACGATCCGGCGCGCAGCCACTTGTTGGGTTACGCGCAGGTGGCGCTGCCGTCGATTGAGGACGTGGTTGCGCTGACCATCGCGCTGGGACGGGTCACCAATCCGGCGATCCGCTGCGTCGGCGTGGCGCTCAATACCGGCGCGCTGGATGGCGCCGAGGCCGAGGCCGCGATCGCGGCACTGGCCGCGCGCCTGCCGTATGCCGTGGCCGACCCGATGCGCGGCGGCCCGCAGTTCGAGCGCCTGCTCGACGCCTGCTGCGTCTGAATCTGAATCTGAATCTGAATCTGAACCTGGAGACCGTATGCGACTGCAATCCTTCACCGCACTCACCCTTGCGCTGGCGTTGTCGGTCCCTGCGCTGGCGGCGCCGCCGCGCGGCTTCGAAGCGCGCGCCGAACAGCTGCGCGCGCAGGTCGGTACACCCGGCATGGCGATCGCCATCGTCGAAGACGGCAAGACCACGATGGCGCGCGGCTTCGGGGTGCGCCAGCTGGGCGCGCCGGCGCGGGTCGATGCCGACACCTTGTTCCCGATCGGCTCGAGCAGCAAGGCAATCACGGTGGCGGCGCTGGCGACCCTGGTCGACGCGGGCAAGATCAAATGGGACGACCGCGTGATCGAGCACCTGCCGGGTTTCCAGATGTACGACCCGTGGGTGACGCGCGAGATCACCATCCGCGACCTGCTGACCCACCGCAGCGGCCTTGGCATGGGCGCGGGCGACCTGCTGTTTGTCCCGCGCAGCAATGTATCGCGCGCCGAAGTGGTGCGCAGGGTGCGCTACCTGAAGCCCGAGACCAGCTTTCGCAGCACCTTCGCCTACTCGAACCTGATGTATGTGGTGGCCGGCCAGCTGATCGAGGCGGTGAGCGGCCAGCGCTGGGAAGACTATACCCGCGAGCATGTGCTGCGCGCGGCCGGCATGCGCGTCTCGACCACCGACAACGCCGACAACTTCGCCACCGCCAACCGCGCCTGGCCGCATGCGCGCATGGACGGCGGCCTGCGCGGCGCCGGACGCCAGGAGCGGCTCGACGAACGCGACGACCTTGGCCGCAACGCGGCGCCGGCCGGCGGCGTGGCCACCAGCGCGGCCGACCTGGCGCGCTGGCTACAGTTGCTGCTCGGCGCCGGCGCCACGCCCGAGGGCAAGCGCGTGTTCAGCGCCGCCGCCCACGCCCAGATGTGGACCCCGGCCATGACGATGCCGCCCGACGCCATGCCACCCGAACTGAAGCTGCTGCAGCCGCAGTTTTCGAACTATGGCCTGGGCTGGGACATCGTCGACTACCGCGGCGCGCGCATGGTCTGGCACGGCGGCGCGGTGTTCGGCTTCAAGACCGCAGTGGTGGTGCTGCCCGAGAAGAAGGTGGCGTTCGCGATCGCCATCAACAGCGAAGACGGGGAACTGGTGCGCGGCCTGCTGTACGAGCTGGCCGACCACTACCTCGGGCTGCCGGCCGCTGATTGGCCCGGTAAATTCCAGGCCTTCAAGACGTCGCTGGTGAAAGAGGGATTGGCGGCGCTCGAAGCTGGCGCGCGCAATCCGGTGCGCGCCGGCCCCGCCGTGCAAGGCGCGGCGCTGGCCGGCACCTATGCCGACCCCTGGTACGGCAACATCGAGATCGCCGCCGCCAGCGATGGACTGCGGGTCGACTTCAAGTCCACCCCGCGCATGGCGGGCCGGCTCGAGCATTGGCAATACGACACCTGGATCGCCCGCTTCGACGATAATGCGCTGGAGCCGGCCTACCTGAGCTTTGCCTTCGACAAGGACGGCAAGGTGGAACGGATCGCGCTCAAGGCGGTCTCGCCGCTGGCCGACTTCAGCTGGGATTACGGGGACCTGAATTTCACGCCACTGCACACCGAGAAATGAGACCCCGAATGCGTTCGACCAAGCCCCATCGCATTGCCGCCGCTGCCCTGCTGCTGCTGGCCGGCTGCGCCACGCCGCCAGCGCCGACGGCGGTCGATCCGGACCACCGCAAGCTGCTCACGCTCGACGCCCACCTCGACACGCCGGTCTACTTTGGCCGCCCGGGCTGGGACTTCGGGGCACGCCACGATCGCGCCACCGACATCGCCCAGCTCGACCTGGCGCGCATGGCCGACGGCAACCTCGACGGCGGCTTCTTCGCCATCTACACCGAGCAGGGACCGCTGACGCCAGACGGTTTCGCCGCCGCGCGCGCGCACGCGCTGGCGCGCTCGGCCCTGATCGACACCACCCTGGCCCGTTATCCCGACCGCATCGGCATCGCCACCAGCGCGGCCGATGCGCGCCGGCTCGACGCCGCCGGCAAGCTGGTGGCCTTCAAGAGCATCGAGAACAGTTATCCGCTCGGGACCAGCGTGGCGCCGCTGGCCGAATTCCGCGGCCAGGGCGTGCGCCTGGTCGGCATCGTCCACAGCAACAACAACCAGTTCGCCGATTCGTCGACCGACAAGCCACGCTGGGGTGGCCTGAGCCCGTTGGGACGCGAGTGGGTGGCTGAAATGAACCGGCTCGGCATGCTGATCGACGCCAGCCACGCGGCCGACACCACGCTCGACCAGATGCTGGCCTTGTCGACGGCGCCGCTGCTGCTGTCGCATTCGAATTCGCGCACCAGCTTCGATCACCCGCGCAACCTGGACGATGAACGCATCCGCAAGGTGGCGGCGAACGGCGGCGCGATCTGCGCCAGCACCATCTACCTGAGCGAACTGCGCATGGGGGCCGAACGCGAACGGCTGTTCGAACAGGCCGAACACATGGCGCAGATGACGCCCGCAGCGCAGGCGCGCCTGATCGCCGGCTGGCGCGCACTCGACCAGACCGAGCCGATGTGGAACACCAGCATCGAGCAGTACATCGCTTCGGTGCTGCACCTGGTGCAGGTGGCCGGTATCGACCACGTGTGCATGGGCGCCGACTTCGACGGCGGCGGCGGCTTTGCGGGACTGGACGACATCTCGGCGCTGCCAATGGTCAGCGCGCGCCTGAAGGCGGCCGGTCTGTCGGACGACGACCTGGGCAAGCTGTGGAGCGGGAACATGCTGCGCGTGCTGCAGGCGGCACAGGATCGCGCGAACTCGACGTCGCGTTGAAGGCAACAGCCGACGGCGCCGGCGCCGGCGCCGGCAATGAACCACGTATTTGTGACATTCCGCTGCTTTTACCGGTTTTTATGTGACTTGTTTATTGTGTTTACTAAAATAACCCATAAAAATCTGCTATTTTTCTGTTTCTAATACGCAACGTTTGTGAGATTTTGCGTATTTTTCATGTTCGCGTTCTTCCGCGACGTTTATTCTTGAGCTTTTGGAACGTCCATACACGGGGGCTGAAGCCACCGGCGTTCTACCCAGCCTTGATCAAGAACAGGAAACAACATGAAAATCAAAGACCTCAACATTGGCGTTCGTCTTGGCGGCGCCTTCGGTGCACTCCTGTTGTTGATCGCCATGATGGTGGCCACCGCTGTCTGGCAGCTCGAGCGCATTTCGACATCGCGCGAAGCCATGGCAGAAAACTCCGACAAGGCGCGGCTGGCGATGGAGTGGCGCCAGGGTATTGCCACCAATGCGGTCAGTACCATCGCAAAATTCAAGAGCACCGCGCCAGACGATGAGAATTATCATGACGCTGCCATGAAGGTGGTCAGCGCCAGGGTCAGCATCGTGCAGAAGGAACTCGAAGCGCGGGTCGCCAGTGCGCGTGGCAAGGCCTTGCTGGCCGCCGTTGCGCAGCAGCGCATCAAGTACTTCGACGCCCGTAATGAGGGTTACAAGATGAAAGCCGCGCTCGGCGCCGACAGTGCCGAATTAAGGACATTCATCGACAACAAGGTGGTGCCGGAAATGCGTGCCTATGTCGATACCATCGAAACCATCACTGCCTTCCAGCAGCAACTGTTCGATGAGGCCAATGCCAACATCGAAACGGTGACCTCGTCGGCGCAGCAGTTGCTGGCGCTGCTCGGCATCGTTGCCCTGGCCGTCGGCGCCGTCTTCGGCTGGCTGCTGACGCGCGGCATTACCCAGCCGCTGGCGCGCGCCGTCGGCCTGGCGCGGCAAGTCGCCTCGGGTGACCTGACCGCTGATTTCCGCGTCGATTCACGCGACGAAGTTGGCGAACTGATGGGTGCGCTTCAGGTCATGAACGCCAGTCTGCTCAAGACCGTTACCGAAGTGCGCGCCGGCACCGAGACCATCGTCACGGCCTCGCAGCAGATCGCCTCGGGCAACCTCGACCTGTCGTCGCGCACCGAGCAGCAAGCCAGCTCGCTCGAAGAAACCGCTTCTTCGATGGAAGAACTGACCAGCACCGTGCGCCAGAATGCCGACAATGCGCGCCAGGCCAATACGCTGGCCAAGAATGCATCCGAGATCGCCACCCGCGGCGGCGACGTGGTGTCGCAGGTGGTCGCGACGATGGCGTCGATCAACGAGTCGTCGAAGAAAATCGGCGACATCATCGCCGTCATCGACGGCATCGCGTTCCAGACCAATATCCTGGCGCTCAACGCCGCGGTCGAAGCGGCGCGTGCCGGTGAACAGGGCCGTGGCTTCGCGGTCGTTGCGTCCGAAGTGCGCAACCTGGCGCAGCGTTCCGCCGGCGCGGCCAAGGAAATCCGCACCCTGATCGGCGACTCGGTGACCAAGGTCGATGCCGGTGGCCGCCTGGTGAACGAGGCCGGCCAGACGATGCAGGAAATCGTGCAGGGCATCGCAAGCGTGACCAACATCATGTCCGAGATCGCCTCGGCCAGCGCCGAGCAGTCGATCGGCATCGAGCAGGTCAATTCGGCCATCACCCAGATGGACGGCGTCACCCAGCAGAACGCAGCCCTGGTCGAGGAAGCGGCAGCAGCTGCGGCTTCGCTGCAGGAACAGGCCAGCGCCCTGGCAGCGCTGGTAAGCGTGTTCGATATCGGCACCGGCAACCGGGCAGCAGCGCCGCAGGCAGGACGCTCGCCCGTGCTGAAGACGGCGGCGCCAGCGCGCCTCGGGCGCAGTGGCGCCGCGTTCGCCTGAGGTCCCCTCCTCGCTTTATCCTGCGGCCGCCATGGCCGCAGGCTCAGACCCAGCGCAGCAGCCAGCGCGCCGGTCCGCGGCGCAGGTTGCCGCGGTTGCCCGGATCGGCCAGGAACTGGGCCAGCACCCGCTCATACAAGGCCAGGCTGCCGCGATAGCGCTGCTGGCGCATCGCCGCCGGTTTGTTCAGGTGCTTGAGCACGAAGTAATCGGCCAGCAGATCGCCCTGCGCTTCCATATTGTAGTCAGCCAGCGTGGCGTCCTCGCGCAAGGTGTAGCCGTACGACAGGCCGATGCGGAACATGCCGCGCAGTCGCACCGGATAGCCGAGCTGGTGCTGCCAGACGTGCACCATCTCATGCATGAACCAGTGGATTGCGGGCGGATCGCCGCGCGTGTAGTCGGGCAGAAAACACGAGCGGTGAAAGTACATGCTGCCGTTCGGCGTCATGCAGCAGTTCTTTGGCTGGAACGGCATGTAGCGGCGATTGTAGATGCGCACCAGCGCATAGTCGATGGCGTCGCCGAACAAGAGCGAGGCCAGCGCGATTTCGCCTGCGGCAAGGGCGCGCCAGCGGGGTGATCGCACGCGGTGAGGAGGCAGGACATCCATCGGTGACTTTTGCGAGATTGAAAGGCATGGCAATCTTAGTCCAGATTTGCTCAACACCTGTTTGAACAGCTGCTCAAAGGTACAATTGCTCGGTAATCGCGCATATGAAATGTGTCGCCGTTGTCCGATATTGACTCGTACCGTGAAAATCGCCGAAATACCAGCAGTCCTGATGAAGTGGCTGTACAATAGGCTCAAGCTGCTGCGAACATATCCTTATGACTAGGACAGATCGTGCAAGTCCTTCTTCAGTGCTGACTGCACCGAAAACTCGCTGAACCTGACTTTCAATCCGGCGCGTTTCGGCGTGCAGCACATCGGGCCGACAAGATAGGCATCGCTGGCGGGAAAAGGCGCCAACCGCAGCAACGGCCAGTTGACCGCATCGACCGAATACTGCGCCCGGACCACGCCGCGGCTGATGGTCACACGGATCCAGAAACCGTCACCCATTGCCGGCGCCGGCATCACGGCCCAGTCCGATTTTTCGTCCGTGAGCACGGTACTCATCATTAACTGGCCGTCCGAAAACTCGACGCCGATCTTGATCCAGCGGCGCTCGTCGATTCGCACCATCAAGCCCGCCTGATCGTACAGCTCCTGGAAATGCGCCTGGACGCGTAGTTGTGCAGTGAAATCGCCACTGGCGGATGTGCCAAAAAAGTGTCCATTGTCATGGATAAAATCGTAGCTGGTGATGCGCCAGAAATCCGTGTTCGCGCTAGTGACCACGTTTAATGTGTCGCCTTCGATATGAAACTCGGGCGGCTCGGCGTGCCATGCGCATTGCGTGAACATTCGATCTCTCATCTGTTGAAAACATCAGTGTAATTCAGGCGACGAGCGGGATACGACAGCCAGGCTGTCGCGATACCGCTGCTAGCGGATCGCTGCGCATGGTGGCGAAGAAAACAGGACTGAGGGAAGTTGATACTGCCGTTCCGGGTCATCGCGCAGATGCGCGGCTGAGACAGTATCTGACGCAGCTTGACCACGCGTGCGTAGCGTTAATCGATGGCGCCGCCGAACCAGGGCGGCGCCGGCACGATGCCCGCTTCACTCAACAAGAGGAACCAGGATCGCATACTGCCTGTCCGATCGAAAACCGGATCAGGCGGCGCGCAGCGCGGCAGCCGCCTTGGCCAGCTCGGTGATGCGCGCCCAGTCGCCGGACTGGATCGCATCCTTCGGGGTCAGCCACGAGCCGCCGACGCAGGCCACGTTCTTGCAGGCCAGGAAGGCAGGCGCGGTCTCGATCGAGATGCCGCCGGTCGGGCAGAACGTCACGTCCGGCAGCGGGCCGCCGATCGCGTTGAGCATGCCGACGCCGCCGGCCGGCACGGCCGGGAACAGCTTCAGTTGGCGAAAGCCCGCTTCGCGCGCCATCATCACTTCGGATGGGGTCATCACGCCCGGCAGCAGCGGCAGGCCGCTGGTCTTGGCCGCCTGAATCAAGGTCGGCGTCAGGCCTGGCGAGACGCCGAACACGGCGCCGGCGTCGCGCGCGGCGGCGAATTCTTCAGGCTGGGTCAGGGTGCCGACGCCGACGATGGCGCCTTCGACCTGGCTCATGGCGCGGATCGCGCCCAGGCCGTGCGCGGTGCGCAGCGTGACTTCGAGCACGCGGATGCCGCCTGCCACCAGGGCTTTTGCCAGCGGCACGGCGTGCTCCGGGTCGTCGATGGCGATGACGGGGATAACGCTCGCCGAGCGCATGATCTCAAGTAGATTCATTTCTGGGTCCTGAAAAGAGTGTCTTCGTCGGAGCCGGGCATGATTTCGCCGGCATCAATGCCATCGTGCAGCGGCACGGTGGTGTGGATCGGCGACGGCAGCGGGAAGGTGGCAGCACCCGCCTCCGCCGCGCTGATCGAATTGCGGAACATCGCAAACAGTTCGCGGCCCATGCCGATCTGGCTCTTCGACAGGTCGGCGCTGGCCGTGGTGCGCGTGGCCCATTCTTCTGGCGCCACCAGCGCGTCGAGCGCGCCGGTGGTGGCGTCGACGCGGATGATGTCGCCGTCACGCACCAGGCCCAGCGGGCCGCCGGCCAGGATTTCTGGCGACACGTGGATCGCCGCCGGCACCTTGCCCGAGGCGCCCGACATGCGGCCGTCGGTGACCATCGCCACCTTGAAGCCGGCATCCTGCAGGTTGGCCAGCGCCGGGGTCAGGGCGTGCAGTTCGGGCATGCCGTTGGCGCGCGGGCCCTGGAAGCGGATCACGGCCACGAAGTCGCGATTGAGCTTGCCGTCCTTGTAGGCGGCCATGAAATCTTCTTGCGAATCGAAGGTCAGGGCCGGCGCCTCGATCACGTGGTAGTTGTTCTTGACGGCCGAGATCTTCATCACGGCGCGGCCCAGGTTGCCCTGCACCAGCACCATGCCCCCGTTGTTGGCGAACGGGTTGCTGGCCGGACGCAGCACGGCGTCGTCGCCGCTCTGGGCAGGCAGGTCGCGCCAGACCACGTTGCCATCGGTGCCCAGGAAAGGCTCCTTGCAGTGGGCGCGCAGGCCATGGCCGAGGATGGTGTTGACGTCCTCGTGCGCCAGGCCGGCGTCGAGCAGCTCGCGGATCACGAAGCCCGGGCCGCCGGCGGCCTGGAAGTGGTTGACGTCGGCTTCGCCGTTCGGATAGATGCGGGTCAGCGACGGCACCACTTTCGACAATTCGTCGAAGTCGTTCCAGTCGATCACGATGCCGGCCGCGCGCGCCATCGCCACCAGGTGCAGCGTGTGGTTGGTCGAGCCGCCGGTGGCGTGCAGTGCCACGATGGCGTTGACGATGCTCTTTTCGTCGACGATGCGGCCGATCGGCATGTAGTTGCTGCCCTGCTGCGAGATCGCCACCGCCTGGTGGCTGGCCGCGCGCGTGAGTGCGTCGCGCAGCGGCGTGCCCGGGGTGATGAAGGCGGCGCCCGGCAGGTGCAGGCCCATCATTTCCATCAGCATCTGGTTGCTGTTGGCGGTGCCGTAGAAGGTGCAGGTGCCGGCGCCGTGGTACGACGCCGATTCGCCTTCGAGCAGTTCTTCGCGCGTGGCTTCGCCCTTGGCGTAGCGCTGGCGGATCGCGGCTTTTTCTTTGTTCGAGATGCCGGTGGTCATCGGGCCGCCCGGCACGAAGATGCCCGGGATGTGGCCGAAGTGCAGCGCGCCGATGAGCAGGCCCGGCACGATCTTGTCGCAGATGCCCAGGTACAGCGCGGCGTCGAACATATTGTGCGACAGGCCGATGGCGGTGGCCATGGCGATGGCGTCGCGCGAGAACAGCGACAGTTCCATGCCCGGCTGGCCCTGCGTCACGCCGTCGCACATGGCCGGCACGCCGCTCGCGAACTGGGCCACGGCGCCGATTTCACGCACCGCGTCCTTGATCACTTTCGGGAAGTATTCGAACGGTTGGTGCGCCGACAGCATGTCGTTGTACGAAGAGACGATCGCCACCGACGGCTGCTTGTATTCGCGCAGCTTCAGTTTGTCGCTGGCCGGGAAGGCGGCGAAGCCGTGTGCCAGGTTGGTGCACGACAGCGCGCCGCGCTGCACGCCCTGGATGCGGGCCGCTTCGAGGTGCGCCAGATAGGCCGCGCGCGATGGGCGGCTACGCTGGATGATTCGGTTGGTGACCTGTTCGACTATGGGGTGCAGCGCCATGTTCATTCCTTCCAAAATTTTATGCCTGAAATTTTACTACAAAATGCAAGCCTGCGCTTCTGGCGCCGGTTTTCATCCTTACTGCTGGGAACAAGATCGAAGGCGCGGATTGTCTACGGGAATCAGGACAGCGCGCGCTCCGTTGTATTATGTAGTGAATTTACGCGCGGATGCTTGTATTATTCGATCATCTTGCCATTGCCAACATTGTGCCACGCACCGAGACCCCATGCGCCAGCCTTCCCTGACCTCTACCGCCAGCTTCAAAGCCCTCGCCGATCACGCCAGCACTGCCACCAAGTGGCAGATGCGCGACCTGTTCGCAGCCGATCCGCAGCGCTTCGAGCGCTACTCGAACGAGGCCGCCGGCCTGTTCCTAGACTATTCAAAAAATCGCCTCGACGGGCGCACGCTTGAACTGCTGGTCGCGCTGGCCAAAGAGCGCGGCCTCGAGGCGCGCCGCGACGCCATGTTCGCGGGCGAACGCATCAACAACACCGAAGACCGCGCGGTGCTGCACACCGCCCTGCGCGCGCCGCGTGGCGCAGCACTCAACGTCGACGGCCAAGAAATCAACGCCGACATCCACGCCGTGCTCGACCGCGTCAAGAGCTTCACCGACGCAGTGCGCAGCGGCGACTGGCTGGGCCACAGCGGCAAGCCGATCACCGACATCGTCAATATCGGCATCGGCGGCTCGGACCTGGGCCCGAAGATGGTGGTGCTGGCGCTGCGCCACTACGCCCATCCGCGCCTGCGCATGCACTTCGTGTCGAACGTCGATGGCCATGACATGGAAGCGGCCCTGAACCAGGTCGACCCGGAAACCACGCT